>Ga0136846_1232124_pt1 | contig 24832 bp, 18 predicted proteins | sample HopSoiMetagenom2_FD_96841 | JGI IMG/M metagenome (GOLD analysis project Ga0136846, IMG submission 96841) | Grasslands soil microbial communities from Hopland, California, USA - 2 Assembly 2016 (version 4) | ecosystem: Environmental > Terrestrial > Soil > Grasslands | place: USA: Hopland... | reverse complement strand
TGTCATGCTGAAACACTGTCATCCTGAAACGGGCGTAGTTTGCCCGTTTCAGGATCTATGCATTTAGCGCGCTATCGATGCCGTCTCGGGCTGCAAGATCCTGAGGTCTGCAAGACGCAGTCCTCAAGATGACAATGCCCGGAGGTGCTACACTCATCCGTTTGCCCCGATGTCGATTCGTGGAGACGTTGCTTGCAACGCCTTTGCCCGCAGCGTTGATGCTCTGCAGGAGGTATTCATGCGCCGCGTTCTTCTGTCTTTACTCGTTCTCGGTTTCACAATCCCTCTGATCGCCCAAGCCAAGCATCCCTTCACCTTCGAAGACATGATGAAGCTGAAGCGCGTCGGCGACCCGCAAGTCTCGCCCGACGGCAAGTGGGTGATCTTTGGCGTGGTGGACGTAGACCTGGCGGCCAACACGAAGACACCACACATCTGGATCGTTCCTACAGCAGGAGGGCAGGAAAAGGAGATCATCTCCGACCAGGATGCCGACCGCCCGCGCTGGGCCCCGGATGGCAAGCGGTTCGCGTTTTTGTCGACTAAGGAGAGCGGCTCGCAAGTCTGGATCGCGGAGTTCGACGGCTTCGCGGGAAAAGTGACCGCCCTGAACAGACTGACTTCGTTTGCTGCGGAAGCGAGCGGTGAGCTCTGGTCGCCGGATGGGAAGAACATTCTGTTCACTTCCGATATATATCCCGAATGCGACGGATCGCGTGCCCAAGAGCAAGACTGCAATGCGAAGAAGCTGAAGGAAGCCGAGCAATCGAAGGTGAAAGCGCAGATCTTCACCCATCTGCTCTATCGCCACTGGAACGCCTATAAAGAGGGGAAAAGAAGTCATCTCTTCATTGTTGCTGCCCCGAATACCGGCGACCTCAAGGCCTATGATCAACTCGCGGGCATCCCGACCGACCTCACCCCCGGCGACTACGACGCTCCCGTTTTCTCACTCGGTGGACAAGACGACTACGCCTTCTCTCCCGACGGCAAAGAAATCTGCTACGCGTCGAATCACGACAAGAATCCTGCAGCCTCAACCAACAACGACCTCTGGATCGTTCCGGTCACCGGAGGCCCGGCGAAGAACATCACCGGCGACAATCCCGCCAGCGACACCTCGCCCCTCTATTCCCCCGACGGACGCTATATCGCCTACCGCGCCCAGCAGCGCCCCGGATACGAGAGTGACCGATTCCGCCTCATGCTCTACGACCGCAAGACCAGCGAGAAGAAGAATCTGGCAGAAAATCTCGATCGTTGGGTGGGTTCGATCAGCTGGCTTCCAAATTCGAGAGGGCTTCTGTTCGCGACAGACGAAGAGGGGATGTCGCCGATTTCTTGGATTTCTCTTCGTGACTTCATTAATGGCAAGCCTGGGCCGATCACCTTTAACATCTCGAAAGGTTTCTACGACTCGCCTATAGCCGTCGACAAGCGTCTTGTAATACTGGCCAACGGAATGTCGCTGCGCGCTCCGACGGAAATCTACGTGATACACCTAAGCCTAATGGGCGATCAGAACGCTCCGCCTCCTGAAAAACCTGCGATACAACTGACGCATTTCAACGATGCCGTCCTCTCCCAGGTGGACATGCAACCGCTCGAATCCTTCTGGTTCACCGGAGCCCACAACGACAAAGTCCAAGGCTTCTTGGTTAAGCCTCCCAACTTCGACGCCTCCAAAAAATATCCAGTGAAGTTCCTAATCCACGGCGGCCCGCAGGGCGCCTGGGGGGACGACTGGTCGTATCGCTGGAATCCCGAACTGTTCGCGTCACCAACTCCATCGACGCCCCGCGGCTACGTCGTGATCATGATCAACTTCCACGGCTCGACCGGATACGGGCAGAAGTTCATCGACGCCATTAACGGCGACTGGGGCGGCGCTCCGTTCGAAGACCTGATGAAGGGCCTCGACTACGCCGAGCAGACGTATCCCTTCATCGATAAAAACCGCGAGTGCGCGCTCGGCGCCAGCTACGGCGGATACATGGCCAACTGGATCCTCGGTCACACCGACCGCTTCAAGTGCATCGTCTCGCACGACGGCATGTTCAACGCCGAGTCCGCCTGGGGATCGACCGAGGAACTCTGGTTCAATAACTGGGAGTTCAAAGGCCCGCCATACGATAACCGCGAACTCTACCAGAAGTTCTCGCCGCACCAGTACGCAAAGAATTTCAAAACGCCAACGCTCGTCGTTCACGGACAGCGCGACTACCGCCTCGATGTCAGCGAAGGCCTGCAACTCTTTACGACGCTGCAGATGGAAGGCGTCCCCTCAGAGATGCTCTACTTCCCAGACGAAGGCCACTGGGTGCTGAAGCCGCAAAACTCGCAACTCTGGTACAAAACGGTCAACGACTGGGTGGACCGCTGGACGAAGTAAATTTGCTGAAATAAAGAATAAGAAATTGAGAATGAAGGAAAGGTTATGTGGGCCGTGCGCCGAGCTTCACTCACTGCCGTTCAATATCTTCCCCCTGGTTGCCCCACCCTTCCCGCGTTTTGTGCGGGAGGGTGGGCCTTCCGAGGCGACACCCAGCCAAACAGGTCTCTGATGAAACGTGGTCAGGGTCGCACGACTCGCCGCATCAATTTCCGGCAGTAACTGCAGCGGGTCATCAATGAATCCAGTCGTTCCTGCCCAAGCCATCACATCCACTTCCAGCGGTGCACTGAATCCTCCGCTCGAAGGCAGAATACTCGCAAGCCCATTCAAGTCGGTCAGAGCACTGCTCTGGCTCACCGACAAAATCACCGGCATGGCAGGATTCCCCGGATTGCTCTCACCATCTCCAGTCCCGATCGACATGCCTCCCGCCCGCAGAACGGTGGTCTGAAATACAACGGGCGCAGCCACAACCGCATTCGGAGGCGTGGACGAATCAACCACCTGCACAGTCACCGGTTGGAACGCCCCGGTCGTCATCTGTCCCGCGCCGGAAATCTGCAACAATCGCTGCTGTGAGAGCGGAACCGGGTTCACATAAAACGTTCCGCACGGAGCGTTGTTGGGCGCGACACAGGCGACCACCTGCGCCAGCGAAGTGAACTGCGTCAACATCAACGTAATCGTTGCGTATCCGGTTGCATTGGTCACCGCGTTCGCGGCGCTCAGGGTTCCAGAGCCAGCAAGGGTGAAGTTCACCTGCACGTTGCTGCGCGCAGTTCCATTGCTGAGCGCGCGCACCGTGAGCGGAATGCTGGCAGTCGCGCCCTGCGACACCCACAGATAGGGCGAAGTCAACCCGATATCCGACCCCGACTGTGTCGCAGTCACGCTTGTAATTACCGACTTGGGCAACGCATACGTCGCGGGCGCCAGCGTTGCCGTAATCGTCGCCATGCCCGCCGCAGCCGGCGTCACCCAAGTGCTGGCATCACCATACTGGTTGCTCATCACGGAGCATGACGAGGCGCCGCCGCAGGCCGAAAGTTTCAGGCCGTTCGTTGCATTCCAAGCGACGGTCGCCCCGCTTACGGGCGTGACTCCATCGGCCGCCAACACGCGCACAGTGACCGGATGCGCCGCCTGCGCGCCAACCGGAGTCGCCGGATTGCTCCCTGCCACGAGCACAATGGTATCCGTCGCCGCCGCCCCGTAGGTGAGAACATCCGTCATGCTCGTGGATCCGCCCCCGACTGGGTCCGTAATCGTAATCGTCTGCGTGCCATCCGCGTGTGCGGGAGCCTGAACCAGAATTCCGCTGGCGCTGATCGCCATCTGCGTTGCTGACGCACTTCCAACCGTAGCGCTGAGACCTGGCGCAAATCCAAATCCCGACACCGTCACAGGCCCGCCATTCACGCTGACACGCGCTGGAGAAACTGTGTCTCCATACAGCACTCGCGCGTGATAGCGGTAATCCGGCCGCCCGTCGCCGCGCACATCCCCAATGCCGATCAGAAACCGGCCCCCCGTGAGCACCTGAGCATCGAGCCGCGTCAATCCCAGCGGTACTTGGTTGAATGGCGACGGAGTAAACGCTGGAGGCGCCGTGCCCTCGGGATCGGCCGCCGACCACATCCCGATCACCGGTTGCGCCTTCGAGGTGTTCGCACGTCCCGACTCGTCCAGCGCGGTCACGCTTACCGACAGTGTGCGATTCTTTTGCGCATTCAGCGTGAAGTAGCTCACATTACCGTAGTGGTTAAGGGAAGAGATCCAGTCTCCGCCCGGAGGCAGGGCCGCGGGCGCACTCCAAGAAGATGAAGCCTCGGCCAAAGGCTGCGCTGTGCCGCTCATCAATATGTCTTGCATAACATCCGACCCCGCCGTAACTGTCACTGTGATGGGCGTCGCGGTACCCGAGGGCGCAACCGGCCCTGGAGAATAGGGCCCCACCTCACCCGACCACGTCCGGTCGATGGGTTCTACAGAGATCTGATACTGCGCGCTTCCACCCAGTGGAAGTTGTAATCCCGCCAGATCAAAGTATCCTTCCACAGTCGTATTGTTCGATCCCCAACTCGCAGATGCATAGCCCACCGGGTCCACGTATCCGGTGATTGGATTCCCAGCGTTCCCGGTGAATAAAAATCCGGACACCGAACTTGCCGCGTAGCGACGCGAAGGCTTTCCCGTACTCGGATCGATCCACCGCGCTACCACGTTCACCCCCTGCATCGGCTGCGTACGACTTCCATGCGTGTCGGTGAACCATACCGCCCCCTGGATTCGCGCCGTAGTACTCGCAAACACCTGCTTCCCGGGAAAGCTCGACACATTCTGCGCCGTCACTGGATACAGACGCGAGACCGCAGCAACATCGTCCATCGACAGCTGATAAGGATTGGCGTAGCAGAACGTGATGGGCGCGCAATTCATCGCATCCACGTAATGCATCACAGGAAAGCCCGCATAGTCCTCGGAACTGGCGTGAGGTGAACCAGCTTGCACATTGCCATTCACCTGCGACCAGCCCAAGCCAAGCACGCCCCCAATGACACGCACCAGCCGGTATTCGAGATCGGTGAGTTGGGACCCCTGCTGCGCGCACTGGCCATTGATGACGATCAGCGCGTGCTCAATCGTGGCGAACGCTCCAAAGTTGTCCGCGCCTCCGACCACCGCATTGAAAAAGCATTCCCCGCTTCCACCGGCTCCTGCACCCAGTAGCGCATCGGTTACCGAACCATCCGCGTCGTAAACAATTCCAATCGAAGCCCCCGTCGCGGTGGGCTGAATGTCCAATGGCATGGAAATCGTCCCGTCGCCGTTGACCGTGACATTGCTTCCGTTCACATCTTCCGCCAACTCTCCGGCGCTGCTTGCGGCCAGAGCCGCAGTCGGAACCGAAGTCCACACGCTGAATGCGCCCGCCACAAAGCTGTTCGCAGTTGCGTTCGGCAGAAACGCGCTCAGGTCTCCTTGATCGGTGTAATACGTAATGATGCCCTGCGGCCACGCAACAGGCCGGCCTGTCGTTGAACCATCAAAGAAGCTTGTCCCAGCTACATAACGCGGACCACCCGCGCGCGACACGACTGCAAAACAAAGCACGACCACCGCCGCTACGGCGAGCCTGAGGAGGAATAACCGGCCAGTAAATGCCACGCTAGTTTTCATGGTCACTTCTTCTCCAGTTCATTCCTCCTCACCGGCGTGCCGCACCGCTAGGGCGAAGTCGCTGAACCTTACTCGCGACCTCCCACCCATCACGGGATTCTTCTGGAACGCTGTGAGATGTTGTCCCGAGAGCATGACGCGACCCCATGCGTCCATGTTGAAGCGGCCCAACGTACCGCCGACGCAGCTCGTCAGACCCAGTTTGCTTCGCGGATACAAAAACAGCAGCACGTGCTCGCCGACGCGGTATCGCTGCCCGCCGGACCACAATCCGATCCATTGGGAGATGATCACGTCCTCGCCGGATTTCACCCCGCGAACGCCCTGCTCCACATGCAAGGTGATTGCGACCGTCGCGACTGACTGCCCTGCCATGGCCGGCCGCCTCTCGATCGCCTTCACCGTCGCAGAGAAGATCATCCCGGCCGCGCGCACTAGGTCGGGAAAGGCCGGACGCTCCCGCATTTCGGGGACGAAAGGCGCCCGGTGCGAACGAACTTCTGCCCTGGGATTTGAAAGCGCGGGGACGCTTTGAATGAACTCGCCAGGCGCCCTCGCCGGCTGCGAAGCTCTGGCCTGTGCTCCTGAGGTCGGAGATATGAGGACGATCAAGACTGCGAGCAGACAGCAATGACTTCTCCCATTCATGGGGAAGACCTCAACGCTGAAATGTCTGCTCGGAGGTAAACCTGAAAACGTGCCAGCCTACTCAGCTGCGAGTGCCCTGTCGGTGACGGATGTCACAAAACAAATAAATTTGCCGTAGAAATCGACTATGATCCCATTTCGGTACAAGAAGCGAGGAAGAAGTCTGCGCCACTTGTCATCCTGCATTTCGGCACATGAAGTCTGCCCATCTTGTCATCCTGCATCTCGGCACATGAAGTCTGCCCATCTTGTCATCCTGCATCTCGGCACATGAAGTCTGCCCATCTTGTCATCCTGCATTTCGTCACATGAAGTCTGCCCATCTTGTCATCCTGAAGACAGCGCTTTTTGCTGGCTTCAGGATCTATGCATTGCCGAATACCATAGTTCCCGAGAAATTCTAAACAACACAGCGCCCGACGACTCCAGCTCTTGCCGCGATTCCAGAAATTGTGAGAACTCAGATGGCCCGCGGCAGCGAGTCGAGTTCATCCCTCGGAACTGCAGCAGCACTCTCCGGAAGCGGAATCTTCACCAAGACGCGAGTGCCGGCGCCGTCGGATTCAATGTCCATGTGCCCACGGAATTGCCGCAACCGCTCGCGCATGCCGCGAATTCCTACGCCCGAACCACCGGACTGAATCTCCGCCAGACGCTCTGGAAGAATTCCTTTCCCCTGATCCACAATACGAAGGCTCACGCTGTCGTTGTCGCGCCTCACGTCGATCGATGCAGTCTTGCTGGCGGAATGACGATGAATATTCGTGAGGCACTCCTGCACCAGGCGGAACACGACAAGCTCCATGTCGCTGGGTAGACGCCCGAACTCGTCGGAGATGTTCAATTGAACATCCAGCCCGCTACGCTCCGTCAGCCCCGACACATACCACCTTAAAGCCGAAGACAACCCATTCTCCTCGAGCAAGGGGGGATGCAACAAATAAGAGGTTGTCCGGATTTCCCGGTGCAGCTGCTGCACGCTCTCCTGGATCATTTCCGCATGGGACGCAATCTCGGGAGAGTTGCGTCCAGCCTTCTGCGCCAGTTGAGCAAGATTCATCGCCAGCACCGTCAACGTTTGCCCGGCGCTGTCGTGCAACTCGCGCGCAATGTGCCGCCGCTCTTCCTCCTGGGCGTGCAGCAACCGCCACGAAAGCTCCCGCAACTGCTCCGACTGCCGCAGCAGATCGGCCGTACGCTGCTCGAGTTCTCTGGTGCGCAGCTGAACCTCGTTATCGAGTCTCGCGGCCACTCTCCGATATTTTTCTTCACTCTCCTGCCGGATGCGCGCAATGTTCAGATGCGAGTTCACGCGTGTGAGCAGCTCTCGCGCGGAGAACGGCTTGATGAGGTAGTCGTCCGCGCCCGATTGCAGGCCTTCGATTCGCGCCTCTTCTCCCGCGCGTGCCGACAGCAGAATGACTGGCACGGTCTTCAGCGATTCATCTGCGCGGATCGCCTGCAGTAGGCCAAAGCCGTCCAGGCGCGGCATCATGATGTCCGACAGAATCAGGTCTGGCCGCTGGGCACGCGCATCCTTCAGCGCCGCTTCGCCATCGGCCACCGAAATTACATCGTAGTGCTCCTTTAGAAGCCGCTGCAGGTACTCCCGCATATCCGCATTGTCATCGGCCAGCAGGATTCGCGCGGGCTTGTCGCGCTCGATTGCTTGCGGCAGGGGCTCCGACGGCGAGAGCAACGCCAAAAGCGGATTGTCATCTGCCGCCGCTTCGGACCCAGGCAACCAACGCAGGGCCTCTTGCACGTAAGCGTCGCTCCTTAGCCCGGTGGATTCCGACTTTCGCGGTGCCTCAATTCGCTCTCGCGGCAGATGCGCGGTCCCCAAAGGAATGCTCACTGTAAACGTGCTGCCGCGATTCAGTTCAGTCTGTACAGATACTGTACCGCCGTGAAGCTTCGCCAGTTCCTGCACCAGCGATAATCCGATGCCACTGCCTTCGAAGGTTCGGCCGTGAGCTCCTTTAACCCGGTAGAATCTCTCGAACAATCGCGGAATTTCGCCGGCAGGAATGCCTGTTCCCGTATCGCGCACCGAGAGTTCTGCCGTCCCTGCATGCTGGCGAAGTGAAACCGCAATCTCGCCGTCAAACGTGAACTTGAAAGCATTCGAGATCAGGTTCAGAACGATCTTCTCCCACATCTCGCGGTCCACATACACGGGCTCAGCGGCGTTCGGGCAATCAATGGTCAGCCGCAATCCCGCGCGATCCATTGCCGATCGGAATACGCTGGCAAGCTCCGTCGTGTATTTCGCCAGATCGGTGGGCTCGTAGCATGCCTGAATGCGTCCTGCTTCAATGCGGGAGAAATCCAGCAGCGTATTGACTAGCCGCAGCAGCCGCACCGCATTGCGATGAGCAACTTCCACGCGCTGCCGTTGCTCCTCGGGCAGATTATCGCCGGACAGCGCATCCTCCAGCGGGCCCAGCATCAACGTGAGCGGAGTCCGGAATTCGTGGCTCACATTCGAGAAGAAAACCGTCTTCGCCCGGTCGAGTTCCGCGAGCGCCTCGGCGCGCTTGCGCTCCTCGTCGTAGGCGCGCGCGTTGTTGATATTCGCCGCGAGATTCTTTGCCAGCGACTGGAAGAACTCGCGACAAAAATCATCCAGCGCACGATACGGGCTGATTCCGACCGTGATGACTGCAATAGTTTCCCGCGTCACACCCAGAATGGGCAGCGAAATGGCCTGTTTGCATTTTCCGCCGTAGGGAGCTGCCGGAAACGCGTCAGGCTCCGCCACGTCGATGACATTCACGGTTCGGGTGCGCACTGTTTCTGCAATTCCCCAACGGTCCGGTTCCGTCAGATCCAGTATGGAAGCTACATGCGGACCCGCATCGAAACTGGCGGCAACACGCGTTGCCTTCTTGCCGTCGCAGAGAAAGATCATCGCGTACGGGCAGTCTGCCGGATTCCGCATGATGGACTGCATGGCCAGATGGCAGGCATCCACATCCGTCTTCGCCTGCACGACCTGGTCGGCGACTTCGCGCAGCGTCGTCAGCCGGCGCCCGCTAAGCACGCGATCCGTGACCTCATGAATCGCCGAAAAGACCCCGCCGATCTCCCCGGAACTCAGCCGGATGGCGCTATAGGAGTACGTCCAATAACTCTCTTCGAGATAACCATGCCGGTCGAAGAGCAGAAGTTGATCGCTTTCCCAGGTCGCCTGCCCGGTTCGCACGACTCCTTCGAGCATTGGGCCAATAGTGTCCCAAATCTCGGACCAGACCTCTTTCCCGGATGCGCCCAGCGCTTGCGGATGCTTCGTACTTCCCAGCGCGGGCCGGTATGCATCGTTGTAAAGCAGCCGCAGTTCCGGCCCCCACCAGATAAGAATCGGAAAACGCGAGTCGAGGCAAATCCTCAGCGCGGTGCGCAGGCTCTGCGGCCACTGACTCACCGGCCCGAAGGGAGTGTTGGCCCAGTCGTGAGCACGCATCAGCTCGCCCATCTCGCCACCCCCCGACATCAGATCGAGATCGTCGTGTGGGCCGGGATCGGGGAAGTTGCCTTTCGCCGGCTGCTTTGAGGTTGATATTGCGTCGTGCCAGGCTTTCGAAACGGGGCTGGAAATCCTCGAGCTGTGAAGTAGGGCCGCTTCCAAGGCCGGCAGCAAGTCGGCCGAAAGGTGGGACTTTACGACGAAACCGCGCGCTCCGGCCCGCTGCGCTTCCGAAACGACTCTCTCCGAATCATGCTGGCTGACGATCAGCACTTCGACCGAAGTGAGCCGGTCCCGAATCCGTCGCGTGGCCTCCAGCCCATCCATGCCCGGCATCGAGATGTCCATCACGACCACCGATGGTTTCAATTCGAGCGCCAGGGAAACGGCCTGCTCGCCGTTTGTGGCTTCCCCGCAAATGAACCATCCCGGACGTGAAGAGATCAGATTTCGCAATCCGGCGCGAACGGCCGGGTGATCATCCACGATGAGGATGCTCGGGGCAGACCGATCCTGCTGACCTGCGGAGCCAAGTTGTTCTTGTTCTAAGCCTCGATTATTCAAGCAAATGCGGCTGCCTTCTTCCGGGAAGAAAAGTCTTGATTCGGTAGGATGCAATAGGCGGACATCTTGCTCCTATACAGAAATATACCTAGTACTTCTTCGCTCAAGTTGACCGCTTTTGCCGTCACGGGGCAAATTAAAAGGTTCCACTGTCGATCCGGCATCTAGTCGGCCCACCACTGGTGTGCTATGCTCCCTGACCATCCCGGGCTATTACATCGGTGATGTATCGAACCTTAGAGCATTCCGCTTCAATCTAGTGACAAGCTGTTCGAATCAACGGAGAGCGGCCCGGCAATTTGCCGGATCGGAGGGGGTTTATGAACACACTCAGGAGACTTTGGAATGACGATGCCGGACAGGACATCGCCGAGTATGCCGTGATGCTGGCTGTCATTCTGGTGATCGTAGTCGGTACGATCCGGCTTATCGGATCGAATTCCAATAACGTTTTTTCGAACGTGTCGAGTTCGCTCCAGTAGCGCCTGGGGCGACGCGCCACCGCAGGTTGGGTTCCTGCTTCGGTTCCAGGCACGATTCCGTCAACGGCTACGCTCAAGCCGAGCGTGGTCCGGGGAGGCTTCATCTCTGCGGAAAGAAAGGGCCGGCACTCTCGCGAGTACCGGCTGCCTTTCGCAAACCTACGCTGCCCAGCGGCTGCTGGCATCGGATCCGTGTTGCTTCACCATCTTGTTGTAGTTTCCCATGATCAGGAATGGAGCAGCCCACTGTCCCACAAACAGCGCCCAGTGATTCTGTCCCAAAATCTTCAGCACCAGCGACGCCGCCATCGAACCCACGGCCATGCCTAAGAAAGCCGAGGATGGCATCTTCGACGTTTGGCTCTCGATCATCCCTGTCACATTATCTTCTCTTTGTCCTGTAACCCTGGTCTCCATCAAAACCTCACAATGCGAATTGTCTTCCGCGGCAGATGGACTTTAGATGCCATCGATTCCAGCACGTTGGCGAGAAATCCGTAAGCTAGCTGCCTTTTTTACCCATATGAGAACTCTGGCCCGGATACTTTCGTGCCTCGTCCATCCACCCTTCGATTTCCTTCGGCGACGCCCCGGACTTCTCCAGGTACGTCCTCATCTCCTGCTCTCGCATCATCTCCGACGTGCTCGTGATGGTGCCCGCTTCAAAATCGATCCCTACCACTACGAATGATTCCTGCTGCGTTCCCTTGACCTGCAATACCCGATATTTCGTCGCCATGCTCTCCTCCGCGTCTGGAAGTTTCAACAACCGAATTCCACTCGGCCCATCCTTTTGGAACGACCTTGCTGCTAACTACATGGATAATGCCAGATGGGTTGGAGGCCTCTGCTGGGCGGGATGTTGCTCTCCTCATCCATTACATACAAAGGTGTACGCGAGATGCGTAACACAATGGAGTTCCCCACATCGCTCCGCTTCGACCGGCACTGGCCACTTTTCCTTTGCTTTCGGCTTCCGAAAATACTTTGCGAATCTCAGAAATACGTGCATACTGTGACATAAGTCTCTGTTATAACGCTGCGATTACGCCGCAGGAACAGCTTCAACCTTCGTGTCGGCCACCCGTGGCTCTATCTAGGAAGTGAAAGCATGGTCCCCCCGGCTCCGCCTGTCCACATTTGCTGGATCTGTAAGCGGCCCGTTCCGCTCGAAACCTGCAAAACAGATGAACACGGAAGAACCGTGCATGAAGCGTGTCAGTTCCTCCGGATCGCTGCCAAACCTCCAGACAGCGTAAAGTTCAAGGGCGGAAGCGCGTCGCGCCACCGGTAAGCTATCCTTGATCCGAAACAGCACTTTGTGTATAACCCTAAAAATTCATGCCTTCTGCTCTGATGAAAAACTCCGGCAATAGCAGCACCGCTTTGCCGAAAGCCCCAACGGGAATTCAGGGTCTCGATGAGATTACCGCTGGCGGCTTGCCACGAGGCCGTCCCACGCTCGTATGCGGCAGCGCAGGCTGCGGCAAAACCCTGTTCTCTATGGAATTCCTGGTTCGCGGAGCCACCCAGTACGGCGAGCCCGGCGTGTTCATGGCGTTTGAAGAGACCGCGCCGGAACTCGCCCAGAATGTCCGCTCGCTCGGCTTCGATCTCGAAAAGCTCATCCGTCAGAAAAAGATGGCGGTCGATTTCGTTTACGTGGATCGAAACGAGATCGATGAAACTGGCGAGTATAACCTCGACGGCCTTTTCATTCGCTTGAATGCCGCGATCGATTCCATTGGTGCGAAACGGGTCGTCCTCGACACAATCGAAGCTCTTTTCTCAGGCCTGCAGAATGAAGGCATCCTTCGCGCCGAACTGCGCCGGCTCTTCCGCTGGCTCAAAGATAAGGGCGTAACGGCTATCATTACAGGCGAGCGTGGTGCTGGAACGCTGACTCGCCGCGGTCTCGAAGAGTACGTCTCCGATTGCGTCATCCTCCTCGACCATCGCGTCACCGATCAGATCTCCACTCGCCGTTTGCGCATCGTGAAGTACCGTGGCACTGCGCATGGTGCAAACGAATACCCTTTCCTCATCGATGAGGATGGCTTCAGCGTTCTGCCGGTCACCTCTCTCGGGCTCCAGCACCAGGTCAGCAACGAGCGCATTTCAAGCGGAATCCCTCGGCTCGATGTCATGCTCGGTGGCAAGGGCTATTACCGCGGCAGCACCATTCTCCTGGCAGGTACTGCCGGAACTGGAAAGACGAGCCTCGCCGCCCATTTCGTACGGGCCGCATGCCGGCGCGGTGAGCGAACCATCTATTTCGCCTTTGAAGAATCGCCGGGCCAGCTGATGCGGAACATGCGCTCCATCGGCGTCGATTTGCGCCGTTGTGTCGACGACGGGCTACTGCAGATCCATTCCAGCCGCGCCACCCTCTATGGATTGGAAATGCATCTTGCCGTGATGCACAAGCTCGTCGATGGCTTCTCGCCAAAGGTGGTCGTCATTGATCCCATCGGCACGCTCATTCATGCCGGTACTCGCCAGGACGCACAATCCATGGTCGTTCGCCTGATCGACTTCCTGAAGTCCCGGGGCATCACGGCCATGCTGACCAATTTGACCTCGGGAGGAGCCGCGCTCGAGCGCACCGATGTGGACGTCTCTTCCATCGTGGATACGTGGCTTCTGTTGCGCGACATCGAACTCAATGGCGAACGCAATCGCGCCATGTACGTCTTGAAATCCCGCGGCATGCGTCACTCCAACCAGCTGCGCGAGTTCCTCTTGACTGACAAGGGCATTGATTTGCTCGATGTTTACGTCGGACCGGAAGGTGTGCTCACCGGCTCTTCCCGCGCTTCCGTTGAAGCACGCGAGAAGGCCGCCGCCTTGGCCATCCAGCAGGACGCGGAGCGCACCGAGCGCGAGCGTCAGCGGAAGCGCGAAGCCCTGGAGGCCAGAATCGAGGCCATGCGCAAAGAGTTCGAAATCGAAGCAGACGAACTCGCAACCCTGGCGTCGCAGGAGTCGGCCCGTGCGCACTCACTGGCACATGATCGCCAAAAGATGGCTCTTCTTCGTCAGGCAGACGAAGTCGCGCGACCCAATCCTTCTTCGAAGAGGTCCGGGGGGCGCTTATGAAGACGGGGCAGAAGTCCGAGAAGAAGCCGCTCAGTTTGCAGGAGATCGCGCGCAAGGGGAACGGCGGCGATGACACCGAGAAATGGGATCTGCGCCTCTACGTCGCCGGGCAAACGCCCCGCTCCGTCGCTGCCTTCGCTAACCTGAAACGCATCTGCGAAGAACATGTTCCAGGACGGTACAAGATAGAAGTCGTGGATCTCATCAAGCATCCGCAGCTGGCCGCCGGAGACCAGATCCTCGCCATCCCCACGCTGGTCCGAAAGTTACCGCAGCCGCTTCGTAAGATTGTCGGCGATCTGCGGGATACGGAACGGGCGATTGTGGGGTTGCAGTTGCGTCCCACCCGGGAGTAACATTTTCAGAACGTCTTCGCTCCCCGTTCCTTGCACCGCTCGACGAAGCACACGAAAGCTCTTTCTGGAGTTTCTATGTCAGATTCAGTCAGCTTCCGAACAGAATCCCTGGTGGATGATGCCGAGCAGATTCTTGAAGCAATTCGCTCTGGTTGCGTCGATGCTTTTGTCGTAGAGGAGCACGAAGGCCGCACGGTGTACGCTCTCCAGTCCGCAGACTTGCCGTACAACGCTCTGGTTCAAAAAATGCACCAGGGCGCGGCCATGCTCAATCCCGCTCACGAGGTCATCTACTGCAATCCCGGCTTGGCCACGTTGTTGGATCTTGGCACGGAGCTTCCCGTTGGCCGGCCATTGCAGGACTTCATTCACCCTGACAATCACACGACCTTCCGCCAGATGCTTGAGGCTGCGCAGTCAGCCCCAGCCGAAGGTGAATTGGTCCTGCGCAGAACCGACGGTAGCGTCGTCCCCGTGAAGGTTTCTGTCTCCACGCTATCCGGCGACAAATCGATCATCGGCATCCTCGTCGCGGATCTTTCGGCCGAAAAAGCGAATGCCGAATTGGCAGCCCGCATTCAAAGCGTGCAGGACGAGGAAAGACGCGGTATCGCCCGCGAATTGCACGACAGTGTCGGCCAACTCCTTGCTGCCATCGGCATGAATCTCAATAGATTCCGCAAGGAGTCCCCGACTAGCAACTCCCTCCTCATGCCCCTGATCGAAGACAGCGCAGTCATGGTCGAACAGGTCAGCAAGGAAATCCGCACCATCTCGCATCTCCTGCATCCTCCTTTGCTCGATGTCGCCGGACTCTCTGCCGCTATCCGCTGGTACATCGACGGGTTCTCGGAACGCAGCGGGATCCATGTGGAGGTGGACATTCCGTCCGACTGCGGCCGCCTCTCCAGCGAAGCCGAGATCGCCATCTTCCGTGTCGTTCAGGAATGCCTGACAAATGTGTACAGACACTCCGGCAGCAAGCGCTGCTCCATCGCTATGAGGAAAGAACCTGGGCGCCTGAGAGTCGAGATTCGAGACGCCGGCCGAGGCATGCCTTCGAGAAAAAAGGGAAACGGCAAACACAGCTCGGGCCTGGGTCTTCGCGGAATGCAGGAACGCCTCCGCCAATTCGGTGGCACCCTCGAAGTGAATTCAACAGAGCAGGGAACGGTCGTAGTGGCAACCCTCCCACTCTCCGTAACGCCGCCTGGACAGCAAGAGAAGACAGCGTGAGCGCTGATAACTGAGTCCAAAGAACTGAGTACTTGTACTGCAGTACTACTTGCGTCGCGCAGCCATCTCGCCCGCAATGGCTGCCTTGTCCGTTGCAGACAGCAGCCGGCCCGCCACCGGGAACACAACTTCATCTTCGATCCGGATGTGCTCCTTATAAATAGACGCTAACTCCGCAACATGCTGTCGGAACGTTTGAGCCTCGCTACCCGACAATGTTCCGCCTCGCAGCCACAGCCTCCCTAGTCGATCAACTTCCGCGTGCAGCAAGTCCGCCCGCCGATGTTCGTGCTCCAGCGGATCAAGCGTATCGATCGCCGCCTCAATTTCCGGATTGTGCATCTGCCGCAATCGCGGGAACAGTGATTCCTCTTCATCCGCCGTATGCTTGGGCGCCGCCTCGCGAAAGTACTTCAACGCCCCTTCCAATGCAGCCCGAGCCTCAGAATCCAGCAGACCTTCTCCGAACTCGGCGACACGCACCAGCGTCCCGAGGAACATCTCAATCCGCCGGTGGCAATCTGACAGAAGCCCCGTGGGTTCCGCAAAGCTGTGAGTTCGATCTCCAATCTGAACAGGCATAGAGTTTCAATCCGTGATCACGACTAAGATGTCGATGCAAGCGGCGCCAGTTGTCAACCACCCTGACCCTGACCCGGATCACTACTTCACACCCTTCTCCGGATTCCACGATCCCTGCTGCCTCCGTATGAAAATGATCTGGCCTACGTGATACGCATTATGCGTCCCAATGTGCGCGATCGTTGACGCATGCTTCTCGAGCGTCTTCTCGTCCGCAGACTCGACGAATTTTTCCAGATCGACCATCACCTTATCGAGAGCCTGCACCGTCTCGCTCCATTTCTTCGCATCGAAGCTATTGAACGTCTCGTCGTTGTTGCCGCTATACTTCGGAGGCGTTTCTCCCTTGAACTTCGCCAGCACCTGCGTGTTCCAGAACACCAGATGGTTTGCCAGTTGCCCGATCGAATGGTTCCCATGTCCATCCGTCCACATCGCCTGCTCAGGCGTTAGCCCTTCGACCGACACGTTTGCAGGGACAAACCAATCCTTATTATTGTGCGTAGTCTTCAATTGCTCGAGCAGGATGCTCCGCAGGGTTGGCGCCTTCTGATCCTTAGCATCCTGTGCCAACGCGACCAACGGCACGCACAGAAGCATGACTGCGATAAGTCTCTTCATGTAAGTTCCTCCGAGGCAAAGAGTCTACACCGGATTCGAAGTAGCCCGCACGCGCGCGCCACGCATCCATTGAACAGGCAAGTATCCTGTCCCATTCAGTCGGATACGGGCATTGGGAGCTGCAACATGTCCACTACGTTGAAGAGTATCCTTCTTATTCTCGCGGCATTCGTCCTGCTTGTCTTCGCCGTGTTTCTCTTCAATCAGACGATGCAGATTGTGCAATCGGCGCGCGCCGTCAATGTAATTCTCGGCAACGCAGTCCTGGGGGCCCTGCTTTCGCTCTATGCAATTTTGCTGCTGACGCCATTCGTCCTCTGGTTCCGCCTGCCGAAGCGCATCCTTCCGCCCGCCGTGACCCAAGGCGAAGACTACGACGCCTTCCTTGCACAATTTAAGAAGCGTCTGTCGCGCAATCCACGGCTGCGTGGGATGCCACTGCACGTAGCCGCCGATCTGGAAAGCGCCCTGCGGATCCTCGACACGCATGCCGATGATGTCGTGACCGAGACCGCCTCGGCCGTGTTCCTCAGCACGGCGGTGCTGCAAAGCGGACGCCTGGACGTGTTTGTCGTCTTCGCCGCCCAGACGCGCCTCATCTGGAAGATTGCCCATGTGTACTACCAGCGTCCTTCGCTGCGCGACTTCGTGCAACTCTACGCGAGCGTCGCTTCCACCGCGCTCATTGCCGCTGGTATCGAGGACATCGACGTCGATGTGCTGGTCGGAACCGTCTTCGGCTCGACAGTCGCAGCTATTCCGGGCATGCACCTGCTCGCCAGTTCGGTGCTGTCCGGATCGGCGAACGCATTTCTGACCCTGCGGGTTGGCATGATCACGAAGGAATACTGTCGGGCGCTCGCACAAGTCGAAAAGAAAGGTCTGCGCCGCACCGCCACCCTGCAAGCCGCCAGGCTCTTGGGATGGATCGTCCGAGACGGAACAGTAAAGCTGACACACGCCACGCTGAATGCGTCGAAGACAAAGTTGCTGGATACCCTCACGCGCTTGGTGACGAAGAGGCAAGAGGCGGTATAGCACTGGGATCACTCCCTACCGGGAGGTCCCAGCCTAAACTCACGCAGTTGCGAGTTTAGAGTGGGATTTTGTCGTCTTGCGTGAAGCAGGCCTGTGAGAGCCGGCCTGCGGGGGCGAACGACCCCTACCACCTAAAGTGGGCTGCGTGCTCGCAAGCGTCACTGGAGGAATTCCTACTCCCGGAACGACCGGATGTTCTCCGCCCCCCTGCTACACCCTCCCTAACACGTCCCACCTTCCGCGCCACTCTTCCCAACTCCGCCTCTGTTTACCGGGCGGCGCCACTTCCCCCGCTCCCGGATGTAGTCTCAAACTCTTCGCCCGTCCCACCTTCTCGATCGGGATCAGATACCACGCATCCTCCGGCTGTACATGCGCGGCAATCACATCGATATCTTTCTTCGTATATCGTTTCTTTCCGCCCTTGCGCGTGGCATGCACCGGCTGCACCTCGTATCCGCCCCGATGCAATCTCCCTGTTCCCTTCACCTGCACGCGCATTGCGGGCCCGTCGCATCCCCACACGGCGAAGTCATACCGCTCGCTATCTCCCCATGGCAGCGCCAGGTGATATCCCAACATCTCCGCCTTCAGCAGAAACGCCGCTTGCGAAATCTCTCCTGCCCGCTTGGGATTTCCCCTCAACCGCAACCACCACGACGCACAAGGATCCGCCGCCGCAAACATCCACGGAATCACGACTGATCGTTCCCCAGATGTTGTCCTTCCGAGCGAAGCGAGGAATCCGCTGTCCTCTGCCCTACTGCTCGCTCCTTCGCTATCCCAACCGTTTTTGCAACCTTGAAACTCGGAAACCTTGAAACTTCCCCTGACAACCCACTTCCACCCATGCTCCGTTTTCTTGATCGCTAACTCCACAGACACTCCTCCCCATTTGCACCGGAACGAACCGTGAAGTCCGCTCCGGACGCAACCTGCATCCCAGAATCAAATTTTTCGCAGATATTCAAAGATACCGAGAAGGGAGAATACAAATCTGTGACCGAACCCACTCCTGCCTGTGATCGAAGTCGCAAGCTCAACACACAATCTGGGACCCGCCATACAGCAAAAAAGTTGAGCGGAGACAGTTTCATCGATACGAAAGGAAAGCCCATCTAGCAGGTTGCGGAAGAACTCGGTGCGAAGCGCAAAAAAACGGCTATCAAGAGCTACCGCGATCCAGCGACGAAGACTGTCTCCAGTGTTCGCCTCAGCCGCACTCAAGCAGCAGACGGAGTTTCTTCCACTGAGACTCGGGCCGACTCTCCGATGTCTGCTGGCGTTAATAGCGGCCAGCCTCGGCGCAGCACATAGTCAAGCCAGGCGCCAGCCATCTGCGACGTCAGGATGGCCGCTAGCACAAGTGTTGTGTAGAACTTCGGGCTGATAATCCCGGCATCAAATGCCACGCTGGCCAGCACGATTCCCGGTCCGCCGCGCGCGTTGGTGGTAATCGCGAGATTGATCAGGTCCAGTCCTCGGAATCCTGCGAATCGCCCCGCGAGGGACACGGAAAGAATCTTGATAACGGAGCTTCCGATTAGGAACGCAGCCAACATCCCCAGCGACAGGCCGCGAATCAGGTCAAGTTTCAATCCAACAATGGCGAAGTACACAGGAATAAAGAAGGCGAACGACACCTTGCCGATGGCGTCGAGCGCCTCCGAAAACAACTGCCGCTTCTTATGGACCACGGCGAACCCGGCAAGAAAAGCCGCAAATACCAGGCTGACATCGAGCGCCCCGGCGATTACGCAATATCCGAACAGAACCGCAATCGCATAGGCGACCGGCGAGTGTTTCGCGAAAACGTTAAGGCGCGACTCATTGATTCGCTTCACGATCCGCGGAACGATGCTCAGCCCCAGCAGGAAGAATCCGATCGTCGTGATCAGGTGATACGACATCGCCCGCGGATTGAGCGCGGCTTTTCCGGCCATCGCCGTTGCCACCGCCAGCGCCAGCCACAACCCGATGTCTTCCAATACAGCTACACCGAGAACCAGCCGTGCGAACCGGGTGTGGAGGATGTCCAGGTCTGCGAAAATCTTCGAAACCACCGGTACCGACGTCACCGCCACCCCAACGGCAAGAATGATGATCATAGAGATGCGGTTGGCATTAGGGCCCGCCACCGCGGGGCGAATCAGCCACGGACCCAGCACCAGTCCGAGCATGAACGGCATGCCCGTGCCCACGATGGCGAGCCACGCCACTTCGTTGCGCTCTTCCCGGCTAAACAACTGGCGCGTTTCCGCGCCGGACAGGAACATCAATAGCAGCAGACCGAGCCAGTAAACAAAACTCAGAAGGTTGCCCTGATGCTCGATGGCTGCCATCAACCCGGATGCGAACGGCAAGCGGCCGATTAGGGCCGGGCCAAGTACGACGCCCGCCAGAATCTCACCAACAACTTTCGGCTGGCGCAGTCTTGCGAAGACATAGCCGAGCAATTGTGCCAGTCCCACAAGAAGTAAGAGTACGAGCAGAATCGAGGTCAGATCGGAGTTTGACACGTTTGCTTTGCCGCAGCTTAGGATGCGTCCCACGGGAGAGGGTTTGTTTGTGAGGAGGTTCAAAAGCGCTGAACTGGCCGTCCGTATTCGTTAGCAAGTTGCTCCGTACCAACAAACTCTCTTGTTTTCACATCGCGAGTGATAACAAGGAGTCATGCGTGGAAATGACGAGCAGCAGATAGGTGTGATCCCATGGAGGTGAGAGGCGTGGCCGGATCGTGTCGTGATCTCGTAGCACCGGCAGCATGAAGTACTCAGTCGAAACTCAAATCCCAAGCGGACCGGAAAGGGTTCAACCGAGTACTGACTACTATTTCCCAACCTGCCAGAACAAAAACGCATACGCGTCCGTGAACTCCTCGATCTGTTTCGTCAGCGGCTTTCCCGCGCCGTGCCCCGCCTTCGATTCGATCCTCAGAAGTATCGGACGAGTCTTGCTTTGCCCATTCTTCGCTTCGGCCTGCATCAGCGCAGTCATCTTCTTCGCGTGCATGGGATCGACTCGCGTATCGGTGTCCGCCGTCATGAACAGGATCGCGGGATACTCCACGCCGGTTTTCACGTGGTGATACGGGGAGTAGGCATACAACCATTTGAACTGCTCGGGATCTTCCGACGTGCCGTATTCCGGAATCCACAGCTTGGCGATCTGGAAATCCTGGTAATGAATCATATCGAGCAGCGGGACCTGGCAGACCACCGCGCGAAACAAGTCGGGACGCTGCGTAATCATTGCGCCCATGAGCAGCCCGCCGTTCGAGCCGCCCTGGATCGCGAGATGATGCCTGTCGGTATATTTCTCGGCAATCAGATGTTCGGCCGCGGCGATCATGTCCTCGAAGACGTTCTGCTTCCTGTCGAGCATGCCGGCGCGGTGCCAGTCTTCTCCAAACTCGGCGCCGCCGCGCAGGTTGGCGACGGCGTAGATGCCGCCGTGCTCCATCCAGAGATAAGCGGTGCGGCTGAAGGTCGGCGTCAGGCTGATATTGAAGCCTCCGTAAGCGGTGAGCAGCGTGGGATTGTGGCCGCTCTTCAGCACTCCTTTCTTGTGCACCACAAACATCGGAACGCGTGTCCCGTCTTTCGATTTGAACCACTCCTGCGCCACGTCGTACCCCGAAGGATCAATCGAGGGCGCCTCGACCTTCGTCCAGAGAACCGGCTGCATGCTGTCAGACAAACTCTCGACGGTGCCCCATTCTAAACTCGCGTTTTTGGCGAGTTTAGAGTGGGGATTTTGGCTTTCTTTATCTCCATTCAGGCGGAGGAGCTCAACCGTGTTCTCATCCAGCTTTGAAAGGGCACGACTTTCAGTCGTGCCGCTCGACTCGCCTCTCGATGCGGGCTTTAGCCCCTGAGGTCCGCTCTTGAGATCGATCCGGTAAATACTTGGCGGTACGGTGAATGACTGGAATCCAAAGAACGCTTCGTCGCGATTCCATTTCCCACTCGTTCCGAAGACCGATCCAATCGCGGGAAGGGAAACATCACTGATCTTCTTTCCTTCCAGATCAAACAGCTTCAACTGCGAGGTCGCATTCTGCTCGTACTGTGCAAACAACCTGCCGCCGAATACGGCGGCTCCCTGCAACACTGCGTCCGACTGCGGAATGATTTCCTTCCACGCCGCACGATCGAAATTCCCTGCATCGGTGACGAATACGCGATCGCGCGGCGCATCTTCGTTTGTTGTGATGTACACCTTACCGTCGTACACGTCAGCGGAATAGAGAGAGTTCTTTCCGGTCGTGAGCCGGATGGGAGCCTTCTGAGATTTGAGGTCCTCGAGATAAAGCTCGGACTTGGTCCATCCCTGGGAGACGGTGATGAGCAGCCATCGTCCATCGTTCGAAAGCGAGACGCTGGGCCAGTCCTCGGGATCGCGTCCTTCGCCGAAGATCGGATCGTCGGTCTCGACGGGACTGCCGAGCAAGTGAAAGAAGACATGGCGGTTGTACATCTCCTGTCCCGCAGGAACGTCGCCTTTGTTGGGATAGCGCGTGTAGTAAAAGCCGGAGTTGTCGTGCAACCAGGCGACGGACGCGGCGCGCGTGCGCTCAATGGTGTCGGGAAGAATCGTGCCGGTCTTGCTCTCGATGACGTGAAGCGTGGATACCTCTGAGCCGGACTGCGAGAGTCCGTAGGCGACGTACTTCCCGTTGTCTGAAGGATGAAACCAGTCGAGCGCAATGGTGCCGTCAGACGCGAGAGCGTTGGCATCGACAAGCACGCGATCGGGCCCGTTTATTTCGTCGCGCACGTAGAGCACGGGCTGATTCTGCATGCCCTCACGACGAGTATAGAAATAATGACGTCCGGCAAGGACCGGAGGCGTGACGTTCCCAATCGAAAGCAGTTCGATAAGCCGCTTGTGGATCGCGTCGCGAGCGGGAAGCGGATCGAGAATGGCGCGCGTGTAGGCGTTCTCCTGGTCTACCCACTTCTGCACGGCGGGCGAGTCGGCGTGCTCAAGCCAGCGATAGCTATCGAGAACTTTCGTTCCGTGAAGAATGTCGATGACGGGCTTGGGCTCGGCGACAGGAGGCGCGTCAGGCACGCGAGAAGATTGGCTTTGAAAAGAGTCGCCCGCGAAAGCTCCCGCGATCAGCAATAAAGAACAGCAAAAAAACAGCAAAGCAGAGACAGAAAAAAGAGACGACAAAGAAGAAATCGAAACAAGAGCCAGCAATCTGCGCACCCCCGCCATGAGCACCTCGAAAGAAGCGTAACAGTTTTCAGGACGCATCCTCAGATGCTATGATGAGGTTGATTCAACAATCGTTATCCGCAGCCCTTCGGGCTGCGGATTCACACTCCTCAGTAGCTCAATGGCAGAGCATCCGGCTGTTAACCGGAGGGTTGTAGGTTCGAGTCCTACCTGAGGAGCCATTCTTTCAGTAGGTTAGACCGTCTTCCGTGCCGTTCACATCGTCCGCAGCGCAAGACCCACAATCTTGTTGTGCGCCTCACGCATGTCGTCCGTAGCCGCGTCACCGTAGATGTTCATGGTGGTGCGGATGTCGGAGTGCCGCATGAGTTTCTGTTGTACTCCAATTGGCGTGCCTATTGCGTCAATCCACATCCGGTAAGAATGCAGGAATGTGTGCGTGCTCACGGGCCCAACTGCCGCGACTTCGCTTGCACGGTACAGTTCCCGCCAAACTCCGGTGTAGGAGTACGGCAATCTGCCAGCTTTCATCGGGCTTGCGAAAACCCAATCACTGTCCTCTGAAAACTCTGTTGCCTGCTTCCATCTCTTCAACCGCTCGAGCAACTCATCCGCTATGACCAGGGACTTGCGGGACTCATCGGTCTTCACATCATCCACGTTGCGCTCCACAATGCCGCGTTCCACGCGGAGCCGCTTGTTCAGCCAATCGACGTCCGACCATCGGAGTGCTAGACGCTCGGAGATACGAAGACCAAAGCAGATGCAGAGTAGAGACACGGTGCTGTGTGGCTCTTTCAGATGGGAGAAGAGCAAGCGGAATTGCTCAACTGTGAGACTTCGTGGTTGTTTCCTCCGCTTGGACGCACCTTTGACCCTCACCAAACTGATTGGATTGACCTGCATTGGAATGGCTTGCTTCCACATTGCAAAACTCCAGACTGAGCTGAGAATTCCTCGAATGTGAACACGGCTCTTGGGCGCAAGAGGCAGCGAGTCCAACCACATCTCTACAGGCCGGGCCTGCAGGTCCGTGATAGAGCTCTGCCTCCACTTTGGCAGGATGTGCACTCGAATCCAGGATTGATACGTCGTTTTTGTGTCTTTCCTGTCAGGCATCTTTTCGGTTTTGTATTGCTCCACCAACGTGCTGACTATTGGTGCGGTAGATTGGTAAGTTCTGGTTGCGATTCCAGCGCGTCCCGTACCGGCTTAGTGCTCCCCCAAGTCAATTGCGGTTTGTTCTTGATGGTTGCTTCCACATCTTTGGTCAATCTAGCCAGGCCTGGCACGCTGGACGGGGCGGCTATCCACGCGCCGATACCTTTCGGCTTCCAGACAAAATCGCGGCAGCCCGACAGTAAACCCGATGTGTCCCCTCGGATAACCAAGCTCGACGACGATCGCGTGCCATACCATGGCTGACAAAAAAATTTGACTGCACGTCGAATTGCGGTTCCTTTGCCTTTTCCTTTGGGAGCCACGATAACCGTATAGGTGCGTGGTAGTGCTCCTTCTACTCCGTCACAGGAAACGCGATCTCCGACAACTGCGCCAAGTGCACACCGGAACGCCTCGGCGTACATCTTTTTTGGAATGTTGTTGTCATTGGCGCACAGTTTCGCGAATTCCGCCACGACCGTGCCTTCCCAAGCCTCAATCGGATATTTGGGCCGCACTCGCTCGTGCTGGGCAGGAACTTTGGCGCGGCCAATGGCGATCGTTCCGAGTGGTTCACGTACAAATGAGAAGTTCCGATCAGGAAAACGCGATTGCAATTCTGCTCTGAATTCCTTCCAACATTTCGTTGAGCAGCGATGCTTGCAGTCGAAGCCATATCCCCCACCTTTCGTGTAGACGAGACACGTCGACGTAAAATGTAATAAGCCCGGTCCGGCCTGCCGCTCGTTACGCGCGTGGTGTCCCAAATCTCGGCCGGGAGGTCCTTGCAGGCCTCTTTTAATTCACTTTCCGA
>Ga0136846_1232384_pt1 | contig 24843 bp, 20 predicted proteins | sample HopSoiMetagenom2_FD_96841 | JGI IMG/M metagenome (GOLD analysis project Ga0136846, IMG submission 96841) | Grasslands soil microbial communities from Hopland, California, USA - 2 Assembly 2016 (version 4) | ecosystem: Environmental > Terrestrial > Soil > Grasslands | place: USA: Hopland... | reverse complement strand
GAGCATTGCCGCTTTCCGAGCGAGAAAGTATGATGAACGGCATGAGTTTTTCTGAGACGATCTTCCTGTTCTTCCTGGCCCTACTTGTCTTTGGGCCAAAGAAGCTGCCGGAGATCGCCCGCCAGGTCGGCAAGTTCATGAACGAATTTCGCCGAGCCTCCAACGAATTCAAGGCGCAGATCGAGCAAGAGATCGCGCAACTCGAGGTCGAGAAGAAGCCGACCATTCTGCCTCCGCATCCGATTGAGGGGACGACCAGCCGGAGTGTTGCAGGATACGGGGACACGCTCCCCGGGGAAACGATGCCCGTTTCACCTGACGCGACGGAGGCGACCGCTACGCTAGCTGCTGCTGAGCCCGCCCCGCCCACATCCGAGGCGTCGCCCGAACCACCACCTGTAGCTACAGAGGCCGTCCATCCCGCGGACGACGTGACATCCCCACGTTCCCAGGAGTCGCATGCCTGAACTCGCTACTCCAGTCGAGCCGAAAGAAGACGAAACAGACGCGATGCCCACGATGGGGTTCCTCGATCACCTTGAGGAACTGCGTAAGCGAATCATCTACAGCATCATCTCGGTAGCCGTGGGCTTCTGCCTTTGTTGGTGGAAGGTCGAAAGAATTTACGATTTCATTCAGCGCCCCATCATGGATGCTCTGCAGAAGAACGGGATGGCGGAGAAACTTGTTTATCTCAATCCGACCGAGCCATTCAACCTGTACTTGAAGACGGCGGCGTTGGCCGGATTATTCCTTACTTCGCCATTCGTGCTCTACCAGGTCTGGATGTTTATCTCTCCGGGGCTGTATCGGAAGGAGAAGAAGTACGTCGTACCTTTCATGGTTTCCACCATTGCCCTGTTCACGTGCGGCGGATATTTCGGATACAAGATTGTCTACCCCGCGGCCCTGGACTTCCTGATCAATTTCGGTAAGCAGTTCAAGCCGATGATCACGGTTAACGAATACACGTCGTTGTTCCTGAGCATCATCCTCGGAATGGGACTGATTTTCGAGATGCCGATACTCGTCTTCTTTCTGGCGCTGATGGGGATCGTCAGCGCTGGGTTCATGTGGAAGAACTTCAGGTACTCCATCCTGGTAATTTTCATTATTGCTGCGATCGTTACGCCCACGACCGACATCCTGAATATGTGCATCTTCGCCGCGCCGATGATCGCGCTATACGGCCTGAGCATTGGAGTCGCATGGCTGGTGCATCCGAAGCAGCGTTCCGCGCGTAACGCCAAACAGGCTTCATGAAAGCTTCGAGACGGGTGATCGTGCTGCTGCTGGCATCTTCACTGGCGTTATTGGCATGCGATCGCAATAAGTCAACCATCGAGGTGCAGCCTCCGGCGGGACTGGATCCAACGGGCGCCCCCCTGAATCTACCTGCAGATAGTGGTCCGGCGCCGACGTTTGACGGTGATCGCGCCATGCAGTTCGTGAAAGACATTGTAAAGTTCGGGCCGCGTCCTCTGGGCAGTTCGAGTCACAAGAAGGTGGAAGATTTCATCTCTTCGAAACTCAAGGGCGATGAGGTAGAAAACGATACGTTCATGGCAGATACGCCGGCGGGGAAATTTCCGGTGCACAACGTGATCGCCAAGTTCCCGGGAAGAAAAGACGGCATCATTCTGATCGCCAGTCATTACGATACGAACTATCCGCTGAGGGACAGTTCCTACGTAGGAGCGAACGACGGTGCTTCTTCCAGCGCTGTGCTGCTTGAACTCGCGAATCAGCTTCGGGGAAAGCCTCGCGTCGGCTACAGTGTCTGGCTGATCTGGGACGACGCTGAGGAGGCAATGGTACCGGAGACGCAAATGGACTTTATGGCTGACAGTCTCTACGGGATCAATCATCTCGCCGACAAATGGCAGGCCGATGGCACACTGAAGAAGGTGAAGGCATTTCTATTGGCCGACATGATTGGCGATGCGGATCTGAACATAGATCGCGATCTGAATTCGACCGCATGGCTGGAAGATGTTGTTGGGGAGGCCTCCAAGCGACTCGGCTATCAGTCGCATTTCTTCGCGCGCGACAATAAAGTTTCGGATGACCATCTGCCGTTCATGAAACGCGGAGTGCCATGCGCCGATTTGATCGACTTCTCGTACGGGTACAACAACGTGTTTTGGCACACCCCGCAGGACACGGCTGACAAACTGAGTCCGCAGAGCCTGCAGATTGTTGGCAGCGTAATTCTTGAGACGGTGCGCATTCTCGAGAAGATGGAACCGCTGCCGCCGAAGTGAGCAGGGGTATTTAAGAAATCTCTAACCGTGAAGGAACCCTGCAGGTGCACGAAGGAAAGCCATTCACCTGCATCCTTCGTGCACTTTGTGATTTACAGGATGTTGAGGGCCGTAGCGACGCACGATTGCAACTCCTGACCGGTATCGATCACCGTCTTGCGCAGCGTAATCGTCTCGAACCGCTCCTTCACTTTCAGATACAGCTCGAAGTCCCGATTGCGAGCGGCATGTTGTCGGCTTGCGGCAGCGCTCTGAAGCCGTTGGCGAGCGAGTTCCTGCGAGCAGGTGCACTCCAAAATCCGCCAAGGTTGGTGCAAGGCATCGGCGACAGAGATCACGTTGTCAACCTGGTATCGGCGCGAAAACGGGCGCCCATCGAGAAAGATACGTCGCGAGGGATCGCGAGCGAGCAAAGATCGCGCAGTGGCCAGTATCAACTGCAGAACAAAATCATCCTGGCGCGACGAATACTCGATTTCCTCCGTGGTGAAGAGAGTGTGCCGAAACTCGTCTTTACTCAGCACTCGACCCGAAGTGCGCACAGCAAGTTCATGGGCCAGTGTAGTTTTACCCGTTCCGGGCAAACCAGCCATAAGAACAATCATAAAAAGGGAATCCTACAGGATTAATGAAAAGGCGGACCAACAAGGTGGGCAGGAAGAAACTTTGAAGGCTTGAAACTTGAACCTGTTTTACTTCGTCCCGCCGCCGAGCGCGACCTCGGTCGAAGGCGTATCGGGCTTGTCCTGATCTGGACGCTCCATCGGGATTATCGTCTGGGTTTCGCGCCACTCGTTGTAATGGCCGCTGACCATGACGTGGAAAACCCACTGGCGCCGCTCTTCTTCTGGTTCTACCAGACCGAGCGCCTTCATGTAGAAGAGGTAGTGTTCCATCCAGCGGATCTGTTCTTTGTTCATCCCACGCCGTTGCAGATCGACGGTGACGCCAGCTAGATGCGAGGACGCTGTTTCGCCGTCCCACGGAGCGGCGTTCCGGTTGTGCCGCCGAAGCTTCTTCTGCACCTTGACGGTGCGCACAGCCGAGTTTACCTGGATCTGCTGATGAAAACGGTTGTAGTACGCCAGGCTCAAGTCGTCGATGAAGTTGAGCGTCCAGGGACGGCAATAGCGACGTGAACGATCGAGCCGCGGATCGATGCGCAGCGAATCGCCGGCGATGATTTCGATCAGGGAGCCATCCGCCTTGAGCGCTTCCAACTCCGTTTCGTCCTGGATGCGGGGCAAGTTCAGCCGGTCCACTTCCGCATTCTGAATGAGCAAGGATTCGTGCGAAGGACGGAACATCGGATTCCAGCGCAGCCAGCGGAGATGCTTACGGTGGGCGCGATGCACGGTTGCGTGGTGCACGGCAAAAGCCTTGAGAGGCATTCCCGCGCAGACCGCCAGTGCGGTCAAAGCTAAAATTCGGAATCTGAGGAAGCGTTTCACGCGTGATTCGTGCGCCGGGATGAGTTCCGGCTTCCTTACTTTCGGCCCTGCGATCCTCCGCAGGTAGCGGTTATTCTAAGCCATGCTGTCAAAGGGGCCAACCTGATACAGCCTGGAGCCGTTACTTGGGTACTCGTTTTCCGGGTGACCCAGTTGTGATTACCAGCAAGTTACCGCGGCCCGCCGAGGCTAAAGCCCGATTGTAACGTGCAGGTTATGGGCCAATTCGGCGACGTCCTATGTGGGTCGCGAGCCACTACTTGGCTTGATTTCGATGAAAGAGATCCTTTCAGCGGTTGCCGAAAATGACCACAGTAGTGCCGGAAAAGGTCATAGCCTCTGCTGATTTACTTCGCGGCGCGTTCTAACGTCGAACGAGATCTCCCAAAGCCTGCAGCATGACCTGACCACCAACTTCGGAGATAGATTTGGTCAGAGGGATGTCCTTGGGGCAGACTTCAACACAGTTCTGCGCATACCCGCACTCCTGGATGCCACCGTCGCCCATGAGTGCCGCGAGCCGCTCGCGTTTGAGCGCCGCGCCCGTCGGATGCGTATTGAACAGCCGCACCTGTGAGATGGTAGCCGCGCCAACGAAATCGGTTGATTCGTTGAACTGCGGGCAAGCCTCCATGCAACAACAGCAGGAGATGCAGCGGGACAACGGATAGGCGGCTTCCTGTTCCTGCGGTGAGACTTTGGGACCGGGGCCAAGGTCGTATGTGCCATCGATCGGAACCCACGCCTTCACGGCCTTTAGATTTTCGAACAAGACGCTGCGGTCCGTCGCGAGATCGCGAACGACCGGGAACTTCGAGAATGGCTCGAGGCGGATCGGCTGCTCAAGATTGTCGATCAGTGCCGAACACGCCATACGCGCTTTGCCGTTGATCAGCATGGCGCAAGATCCGCAGACCTCTTCAAGACAATTCGAGTCGTAGGTAATGGGCGTGGTCGGCTTTCCGTCACGCGTGACCGGGTCGGCGGCAATATCCATAAGCGCGGAGATCACGTTCATGTTGGGCCGGTAGGGAACAGAGAATTCTTCCCAGTGGGACTTGGAGGTCGGAGTGGGTTGGCGCTTGATTTTGATGATTACGGATTTATCAGCCATTAGCTCGTAGCCTTGATGCTCCCCTGGTGCATAGAGTCAGATCCTCGCGAGAAAGGGGAGCTCTCCATCGAAATGAAAAACCAGAAAAACCGTTGAGTAGCCATGCGCAATCGTGAACGAAGCCTCTCGAACCGAAACGGTAACCGGCGCTGATGCAAGTTTTTCAATACTTCCTCGGCCGCGGCGGAATCAGGGACGCATCCACCGGCTCGAACTCGAATCTTGGCTCGTCGGCGTCAGGGGCGAAATACGCTTTCGTTGTCTTCATCCAGTTCTTATCGTCACGTTCCGGGAAGTCTGGCTTGTAGTGTGCTCCGCGCGACTCGTCGCGCATGCGCGCGCCTTGGGCGATTACTCGCGCCAGTTGCAGCATGTTGTACAGCTGCCGGGCAAAGACGACCGTAGTGTTGGCCCACATGGTGCGGTCGCTCAAGTTGATCTTGCGATAGCGCTCCAGAAATTCAACCAGCTTGGCGTCTGTCTCCTGCAGGTTCTTGTTGTAGCGGATGACCGTACAATCCTTGGTCATGAGCTCGCCGAGTTCGCGCCACAGCTTCACCGGATTCTCATTGCCCTGGTTCTTCATCAACAGGGCATTGCTCTCTTCCTGTTTCTTCTGCTCGGCGGCTAAATACCCATTGCCGTCGGACGAGGCCTGCAATCCTCGTGCATAGTTGACTGCCTGAGGCCCGGCGACGCCTCCGCCAAAGATGCACGACACGAGAGAATTCGCGCCGAGGCGGTTCGCGCCGTGATACTGATACTCAGATTCACCCGCAGCGAAAATTCCTGGAATGTTGGTCGCCTGCTTGTAATCTACCCACAAGCCACCCATGGTGTAGTGCATGCCTGGGAAGATCTTCATGGGCGTGTCGCGCGGATCGTCGCCGACAAACTTTTCGTAGATTTCGAGAATGCCTTCCAGCTTGCGGTCGAGAATCTTGCGATCGATGTGCGTCAGGTCGAGATAGACCATCGGCTTGCCATCGATGCCGAGGTTGTGTTCGTAAACAACTTTGAAGATGGCGCGGGTCGCCACATCCCGCGGCACCAGATTGCCGTACTTCGGATACCACTCCTCCAGGAAGTACCAGCGCTCACCCTGCGGAATGGATTTCGGATCGCGCTTGTCCCCGGGAGTCTTCGGCACCCATACGCGGCCGCCTTCGCCGCGCGCCGACTCGGACATGAGGCGCAGTTTGTCCTCACCTGGGATGGAAGTGGGGTGAACCTGGATGAACTCTCCGTTGGCGTAGTAGCAGCCTTGTTGATACAGAGCGGACTGTGCGGAACCGGTGCACACCACAGAGTTGGTGGACTTGCCGAAGATCGCTCCTATGCCGCCGGTCGCGATGATGATCGCGTCGGCAGGGAAGGTGCGAACTTCCATCGACCGCAGATCCATCGCGCAGATGCCGCGACAGACTTTGTTCCCATCGAGCACAGCGGACAGGAACTCCCAGTGCTCGTATTTCTTGACTTTCCCCTCGGACTCATACCGCCGCACCTGCTCGTCGAGGGCATACAGTAGTTGCTGGCCTGTTGTAGCGCCTGCAAATGCCGTGCGGTTGTACAACGTCCCGCCGAAGCGGCGGAAATCGAGTAGGCCTTCGGGAGTGCGGTTGAAGGGCACGCCCATGCGGTCGAGCAGATCGATAATCCCGGGGGCAGCCTCGCACATGTCCTTGATGGGAGGCTGATTGCCGAGGAAGTCCCCGCCATAGACCGTGTCGTCGAAGTGCTTCCAGGTCGAGTCGCCTTCGCCCTTCAGGTTCTTCGCGGCGTTGATGCCGCCCTGCGCGCATACCGAGTGCGACCGCTTCACGGGCACGATCGAGAACAGGTCAACCTGACCACCCATCTCGGCGATCTTGATGACCGCCGAAAGTCCAGCCAGTCCGCCGCCTACCACGATGATTTTCGGAGCTGCCATGATTTCCTTTTACCGGAACTGTGTCATCTGCTGGTCTTTCGCCGCGCTTCCGTTTTCGTATGGCGCCAGGGGACGCGACCGGAACGTTGCCAGGCTCCAGAGCCCCACGCCAGTCATTACGAAGAAGAAGGCCAGGCAAATGGTGAGAAACCGCTTGCGTGCGCGCTCACCGGTGATTACGCCCCACTTGGCGCAAAACAGCCAAATTCCATATGCGAAGTGCCACGAAGCTGCCACCAAGCCGACGACGTAAAACAGAAACAGTGGAACCTGTAGAACCTCGTGCTGCACTTTGCCGAACGAATATTCGGGATTGAGGTGCAGATCGGATCCCAAAAAGCGCATGGTGTACACATGCCAGACGATGTAGATAAAGGCGACCCCGCCGGTCCAGCGCTGCATGGTGTACATCCAGTTGCCAGTCCACGGATAGGCGACCGTGTTGGAGTCCCCGCGATACCAGATGTAGAACCCGTAAAGCGCGTGAAAGGCAATTGGCAACCAGATCCCGATGACCTCAAGGGAGAACACCAGCGGCAGGTTGCCCAGGAATCGTACTTGGCGCTCGTAGGCGGCGGGGCCGCCGATCGCAGACGCATTCGAGATCAGGATGTGTTCGAAGAGAAAGGCACCGACAGGAATGATTCCCGTCAGCGAATGCAAGCGGCGAAGAAAGAACGAGGTCCCTTGACCGGCTCGCAATGGCGCAACCCCATGCGCCAAAACGGGAGCAGAAGAACTGGCTGACGCCACGAAAAGCTCCTTATGAGTTTAGCAGTGAGAAAAGAACCTTTCATTATCAAGCGGCAGAAGAAATGAAGTCAAGAAAGGCGGATCAAGTCCCCCGCAGGACCGTCAAGAGTTCAATCACTGCAGCGGCCCTGAGCAGTTAGGATGTGACCGATGCGTGTCCTCGTCATCGGCGGCACTGGTTTCATCGGTTCGCGTATTGTGTGCCAATTAGCCGGTCAGGGACATGAGGTCGCCGTTTTCCATCGCAAGAATTGCAATTCCATATTGCCCTGCGGAGTTCGCGAGTTCCTTCACCCAGATTCCACAAAGGCGCTCGAGAGTTTCCCAAAGGAAATCCTCAACTTTGAGCCGCAAGTAGTGATCCATACATTTGCGATGAGTGAGGCCGACGCAGAGAAGGCGGTGCGGGCTTTCGCTGGGCGGGCAAGTCGCGTAGTGGTGTTAAGCAGTGGCGATGTGTACCGAGAATACGGACGTTTCATAGGAGTCGAGGCTGGACCCATCGACAACGAATTGCTGTCGGAAGATTCCCCGCTCAGGACGACACTGTATCCGTATCGTCACCGCGCTGCGTCGGACGACGCGATGGAGTACTGGTACGAGAAGATTCTGGTGGAGAGAGTCGTACTAAGCAGCCCAGATCTCCCGGCTACCGTGCTCCGCCTTCCGAAGGTATATGGGCCGGGAAGCAATCAGGACATGGCAACGGTTTACACCAACCGCCATCAACCGACCTGGCGCTGGACACACGGTTTCGTCGAGAACGTTGCAGCGGCGGTTGTGCTGGCAGGCATGAGCGCGCAAGCTGCGGGGCAGACATACAATGTGGGGAAGAGCAGACACCCACGATTGCAGAGCGGCTCGCCTGGATGCCGCCGTCTCCAATCCAGGCGGTTGTGAATAAGAAGTTCGACTACGCGCAGGACATCGCCTACGATACAAAGCGAATTCGCCGGGAACTCGGATACCGAGAAGTCGTCGCTGAACATGAAGCTGTCTTGCGAACTCTGCGGTGGAACGAGCCGTTGTAGGTGCGGATCAACGCGGGCATCCGGCACTCAAGGGCTAGACGGTCTGGAGCCGCTCTCGTAGTTCTTGAAAAGAATCCACCACGAGGTTGGCCCCTGCAAGGGTGAGAGCCTCGCGCGGGAAGGTGATGGTGATCCCGACCGTGAAACTACCCGCTGCGTTTCCTGCGCCCACGCCGGCGATTGAATCTTCAACAATCCAGCATTGGGCTGGCTCGAGTTTCAGGTCGCGCATGGCTACCTGGAATATCTCCGGATCCGGTTTCGAACACGTGAACCGATCGGTATCCACAATGGATTGAAAGCAATCATCGATGCCCAGCATCTTTAACGCCGCCGACCGATTCCGCGGCGTGGCCGAAGTGGCCAATGCCAGTTTGTATTGCCGGGATGCCCAGCGGACAAACTCCGCTGCTCCTGCGACCGGCTGCAATTCGTGCTCTATCTGTTCGTAGAAATGCTTTTTACGGAGCATGAGCGGTTCGGCATCTTGAGCGCGACCTTGAGATGCGAGAACCTCAGGCATCATTGTTCGATCGGGACGCCCTTTGTAACTGTCGTACACGGATTCGGGCAGCACGATGCCAATCTCTCGAAATGCGAGTTCCTTGGCGCGCTTGTGCAGAGGCTCGGAGTCCACGAGAACTCCGTCCATATCGAAGATCAAGGCAATTGGTTGGAGGTCGGTTTTGCGAATCACGGTGGCCGATTAGATGTCGTCCTTAGGAAATCGCTTCGAGCACCACTGCAGAAATTCGCGGAACGCCGCGCCGCGGTGACTGTAATTCGCTTTTTCGGCGGCGGTGAGCTCGGCGAACGTCTTGTTAATTTGCGGGAAGTAGAACAGAGGATCGTATCCGAAGCCATTCGTTCCGCGCGGAGCATCGAGGATAGTTCCTTCAGCCGTTCCTCGAAAAGTTTGCAGTATTTTCCCATCGCGGGCTGCTGCCAGCACGCAGACGAAGCGTCCGGTGCGCTTCTCGGGCGGGACCCCTCGAAGTTCGCGGATCACCCGCGCATTGTTCGCGTCGTCATCGGTATTGACGTCCGCCTCGTGGGGCTGCTTTCCGTGGAGTTCTGGTGCCGCATAACGCGCCGAATGCACGCCGGGTTCTCCGTTTAGTGCATCGATTTCAAGGCCGGAATCGTCGGCGAGCACGATCTCTCCCGGAACGGCGAGGCTGTATTCGTTCGCCTTCTTGCGTGCATTTTCCTCAAATGTATTTCCGTCTTCCACGGGAGTGGGCAGGGAAGCGAAGTTGGGAATCGCGCCGATCTCAATCCCATGTGCGGCCGCTGCTCCCGCAAAATCGCGGATTTTACCCGGATTCGAAGTAGCAATCAGAATGCGCTTCATCTGTGTTAGTGGCCTCTGTGAGGAACGGGGGGCGCACTCACCGGCTATCCTGTCGTCCTCTGAATATGATTCCCAGGATCCCTGCCAGTGTAATCAGTGAAATCCAGCCGCCTGCCGTTCGATCCCAGGTGCGCACAAAACGAATCTCCACGTGATTCATTCCCGCTGCGACTGGAATCAAAATCTGCCCGCTACCACTTCGAAGCGCGGGGTCCACTGCCCGCCCGTTCACCATCACACGCCACGCTGGATACGGAAACAGCTTTATTGCCAGCTGGTCGGGAGCTGAGACCTCCGCGGTGAACGACTTCGATTCCGCGTCCCACCTCTGCACGTGAATGGCTGCCTTGGCTAGCCCGCTGACCGTGACATTGCGTGCGTCTTTGTCGATGCTAGATGGCTCTGTTCCCACAGGCGTGTATTCGTCAGTGCCCTCGTAGCCGATGCGGTCGGCCATGTTGTCTCGCATCTCGCGCAGATCCGCAGCAGTGTCCCACCACGGAGGCTGGACGCGATGCCACACCAAAATGATGACGAGCAGAGAGACGGCGCAAAGGACTCCGCGTTGCCACCATTGCTGCAAGCCAAGGCTGACGAATAGAGTGAAGACCAGACTCAGGCAAAGCAGCCAGCGCCAGGGGAATTGCATGAAGTGCAGCTTGGGCAGGATCTTCCACAGTATGAGGCTGATGGAAACCATGAGCACGGCACAGGCGGTCGCCCAAACAGTGAGTGCTTGCCAGAGATTGTGGTTTCTATCTTTCCAGAGCCTGCCTAATAGGGCGGCAAAGGCTATCGTCGCTATCTCAAGAACAGCAACCCAGGAAATGATTCTGTTAAACGCGTCGTGGCCGGCATCCGTCGTATGAACGAACAAGAAGTTGTCCGAGGGACGCGAACCTGCCGACACGGCTTCGGCAATGTTCACCCATTTCTGCTCATAGATTGCGGGGAGTAGGTAGAAAGCCGCCAGCGCCGCGCCGAGCGCGACTGCTGTTCCCGCGACCAGTAAAAGCCGCGTGGACCGGCGCTGCCATGCGAAGAGGAGGATCAACAGAGCCAGCGAGTAATGGATCATCACCGCCGCGGGAGCATTCGTGAGCCATGCTGCCGCCAGCACGAGTCCCAGGGGACCGATGACGCGCCGTTCACCATCCGCAGCCTTGAGAATGAGAAGCAGAAGCAGAGGAACGAGCGTGGCCGCCAGCAGTTCAGCGAAAGCACTGCGCCAGTACACAATGACCAAGTGGTACGGATTCACAGCGTACAGCACGGCTGCAAACATCGCATCACGGCGGTCGAACCACCGCCGAACGAGCAGGAACATCGAGCAACCAGCGGCGACCAGCACCATCCAGATGTAAATGCTGGCGGCCGCCATCCAAGGAAAGATGGCGCTGATCAAGCTGCCAAGCATCCACGAAGCCGGCGGGTAGAAGATAAATCGCGGCTCGCCAAATCCAAAATGCGCCAGCCCGGCCCATCGGGGATACAGAATCCCGTGCCGCCATTGGGAGAGGACTTCCAGCCAGGAATACAGATGAAACTCAACGTCGTGACCGGAAGGCGTGCCGAGAAAAAAGAAGGGAATCTCGACTGCGAAGGCCGCCGCGGCGATGGCCAGAAGCGGCGTCCACAGCAGGGAAGTCTCGGAGGAGCTTTGCGCCGGACTTGAAGGACGAGCAACCGCGATCGTCTTGCCCAGAAATCCTCTCTCAATAGGGAAAGAATCGACTCAAGGAGCCAGGAGCCAGAACTTGCGCTCCACAGTCTACATTCAATCGGGATTTCGCATCGTGCGGAATTACGGTGCTGCTACCTGCTGCCCAACGATCCCTTTGATGTAGCAGCATGTGAGAAGAGACACCGTTTGCCGGAAGCGGCAGACGCCGAAGGTTATGTTGCGGTACATGGGGAAACTTGAGGGGAGGGACGGGGTGAAATTATCCGTTTCGCTGATTCTGCAGTTCAGAGAGGAAGTCATCCTGCTGCAAGGAATCGCCACGCCGTAGAAGTTCGAGGAGAGGATCTTCCAGATCTTCCTGGGCTTCCTGCGCGCTCTTATCGGCGGGCACAAACTGCGCCGGGTCGGCTACCAGGGCCCGCGGTGAAATGCTGAGCTCGGGCGCCGCATTCGGGCTGTTCTGGAGGACACTAATCAGATTTCCAACCTGCGCGCGCTGCTCTGCAGTGCGCGAGGGGAATTCCACTCCCATGCCGTGAGCGGGATGCGCGACGCGAACCATGCCCTCGGTATGGACTTCCATTTCATTGGTCTTGAGGCAAAGATCCACAAGAGCCTTCTCTGGGAAGGGAGCGTCAGTTTGGACGTAGCACCCGCCGAGACTCAGATCGGTCAATTTGCAATGCGGCACTACTTCGTCGGGATCGGCTCCGGCCGCAGACGCCGCGGCTTTCAGCCAAGTCTTCATCTTGCCCCAGTTTTCTTCGGGAATATCCAGGAAATGAACGCCAGTCTGGCCGTTGGGGTTGGCCCAGGCTACCTGGCCGTGCCCTTCGATCTCGACGACTCCATCCGGCAACTGAAACTTGCAACCAAGGAGAGCACCAGCTGCCTGAGGCTCAGCCGTGAGTACGTCCATGCCAGTTTCGGACAGATCGAGCAGAATGCCATCGATCTTTCGGGTGTCGGGTAATGTGATCTCGACCGCGGCCTGCACCGGAACCCGAAACGCGCGCCGGCGTTCGCGGCTCAACAAAGCAGCGGCGGCCCGCAATCCAGCCCTGGCCGCCTCTTCCGTGACCGGTTTGTAGAGCACAAAGTGCGCACCGCCGTTCAGGATGTGCCGAACCGTGCCGCTATCCGACACCAGAGCGATGCTTAGGGGGGCAGTCCCCAGTTTCTGGGCGTGCTGCAGAACTTCTTCCGCGGCTCTCGGATCGTCAAAATCCAGAATCAGCGCATCGAACTTCTGCTGCTGGATTCTCGCGACCGTCGTCTCGAGATCGCTCGATCGGTCCATGGCTATACCAAAGCTGGGCAGAACTTTGCCCAACACATCCGCCGCGGAATTGTCGCTCGATATCAGCAGTGCCTGAACGTTCATAAAGGACTTAATTCTGCCAAACGGGCCAGTGGTTTACGGCCAGCGAGGCGCTGTGGGACGCGAAGACTTGGAGGAAGACGAACTCGCTGACCCGGCACCAGCTTTCGCCGCCATCGACTCAGCTTGCGACGTAACCTCGTCAACATCCGCCAGCACAACGTTATCTTCGCTTTCGTCGCTCTCGGCCAGCAGCGGAGCTACTTCTCGCAACTTTTCCGCAGCCTGTTGCAGCATTTCAATCTGTTTACCGAGTTGGGCGTATTTCGCCTGCTTTTGCCGCAGGACCTCATGGATATCTTTCATACAACCCCCTGCTGGCAATTTAAGAAGCAGTGGCACGGAGGGTCAACGGTAATCACTACCGGGAGATTACTGCGGTAATCGCAGTCGAAAGGAGATGTCCGAGAAGGCGATCCCTCCCCTGCACACTTTTGACTGCTATTCGCGAGGCGCGACGAAGCAGTTTGCAAGTTCCTGCGCAGATTGACTGCGTAAAACTGCCGTACTACACTGCTGTTCCCTCCCTTTGTAATCCCCTGGAAGGCTGTTTAAATCCCACTGGTTCACCCAATCTACGGCGGCAAGCTCGGGAGATTAGGGCCGGAGGTCCGAATGAAGTTCCGCAGCGTGCTGTTCCTTGTCTTGGGCGCCATTGTGTTCACATTGCATGCCACATCAGCGTGGGCCGTGAACTTTTCCATCAGCGTGGCAGTGACTGGGCTGAACGGCGGGGCTTTAGTGCTACAGGACAACAAGCTCGACACTCTGACTTTCACGTCCGACAGCACTCACACCTTCACCAAGACGTACGGCAGTGGCACGAGCTACCAGGTCCGTGTGCAGACGCAACCTTCGGGACAGACTTGTACGTTGAGCAGCAACGCCAAGGGAACCATCACGTCCAACATCACAGTCACGGCTACGTGCTCGGGGACCGCGAATTACACGATCAGCGTCGCGGTGAGCGGCCTCACCGGCGGAACCCTGGTAATGCGGGATAACCAGGTCGATACATTGAACTTCACAACCAACACGACTCAGACGTTCGCCAAGAGCTTTGCCAGCGGCGCGTCGTATCAGGTAGGTGTGAAGACGCAACCCGCCAACCAGACCTGCACAGTCGGCAGTAATGCCAAGGGAACTATCACCTCGAACATCAGCGTTTCGGTGACGTGCGTGCCGAACAGCACGAATTTCACACTCGGCGTCAGCGTTAGTGGGCTGACCGGGACGCTCGTGGTCCAGGACAATAAGTCAGATCAATTGACGTTCACTTCGAACAGCACGCAGACATTCGCCTCGACGTATGCGAGCGGCTCGACCTATTCCGTCACGATCAGAACGCAGCCATCGGGTCAGAGTTGCACGCTGACAAATGCGACGGGGACAATCACGGCGAACACCACCGTGAGCGCCACGTGTACATCAAACACGACGAAGTTCACGCTCAGTGTCGCGGTTACAGGACTCGCGGGAACACTGCAGGTGCAGGACAACAACGGCGACGGCCTGACCTTCACAACCAATAACACACAGAGGTTCGCAACCCAGTACGCCAGCGGATCGACATACTCGGTCAGCATCTCCTCGCAACCGTCGGGGCAGATCTGCACACTTGGCGGCAATGCGAGTGGAACGATTACCGCCAATATGACCGTCAACGCCACGTGCGCACCGAACTTCACCATCAGCGTGAACGTGACTGGACTCAGGGGAACTCTGGTGATTCAGGATGACAAAGCCGACACGCTGAACTTCACGACGAACAATATGCAGGCGTTCGGAACTTCATACGTGAGCGGGTCGACCTACTCCGTATCCGTGAAGACGCAGCCTGCCGGGCAGAATTGCACTCTGAGCAGCAATGCGAATGGAACCATCACCTCGAATGTAACGGTGACGGCGACCTGCTCCAACTCATCCAGTGGATTGACGGTCAGTGTCACCGTGACGGGACTCTCCGGAACCGTGCAAATGCAGGATGACCAGGGAGACACGCTGACGTTCACGAACAACAGCACGAAGACGTTCACAAAGTCGTACACCAGCGGAGCGAAATACACGGTGTATGTCACAAGCCAGCCGTCCTCCCAGGCTTGCACTCCGACATACGCCACGGGAACGATCAGCTCGAGTGTCACGATGACTGCTGCGTGCGCTACGGGAGCCACGCGTGCGCTGGGCACGGTCAGAGGAGTGTCGAGCATTGCGTGTCTTGGCGCGATCAAGAACGGCGTGTGTCAGCAGATGACCGTGTCGTGTCCTGGAATTCCGGATGTTCTTGCGTATGTGAAGACCAATTCGCCTGCGGGGACTTCGCTCGGGACCGTTAGCTACAACACGGGGACGGATGGAAACGGACTTTACGAGAGCATCTTCACGTTTGGCAGCACTGCGGTGCAGAACGTGTTGAATGCCGGGTTCACTACAGTACAGATTTCATGGGGAACTCCGTTCAACCAGAATCAGCCGGATGGATGGGCTCTGGGTCCCGGCGGAGTACTGGCATCCGCATGCCGGTATGCGACCGTGAATCAGTGGATCTACGACAACATCCAGGCGAACAAGAATATTCCGATGTGCGCCACCGCGAACAGCGGAGGCGCCGGAGCACTCGCGTACGCGCTATCGCAATATCCGACCAGCGACATATTGTCTATGGCCGAGGTTACGAGCGGACCTCCGACTGGACGACTGGACTGGGGATGCGGCTGCACTCAGGGAAAGGTTGCGGTTCAGTGCGGTTCGAGTACTACGCTGGGAACATGTTTTGGGAAGGCCGACGCGCCAGTTTGGGACGTCGCGTACGACCCGAGCGCAACCTCAAGTCTGTGTTCGGCGGCAGTAGGCGGCGCTCTGCCTCCCGGAGGGCTGAACTTTTTCCTGGCAGACAGTGTCGAGGCCCCTGGAGCCAACTACAATCTGTCCAAGACGCACGTGAACCTGGTTTTTGGCGGGGCCGACGCCAGTTCTGCGATACCGATCGGTCAGGATTGGTTTACCAACATCACGAGCACGAAGTCACAGGCATGCGTGGCGGGCGGGCTGCATTCCATCGCAAACACGCAGGCAGGGGCTCTGCAAATTGCGAATGATCTGATCGGAATGTGCAAACTGCAGCCGTAACGTTTGCAGTGGAGGCTAGGTTCGGTAAGGGGCAGCTTCAGATTGCTGCCTGAAGTTGTGCAACTTGGGCGCGGCCACAAGCTAGTGAATTGGCACCCGGTACACGGTTACGGAGTACGGATCCAGTCGAACCGGCATCGCGCTCGTCTTCACGTCCAACGTCGAATACTTTGGCGCGACATGGGTTGGACGGTCGAAGCCGTTTTCTGCCTGCAGGTCCGCACTTTCCAAGGTAGTCACCTTCGCCGTGCCGCCAGCACTCACACCGTTGAGGTCGATCTCAGTTGACCGGGCATTCGGGCTCACGTTGACGGCGATCACGATCAATTCGTGCGTGTGGTCGTCTATCGCGGCACTTGTGTAGAGCCCGTCTTGCGCATGGGGCAAGACGGGAACAATGCGCGTACCGACGTTATTCGCGAACACTTTCTGCACGTAATAATTCGGCGTGCCGTAGGACTGTAAGTTGTCGAACCAAATGGCATCGGGAGTCCATTGCCATGCGTTGATGTGGGCGAGCAGCGGTGCATACGAGGCCATGCGCACCACATCGGCATTGCGCTCGAGGCCGGTCATGAAGGCGGCCTCAGCAATGGCAGCATCCCAGTTGTTGTGGTTATCGGGCTTGGCCACGCCTGAAGTCTGCGCTGCATACTCTCCCGCAAAGACTTTGGGCCCAGAGCGGTCATAGTGATCATAGCGTCCGCTATTCGCCAGGAACCACTTCGGGCTCATGTAGTAATGCTCGTCCACAATGTCGGCCTTAAGCGCGCGCCAGTTGGACCAAAGGTATTCGAACTGGTGTCCGGATGGCGCGGGACCCGCGGCGACCACAAGGCTGACCTCCGGATGTTTCGCTTTCAGTTCTGCCGCGAAGAGCTTGTACCGCTCGACGTAGGGCGCTCCCCACTGCTCGTTGCCCACCCCGATCATGGTCAGATGAAATGGCGCAGGATGTCCCATCTCGGCGCGCAGCCTGCCCCAGTCGGATGTTGCCGGGCCGTTGGCGAATTCGATCAGGTCGAGCGCGTCCTGGATGTACTCCTTGGTTTGGCTGATCTGAGCGAGTTCACTTGAATTGAACTGGCACGCCATACCGCAATTCAGGATGGGCAACGGCTGTGCGCCGATATCTTCGGCGAGTTGGAAGTATTCATAGAAACCGAGGCCGAACGACTGGAAGTAATCTGGCGTGGGACGATGGTCGAATTCGTCGCTCCAGCGATTGATGATGGTTTGCCGGGCCGCGACGTCACCCACTGTAGTTTTCCAGCGGTACCGGGATGCCAGACGGCGTCCTTCGACTATGCAACCGCCGGGAAATCGAAGGAAGCCGGGATGCATATCCGCGAGCAGTTGAACCAGATCTTTGCGCAATCCGTTTGGGCGATGGTTCCAGGTATCCACGGGAAATAGGGATACCATGTCGAGATCAACGTCGCCTTTCTCGTCGAGAATCAGGTTCAATTGCGTGCGCTGCTGGGTCGCGCTTGTGCGGATAATGGTTTCGTAGCGCTTCCATTGGCCGTCGAACCCGCTGAGAGTTCCGCTGCCGAGTTCGTGATTGCTTCCATCGGTGATCGTTGCGCGAATAGCTTTCACACTACTGCTGCGGACATAGGCCGAGAAGCGGTAGTCGGCCCCAGTTTCGACTCCAATACCGCGAAAGCCTGAGTTCCAAAGCCCGAAACCGGGCTCGTAGGCACGCACCCTGAGGTAGTGCGGGTCGGTGTTGTTAAGAGGGGCTTCTGTGAGGATGCTGAGTTCACCCTTTGAACTGTCGAGTTCTCCATTGGAGTTGACGGGCAGGATCGCGTGCCATCCGGCCAGAGGCTGATCGAACTCGAACGAGCGATTCTTGATGCGCTCGGGATAGAGTCCGCCATCCGCCCCAAAGTTGATGTCTTCGAAGAAAATGCCGAACAGAGTGGGTGAGATGGCGGCGCCGGGGTGCGAGGCATCGACCGCGATTACGGTCTTGCGTTGTTGTGGCTGGCTGAGAAGTGCGAGGGGAATGAGTACGATTGCGACGAGGGAGATGCGATATTTGAGGCGTGTCATGATTCGCGTGACATTCTAAACCCTCCGGCAAGGGGCTTCCGCGCTTTGGGAGTTTGGAATACAGCGATCGAGGTCATGAGCGGAGCCGTGGAGCTATTTCCGAGACTCCTGCCCCCTTGAGGCAGAAAAGCGTTGCCGAATCTTATGCCACTCGTCAGTGGAGAAGAGGCGTGGGCCTACTTCGATGAGGCGAGGCGTCATATTGAATACGGCAACGCGGGTCCAAGGCCTGTCATCGCGCATGCGAAGGCCTTGTTCATTCAGGTCACTCACAATGCTGAAATATGGAAAATCCTGAACCAGCAACTCGATCATCAGCATGAGTGTCCTGTTCTCGACGGGATCGATCTCGAGTCGCCGGCCATCGTCGGAGATCCGCAGGCCATACGGGATGTCTTCACTGAAGGCGCCTTGAGAGGGAGTTTCGGACTCAGGAAGTTCGCGCCTCCATTCGATGGAGACCATCTGCCATCCTGCGGCCGCTCGCTGCTGAATAATCTCGGGACTGAATGGGCCAGAGATGACGTCTCGAATCCCCTCGAAGTGCGCCACGATGAACCTCCATGATGGTTGCGAAAACAGAACGGCAATCCGCGTGCCAAATAATGTGATCGGCCGAGACTTCAACTTGCTTGCCAGCAACGAAAGCGCAAGGCTGGACGGTCATCTGCTGTCCAGTTCTGCAAATTGATGTTCGCTTCCGGACGGCTTAACTCAACAGCACCGCCATGTTTCATCATGTCTGCCACACCGCTGTGAGTCAGCCCTAGTTTGAAGGCCAGAGTCGAAGTCAAACTCATTTACTGCTTGAGTCCAAATACACCCACTCCGGTCGTGGTCCCCACATAAACTTTGCCGTTGACCACAGTGGGGGTAATGAACTTATTACCCGCCCCGAAATGGTCGCGCCCGCCCGAGGCCTGGTTGCTGTTATAGAGCTCCGTCGCCAGATTCGTGGCGTCGTATGCGTGCAGTACCGCCGAATTTCCGTTTTCGGCGGCCCAGAGGATCGCGCTGCCGGTGCCGTTGGCAGAAATACTCGGCGTGGACCCGGGATAGCCGAAAGGGTTGGGAGTATGCGATGCGGGTGTGCTGCTCAACTGCGCATTCGTGATTGCAAAAGCTTTGATGGTATCGCCCACAGCCCCGTAGTAAACGGTGTTGTTGAAGTAGGAGGGTGCGGAGAAGACTCCACCGCCGAGCGCGCTTGGCAGGTCCTGATAAATGTTGTTTGCCGAGGGGCTGAATTTGCCCATCGCATCGCGATCGACAACGTAGATATGTCTATCCTTGCCGGCTCCGATGGCCAAATGCCGCGTGCGCCCCGAGCTGTCCGTCAGGTCGGGCAAAACCAAGGCACCGCCGGAGCCCAGATCTTCGTCGGTGGCGTTCTCGGAAGATTGGTTCATCATCTCAAAGTAGTCAGAGACCGAGAGTTGCTTGTTGGCAGTCGAGAGCTTGAGAAAGGCGTTGCCGAAATCGCTCTGGCTTGGAAATCCTTGCGCGGTCAGGGTTGTGTCGAACGTGCCATTCGAATCGAGTGCATAAATATTTCCGCTGGCGTCGGCAGCCGGACCGGCGCCGCTCATCCAAAACGATCCCTCATTGCCGTTGGGAGTGACATTTAGCACGGACGTTTGCGCAAGCGTGCTCTCATCGTAACCAATCACCCAACCGGTGTACGGACGTATGTCGCAATGCGAGCCCCAACTGGTATAGACCACTCCGTTCAGGAGCAGCAGGCCGGGACGCTCAAGTTGCTGTCCGGGATCGAAGATCACGTTACCGCCTGAGCTGTTGTCCCCATTGCCGGGATAGCTTGCCTGAATGTCTTTAGGACCGGCGAATTGCTCCGCGCCAGAGGTTACATCAAGCGCGTGCAGGCGCTGGTGATACTTGCCGCTGGCGTCTTTGGACATGGCGATGACGTAGATGGTGCCGTGCGGCCCAGTGTTCGCATCAATCACAGGGGTAGAGGTCACTCCGATTTCAGGAGTTACCTGGCTGCAGTTGTGGTCATCACTCGGCGTTTCGCCTGACGCTAATGTTGAAACCTGCCAAAGTTGTGTCCCGGTATCGGCGTCGAAGCCATAGACGGTGCCGTGCTCGGTCGCGACGAAAAGAACGTTGTGCGGTCCGCCTCCGATGGTCAGATTGGGCAGGTAAAGAGGCTGGGCATCAACTTTGCCGTCGACCGAGATTACGAATAGCATGCCAAAGCTGGAGGCATTCACGTTCGAAGGAGTGAGTGTGGTCTCGTTCAGGTTCTGCCCGGTCCGGGCATTGTCATTGTGATACGTTGTGACACCGTTCGTGGTCGCGGGAGGCGGAGGTGGATTGCCGATTCCGCCGCCCACGTTGCTGTTGCCGGTACTGCTGCAGCTCACGAAATGGAACGCAACCGCTAGAACGCATGCTGTGAGCGTAGTTAGCAAATTGTTCTTGGACATGATGTGTATGAAACGCGTCTAGGGTCGCTGCCTGCTTTGACTCGCCTCTCCTATAACTTGATGCGCCGGAGGCGCAGGGCGTTGGTGATGACTGACACGGAACTGAAACTCATCGCCGCCGCGGCGAAGATGGGGCTGAGCAGAATCCCGAAAAACGGGTAAAGGACACCGGCGGCAATGGGAACTCCGATCGCGTTATAAATGAAAGCGAAGAATAGGTTCTGGCGGATGTTGCGCATGGTCGCCTGACTGAGGCGGCGGGCGCGGAGAATTCCGGTCAGGTCGCCCTTCACCAGCGTGATGCCACCGCTTTCCATGGCGATATCGGTGCCCGTACCCATCGCGATGCCAACGTTCGCTTGTGCAAGCGCGGGGGCATCGTTGATTCCGTCGCCGGCCATGGCGACGACTCTTCCTTGCTGTTGGAGCTTCTTGATGACATCGGATTTTCGTCCGGGCAGGACTTCGGCTTCGAATTCGTCATTTTTCAAGCCTAACTTCTGGGCGATCGCTTTGGCGGTGTCTCGGCTGTCGCCGGTGAGCATGACGACCTGGATATGCTGATCTCTAAGGCTGCGCAGCGCATCGGGCGTCGAGGATTTGATTTGATCCGCAATCGCGATTGTGCCGGCATACTGGCCATCGATAGCAACCATGAGCAATGACGATGCTTTGTCGTTGCTCGCGTCGAGCACTCCGAGGCTTGATATGGAAAGGCAGACCTCCGCCATTAGTGCCCGGTTGCCGACAGCGACCTGCTTTCCGTCTACTACTCCCTTGACACCTTTTCCGAGGATGTATTCAAACTCTGTAGCGTCGGAGAGTTTTAGGCTTTTGTCTTTCGCCGCTTCGACGACAGCCGCGGCCAGCGGGTGCTCGCTGAATTTCTCGAGGCTTGCAGCCAGGCGGAGCACTTTATCTGATTCATCGCGCTGCGCCGAAGTCGTGCTTACAACCTTCGGCTTTCCCTCGGTGAGTGTTCCCGTCTTGTCGAGGACGAGGGTGTCAACCTTTTCAAGGGTTTCGAGCGCCTCGGCGTTCTTGATCAGAACACCTGCGTGTGCGCCGCGTCCCGTGCCTACCATGATTGCCATAGGAGTCGCCAGTCCGAGAGCGCACGGGCAGGCGATGATAAGAACCGCTACGGCGTTTACTACCGCGTTCGCCAGCCGAGGCTGCGGTCCAAAGAAGAACCACGCGAAGAATGTGATCACTGAAATCGCCACAACCGTGGGCACGAACCAAGATGCGACTCGGTCAGCCAGGCGCTGGATGGGAGCGCGGCTGCGTTGGGCCTGCCCGACGAGTTGCACGATCCGTGCCAGCAGGGTGTCGGAACCGACGCGCTCCGCCCGCATGACGAACGATCCCGTGGCATTGATGGTTGCGCCAATCACTCTGCTGTCTGGCTGTTTGTCGACCGGCATGGATTCGCCGGTGATCATCGACTCGTCGATTGAGCTGCGGCCTTCGACGACTATGCCGTCCACGGGAACTTGTTCTCCGGGGCGCACGCGGAGCTTGTCTCCGGGATGCACCTGATCGAGAGGAACATCCTTTTCTTCTCCGCTGCTGCTGATTACGCGCGCCGTTTTCGGACTCAGGTCGAGCAGTGCGCGGATCGCTGCACTGGTACGGCTGCGGGCTCGAAGTTCCATCACCTGCCCCAGCAGGACGAGCGTGGTGATCGCAGCGGCGGCTTCGAAGTAAACATCCGGGTATCCGCCCATCTTGCGCAGCGACTCTGGGAAAATTCCCGGTGCGAGTGTAGCCACGACGCTGTAGATGTAGGCGACGCCGGTGCCGAGTCCGATCAGTGTGAACATATTCGGACTGCGGTTCACGAGCGAAGCCCAGAAGCGTTGGAAGAAGGGGAGCCCGCACCAAAGCACAACCGGAGTGGCGAGCACGAATTCGAGCCAGGGCAGCCGGGTTCCTTCGGTCTGCATGAATTCCTCTGGCCAGACCATGCTTCCCATGGCGATCGCAAGCAGGGGCGTCGTAAGCACGACACCGACCCAGAAGCGGCGCGTCATGTCGCGCAGTTCGGGATTTTCTTCCTGAGTCGCAGAGACCGTGCGCGGCTCCAGAGCCATACCGCAGATCGGACACGAGCCCGGCTCGGAGCGGACGATCTCCGGATGCATGGGGCAGGTGTATTCTGTGCGCCTCGAGGGCACCGGATTTTCAGGCTCAAGCGCCATGCCGCACGAAGGGCAGGGAACTGGCTTCGTCTCGCGCACCTCAGGGCACATCGGGCAGACGTAGTACGCCCGGTCTGCGGCTTCCGGCTTCTGGCTTCCGGACTGCTGGGTCGGCATCGCGGGCTGAGCTGGCAGATATTTTTCCGGCGAGGCTTTGAACTTATCTACGCAACCTGCAGAACAGAAGTAGTACTTCTTGCCCTCATATTCGTGAACATGTTTCGCAGTCGCGGGATTTACGTCCATGCCGCAAACTGGATCGCGCTCCGCGAGCGCAAGCGGTTTTGCAGGTGTTCCGAGTGTCACCAGCGGCTGGGCCGGCGCGGCCGTAGGCATGCCGAGTGTGACCAATCCCGATGACGACTTGTTCAGGTATGCCTGAGGATGGGCCAGAAACTTGTCGGCGCAGTGTCCGCAGCAGAAGTAATACTTCTTGCCTGAGTGTTGCGCCGTGTATTTGGCCGTAGCCGGATCAACATTCATCCCGCAGACCGGGTCGCGGGTGGGAATCGTTCTGGAGTCGTCCATGGGCATCAGACTGGCGCGCCGTTTCTTCCGCTCCTCTGAAGATTACAGCGTTTGCATGCAGGAGCCCACGGCATGCGCCACGAGCTACATTCTTACGCCGCGGCTCAGCCCTGCATTCTCCCGTTCTCGCCTTCAGTTTCGAAGCTCCAGATTCGACGCAATGGCCTGTCTTTCGATTGCGGATCGTCTATATTGGATTCACCGGCGGAGTGGCCCGGAATTCCAAATCGATCATATAGAAGGGCTTAAGGGATGACCTATCTGGAAGTAGTGTTCAGCTATGAAGCGCTGCCCGGCGAGAGAGAACTGCGCGCGATCGATGGCATGCGTGAGGTGTATGGGATCCAGCGCGTGCGATTTAATGAGAAAGAGAAAACTGTCCGGGTGCTGTACGATGCCTCACGCATGAAGCAGGACGCAGTCGCCAGGTTGTTGCGGCAGGCGGGAATCGACGTCCGCGAGCCGATGGCACTTGCCTAACAGCGGCGGGAGCTAATCCGGACGCGGCTTCGCCGCTACCTATTCACTGAAAATGGGAGAATAACGAGGGTGGGGAGGGCTGACGAGTTGCGCTTTAAAGCAAGGGGTGCTCACAGAAAACCTCTGGCCGAAGTTATTCTCTGAAGCACCCCGTTGCGCGCCACTTCGTCTGCTATACGTTAAAGCAAGCCGCGTGCCGTACTCTAAGCCGTTGAAAATACGAGTTGAGCCTCCTAAAGGCCTTGTAGGAATTGCCATCGACGAGGAAAGAATTACTTCGGCTGGTCGAGGCAACAAGATGGCCATGCGCTGTTGAAAAGTTTTGCGGCGGAGCGGCATAGTCGATGTGCGACTGACCTGTGGATTTCCCGAAACAGAATTCTTCGCTATAATCGCATTTCAGTTCCTTCCTGCCGTTTAGATCGCGCCCTTAGCTCAGCTGGATAGAGCGTCTGGCTACGAACCAGAAGGTCGGGAGTTCGAATCTCTCAGGGCGCACCATTTCTGTTCAATAGGTTGCGCGAGTTTTGCTGACTGGCAGCAGCCCCAGGAAAATCAGCATTGATACTCGATTGATACTCCTCATGCCGTTTTTCGAGCATACCTGCGGGTTCTCCCCTCAGAACGAAAACGGGACAGCGAACAGGCTTTTCCTCCGGAAGCCTGTGGAAATCAAGATCCGCATGACTCCGGCTAACCTTGCGGGCGGCAATACCTGAGGGTGCCGAGTACCGGGACAGCGGCTTTGAGTGCAATGGCCTGATAGCGACAGGTGACCGTCCAGACTGAGAAAAGACGTGGGAGACTGCAGTAAAATTGTCGGCGAGAAATGCAGCATCTTTTGGCGGTACTTGCCGTTGGGTTGATATGTGGCAAGAGATGTAAGCTGCGAGAGCATGTGGTCGATCTGAAATAGCAACTGTGTCCTATTGCGAGAACCCCACTCGCCCCTGGCGAATCAGATTCGAGAACTCCGGACTATCGCCCGCAGCCTTCGCTGCAGAGTTGATGTGAGCCTGCTCCTTC
>Ga0136846_1210871_pt1 | contig 24852 bp, 19 predicted proteins | sample HopSoiMetagenom2_FD_96841 | JGI IMG/M metagenome (GOLD analysis project Ga0136846, IMG submission 96841) | Grasslands soil microbial communities from Hopland, California, USA - 2 Assembly 2016 (version 4) | ecosystem: Environmental > Terrestrial > Soil > Grasslands | place: USA: Hopland... | reverse complement strand
CTTCCGCGTTTGCGATTGACTGATTCCGTGCCGCTGAGGTCGCCAAGCATCAGCAGTGCAGCATCGTTGGCCGAGGGCTGCATGCCAGAGGCGAGCATATGCGAGTCAATGACGTGGGAGTTGGGCCGCAGCGCGTGATCAAAGACATAATTCGCCACCGCGTCGCCCTGCTTGACCCCTTCGTCGCGATCAAAGGCCCAGTGGATTCCGAGATAAATGCGGCTCTCAGCGTTCTCGATTTTTGCTTGCGTCAGGCTATTGAACGTTCGCAGGACGACCGGCCGCACTTTGCCGTCGGCGCCGCGCGTGTGACCGTTAAACTCGTCCGACATGAAGCTGAAATGGATTTTGTCAGTGCCGTAAAACCGCGTCAGAGTCTGGAACATGGCCGCGCCCAAGCTTGCATGACCCGAAGTATAAGCGGGAAACGGTGGGGTGAAGTTGATTTCCCCGGGCCGCGGATTACTGGCTGGCGCCCCGAGCGGAGTCCAGTTAGGGTCGCCGTCGGTTAGCGGATTGCCATCGGCATCGCCATCGCGAATTCCGAGAATGGGGCGCCACATCGCGTCGGCGTACTTCGTGTCCCAAGCAGCGAGGCCCGCGTCGGCCATCGCCACGTTGACGAGCGCGAAGAGCCGCGCATTTTGTGCCTCGGTGTTGTGCCGCTGGGCTGCGATAATCCGCACGATTTCGTTGTACTCTCGCGGCGGCGTGCCCAAGCCCGGCCGGCCATCGTAGGCCCAAAAGGTGCCAATTTGCGTCTCCTTCGCCGTGCGATTGGTCGGCGTGGTCGTTCCGTTGCCGCCGAGAGCTTTGACTTCATTAAACGCCGCCGTGTACTCGTCGCTTTGCATGAACGCATCGCGGCCGGCTTCAGAGCCGTCATCGAGCTGACGAGCATCGAAATCCTTCAGATCGGGCACCGCAAACGGCGCGACGTTCATTGCGCCAGATGCATAGAAGCCCTGATTGGGGTTCATCGGATCAGCGTCATGAAACCCGGGCAAGCCGCTGGGCAGATATCCCGGCTCCATGACTTGCGCGGTGCCGTCATCGGCCCGTGCAGCCAAGATTTGCTGAGCCACAAAGCTACCTACCGCCAGACCGCGATTCACCACCGGCCCGTGACCCACTAGCCTCATAAAGGAATTGAACGAGCGATCGAACAGCGCCTGCTGGCTGGGAAACAGCGCCAGGAGCGTATCGTGTGCGGCTTGGGCAACCGCAGCGTCTTCGTTTGTCTTGCCGAACGTCGGCGCTGTTACGAGGAAAGGCGTGCCGACGTGCTTGACCGAGTTGTAGGCGTCGTACATCGCAACACTGACGATGGCAAAGGCGCGCGCGGTGAGCACCGGGCCGCCTTCCTCCGGATGGTCCAGCGCGTGATCGTTGGCATTCGCCCGCAGCAGGACCGAATTCCAGCTCAGAATCGAATCGACGGCCATAAGCTGCCGCGGTTCAAGCGATTCCATGTGCGGTGTGAATGAACGCCGCGGCCTTTCTGCAGTAGCGCGGCCCGACTTGTCGCCAAGCGCAGCGGCGCCTAGCCAACGAAAGAGCTTGAACATCCCAAATGCCCCTGTTTTCGCCCCCTTTTTGACCCCATCCGTCGCTTCAGCGTAATCCGACTTTCCGGACAATGCATTAGCCCACCACGAAATAAGGGGGGCAATCTGTAACGATTTTGCCGGTTTTAGGGGCTTCAGGCCACCACTCGGCAAGCGTGGTAGCTGGGGATTGCTGGCAAGTCGAGCCCAGGTCGGGACTTCGGCTCATCCCCCGCAAAAAGCAGGGCCGATACGTCTGATACGACGCGGCAGCAAGTGCGGCGGTGTAGCATCGCGCGCTGATCTGACCAAAAAACGCACGGGCGGGACGCTTGTGCTTTAGCCGCGAAGCCAGGGAGGGCGGACGATGCCTCGAGCGCGAATCACGGCAATCATTCTGAGCGTAGCGACGGCCTGGCTTGGGACGGCATTGGTATCGCGCGCACAAGACTCGTTCGTACAGCGACTGCTTCAGCAGCAGGTGTACGACCCGACAATGAACGATGGAGACGGCGAGGAAGATGAGTACGCGGTCGATCAAGCCGCGATGTGGCTGCAGCAGCCGGCCGCGCAGCCGGCGGCCCCCTCGCTCGATTCGGCCCGCCGCAGCACGCGCGGCTCGCGCCAGGGGAACGTAGGACTGGCAAGCGTCCCGAATATGTTCGGCGACTGCGCTTGCGGGACGACGGCCACGGCTACCGTACTCAGCGCGTTCGGCACGATCCAGGATTCGCAATTCAAGCTGCCAATGATCGGCGGCTCGCGGACCGGCAAGATTGCGGAAAACGACATTGCTATGCCCGTCGATCGCATCTTTGCCAGCTACAACCACTACACCGATGTATTTCAAATGCGGACGCAACCGACGTTTCCGGCCGGACCGTCTCTGTTCCGCCAAGAGCCGATCGATCGCTACACGATTGGTTTCGAGAAGACGTTTTTTAATCAGATGACGTCGATTGAGCTGCGCATGCCGTTCAGCGGTTCGTTCAACGCGACGCTGCCGGGCCTGGCAGTGAACAACGGCAACTTCGGGAACCTGGCTGTAATCCTGAAAGGCCTGCTGTGGCAGGGCCAGAACCTGGGGCTTGGCGCCGGTATGGCTATCGACACACCGACCGGCAGCAGCACGGTTTCGCGCCTCGGGCCGACGAACTTGCGAATCGAAAACGACGCGGTCCACCTGCTGCCTTATGTGGGGTTCCTGTATGCACCGGGCGATCCGCAGTGGGGCTGGGGCAACGGGCTGTTCGTCACCGGCTTTTTGCAGTTCGACGCCGCGACGAACGGCAACCAGGTTCAATTCGTCGATCCGACGACGAAAGCGATGACGAACCTCGGGAAATATAACGAACAGAACCTGATGTTCATGGATCTGTCGGTCGGCTATTGGTTGTACCGGAATCCGTATGCCTATCGCTGGACCGGCTTTGCGGTCGTCAACGAGATTCACTACACAACGAGCGTGCAGTCCCCGGATATCGTGGCCGGGGCGACCAACGGCGCGGGGGCGACGGTCACCAATCCTTCCGGTCATATCGACGTGACGAACTACACGATCGGCGTGCAGGCGCTGATGTTCGATATGTCGAGCCTGCGCGTGGCGGGTGTCTTTCCCGTCGGCAGCCGATCGGACTCGCGATTCTTCGACTCCGAGGTGCAGGTCCAGTTCAATCGGCGGTTCTAATCGCACCGTTGGTAAGAACGGAATGCGCTCGTGCAGGCTGGCATGGCGGCCAATATTGCAGGCCGCAGAGCGATAAACTAATTGGCGGTTAGCCAACGTATCGCTTTTCTGCCGATTCCACTCCACGTGCCTGACGTCTTGTTTGTCGATGATGGTGACCGGTATTCCCGTCTGCGGCTGATCGCGTGGTGGGATCAGGAGCGGCTGCGCGCGGCCAAAGTGCTTGTGGTCGGCGCGGGGGCAATTGGCAACGAAGTGCTGAAGAATCTGGCCCTTGTTGGTGTTGGAAATGTGTGGGTGGTCGATTGCGACGAAATCGAGGATAGCAACCTCACGCGGTCGATTCTGTTTCGGGCTGAAGATCGCGGGCGGAGCAAAGCGATTGTCGCGGCCCAAGCCATGCGAAGCATCAACCCCGATGTGCGCATCGTTCCAATTCACGGCAATGTGATCACCGATATCGGGCTGGGCCTGTTTCGCGACGTCGATGTCGTGATTGGGTGCCTCGACAACCGTGAGGCGCGGCTGTGGGTCAATCGCTGTTGCTGGAAGACAGGAACGCCATGGATTGACGGCGGTATTCAGGAGATCAGCGGCGTCGTCAAGGTGTTCGTTCCACCGGACGGAGCCTGCTATGAGTGTGGGATGACGGAGAATGACTATCGACTGATCAACCTGCGATACAGCTGCCCGCTCCTGGCGCGCGAAGAGCTGCAAGCCGGCAAAGTGCCGACAGCGCCAACGATTGCCAGCGTGATCGGTGGCCTGCAAGTGCAGGAAGCGCTCAAGCTGCTGCACGGCTTGCCGGTTTCGGCGGGCGAAGCGCTGATTTTCAGCGGTGAAGCGAACCATTTTTATAAGACGGCGTTTCAGCGCCGCGACAATTGCCTGAGTCATGAGACGTACTCGGAGCCGATCGAGCTGCCGCTGTCGGCCGGCGCCAACACGGCAGAAGAGTTGTTCACGGCGGCGGAGCGCCATTTTGCCAACGACGGCGAGCTGATGCTGTCGCTCGACCGAGATCTCGTCGTTTCGCTGGACTGCGCCTGCGGCTGCACGCAGGCGGTGATGAAGCCGCAGCAGGTGGTCGGTGCGACTGATGCGAAGTGTCCGAAATGCGGTGGCGAATTGCGGCCGCGGCTTGAACATTCAATTCCAGCGGCTTCTCCGCTGGCCGAGGAGAAATTAGCGTCGCTGGGCATTCCGCCGTTTGACATCGTGCGGGTTGCGGATGATAAGGGCGAGCAGCTGTTTTTGTTGGCGGCAGATCGAAACGCACTCGCACTCGTAGGAAGCACACTTGGTCCTGGTGGTTGAGATTTTCCTGGACTCCGGGACCAGGTTTGGTCCCGGCTAATGGTGCAGTGGCCGTGAACGACGAAATTGAATTCGGCGAAGTCGAACACGCCGCTCCGCAGCGAGCGCTGCGGCCGGACGATGACCGGCACTACGCCGTTGTGCGCTACGGCGAGCGGCGAGAAGGCGAGCTGCCAATCTTTGTCGATCTGGATGTGCTGGCGGATATGGAGCAGCATGCGCTGTCGGATACTGCGGTCGAGCTGGGAGGCGTTTTGCTCGGCAACCGCCACATCGACCCCAACGGCCAGCCGTTTGTCACAATCACCGAGTGCCTGCGAGCCCAGCATTACGAAAGCACCCAGGGCTCCTTCAAGTTCACGCACGAAACCTGGTCGGCCATCACGCGCGAGCGCCAGCGATTTCCGCCCGAGCTGCAAATGGTCGGCTGGTATCACACGCATCCCGGCTGGGGCGTGTTCCTGTCGGGAATGGACCTGTTCATTTGCGATCACTTCTTCAGCCAGAAGCTCGATGTCGCTTATGTCATTGACCCATGTCGCGGCGATCGGGGCATGTTCCAGTGGATCGATGACGGGAGCGAGAATCGCAATCAAATGCGGCGGACGGGCGGATTTTTTGTCACGGCGTCTCGATTTCGGGCGGCGGAGCTCGAATACTACGTAGGGGAGCTTAGTGCAGCCATGTCGCCGACCTCGACTCGTCCTGCCGCCGGGCCCTATCCGGCGCCGATCGTTCATTTGCATCAGCCGCAAAGCGCGACGCCGCCGCGGCAGGCAATCGCGGCATTTAGCGTGCTGGCGCTGCAATGTCTGCTGGTGGCGCTGATTGCGTGGCGAGTGCTCGTGCCTGCTCCATCCACCGCAAACGGTGAGGTCGCGGCGGCCTTGGACAAGCTCAATACGGCGCTGGCAACGGCGGAGGCTCGCCGCAGCGCGGACCTGGCAGAAACGCGGGCCAAGGCCCGGACCGAGTTTCTGGACGAGGCTTTTCGCGAGCTGAAGAGCGCCGACGACGGCGCGATTTCGCGACTGCAATCGCGATTCGATCAATCGACACGGCTGTCCGAAGATATTGCGGCTCGCGACGCGCAAATTCGCGAGCTGCGAACCATGATCGAAGAGACGCAGAGCAAGCTGCAGACGTTCGAAGCTACGGCCAAGCGTGAAGAGCAGCGATTGAAGTCGGTCGCCGATCAAGTAAAGACGGAAAACGATCGGCTGCAGGCTGAGCTGAAGAGCAAGTCGGACGAGCTGGCCAAGGTCGCCGCAAACGTGGAACCAAATGCCGCTGGCGGAGACAAGGCCAATGTTACCAGTTCGTCGCGCACCTGGTGGTGGCTGGCAGGCGGAGCGCTGGCTGTCGCTGCGGTTGCGGCGGGATGTTGGTGGATCGTCAATCGCGGCGCGTTGCCAATCGCGGCGATGAACGAGCCGGCAGCAATCAAGGAAGCGTGAAATGAACGATCTCCTGTTCGTGAGTCCTCGATAGGCGAACGTGCGATTGTGGAATGTCTGGTGGCGGGACTTGTCGTGATGGTCAGCTTTGTCGCGCTGGCTATTGCGCTCTTGGCCAGCGCGGGCGGCGGGCAGTGGAATGAAGCTTTCAAGCACATCGCGCGTCGGTTTCATGGCACGCTCCATTCCGGGGGCTGGTTTCAGGCTCCTTGTGTCTGGCTACGGCACGGTGATGCGCAAGCGCGGCTTACGATCTCGTCGCTTCGCGACGGTGGCGGCGAGCGCTGCTTGCAACTCACCATTCAGCAGACCGAAATACCGAGCCGAACCGAGATTTTTTACTATCAAACCCGCGACACGCTGCTGCCGATGCGCCGCGGTCTGTTGCCGGTGGAATTCGATTGGGAAGATTTTCGCCGCCGCTGGCAAATATTGGCGGAAGATGGAGACGCGATCAGGCAGTTACTTACCGACGGCGTGCGACTGGCAATCGAGCTGCTGTGGCGGCAGCCGGCGCCGAGCGAGATGACGATCAGCCTGTCGCCCGGCTGGCTGGTGGTTCGCAAGATCTGGCAGTCGCCGCGGGGCACTGACTTGGAAGCGTTCGTCGAACGGGCGTTTGCGGTATCGGACCAGCTCAACCTGGCCGTGGCCGCGGGCATTGAGTTTGTCGTGGGTGAGAAGCCGCAGCTTTTGGAAGAGGCACGCTGTGGTGTTTGCGGCGACCGGCTGAGTGGCGAGATCGTGGCATGCAGCCGGTGCAACACACCGCACCATCGGGAATGCTGGCAGTATGGCGGCGGGTGTTCAACATACGGCTGCGGTGGTCGCGAATGTGTCGCGCCAGCGGTTGCGCCGCGGGCTGACTCGGGTGGCGCTGCTCCCGGCGCGCAGGTCGCGCGGGCGCTGAAGCCGCGGTAGGCTGGCCTAAGGAGCATTGAGAAACTCCTCGGCAGCAGCGAGCAACGGATCGATGGTCCGCGATTGAACCTGGTGGGGCGGGTTCCAAGGGAACCACTGATAGCCGCCATGCTCGGTGGGGTCGATCTTCACGTCGCGCTTCAGGCGGGCGAGAAAGACGACGAGCGTCTTGTCGTACAGCCGGCCGTCCTTCTTGGCGCGGACCTGATACTGCGTGGTGAAGCGGAAGCCGTCGATCAGCTCAACGTCGTCCGCCGTAATTGCGGTTTCCTCATGCAGCTCACGGAGAGCACATTCCATCTCGGTTTCGCCCGGATCGACGTGGCCCTTGGGCAAGTCCCAGCGGTCGGCATGCCGCATCAGGAGGAACTCGCGGGGTGGATCGCCGCGGAGGATCAGAAAGCCGCAGGATTTGACTTCCATTGAATCAAGAGTGAGTTGATGAGTGGTGAGTACGTGAGTGGTAGGGGGAAAGTAATGCCGCTGAGGCCTCGCGGTTTAGCGCGCGGAATTTTTTGGGGAAGTATAAAGTATTTCGAGGTCGGCCTGCATTTTCGATGTAATGCGTCATCGGCCCTAAGTCGGTTACAGCTTTGATGTTTAAGGCTTGTCATGGATTTGAAACTGGATGTGGATTTTTAGCGAAGGTTAATAGGTTCCGATGTAAAGGGAAGCGCGAGGTTAAGGTTTTTTTGGGGTCGCGATTGCGGCATCCGAAGCACCAAGAGTGGGCGGTCGGCGCAGCGATCGCTCCCCCATATGTCCATTGCAAAATGAGGCGAAAAGCGGGCGATAAAAATGGCCGATTTTGGAAAAAAGTCGAAGATTTTTAACGCAAAGGCGCGAAGGGGCGGCTGATTGAGAAGGAGCGGCTGGTTGAGATGTTGCGGCAATCTCTGTTCAATCCGGCAGCTTGAAATCCGCGAGGAAGAGCTGGCTGCTGTGGTCGTCGGTGCGGGTGCTGGTCCACATGAGCTGTGTCCCGTCGGGGGAAAAGACGGGAAGGACATCGGCGCCGGCGAAGTCGGTGACGCGGATCGGTGAACCGAGGTGAAAAGTGCTGCCTTGCACCTGATAGTGAGCGAGCCAGAGGTCGTAGTTGGGGCGGGCGGTGGGGTCGGAGTGGTCGGCACCGGACCAGATGATGAGCTGCCGCGTGGGATGCCAGTAGGGTCCCCAATTGACGCCTTGCGTGTCGGTGAGCTGCGTTTCATTTTTGCCGTCGATGCCGATGACGAAGATCTGCAGCCATTCGGGCTTGATGCGATCGCTGCGGAAGATGACCCACTTCTGGTCGGGCGAAATGAAGGGGCCGCCGTCGTAGCCGGGGGCATTGGTGAGCTGGCGCACGTGGGTGCCGTCGGAATTCATAACGTAGAGATCGGCATCGCCGTCGCGGTCGCTGCAAAAGGCGATGAGCTTGCCGTCCTTCGAGTAGGCGCCTTCGGCATCGTAGCCGGGCGTGTTGGTCAGTTGGCGGAGAATGTTGCCATCGAGATCGGACTCGAAAATATCCATGTAGGGATCGAAATCCCATTTGTAGCGGCGGCGGACGCCGGCAGCCTTATCTTCCTCCTGCTGCTTGCGTTCGGCGGCTTCGGTCTGGTCGAGCTTGGGGTCGAGATGGCTGGAGGCGAAGAGAATTCGCTGGCCGTCGGGGGAGAAATAGCTGCAGGTCGTGCGGCCGCGGCCGGTGCTGATGCGCTTGGGGCGGGCGGCGGCATCGGCCGGCAAGACCGCCGATGATTTAGAATCTTTTGTCGGCGCTGGTCGCTCAGGGCCTGAGCGACCTACATTGAGGGGCTGCGTGTAAATCTGATAGAACGGGTAGTCGAGCGGCTGAGCCTGATAGACGATTTGCTTGCCGTCGGGCGAGAAATAGCCTTCGCCGGCTTTGACGAAGCCGCTGGTGACCTGGCGGATGTTGGTGAGGAACTTTCCTTCGATGGAGTCTTGGGCGTTGATGGCGGTTATTGAGAAGAGGACGGCAGCCGTCACCGTGATTTTGTAGCAGTCCATAATTGTTTGCCTCGTTGAAATAGTGCGACAGCCATTATAGAAGACGTTTGCCGGGCTCGGAGGCAGAGAAGGATTAAGATGAAGACTAAGATTAGGAAAATGAGTAAGAGCAAGAGTAAGACTCAGATGCGGTCGTGATGAGGGACGAAGCACGGCTTCGGCCTACATGCAATGAAGATTTACACGAAGACCGGCGATGAGGGAGAAACGGGTCTGTTTGCCGGGGCGAGGGTGTGGAAGGATGATGTGCGGATTGAGGCGTATGGGACAGTGGATGAGCTGAACGCGGCGATTGGGGTGGCGAGATCAGAGCGGCTTCCTCCGCAGATTGATCAGACGCTGGAGCGGGCGCAGAGCGAGCTGTTTTCGGTGGGCGCAGAGCTGGCGACGCCAGAGCCGCAGAAGCTAGGGATGGTGCTGATCGGTGAGACGGAGATTGGGCTTTTAGAAAAGGCCATCGATCTGCTTGAGGCGGGGCTGCCGCCGCTGAAGCAGTTCATTTTGCCGGCGGGGAGTTCTGGCGGAGCGCTGTTGCACCTGGCTCGCGGCGTGTGCCGGAGGGCCGAGCGGAGGGTGGTGACGTTGGCGAGCAGCGCGGCGATCTCGCCGGCGATCGTTCGGTATTTGAATCGGCTGGGTGACTATCTGTTCGTCGCGGCGCGGTATGCCAATCAGGAGGCGAAGGCCGTGGAGACGAAATGGCAGAAGCCGGGATCGTGATTCCGGAGGGCTCATCACGCGGAGCGTGATGGCTACTAATAAATCTGCGGAAGCTACTTTACGGCGGTGCGCCCTGCTATTAGTCTATGGACCAATCTTCAGCACCGATTGCCGGGCTGTTTTCAACGTGCCTGGTTCAGGGGAAGAGATTATGAGCGGCGTGGATGGTCAGGCGGCCATCAGGCGACAGGCTGCTTTTCGCGTGACCTTCTGTCACCCAGGTTAACCATGCATATCCACTTTCAATCTGCCGTGCGATTTTTCTGCGCGCTGAGTTTGTTGCTGCTGACTGGCTCCCTGCTGGCGCAGGGCGCGGCCAAGCCACCCACGCCGGAAGAGCGGATGGTGAAAGTTGAGACCGACGTCAAGGACGCCGCGCTCGCCGGTCACAACGCTTGGATGCTGACCTCGTCAGCGCTGGTGCTGTTCATGACCGCGCCGGGACTGGCGATGTTTTATAGCGGGCTGGTGCGGAAGAAGAACGTCCTGGGCGTGATGATGCAATGCGTTTTCCTGATGGGTCTGATGACGGTGATTTGGGGTACGTACGGCTATTCGCTGGCCTTCGGGGGAACCGACAAATACATCGGAAACGCCGACTATTTGTTCATGAAGGGTGTTGAGCGCCACTTTGATGCCGCGACAAACTCAGTGGTGACGCCCATGTTCAACGAAGGGCAGCCGTTCCAGATTCCGCGGCTGACGCACATGCTATTTCAAGGCATGTTCTTCATCATCACGCCAGCGCTGATCTGCGGCGCATTTGCGGAGCGGATGAAGTTCAGCACGATGGTGGTGTTCATGATTCTGTGGGGAACAATCGTCTATATTCCGCTGGCTCATTGGGTGTGGGGAGGCGGCATATTGGCCTTCGTCCCGCTCAAAGAAGGCTCGACCGGAAATGGCATCGCGGGCGGCGCGCTGGACTTCGCGGGCGGCACCGTCGTGCATATCAGCTCGGGCGTCTCGGCTCTGATTTGTGCCTTGGTGATGGGCAAGCGTCTGGGCTACGGTACCGAGCCGATGCCGCCACACAACCTAACTTACACAGTGCTCGGCGCCGCAATGTTGTGGGTCGGTTGGTTTGGATTCAACGCCGGGAGCGAGCTGGCTTCAGACGGGCTGGCTGCGAGCGCCTTCTGCGTCACGCATTTCGCCGCGGCCGCCGGGGCACTTTCCTGGGCCACCATGGAATGGATCACACGCGGCAAGCCGAGCGTCCTGGGCGCCGCTTCGGGCCTGGTCGCGGGGCTGGTATGCATCACGCCGGCTTCGGGCTATGTGCAGCCCATGCCGGCGATCGCCATGGGCATTGCCGTGGGCATTGTGTGCTTTCTGGCTTGCACGAAGCTCAAGAGCACTTTCGGCTACGACGATTCGCTCGATGCATTTGGCGTGCATGGGGTCGGCGGGACGCTGGGGGCGATTTTGACCGGCGTTTTCGCGACGGTTCACGTCTGCGATACGGCCCTGGTGAGCGACGGTAAGCCGGTCGGGCTGATTGACGGCCGACACCAGCTTTTGATCGGGCAACTGGTCGCGGTCGTCGTCACGTGGGTGCTGGCCGCGGTGGCGACGTTCATCATCCTGAAGATTCTCGACGTCACCATGGGCCTCCGCGTGAAGCGCGACGATGAGATGCAGGGCTTGGACCTCAGCCAGCACGGCGAAGAGGGTTACATCTTTATCTGAGGCTATTTATTGGTTCCCGCGAGCGGTAAACTGAAATTGTCTCCTGGTGAGCCGCCGGCTTCGCGTCGCCGGCTCGCCGCAGCTACTCAGGCGGAATGAAAGGGGGCCGACGAGGCCCAGTCGTAAATCGAAACCAACTTCCGCACGCCTCGTGCGGCTGCGCAAAAGGGGAGTCACGAAGAATGAAAAAAGTCGAAGCGATTATTCGCCATTTCAAGCTCGAGGATGTGAAGAACGCCCTCACGGAGCGGGGCATTCATGGCATGACGATCTCGGAGGTCCGCGGCTTCGGCCGGCAAAAGGGACATACTGAGATGTATCGCGGCACGGAGTACGCCGTCGATTTTGTGCCGAAGGTGAAGATGGATGTCGTCTGCTCCGACGGCAATCTGGCGACCGTGATCGACACGATCATGCGGGCTGCTCAAACCGGCCAGATCGGCGACGGTAAGATTTTTGTGTCGGACCTGCGCGATGTGGTGCGGATACGGACGGGGGAGACGGGGGAGGATGCGCTCTAAGAGACTTTAGGCTTTAGATTTTAGGTCGGACTAAGAACACTCTTCCTAAAGTCTAACGGCTATGAACTAAAGTCTTGTTTCAGCGCAGCTTTGTTTCGCCGCTGTAGCGCTGGACGTAGAAGGGGGTCAGGTTTTGGACGTCCTGATCGCCGGGCTGATATTGGAACTCGCGCAGGTCGATGCGCTTGCGCGAGACGTTGAATAGCTCGAGCGTGAGTAGCTCGCGCGGCTCGCCAGGCTCGTCGGTAGCGCCTTTTGCGCGGGGCGGTGTGCGCCAGTAAGTGATTCGATAAGGAAAGAGGGGGAGGACGTCTTCCGTCCGGCCCAGAACGATCTCCACGCGGTCGGGAAGTTGCTCGGGCAAGGCTTTTGATTTGCCTGGCTCGCGCTCGGCCAGAGTGGCGAGTCGCTCGGGCTTCCACTGGCCGGCGAGCCTCCAAATCGGCAAGCGGACAATCGTTTTGCCTTCGTCGGCATTGAACCGCAGCTCCTCCGCGCGGGGAGCGGTGAATTCGAAGTTCTGCTCGAGCGATGCCAGCAGGCGAGACAGGCCGCCGAGCATGATCCAATCGCCTTGCGGCAATACGTCGGACGCGGCTTGGCCGCTGGATTGAGCGAGCGACTTGCGAAGCTGACGCAGATCGACGCGCCCCAGCGATGGCGGTGTGGGCGGGACGTCGCGGCGAATCCAGTACGACTCGTCGCCGCGGATTTCCTGCACGGTCGCCGGCTTGTCTCCGACCTGCATTCGAAGATCAAGCCGCAGGAGTTTATCCGCACCACTTCCATACTGCAAATAGTTGCCAGTGCCGACGAGCTCATGGCCGAAAGCGTCGATGCGGTAGCGCAGATCCGCGGAAATGGCCAGTTCGCTAGCGACGCGCTTAGCGGCTTCGGCAACGAGCTGCTGGCCGGAAGTGCCCGGGGCTAGGGGCTGGGGGCTGGGGGCCGTTTGACCTCTGACTTGTATTGTCGCGCCGAGAAATGCCGTCGTGATCGCAAGTTGCAGGTATGTCAAGTTGCGGAATCTGTGCGTCATAACTCGTTGGTGTCGATTTTTCCAAAGATTCACAAGATGCCGGGCCGAACATACACGTAGAAGACCCGGATCGTGGCCTTTGCGGCGCTTACCGAGCGCAAGTGCTGTCTAGCGCGAGCGTCCGAGCGGGGCGGCATCTTACGCCGATTCCCGCCGCAAGGTCCACGGCAAACTGTCAACACCGCCGCTAGCACGGCAACGGACTGCGAACCGCATCGGCGCGGTCGGGGGGAAACATGAAGATTCGTCTTTCGCTCGCATGCCTGGCGATCGCCATTGGGCTGACAGCGCTGGGCTGCGCATTCCCGCTCCATCATCAATACAACCTGCCAAATGCTGCGCAGCTCATGGAGCCCGGGCCGGGCGTGGGCGGTCCAGGACCCGGCGTTTTGCCGCCGACGCTGCCGCCGGCGATGATTCCCGTTTCGATGCCGTCGGTGCAGGTGCTGTTTGCCCGGCCCGAAGGTATGCAGATTCGGTTTGACGTCAGCGGCATGACGGCCTTCGACAGTACACCGCTCATCGTGCCGGGACGGCAGAACTTTCCGCAGAATGGCCTCTATCGCCTGAAACTTACGAACATCCCGGGCCGTGAGGGGACCGAGCTTTATCCGACAGTTGAAATTGGCCCCACGACACCGCGGTCGGAGGCCTTCCTGGCTCACAACGCGATCCCGATTCAATTCACCGAGGAAGATTTCGATCAGGTGCTGGCCGGCAACTTCGTGACAAAGGTCATTTACTTGCCCGATCCTGAGTTTCAGGAGCTGGCACTGGCGGGCGTTGAAACGCTTGTCAGTACGCGGCTGGAGCCGGGCGTCGATCCGATTGTCGAAGCCGACCGCCGAGGGTCGATTCTGGCGGTTATCCGACTGGGTAATAAGGACATCGAGCTAGGCGGTGGCGACATTGGAGCCGGCGGAGTCGGATTGGCCGGCTTTGGCGGGGCCATGATGGATCCATCGTGCCCAGCGGGGGCGGCTGGCCCTTATGGCAATACGGGCCTGGTACCAAACTATGTCGCCGGCATTACGGCGCCGCAGTATGGGATGCCGTATGTCGGCACGCCGATCGGCCTGCCTGGGCCGCCGCATATTCCGCTGGGAATTCCTGCGGGCCTGCAGCGTCACAAGATGGTCAACCATACGCACTTCAACATTCCACAGCCCTCGCCAAATTTTGCAATTCACCTCCGCCAGCGACCGGGGTACAGCTATCCCAAGCCGGTGACGAAAGTGCATATCAAAGAGCAGATGATTCACGCCAGCCCGGGGTACGAGCAGCCGCATTACGACATGCATGAGCGGATTCCGGGCGGTGCGCCGTATGGATACAACGCAGCCGCTGCATATGGGCCGGGCTATTCCTGTCCGCCGGGGCAAATGCCGCCTGGCCAGCCGGGGTTTGTGCCGCCGGCGCAGCAGTAGATCTCGCCTGTCACCAAAGCGGAGCGAGGCAGGAGCCTCGCATTAAGGGGGGTTCCCAGGCAGGAGCCTGGGAACCAGAAAGTTCTCTTCTCCGGCCGCAAATGAACATGGCACGAACCAGGCAATTGCTGACGCTTGCCGCCTGGATCGCGCTGACTGCCACGGCGTGGGCCCAGACGCCGTGGCATTATTATGACAAGTCCGACCTGCCGCCGGGCGTGATCGGCCAGCGGCAGCTACAGCGCGGCGGCCCGCTGCCCGGGTATTTTCAACCGGTCGAAGTCACCGCGCCGGCAGGGACGCTGGTGTCGGTTGCCTCCGATGGTGCATTCACGGAGCCGCGACCGAGCAAGCTGCTCGCGGGAATGCTTATCGGGCAAGTCTATCGGCTGAAGGTTGGGAACCTTCCCAACCACGAGGGGCAAGAAGTCTTTCCGACGATCGAGGTCATTGATCGACTTTATCCGCCGCCGGGACAGGCCGCTCGCTTTCCGATTCCGATCGAGCTGACGGCGGAAGAGCTGATGTTTGCGCTCGACGGCCGCTATGTGCTGCGAGTGATCTACTTGGAGGACGTGGCGACGGCTCTGCCAATTCGTGACGAAAATGGCGAGCAGCGATTCATTGACATCGCTCCTGGGCGTGATGCGATGCAAGCGGCCGATCGGATGGGCCGGCCGATGGCGATTTTGCGAATGGGCTCGCGTGTACCCCTGCCGTCGGAAGACCAGAGCCGGTTCTTGTATCAGCAGCCGCCGGTAATCGTGTTCGACCCGCCGCCGGTAATCGATCGCAAGCGCGGACTGGAAGAGCCGCTTGAAGCGCCGCTGCGGATGGGCCGGCCGACCCGAGATTTTGAGAGACTGCCGCTGAGGTGACTGCTGCAATGCGCAAGAGAATACAACTATCAGCGGTGCCGCGAATCATTCGCATGTTTGCGCTTGCGCCGCTCGTGTTGCTCTGCTCTTGCCAAAGCCTTCCGCGGGAAGCGACGACGCCGGCGGCGAATAGCGCGATTGCTCAGCCACCTCAGCAGCCACAAACTCCGCCCGCTGCAGCGCCGCAGCGTCCGGTCGTTCGGCCGGTTGTGCATCATCAGCATGCGGCGGGGCAGGGCTGCGTCTGCCCGCATTGCGGACCGGGCACCCTACCGGCTTTTGCCTTTACGGGACTGACGCCGGCACCGGCCGACATGCCTTGGAAGCCCGACGCGATCAAGGGTCCTTGGCCCAAGGACGAATATGTTTGCGACGGCGGCGATTTGAATCACGACGTCTATGTGAAGCCGGACGGAACGGTCGTGGGCCTGGATCAGCAAGACACCGTGGGCTATTTCAACACGGCGGACGGCCAAACGCTGGTGGCGGCGAGCAACTGTGTGTGCATCTACTCGCCCCGGTTTGCTGCGGTGCGGCAGGTGAGCGTGCCGGTGATTTATGAAGCTCACGAGCGGATGGCTGGGATTGAGAAACCGACGAAGCTGAATATTCATGAAGAATCGCGCGGCCCGAAAACGGCTTCGCAGCCCGAGCAGCTCGTCGCCCAGGTTGGACGGGATCAGGTGCAGCGATTTCGCGAGCGTACGCAGGGCTTGCTTGTTGACCAGGCGACACGATTGGAGCTGGCGGCGGAAGCCTTCATGCCGCACGAAGATTTGCTATTTATTCAGCGCGGCGAGTTTGACGCGAGCGAAAAGGCGCGGCTGGCACAGCGGGTCGCGGCAGCCGAGACCTGGACCAATCATCAAGCGCCCCAGGTGTTGATCGAAGGGTTGCCGGCTGTAGAAGCTCGCGGCACTTCGACGCCCCAGGTGACTTATACTTATGAAACGTTCGGCAAGCCGTGCCTGCGGCTGTGCAAGATCGCAGACAAGAGCGAGGCGAAGCCGGGCGAGATCGTGAGCTTTACGCTCCGCTTCGACAACGTCGGCGAGGCGAAGATTAACAGCATTGCGATCATTGACAATCTGATGCCGCGGATGGAATACGTGGTCGGAAGCGCTCAAAGCAGCGTGAAAGCAAAATTCTCGACGCAGGAGGTTACCGGCGAGTCGGTGGTGCTGCGCTGGGACCTCGAAGAGCCTTTGGAAGTCAATGCAGGCGGGCTGGTTCGTTTTCAAACCCGCGTGCGATAGGTTTCTCTTCGCAAGCGTGCGGGACGCTTAGCTTTTCGACCGATGCGGCCCGATTTATGCGCCGCGGCGCTTGACATCTGCTATCGAGCGTGCGTCGAATAGGCTCCATGAGCCGAATCCTGCTGGTCGTCTTTTTTTTCTCCTTGGTCGCTGATCTGATCGGCGCAGAGCCGGTGCGTAAGCCGCACGGCATCGACCAGCGGGAGCTGTGGACGACCGGCAACATTCATGGCTCGCCCGAGCCGCCCGATCCATATCGGACGGAAGATGCATTTCCGAAGCTCAAATTCATGGAGCCGCTGTCGGTGGCGGTGGTTCCGGGACAAAACCGATTCGCGGTCGCAACGCGTCCGGGCAGAATTCATACGTTCGAGATTCGACCCGACGTGGACCGAACCAACCTGCTGATCGAGCTGAAGCGCAAGGTTTATGGCATCGCGTTTCATCCTCGGTTTGCTGAGAACGGCTATTTCTTTGTCACGACGATCGACAATGAACCGGATGCCGCGACCGGCAATCGACTCTTACGCTTTCGCGTCCGCGATCCACAGCAGCTGGTTGCTGATCCGGCTAGCGAGGAACTGCTTCTCACTTGGCCAAGCGGCGGACACGACGGCGGGTGCGTTCGGTTTGGTCCGGACGGCTACCTCTACCTGTCCACCGGCGATGGCAGCGGCATCGCTGACGAGCTGCAGACGGGACAGAAGATCGACGACTTGCTGGGCTCGGTTCTGCGCATCGATGTCGATCGACCGAGCGGCGATCGGCTGTACTCCATTCCACCGGACAATCCGTTTGCCAACCGAGCGGACGCGCGCGGAGAAATTTGGTCGTTCGGGCACCGGCAGGTATGGAAATTCAGCTTCGATCCGCCGAGCGGCCGATTATGGGCCGGCGAAGTGGGGCAGGACTTGTGGGAGATGCTGTACTTAATCCGGCGCGGCGGCAATTATGGCTGGAGCGTGCAGGAAGGCGCTCATCCATTCCGGCCAGATCGACCGCGGGGTCCCGGCGAATTCGAGCGGCCGGTTGTCGAGCATCCGCACAGCGATTTTCGCTCGATCACGGGCGGCTACGTCTATCGGTCCGATCGGCTGGCCGAATTAAAGGGCGCTTACCTGTACGGCGATTACGACACGGGGCGAGTGTGGCTGTTGCGATACGAAGGCGAAGCCGACGGACGAATCGGCAAAGTTGTCGAGCACCGCCAGGTCGCGACGACGCAAGTTCGACTCGTTGAATTTGCCCAAGACAATGCGGGCGAGGTTTATCTTGTCGATTTCGCCGGCGGCGGCTTGCACCGACTGGCTCGGACGCCGCCGCAAACGGCAACGGCCGAGTTTCCGCGAAAGCTGAGTCAAACAGGTCTGTTTGCATCGACGAAGGATCATCTGCCGGCGAAGGGGCTCATTCCCTACTCGGTGAATGCGCCGCTGTGGTCCGATGGCGGGGAAAAAGAGCGGTTTTTGGCGCTGCCGGGCGATTCGCAAATCGAGCTCGACGCGGTGATCTATCCGCACGGGCCGACGTACCCAGATCGCGGCTGGCGATTTCCGGATGGCACGGTGCTCGTAAAGACATTTTCGCTTCCAGCTCGCGAAGGAGGCGAGTCGTCGCGTAAGCGCCTCGAAACTCGAATTCTTCAGCACCGGAAAATGCCGGGCAACGACGACGAATATGGTGCGCAGTATTGGTATGGCTACACCTATCTGTGGAACGATGAGCAGACCGATGCGGAGCTGCTGGGGCCGGCGGGACTGGATCGCGAATATTCGATCAAGGACGATGCGGCCGACGGCGGCATGTGGACGGTGAAATGGCATTTTCCCAGTCGCGCCGAATGTACGCTTTGTCATACGATGGCCGCCAAATATGTGCTGGGCGTAACGACGCTGCAGATGAACAAGGACCACGACTATGGCGGTACGATCGCCAATCAGCTCGCAACGCTCGCGCATCTGAATATTTTCAAGTCGCCATTGCCGAAGCCGCCGGAAGAGCTGCCGCGGTTGGTCGATTATCGCGAGGAGTCGCAAGAGCGCCATTTGCGAGCTCGGGCGTATCTGCACGCGAATTGTGCCCATTGCCATCGCAAGTGGGGCGGCGGCAACGCGGAATTCGAGCTGCAAGCGTCGCTTCCGCTGGCCGAAACGAAGTCCGTTAACGCACCGCCCGGCCAGGGGACATTCGGGCTGACTGATCCGCGAGTGATTGTCCCCGGTGATCCAGGTCGATCGCTGGTTTTACATCGCATGCAGCTCACGGGGCTGGGCCGCATGCCACACATCGCATCGAATGTCGTCGATCGGGCGGCAGTGGAGCTGCTAACGGCCTGGATCAAGGATTTGAACGACGAGCAATTGCTCACGAGGCCCGGTGCGATTCATCCGCGACTGCCGGAAGGCAGCCAGTAACTTTCGAGCAACCGATTGAGAGAACGCCATGCATCAACGACAACGCGCGGCTTTGAGAATTGCGACTGTGTTGCTTATCGCGCACGTGGCTGGCCGGGCCTATGGTCAGGAGCTGCCCAAGTCGGACCAAGTGAAGACGATTGAGATGTTCCGCGTTCCCAAGTACTGCGAAGGCGTGTGCTTCGACCACGAGGGGAACGGATATATCTCGTGGGGCAAAGCGATTACGCGCTTCACGCTTGATGGCAAACATTCAGTGTGGGAAGAAACCGGGGCGCCGAACGGCCACAAGATCTTGGCGGATGGCACGCACCTGGTTTGCGATGCCAGCCAGCATGCGGTGTTGCATCTGGCGAGCAATGGAATGCAGCTTGAGCCGGCTTCAAAGGAATGCGATGGACAATCGCTGCGGGGGCCTAACGACTTGACGCTCGACACGTCCCATGGTGGCTTCTATTTCAGCGATCCGGGCGGCAGCAGCATCGAATCGCCCATCGGCACGATCCATTACGTAGATCGGTCGGGCAAAACCCATTTGCTCGATAAAGGGCTTGCCTTCCCGAATGGAATCGTGCTTGCACCCGACGGCAAAAAGCTTTATCTGGCCGAGAGTCAAAAGAATCGCGTACTGGTTTACGAGGTGACCGCGCCGGGCAAGCTCGGGGAGCGAAAGGTGTTTGCTGAGTTGCCGGCGAAGGATGCCGCGCGTGGACAGATCGATAATCAGCCCGATGGCATGTGTCTCGATGCGTCTGGCAATTTGTACGTCGCCCACTACGGTATGAAGCAAGTACAGGTGCTCGATCGCGCCGGCCAGCTCATTCGCCAATACGATGGCGGCAATGTCACGACGAGCAACGTCGCATTCGGCGGGCCGAAGATGGACCAGCTCTTCATCACCGGCGGCATTGGTCCAGAGGCTGGCGAAGGCGGCTTGTTTCGCATCGACTTAGGCGTCAAAGGCCTTGTCATTCTTCCGCATCGCAGGTGATCGTGTGGCCAAAACGATTCTGGGCATCGGCGCGCATTACGACGATTGCGTCTTTGGCATTTCCGGCACGCTGCTCAAGGCCGTGCGGAAGAACTATCGCGTCGTGATTCTGAGCCTGATTGGCGATTACAGCAACTGGAAGCCGGTGGCGGGGCGCGACCGCGAGCTAGTGCCGGCTTCTATTGAGCTGGCCAAGCAGCATGGCGTCGAAATGCGGTTTCTCGACTTCGCCAGCATGCGCTATGAGGTCACTGATGCGAACAAGCGCGTCGTCGCCCAGGCCGTGGCCGAAATTGGCGCGGATGTTGCCTTTCTCCTCTGGCCGCACGACAGCCATACCGATCATGAAGTGGCGTCAGAGCTTGCTAAGACGGCTCTGCGACACGGCGATCGCCTGTTGCCCGCCGGCACGATTTTTAAAGCGCCACGGCGGATCTATCAGTATGACAATGGTCCACGGCATACGATCGGCTTTGAGCCCGATACATTCGTCGATATCACTGACGAGTGGCCGCAGGCCAGCGAGTGGCTCGGCCGCTTGATGGCTATCGTCCGCAACGAGAAATACGACGCGGCGAGACCGGATGCGGCGCAGCGAGCGAAGGAAACACTGGCGGCCTACCGCGGGGCGACATCCGGCGTTCGTTACGCCGAAGCTTTTCGAGCGGCCAACGCCTACGTTCAAGAGATTTTTTAGGCGCGCGGTTTATGAACGACGTTCAGCGGTTCCTCGTAAGGCATCATCGGTTGACCCGACGATTTTTCATGGGCCTCGGGGCCGTCGGAGCGGCGGCAATCGCGTCCTGGCCGCGACTCGGCCGGGCGCAGGCAGGCAACGAAGAATTAGAGAAAGCGATCGCCGAGCTCGAATCGTTCTTCACCCCGCAGGCGTCTTTCCGCGACGTCTCACGCGGGAAGCCGCTGCCGCACTCGCTCTCGGAGATGAAAAAACGCGAAGTTGGATTGACGCGTGAAAGCTGGAAGCTGGAGGTCATTTCTGATCCGGAAAATCCGGCGAAACTAAGCCGCGAGCTGAAGAAAGACGATGGAACCGCGCTTGATTTTGAAGACCTGCTGCAACTGGGCGAAAAGCACGCCGTCCGGTTCGCCAAAGTGATGACATGCCTGAACATCGGCTGCCCGCTCGGCATGGGCATTTGGGAGGGCGTTCCGCTCCGCGAGATCGTATGGCTCACCAGGCCGCGGGAAAATGTGCGGCGCGTTTTCTATTACGGCTATCACAACGACGACCTCCAGCAGTTATTTCAAAGCTCACTGCCCATCGGCCGCGTGCTGGAGGATCCCTATGACTTGCCGCCGGTGATCTTGTGTTACAAGCTCAATGGGCAGTGGCTCGACAGTCGCCGCGGTGGGCCGGTCCGCGTCGTTGTGCCCGAGCACTATGGTTTTAAGTCGATCAAGTGGCTGTCGCATATCATGCTGACGAACTTGCCGCATGCCAATGACACCTACGCGAACGGCAACAACGATATCGATAGTCCACTCAAGTCGTTTGCCGCGACGCTTTCGGCGCCGACCGAAGTTGCCGCCGAAAAACCGTTTCCGATCACCGGCTATGCACAAGTCGGAATCTCGGGTCTATCGAAAGTGCAGGTTTGGATTTCGCGCAGCGACCAGGAGTGGCCCGCGGAGGATAAGGACTTCGCCACGGCTCCATGGGTGGACGCTCAACTTCTGGACCCACCGCCCAAGTGGGGCGGCGAGCTTCCTGGCGACGCGATTCCTGCGGATACGCTTGGCTTCGATAGCACTGGACGTCCTCGAACCTGGCCGATGCGACTGGGAAAAGCGCATTGGGCCATTTTAATTCCCGGATTGCCAGCCGGTGAATACACGCTTCGCTCCCGCACCATCGATGAGAAAGGACTGGCTCAGCCGATGCCGCGTCCGTTCCGGAAATCAGGTCATGCGGCGATCGAGTCGGTGAGCTTTCGAGCTAAAGCATCTTAGTCCGGGAGTATTAGCGAACGGGCACTCGCCCCTTTTGAATTTTTCGCAAAACGAGTAAGATAGGGTTCTCGCGTCAGCTATCGATCGGATGGATCGTCTATGGCCAAAAGCAAGAAGAAAGCCGAAGTTGTGTTTCTCGTCTGTGATGAGACGGGTGATCTCAATTACACCCTTCGCCGCAAGCCGGGCGGAGAAAAGCTCAAGCTCAAGAAGTATTGCCCCCGTTTGCGGAAGCACACGCTGCATACGGAGAAGAAGAAGTAACAAAGTGGGGCAGACATTCCTGTCTGCCGCTTTTTGGCAGGCAAGAATGCCTGCCCCACGGGTATGACCCCAACGCTTCAAGGACGAACCAACAAGCGGTGGCGCTTTCAGCCGCATGATGCGGGGCGGATCGCCCGGCTCGAGCAAGCTGCCGGCATCTCGCCGATTGTGGCGCAGCTTCTGATTAGCCGCGGCGTTTATGAAGCTGAAGCTGCGCGGACGTTCCTGGATGCCAAGTTAACGGGACTGCGCGATCCTGATCTCTTGCCTGGCGCTGCGGAGGCGGCTGATCGGGTTTACGCGGCAATTCGAGCGCGGCGAAAGATCGTCGTTTATGGCGACTACGATGCCGACGGAATGACCGGGACGGCAATTCTGCTCTCCTGCTTGCGGCTACTCGGTGCGGACGTGTCGTATTATGTTCCGAATCGACTGGAGGAAGGTTACGGCCTGAATGGCGAGGCGCTGCGTTCACTGGCTGACGGAGGCGCGTCGGTGGTGATTTCTGTCGATTGCGGTATTGCGAGCATCGCAGAGGCAGCAATTGCGAAGGAACTGGGCCTGGAGTTGATCGTCACCGATCACCACGAGTTCGCGAGCGAATTGCCGGCGGCTGCAGCGATCGTCCATCCGCGGCTGCCGGGGCACAGCTATCCGTTCGGCGGTCTATGCGGCGCGGGAGTGGCGCTGAAGCTGGCATGGTCAATCTGTCAGCGGGCGAGCGAAGCGAAAAAGGTCAGCGAGCCGCTCCGCAACTTCTTACTCTCGGCAGTGGGCCTCGCAGCAATTGGTACCGTGGCCGATGTGGTGCCGCTGCTCGATGAAAATCGCATTCTGGTCCGCCACGGACTGAACAGCCTCAAGTACATGCCGCCGCTGGGGGTGGCCGTGCTGATGCAAGTGGCCAAGCTGCACGAAAAACCTTGCCTCGACAGCGAAGACCTCGCGTTCTGCCTGGCTCCGCGAATCAATGCTGCCGGTCGTTTCGGTCAGGCGCAACTCGCGGTCGAGCTGCTGACCACGGATTCCCGCGAGCGGGCGCAGCAACTGGCTGAGTACATTCATGAGCTCAACAGCAGCCGGGAGAGCCTTGAGAAAAGCATTCAACTGGCAGCCGGGAAACAGATCAAAGAGCAATTCGATCCGGACGGTGATTCGGCGCTGGTGCTGGCGGGTCGCGGCTGGCACGTGGGGGTAATTGGACTCGTTGCCGGGCGGCTGGCGGAGAAATATCATCGCCCGGTGGTGCTGATTGCGCTCGACCAATTGGGCGTTAAACCGGGCGTGGGCTCCGCTCGCTCGCCTAATGGTTTGAATTTGCATGCGACCCTGGCGGCGTGTTCCGAGCATCTGCTCGGCTTCGGGGGTCACGCTTGTGCCGCGGGCCTGAAGATCGACGAATCGCGGGTTGATGCGTTCCGTGCCGCGTTTTGCGAACATGCCTCCGGCGAGTCATCGGAAGCGACGAGGATCGGTGAAATTCGGGTCGATGCGGAAGGGCCGTTCTGTCAGCTGACGATCGAGACAGTGCGGCAAATCGAGTCGCTTTCGCCATTCGGGTGCGGCAATCCGCGGCCGGTTCTGTGCGCGACCGGTGTGAAATTGTCCGAGCCGCCCAAGAAGATTGGAACCAACGAGCGACATCTTTCGCTGCGCCTGATGCAGCAGCGCACCGGCATTCGGGGGGTCGGTTTTGGGTGCGGGGAATGGGCTGAAGAGCTGGCGGCAATCAATGGACCGCTCGACATCGCTTACAAGCCGGTGATTAACGATTTTCGCGGTCGGCAGAGCGTCGAGATTCAGCTCATCGACTGGCGCGTGTCGCAAATGGCGTCGTGAATTGCCCGCAAGTTGCTGCCGTGCCACTGGGAACGGTAGAATCGGTTTTTCCCTTACAAGGGGCTGCTCATGCTCGGCCGTCGGGTTCTTATCGCTGCGATAATGCTTAGTCTTGCTGCGCTGCGCGCGGAGGCCGACGAATCTTTAAAGGCCGAGTTCGACCCGGCTCATGCCGAAAAAATGCAGGAGGGCCTGGAGCTATTCAAGTCGCAGGTGCGCGGTGTCTTGATCGATAACTGCGTCGAATGCCACGGTGGCGGCGAGGTGGAATCGGGCTTTGATCTGGCCACGCGCAAGGCGCTGCTGCGCGGCGGCGCCCACGGTCCGGCGGTCGTCGCGGGAAAATCCGCCGATAGCAATGTCGTCCGCTTCATCAGCCACAAAGAAAAGCCGTTCATGCCGGCAGAAGCGGACAAGCTTCCGGCCGACAGAATCGCCGCGATCAGTCGCTGGATCGACCTCGGCGCGCCGTACGATAAGCCGCTTGTCGATCATCCGCGCGATCCCGATTCATGGGTCAACACGGTAGTGCCGGACAAGGCGCGCGAGTATTGGGCGTTTCGGCCGCTTGCCAATGCCGATCCGCCGCAGGTGAAGAACGAGAAATGGGTGCAAAGTCCGATTGACCGTTTTGTCCTGGCGAAGTTGGAAGAAAAGGGCCTCACGCCAAATTCGCCCGCGCCGCTCCCGGTGCTCATCCGCCGAGTGCATTTTGATCTCATCGGGCTGCCGCCGACGGTAGCCGAGCTTGAGCAGCAGGACCTTGGCGATGTTATCGATCGGCTGCTTGCCTCGCCGCACTATGGGGAACGGTGGGGACGGCATTGGCTCGATGCGGCTCGTTTTGCCGAAAGCCACGGCTTTGAGCAGGACTATGACCGGCCGCATGCCT
>Ga0136846_1231867_pt1 | contig 24859 bp, 32 predicted proteins | sample HopSoiMetagenom2_FD_96841 | JGI IMG/M metagenome (GOLD analysis project Ga0136846, IMG submission 96841) | Grasslands soil microbial communities from Hopland, California, USA - 2 Assembly 2016 (version 4) | ecosystem: Environmental > Terrestrial > Soil > Grasslands | place: USA: Hopland... | reverse complement strand
TCGGCTCGTGCGCGATCGGAAGGGCGTAGATCTGCGCCCGGGCGGCGTCGGGCAGCGTCGCGTCCGGCCCCGGCCGCAGCTGGTGGTCCAGCCAGCGCCGCGGCCCCTCGCGCTGCAGCGCCGTCGCTGCCGGGGCCGAGGCGCCCCAGGTCAGCCGGTTCAGCAGGGCCAGGTCGTGGGCGCTCACGGCGGCGGCGGCCTGCGCCCGCGCCGCCCCGGCCAGCGCCAGGGGCGCCAGGGCGGCGATTGCGACGCCGGCGAGTGCGAGGGCGGCCTTCACGCGTGCGGCTCCTTCGGGGCTGGCAGGATGCAGCGGGACGATGGCGCAACTTGGGCTGGCGCTGCGCCCTTCTGCTGGCACGCGCCGGGGACCGCATTCCGTCGCCTGGCGGCGTTGACAGGCCCCGGCGATGGTTCAACCTCGGGCTGTCCGGGGCGGGCGATACGCGCGGCGCGGCTGGCGCCGACCGCGCCGACGCCAGGACGGGGAGGCGGCGGGCCATGCGGCAGTTCATGATCACCACCCGACGGGCGGACAACCCGGACGCCGTCGGCCCCGCGCGCTACCTCACCTTCGACGACGCCGCCGGGCCGGAGCGGGACCTCGGGACCGACGCCGTGGAAGGCGGCTGGCTGCAGCGGCTGATGTCCCAGTTCCCCACCGACACCACCAATCGCGTCGGCAATCCCACCCGGGTGGGCGACATCCTCTTCCTGGTGCACGGCTTCAACGTCAGCCACGCCTCGGCGCGGGCCTTCCACATGAAGTGCGCGGCCGCCCTCGCCGCGGCCGGCTGGACCGGCCAGCTGGTCAGCTACGACTGGCCCTCGGACGGGCTGGTGTTCGCCTACCTGCCGGACCGCGCCAACGCCCGCGCCGCCGCCAGCGCCCTGGTCACCAGCGGCATCTCCGTGCTGGAGGCGGCCCAGCAGGCCGACTGCACGGTCAACGTCCACGTCCTGGCCCACTCCATGGGCGGCTTCGTGGTGCAGCAGGCCTTCACCTGGGCCTACCAGGACGTGCCGCCGGACTGGAAGGTCGGCCAGCTGATGTTCGCCGCCGCCGACGTGGACCACAGCGTCTTCGCCGCCGGCCAGGTCAGCGCCCGGATGTTCGTGAAGCACGCCGGGCGGCTCACCGCCTATTGCAACCGCTACGACAAGGCGCTGGTGGTCTCCAACGCCAAGCGGCTGGACCTGGCGCCGCGCATGGGCCGGGTCGGGCTGCCGGACGATGCGCCTGCCATGATGTGCGAGGTGGACTGCACGGCCTTCTTCCACGGCGCCTATCCCGGCCTCGGCGCCGAGCTCAGCCCGCAGACCAGCCACTGCTTCTACTTCGACCAGCCGGAGTTCTGGCAGGACGTGGTGCTGACCCTGGCCGGCGGCATCGACCGCAGCGTCTTCCCGACCCGGGAGCCCACCGCGACGCCCAACCGCTTCATCCTGAAACCGGAGGGCGCCGATCCCGGCTCGTACCGCCAGGCCCTGCTCCGCGCCGCCACCAGCCCCTCGATCACGCCGCCGAGCGGTTAGGCTGACGTTCTCTCTCTCAGCGCGTCATCGGCCATGACGATCTCTAAGATGTTCAAATGATATGAGGGGCCTCTCACGCCACCCGCCGCGCGGTCCGCGCATGGGCGTGGGCGATGGCGACTGCCAGGGCGTCGGCGGAGTCGCTGGCGGTCTTGCCCGCCGTCGGCAGCAGGCGGGCGATCATCCAGCCCACCTGGGCCTTGTCCGCCGCCCCGGTCCCCACCACGGCCTTCTTGACCACGGTGGCGGCGTATTCGGCGACCACCAGGCCGGCGCGGGCCGGGACCACCAGGGCCATGGCGCGGGCATGCCCCAGCTTCAGGGCCGAGGCGGGGTTGGAATTCATGAACGTCTCCTCGACCGCGGCCTCGTCGGGGGCGTGCGCGGCGATCACCGCCTCGATGCCGGCGAACAGCAGGGTCAGCCGCTCTGCGAAGGGCAGGCTGTCCTTGGGCGCGATCACCCCGTGCGCCACGTGGCTGAGCCGCGCGCCCTCGCAGACGATCACGCCCCAGCCGGTGCGGCGCAGCCCCGGGTCGAGGCCCAGGATGCGGACGGGTCGAATCGCGGTCATGGCGAAGGCGAGCATGGCCCGCGCGGCGCTCGGCGGAAAGGACGACGCCCGGGCGGAAAGACAACGCCCCCGCCCAAAGGCAACGCCCCCGCCCAAAGACAACGCCCCCGCCTTGGGGGGCGAGGGCGTCACCTTGTGGGGCTAAAGGAATGCGGTTCCCCGAGCTGGGCCATTGTCGTTGCGTCGTGGAGTCGCCGCAAGCAACCGGGATCGGATGCTTTTCGCGCCGCAGTTGCCGAAAACGGCGTCAAGTACTCCTCTGAGGCACCCTAGGACTGCGCGGATTCCCCTCCAGGGGGTTTGGACTTTGAACCCTGGCCATACGTGATATTGCCAAGCTGAAGACGAGTGGGGTTGGGGCTATGCTAAGGAAAATTTTCGCGATGGGCATCGGCGCCGCGGCGCTGACCTTCGCCAGTTCGGCCTCGGCCGTCACCTGGACGTCGCTGCTCGAGTACCGCGATGCGGGCAACTCCAACGTCGCCCAGTCGGCCACGCCCTACGGCACCGTCACGATCGAGGACGGCTTCGACGCCACGGCGGCCCATTCGAACGGCACGACCCTGAAGGTCACCGTCACCCTGACCAATCCGGACTCGCTGTTCGTCAACACCGGCGGGCCGCACGAGCCCTTCCTGTACAACACGGAGAATGCGGCGCCGGTGACGGTGATCAACGCGTTGGGCCAGAACTTCTATGATGGCGGCCGCACCATGCCGGCGGCGTTCGAGGCGACGCCGTTCGGCGACTTCACCAACAAGATCGGCTGCTGCAGCACGTGGGTCGACGGCCAGAACGTCGTCTCCGGGTTCCACTTCGAGACCCTGACGACCACGAACCAGGTGATCAGCGGCTACCAGATCAGCGGCTACCAGATCACCGGCTATACGATCACCGGCTACCAGCAGAAGGTCGACAATAAGGGCAAGCCCGTTTTCGACAACAAGGGCAACCCGGTCTACGACAAGAGCAAGCCGATCTACGACTACAGCAAGCCGATCTACAACTATAGCAAGCCAATCTACGACTACTCCAAGCCGATCTATACGACCAAGACAACCACGACCAAGACGAAGGTGCTCGACTACACCTACGTGGCAGGCCACTGGGACGAGAACAACGGCTCGGCCAACGGCATCAAGGGTCCGCTGGTGTTCTTCCTGCACGACGATGCGGGCATCACCTTCGCCGGGGTCGGCGCGACGTTCGACTCCGTGACCGGCAAGCTCGAAGACCTCGGGACCGGCAACCACTTCTTCTCCAACAACGCGCCCACGGGCAAGTGGTGGTTCACCGCCGACATCTGCGACGCGAGCGTCAAGGGCGGCAACCCCTGCACCTACAACGTGGCGGCGAAGGACGCCTACCGCACGATCACCACCCCGATCCCGGAGCCGGCCGGTTGGGCGCTGATGATCGCCGGGTTCGGCGGCGCAGGCGCGATGCTTCGGCGCCGGCGGCGTCTCGTCCACGCCTAAGCTTCGGAAAATTCTTCGGAAAAGCCCCGGTTCGCGCCGGGGCTTTTTGTTGCGCGCGGGTGAGGCGCGCGTGCCCCCGCCTTCGCGGGGAAGTGGGTCCGCGCCGTCCCGATCAGTCCAGGCTGTAGAGAATCCCCCGTTACGTGATTCTGGTCGTAAAGGTTAACGGGAGGTATATACCTGTTGATGGGGGCGCAGGCTTAGCGGCTTGGCAAGCTAGCAGGAACAGGGGTATTTTATGAATAGGCTACTTACAGTTGCGGCGCTTGCCGCAGGGACGCTGGCCTTCGCCGCGCCGGCGAATGCCGCGATCACGTTCTGCGAGGGTGCCGCGAATACCTGCGGCGGCCAGGGTGATACCGTCCACCTGGACGGGAACGACGACGGCAGCGACAACATCGTGAACGGGACGATCGTCAACGGCACCGTCGGCGTGATCATCACCGACTTCGATCCGCAGAACATCACGTCCAATCCGAACGGCCAAGGCCAGGGTCAAGCCTGGGTCAACGCCGCGGGGTCGACGAAGCAGAACCCGCTGACCTTCGACTCGCTCGATTTCGCCCTGACCGGCGGCTACCGGTTCACCCACATCGAGTTCGACCTGAACCCGCCGAACGGCGGTGGTCCGCAGGATCCCTGGAGCGTGACGATCTTCGGCTACGACGCCTCGAACACGCAGTTCAGCCAGATCTTCAACGGCAACAAGCAGAACAACTTCTTCAACGCGAATGCGGATGGCGGCGACGTGTTCACCCACGTCAGCTTCAACGCCCCCCCGCTCGTCGGCGTCGGTCACATCCGGATCGGCGGGGCCAATCTTCCGACGACCACGACGGTTCCGGAGCCCGCCACCTGGGCCCTGATGATCATGGGCTTCGGCGGGGCCGGGGCCATGCTGCGCCGCCGGCGGACGATCGCCGCCTGATCGCTGGCGCACGGACTTCGATGAAAGCCCCGGCCTCACCGCCGGGGCTTTTGTCTTGCGCGTCCAGCCGGGCGCTGCGCCATAGGGCAGGATTTTAACTGCGCCGCCCCCATGATCCCCACGAACGACAGATCGGTCTCGCCCCCAGCGAAGGCCCCTTTGCAGCCGTGGACCTCATGCCCGACCGGACCTTCTCCCTCGCCGCCCCCCTCGCTGCCGTCACGGCCGCGCTGGCGCTCGCCGCCGGCGGCCCGGCGGCCGCGGCGGTGACCTCGCTCACCTTCACCACGCCCGGCGCGCCCGAGCCGCAGGTCTATATCGCCGGCTATCAGGTGGGCACGACGGCGCTCGATGCGGGCCTGCATTCCACTTTCGCGGTCTCGCTCGTGGGCGTCAGCAACAACGGCTACCAGTGGAACTTCGGCTACACCCTCAGCAACACCTCCACCGAGGCCTCGCGCCTGTCGACCATCGGCTGGGACGTGGGTCCCGACCTGGTCGGCGCCAGCGGCCTCAGCGGTGCGTTCGGCCAGTACGCCGAGGACGGCCAGCTGGCCTCGCTGGGCACGTTCGAGTTCTGCCTGAAGGACACCGGCGGCGCGAGCTGCTCGGGCGGCGGCTCGGGCGGCGTCGCCTCGGGCCAGGTCGGGACCGGCGCATTCAGCCTCAACTTCGAGAGCGCCATCACCACCTACGTCACCGTCCAGACGCCGGTCTATAACAAGAAGGGCAAGCTGATCCGCACCGACACCTCGACCCAGCCGGTGGTCACGGCGGTCGCGGCCCCGACCAGCGTCACGTTCAGCAATTTCGGCGTCCACTACCAGTCGCTGGCCGGCGGGTTCTCCACGGTCGGCGTGCCGGGCGATATCCCGTTGCCACCTCCGCCGCCGCCGCCCCTGCCGCCGGTGGGCGCGCTCGGCGGCACGGTCGATGGCGCCCTCGAGGGGAGCCTCGGCGCGGTCCCGGAACCGGCCGCCTGGACGTTGATGATCCTGGGCTTCGGTGCGGTCGGCGCGATGCTGCGCCGCCGGCAAGGCGTCGCCGCGGGATAGGCCCGCGGCCTGTCCTCCGACCCGATCCTCCTAGTTGAGCAGCCGGCCCACGTCGGCCACGAAGGCGCCGCCGCCGAAGATCTCGACGGCCTCGCAGAGCGGAAAACGTTCCAGCAGGGACTCCGCCTCGCGAACGGCGTCGTCGAATGCGCCGAAAACGCCACTTTCCACCGGCTGGGCCAAGTCGACGCCCAATCCGCTAAGCATGAAGTGCATGGGAGCTTCCCCGATCCCGTGACCTACACATAAGCTTTACAGTACCAACGCGGCCACCAATCCATTGGTGCATACCGGGCCTTCAACGCCAGCGGGTTCGCCACGCAGGCGAAAGCGGCCGCCTTTACAGTCCCCAGACGGGATGATCAGCCCCCAAACGGGATCAGCCCTGCCAGAAGTGGAAATCCGCCCAGCCGTCGCCGATGGCGGCGCGCGGCACGCCGAGGGTGGTGGCGAGCCCGGCCGCTACCTTGAACAGTCCCTCGCTGACCCCCGGCACGAAGAACAGCAGGCCCAGCAGCACCAGCATGGAGAGGCCCTCGAAGCGCCGCAGGCCCGCCGTCCAGCGGCGCGGCAGGAACGGGCGCAGCACGTTGAAGCCGTCGAGCCCCGGAATGGGCAGCAGGTTCAGCACCAGCGCCATGGCCTGCAGGAAGGCCAGCATGGCCAGGGCCGAGAACAGCATGTCGGGCGGCGCCATGCGGCTCCAGAGCGCCAGCACGAGCGCCAGCGCCAGCAGGACCACCAGGGTCGCCGCCGGCCCGGCCAGCGCCGAGGCCGAGCGCCAGGCGCGGTTGCGCATCAGGTCGGTGCGCACCCAGACCGCCCCGCCCGGAAAACCGATCCCGCCCAGGGCCAGGGCCAGCATCGGCAGGACCAGGCTGGTCCCCAGGTCTGCATAGCGCCGCGGGTCGAAGGCGAGGTAGCCCTTGGCGCGCACGGTCCGGTCGCCGCCCAGGTAGGCCACCAGCGCATGGGCGAACTCGTGCGCCATCACCGCCAGCAGCCAGCCGGCCACCACGAAGGCGAAGGTCGCCGGGGTGCGCGCCGGGGCGGCCAGGTGCAGCACGGCGCCCAGGGCCAGGAAGCCGGCCAGCAGCGCCAGGCCCACCCGGTTGTCGGGCGGCGCGGTCGGCGTGGCGGACGCCGGCGGTTCGGGCGGCGCGTCCGGCGCGTCCGGCTCACGGGGGGCGGCGGGCGCCTCGCTTAGCCCATGGAGGTCCGCCAGCAGCCGCTCGGCCAGGCCCCGCGGGCTCTCCCAGGGCCCCAGCCGCGCCTGCCGCGAGCCGGGCTTGCCCACCACCTGCACCTCGTCGGCCACGGTCTGGAACGCGCCCTCATAGGTGCGGCCGCCGACCTGGATCGCCAGCGGCCGCCAGCCGGCGCGGCCGTCGGCATTGGCGGCGTCCATCGACGGGTCGGGGGCCTCAGCCACGGTGGATCGGGTCCACCCAGGCCACGCCCTCGGGCTTCTCTGCGGGCTCGATCGAGAGGTTGACCACCACCGCCTCGCTGTCGCTGCGCACCAGGACACACGAGAGGGTCTCGTCGGTGGAGGCGTTGATCTCCTGGTGGGGCACGAAGGGCGGCACATAGATGAAGTCGCCGGGCCCCGCCTCGGCCACATATTCCAGCCGCTCGCCCCAGCGCATCCGCGCCCGGCCCGAGACGACGTAGATCACGCTCTCTAGCGGGCCATGATGGTGCGGGGCCGTCTTGGCGTTGGCGTGGATGTGCACGGTGCCGGCCCACAGCTTCTGGGCGCCCACGCGGGCCCGGTCGATGGCCACGGCGCGGTCCATCCCGGGCGTCGTCGCGGTCGCCGGGTCCAGCTGGTCGCCCGCGATCACGCGCACGCCCGAATGCTTCCAGCCGTCGTCGGGGGTGTCCATGCGGTCCAGGCTAGCCCGAGCACGCCGCCGCCACCAGGGCCGCGGCGGTCCGTTCAGCTGACGCGCGAGGCCCTGGTGATCTTCACCGGGGCCTTCAGCATTTCGCCCTTCATCACGCCCTCGCCCTTGTTGGGGTCGACGGGCAGGCCGATGATCTTCTGCACCACCTCCAGGCCCGAGACCACGTGGCCGAAGGCGGCGAAGCCCGGGTTGGCCTTGGGGTCCTTGGGGTCGGCGTCCAGGTAGGTCTGGTCGCCCAGGCAGATGAAGAAGTCGGCCTGGGCCGTGCCGGGCGCATGCCGCCCCATGGAGATCACGCCGTTGGTGTGGTGCAGGCCGGTCTTGGTGGTCGGCTCGTGGGCGATCGGCGGCAGCACCTTCTTGGGATCGTTCTGCAGCCCGCCCTGCACCGAGCCGTAGTCGGTGGCGGTGTAGCCCGGCGGCCGCGAGGCCCGGTAGAAGGTCGCTCCGTTGAACAGGCCCTTGTCCACATAGCGCAGGAAGTTGCGGGCGGTGATCGGGGCCTTGTCGGTCTCCAGCTCGATGACGATGTCGCCCTGGGCGGTCTCCAGCTTCACCCGCGGCAGCGGCTTGGCGGCCGGCGCCTCGGGCGTGGCGGGCGCTGGCGTCGCGGCGGGCGGGCTCGCCGGGGTCTGGCCCCAGGCGGCGGAACAGGCGAAGGCGGCGGCAAGGCCGAGGAGCGAGCGTCGGAGCATGGCGGCACACTAGCCTGGGCGCGCCGCGGGGCTCAATGCGGGCAGCGCACCACGGTGTCGGTCTGGCCGCGCGAGACGATCCGCCCGCCGCTCAGCGCCAGGGTCTGGACGCTCTCGCCGCAGACGGTGCGCACCTTGCCGCCCGTCTCGATGCGCGAGGTCTGGCGGGCGAAGGTGCGGGCCGAGCGGCCGTCGGGCGCCACCTCCACGCGCGGCGCCTCGCTCGCCTGGCGCACCTTCGAGCGGGCGAAGGCGCGCCGGGCCTGGGCGCGGGCCTGGCTCACCGAGCTCTGGCCATAGGGCACGATCTTGCCGTCCCCGGTGCGCGCCTGGTCTGCGATCACCGCGTCCGGCGCATAGGTGGCGAAGAAGCCGGTCAGGTCCCGGGCGTTCCAGAGCCGCTCCTGGCGGGCCAGGAAGGCACGGACCGCGGCCTCGTCGAGCCGGGACGCCGCGCCGGCCGGCCCGGCCGCCGCCAGGGCGACCAGCGCCAGCAACAGGGTCCGCCGCGCGGCTATTTCAGCACCCAGGCCTCGATCACCCAGGCGGCCAGCGCCGTGATCGCACTGCCGGCGAAGGCGCCGCGCACGAAGGCGCCATTGCGCTCCCACCAGATGCGGCGGACGCGCATACGCTGGGCGCGATCGACCTTCCGTCTTTGCATGACGCTCCCGTTCCCCCCGGACCTGACCGAAGTTCTAGCTCAGCCTTGGCCGCACGGTCGAATCCCGAACGGCGGTCGGCCAGAGACCGCCTTGCCGGCCCCGCCTTTCCGACCGACCGTATGATCCCTCAGGACCGGCCCGCCGGCCGCGCGGCCATTCGTCCCGGGCTTGATCCCGGGAATCCAGGCGCTAGGTTGGCGCCAGCCGGGGGGCTGCTGGGGAGGGGTGTTGTCCGGCGACCCTGAGCTGTCCGCGTTCGTGCGCGAGCATATGCGCTCGGTTTGGGCGGTCGAGCTGCTGCTCCTGCTGCGGCGCGAGGCCGAGCGGTGCTGGGCCGCCGAGGCCCTGGTGCGCGAGCTGCGCGCCAGCACCAACCTCGTGGCCGACATCCTGGCGGCGTTCGAGCGTAGCGGCCTTGCGGTCCGCGACGACGACAGCTGCTGGCGCTATGCGGCCGCCAATCCTGTGCTGGACGGCTTGGCGGCGCGGCTGGAGGCCGCCTACCGCCAGCGGCCGGTGGCCATCATCAACCTCATCGCGTCGCGGACGGACCCCATCCAGGGCCTGGCCGACGCCTTCAAGTTCCGGGGAGAGAAGTGATGGCGGCCCTGGGACCGTCGGCGGTCTACACCCTCTGCCTGCTCACCAGCGTGGCCTGCGCCTCGCTCCTGCTTCACGCCTGGCGCCAGACGCGCTCGCGGCTGCTGTTCTGGGCGGCCCTGGGCTTCGTGTGCCTGGCGCTCAACAACCTGCTGCTGGTCCTCGACCTCGTGCTGTTGCCCAGCGTCGACCTGTGGCCGTGGCGGCAGGCGGCCTCCCTCGCGGCGGTGGCGGTGCTGCTCTATGGCTTCATCTGGGAGGCCGAACGGTGACCCACATCGACCCCGTCCTGGCCGCCTTCGTGGCCGGCGCCCTGGGGCTGGGCTTCCTGGCCGTGGCGCTGTTCTTCCTGAAGTTCTGGCGCCGGACCGGCGATGGCCTGTTCGCCGCCTTCGCCGCCGCCTTCGTCCTGCTGGCGGCCAACCAGGCCGCGCCGGTGCTGTTCGGCATCCCCAGCGAGAACCAGGGCTACGTCTATCTGCTGCGCCTGGCCGCCTTCATCCTGATCATCGCCGCCGTGGTGTGGAAGAACCTGCGGCGCGGCTGAGCCCTACTTCGCCTCCGCCGCGGCCTTCATGGTCTCCAGGACCTTGGCGAAGGTGCGGGTGCGGCCTTCCTTGTTGGCGGCGCGGGCGTCTTCCTTGATCGAGGCCTGGTCGTAGAACAGCGTGTAGACGATCTTCGAGGTCTTGTGGTCCACCGGCCGCACCTCGACCGTGCCGTGGTAGAGGATCGGCTGGTTGGGGTCGGCGTAGGTGTAGGACATCGGCGTGCGGGCCACGATGACCTCCTCGATCCGCCCGGCGATCTTGCGCACCGCGCCCAGCTCCCCGTCGGTCCCCGAGGTGATCTCGCAGCTGACCTTCAGCCAGGCGGCGATGGCGCAGTAGCCATTGACCTTCTTCCAGGCGATCTCGGCGGGCGCGTTCACGGCGGTCTCCTGGACGATGGAGACATAGTCGGCGGCGAGGGCCGGGCCCGCGGCCAGCAGGCTGAGCGCGGCGGCCGCGCCGGCGGCGATGGCGGTCTTCATGGTTCCCCCCTTTTGGTCTTGGCGCGACCATAGCCGCAGCCGCGCGGCGGCGCCTATGGCTCGCGGGCCGCCGGCTCGATCTGGAAGCGGAGCACGCGCGGATCCTCACTGAGCCGCTGGGCCAGCCGGCCGGTGCTGAGGCCCCGCGGCTCGCGCAGGGTGGCGCCCAGTTCGATCGCCGCCTCCTCGGGGATCAGCCGGTGGCGCAGGGTTTTGGCCTCCAGCCCGGCCTCGCCCAGGACGGCGCGGAACTGGGCCTCCGGAAACGGGCCCTCGCGGCGGTAGGCCACCGCCACGTCCAGGATGTGGCTGGCCGGCAGCCGCTCGCCCACCAGGCGCAGCAGGGTCAGCACCGCCAGGGCCGCCGCCGTCCCGCCCGCCGCCAGTTCCGTGGCGCCCGCACCGAACAGCACGCCCATCGCCGAGGCGGCCCACAGCGAGGTGGCGGTGGTGACGCCCAGCACCGACAGCCCCTGGCGGAAGATCACCCCGCCGCAAAGGAAGCCGATGCCGGTCAGGAGGCCCTGGGCTACGCGGCCTGGGTCCATTCCCCCGGCGCCCGACCGCGCCGCCGCCGCCATCAGCAGGGCCGAGACCAGGGCCACCAGGGTATGGGTGCGCAGGCCCGCGGGGTGCCCGCGCAGCTCGCGGTCGAGGCCCAGCAGGGCGCCGGCGAGCGCCGCGGCGCCGACTGACAGCAGGTCGCCCGCCAGGCCGCCCCCCAGCAGGCCATCCCCCAGCAGGCCATCCCCCAGCAGACCTGGGCCGTTCAATGCAGAAACCGCGGCAGGACGTAGATCGCCAGGACCAGCAGCACCACCGCCGCCAGGATCAGCCCCGCGCGCGGATTGGCGCCGAGGAACGACGACGGGTTCGGCGTGCGCGGGGGCTTGGCTTTGCGCGCCGCCGCCTCCCGCTGCTTGCGATAGCGGCCGAGGTCCGTGACCTGCGGGTCGTCGTCCTTTTGCGCGCGCTTGGCCATCAGCCTGCCAGCTTCTCCAGCTCCTCCGGCGGAATGTCGGCGTTGAAGTATACGTTCTGGACGTCGTCGTCGTCTTCCAGCGTCTCCACCAGCTTCATCAGGGTGGCCACCGGGTCACCGGACAGCGGCGTCAGGGCCTTGGGCCGCCAGGCGATCTGGGTGGACTTGGCCGGGCCGAGCGCCGCCTCCAGGGCCTGGGCGACGTCCGACAGCTGGTCGAAGGCCGTGAAGATAGTGTGGCCGTCCTCGTCGCTCTCCACGTCGTCGGCGCCGGCCTCGATGGCCGCCTCCATGACCTTGTCCTCCGAGCCCGCCTCGGGCCCGTAGACGATCTGGCCCACGCGATCCCACATGAACGAGACCGAGCCGGTTTCGCCCAGGTTGCCGCCGTATTTGGAGAAGGTGGAGCGGACGTTGGACGCCGCGCGGTTGCGGTTGTCGGTCAGGGCCTCGACGATCAGGCCCACCCCGCCGGGGCCGAAGCCCTCGTAGCGGATCTCCTCATAGGTCTCCGCGTCGCCGCCGATCGCCTTCTTGATGGCGCGGTCGATCACGTCCTTGGGCATCGATTCGGCCTTGGCGTTGGCCACGGCCAGGCGCAGGCGCGCGTTCATGTTCGGATCGGGCAGGCCGGTCTTGGCCGCCACGGTGATCTCGCGCGAAAGCTTGGAGAACAGCTTGGAGCGCGCGGAGTCCGCGCGGCCCTTGCGGTGCATGATGTTCTTGAACTTTGAGTGTCCGGCCATTTTCGATCTTGATAACGCGTGGAATTCGAGGGCCGGTTCTAGCCGTCCGCGCGGGCCGGCGGAACCCCCGGCTCGGGCGCGGGTTAGCTCAGCTGCAAGCGGGAGCTGGAACCATGAGCGAGTCCATCGAGGAAATCGGCCTGGAGGAGAGCTTCGCGCCCCCCGCGCCGAAGCCGGACGGCGAGCTGGTGCACTGGATGGCGCGCGGCCCGGTCCGCCTGGGCACGGCGGGCGTGGCGGTGACCGCCGCGGCGGCGTTCGCGCTCGGAGTCGCCGCAGCCCTGGGCGCCCTGGCGGCTTACCGCTACCTCGAACCCCGCCGCGACGCCCTCCCGCCCTGGCGCTGGCGCCGCGGCCAGCTGCACTAACTCGTGCTCTAGACGCTCAGCAGCCGCCGGCGGCGCAGTGCGGCGCCGGCCGCGCCGAAGCCGAGGATCATCAGGGCCCAGGCGGCTGGCTCAGGCGTCGGGGTCGCGATCGGGCCCAGCCCGCCGGTGAGGTTGTTCATGTGGATCTCACCGTTCTGGTTCACGGACTTGGCGACCACCGAGCCCTCGATGAAGTTGCCGTTGGTGAGGGTGGCGTTCGGCGCCAGGACCGAGCCGAAGAAGCTGGACCCGAGGTTCAGGGTGGTGGCGTTGACGAAGTTCCAGATCACCTTCTGGCCCAGGTTGGTCGGGCCGTTGAAGTTCACGCCACCGGACATGGTGAAGCTGGGCGAGGTCACGTTGATCACCACGAGGTCGTAGGTGGTGGGCAGGGTGAACTGGATGTTGCTCATGCCGGCCAGGGCGGCCGCCAGGTCGGCGATGTCGAACACGGCCACGCCGGTCCCCGCGCCCGCGTTGAACTTCGCCGTCTGGCCGGAATAGGTCAGCAAGCTGGAGAGGGGCCCGCTCGGCGTAAGGCCATCCAGATAGGCCGAGAGGTCGGCGAAGTCGGTCGCATAGGCGGCGGCCTGGGCGGCCAGATCGGCGCCGAGAGTGGCCTGGGACGTGTCGCCGGCGTGCTTCACGCCGTTGACGTTCGCGCCGAGCGCTCCCCCGTAGTAGACATCGTGCGCGTTCACATTGGCCACGTCGCCGTTGACGTAGACGGCGGTGTTGTTGGCGTTGACCGTCCCGCCGGAGATCGACCCGCCGACCTTGACCGTGCCGGTCCCGCCGGGCCCTGCGTTCATGTTGGCGCCGCTGGTCAGGTTGCCGCCCACCGCGAGGGCCGCGCCGTTGTTGACCTGCTTGGTCCCGCCGGAGACGTTGCCGGCGACCACCAGGCCGTTGCCTCCGGTCAGGCCGTGCGGCTGGGTGAAGTAGTTGCTGGAATTGCCGGAAAGGTTGCCGCCGACGAACGCGCGCCCCTCCACCTCGGACGAAGAGCTGAGGTCCTTGAGCGCGATGAGGTTGTAGTCCCGCATGGCCTGCAGACCCGCCTGGATCTGGGCGGCGTTGGCGGAGGGCGGGAGAGGGCCGGCGACCGCGGCCGGCGCTCCGACGAGCAGAAGCGCCGTGGCGACCGGCGCCAGGCCAAGAATTTTGCGCATGCGACTGACGCCCGTCGGTTGAAAGAGCGCGGCCTATGCCCCGTGCGCGCCGGCTCCGCTGGACCCCTGCGCCTGCCTGCGCCGTGGCGCAAACCCGATCCCCTGGGCCGCGAACCCGTCGCGCAGAGGTTGCAGCTTCACCCCTGCATTCAGAGCCCCGCGAGCTTGCGCCCGCAGGCGGCGATCTGCTGGGCGTTCAGGCCCGGGGTGAGCTGCAGCTTGCGCTTGGAGGCGTCGGCGTCGCCGTAGGGCCAGAAGGCGACCTTGTGGGGCTTGCCGGCCTTCACGGCCTTGCCCCGTCCCGCTGCGCCGCGGACCACCAGCTCCACCTGCCGCGTGGTGTCGCCGGGCGTGAAGGTCCAGCTGTCCAGCGCCATGCCGTCGCGCAGGCCGGAGACCCAGGCCGGACCGCCCCGCCGCACGCCCTTCAGCGTCTTGGCCGCGAACGAGGCCTGGGGGTCGAAGCCCGGATCGAACGCCGGCGAGACCGTCACCCGCGCCTGCAGGCAGCCATCGAACATCTCCTCCGGCAGGTCGATGGCCGCGCCGCCGTCCACGTAGCGGGCGATGTCGGGCCGCAGGTCCAGCCGCGCCTCCACCCAGGCCGCCGAGATGAAGCCGGTGGTCAGGTCCGGCGCCTGGCCCGGGGGGAACTGGCGCGCATGGTCGCGCATGCGCCGCAGGACCGTGCCGAGGTCCGCACGCCCGCCGGTCTTGGCCCGGATCGCCTCGTCCCACTTCAGCGCCAGCAGGAAGCCGCGCTGGTAGGCCAGCTGGCCGACGTCGGCGTTGGTGTGGAACTCCGCCGGGATGCGCGCGCCGGGGGCGGTGCGGACCTGCGAGTGGTCGTAGCCGTAGAGCTGGCCGTCCATGCGCTCGACCACCTGGGCCGGCGTCTCCAGCCCGGTGCGCAGCAGCATCCGATAGGCCAGGAAATCGGTGAAGCCCTCGCCCAGGACCCAGGAGAAGGCGTCGCTGTTGGGCCGCGTCCCCAGCGCCCGCGGGATCCAGCTGTGCAGGCCCTCGTGCGCCACGGTGTAGGCCAGCCGGTCCTGCGCATGCGGGCTCGCGAAGAGGGCGAAGGCCTCGCCCAGGCCGACCCCGCCGGCCGCGGCGGTGCGCTCGCCCTCGGTCAGGCCCACGACCCCGACCAGATAGGGTCCGCTCGTCTCGCCCCAGAAGGCCCGCTCGGCGCCGACCAGGGTGGCCGCGGTCTTGGCGATGTCCGCGTTCGGCAGGCCGCCCGCGCCCACGAAGGCCAGGCGCAGCGCCCCATCCCCCGCGCTCTCGGCCTGCAGGCCCGGCGCCGCCAACACCAGCGAGTCCGGCAGGTCGGCGACGGTCTTCGGCCGGCCCTCCGCGGCGCCGTCCAGGTCGGAGGCCGCCGCCCAGCCCTTCGGCAGCCGGCCCCATTGGAAGGTCGCCGCCTGAGCCTCGCGCCCGTGCGGTGTCGCGAACACGAACGGCCCCAGCGCCGCGACGAACCCCGGCCGCAGCAGCGGGCCCTTGAGCGGATTGACCTCGGCGGCGTCCGGGTCGTGGTCGTAGGCGGACTGCACCCGATAGCGGACCGTCAGCTTGGCGCCCGGCCGGTGACGCAGCACGCGGTGCGCCGCGTCGGGCGCGCTCACCGCCGCCCCGTCCACCTTCAGGTCCGAGATATAGCGCCAGGCCTCGTTCCCGGCCGCATAGTGGTCCGGCAGGTCCAGGGTCGTCTGGCCGCCGGCGTCGCCGCGCAGGCGGATCTGCACGTCCAGCACCGGCGGGCGTCCGTCCGCCGGCGGCTCGATGTCCAGGCGGTAGTCGACGCTGTCGGGCCGGGCGGGGCCGGAGCCGAACAGGGCGAGGGCGAGGAGGGCGGCGCGGACCATCGGGCCCCGATATCAGCAGGCGGGCGCGCAGTCGAAGCGGTCGATCTGGCCGTTTTGAAGGCGGAACACCGCATCCTGGGGGACGTCCTGGTCCAGGGTCGCCTGTCGATCGAGGCCGGCATAGGCGCCGCGCAGCAGCCTACCCCACACGCCATGGCTCACGGCCACCACGCGCCGGCCCGGTTCGGGCTCGAGCGAGGCCAGCCAGTCGCGGGCGCGGGCGGTCACGTCGTCGAAGGTCTCGCCGCCCGGCGCGCCGAAGAACCATTCGCGGTTCGCGAACCTCTCCGGGTGATGCTGGGCGATCTCGTCGCGCAACCGTCCCTCCCAGGCGCCGCAATGGATCTCAGCGAGGCGCGCGTCGGTCTCGACCGTGAGTCCCGCGGCCTCGGCCACCATGGCCGCGGTGCGCTGGGCGCGGCCGAGAGGGCTGGCCACGAGGCGCCACTCGCCGTCCTCGCGCCGCACCAGGTCGGCGACCAGGCCGGCCATCGCCCGCGCCTGGCGCTCGCCCAGCGGCGTCAGGTCGCTCTCCATCCGGCCCTGGATGCGGCGCTCGCGGTTCCAGAAGGTCTCGCCGTGGCGCAGCAGCAGGATCATCGCTTGCGGCGCACCACCGGGTGCGAGGTGGAAAGCCCGCCATCCACGGCGATGGTCTGGCCGTTGACGTAGGACGCTTCGTCGGAGGCCAGGAACAGGGCCGCCGCGGCGATCTCCTCCGGATGGCCATAGCGGCCAGTGGGGTTCAGCTGGCCGATCTTGTCCTCGTTGCCGCGGGCCCGGGCGCCGTCGAAGATCGGCTTGGTCATGCCGGTCTCGATCAGGCCCGGCGCGATGGCGTTCACCCGGATGCCCGTGCCGTAGAGCTCGTTGCAGGCGGTCTTCACCAGGCTGATCACCCCGGCCTTGGAGGCGGAATAGGCGGGCCCGCCGGCGCCCGAGCGGATACCCGCCACCGAGGCGGTGCAGATGATAGCGCCCTTGCCGTGCGGGATCATCGCAGCCGAGGCGTATTTCACCGCCAGGAACGGTCCGATCAGGTTCACCCGCAGGATTTCGGCCCAGTAGTCGGCGGTCTGCTCCTCCAGCGGCGCGAAGCCGCCCGAGATGCCGGCGTTGGCCCAGAACACGTCCAGCCGCCCGCCCTCGGCCTGGGCCCGGTCCACCAGGCTCCGCACGAAGGCGTCGTCGCCGGCGTCGCCGGTGAGGGCGACCGCCTTACCGCCGGCTGCGCGGATGGCCTCCGCGGTCTCGGCCACCGCCTCGGCGCGGTCGGCGATGATCATGTTCGCACCCTCGGCGGCGAACAGCTTGGCGGCCGCCCGGCCGATGCCGCTGGCCGCGCCGGTGATGACGGCCGTGCGGCCGGAAAGACGTCCCATGGGTCAGGTCCTTGTGGTCAGGCGGGGGCCGTCGCGCGGCGCGCCGCGGCGCAGATCGCGTCGACGAAGATGTCGTAGAGGCCCGGCGGCAGGTCGTGGCCCATGCCGGGGATCATGCGCAGCTCGGCCCCGGGGATGGCGGCGGCCGTCGCGTAGCCGCCGATCGGCTGGATCAGCGGGTCGTCCTCGCCATGCAGCACCACCACGGGCGCCGCCAGGCTGCCGAGGGCGGCGGTGCGGTCCCCGTCGACCATGATCGCGCCGCGCTGGCGGGCGACGCCGGTGGGGTTGTAGGCGCGCGCGTACTCGGCCTTCGCCCGCGCCCGCAGCTCGGCCTCATCCCACGGATAGCCGGGGCTGCCGATGGTGCGGGCGTTCTTCACCGCCTGGGCGACATAGGCGTCGAAATCGACCGCGGGGTCCGGCGGCGGGTTGTTCAGCACCGCCATGGCCTCAGGCGTCGACACCAGCGTGCCCTCGGCGCCCGGCGCGGACATGATCGAGGTCATGGAGAGCACGCGCCCCGGATGGTCGATGGCCATGCGCTGCACGATCATCCCGCCCATGGAGACCCCGGCGATGTGGGCGCGGGCCACGCCGGCGGCGTCCAGCACCGCCACCGCGTCGGCCGCCATGTCGGCCAGGGTGTAGCGCTCGCCTGCGCCCAGCCAGGTGGAGCGGCCGGTGTCGCGGTTGTCGAAGCGGATGGCGCGATAGCCCTGCGCCACCAGCTTGGCGCAGAACGCCTCCGGCCAGCGGGTCATCTGCGATCCCAGGCCGCTGACCAGGATCACGGTCTGCGGCCGGTCGTCGCCGAAGGTCTCATATTCGATCTCGACGGCGCCGTTGCGGGCTCTCGGCATGTCCTTGCTCCCCTTCAGGGCTCCCCTGGCAGTTGCAATCCTGAAACCGCCCCTACCGCTCCGCGTGAATCGACTGGTCTTCGCAGGGGTTGGGCGCCAATGATGGGCCAAGGAATCGCCTCTGGGGGAGGGCTGAAGCGAGGCATGCGCGTAATCGTCCCCCTGCTGCTGTCCTTGGCCATGTGGGTGTTTATTCTCCTGGGCCTGGCCGGCCTGTGGCTGAAGATCTTCGGCCACTAGGCGACGACTGGCCCCGCTAGGGGATCAACAGCACCCGGCCGACCGCCTGGCGGCTTTCGATGTAGCGGTGGGCGGCGGCGGCCTCGGCGAGCGGGAACTCCCGGTCGATCACCACCTTCAGGTCGCCCCGGGCCACGTCGTCGATCAGCCGCTGGATGTTCTGCTGCACCCGGTCGGTGGCGATCTCCGCGCCCAGGAAGACGCCGGACAGCGAGCGGTTGCCGCCCATCATCGAGCCCACGTCCACCGTCATCGGCTCGCGGCCCGCCTGGCCCACCATCGAGACCCGCCCGCGATAGGCGAGGCTGAGGATCGAGCTCTGCAGGGTGGGCCCGCCCACGCTGTCGACGATCACGTCGCAGCCCTTCTTGTCGGTGAGGCGCATGACCTCCTGCACCACGTCGTGGGTCTTGTAGTTGATCCCGTGGGTCAGGCCGTAGGCCTTCAGCTTCTCCAGCCGCTCGTCGGAGGAGGCGGTCGCCAGCACCATGGAGGCGCCCGCGCGGGCCGCCAGCTGGATCGCCGCCACGCCCACGCCCGAGGCCCCGGCCTGGACCAGAACGACCTCGCCCTTCTTCATCCGGCCGAACTCGAACAGGCAGTCGTCGGCCGTGCCGAAGGTCACCGGGATCACCGCGGCGTGGCGGGCGTCCAGGTTGTCGGGGATCGGCCAGGCGGTCTTGGCGGCGACCGCGCGCAACTCGGCGTGGCTGCCCCAGCCGCCGGTGGTGGCCACCCGCTGGCCGACCCGGAAGCTGGTGACCTCGGCGCCGACCTCGACCACCGTGCCGGCGGCCTGGTAGCCGACGACATGCGGCGTGGTCATCAGCGGGCCGCGGAAGCGGTTCAGGGTGTCGCCGCCCTCGATCGAGATCGCCTCGACCTTGATGAGGATGCCCTTGGGATGGCACTGCGGGTCGGGGACGTCCTCGTACTTGAGGACCTCCGGCGGGCCGTTCTCGTAATAGACCGCAGCCTTCATCCCGAGCTCCCTTAAACGCTTGTTTGACCCAACCCATTTCACGGGCAAGCTGGCGGCGCAAGAGGAGCGGGCGCATGCAGCTGGCCAAGCCACGGATTGATATCGGCCTGTCGACCAATGCGGTGGAGCCGATGCTGGCGTTCTGGCAGGGCGAGGCCGGGGCGGTGTTCGACCATGTGCTGCCGATCCGGCGGGGACAGGACCAGCACCGGCACGACGTGCTGGGCAGCGTCCTGAAGATCAACCACCACGCCGCCCCGCTGCCGCCCAATCCGCCGAGCGGATACCGCGAACTGCTGGTGGCCCGCGAAGGCCTCCCGGGGCCTCGGCCGCTGGCCGATCCGGAGGGCGTCCGCGTCACGCTTGTTCCGCCCGGCCATGAAGGCGTCACCCAGATCGGCGTGCGGCTGGCGGTGCGCGACCTGGCGGCGCATCGGCGCTTCTACGGCGAGGCGTTGGGGCTTGCCGAGACGCGGCCGGGGGTGTTCCGGGCCGGCGAGAGCCTGATCCTGCTGGAGGAGAGTCCCGACGCCCCCTCCGACGCCCAGATGCAGGGGCCCGGCTGGCGCTACATCACCTTCCAGGTCTTCAAGGTGGACGCCGAGCACGCCCAGGTCCTGGCCCACGGCGGCCGCGAGGCCCTCGCCCCGGTCACCCTGGGGGCGACCGCGCGCATCTCCATGGTGCGCGACCCCGACGGCAACTGGATCGAGCTGTCGCAGCGCGCCTCCATCGTCGGTAGTCTCAGCTAGCCGCCGCCCGCAGAGGCCAGCACCAGCAGCACGACGCCCAGCGCCAGGGGCGCGAGCACGGCCAGCGCCTTCAGGGCCTTAGTGCTGAGCGCGACCATCGCGGGCCTCCTGCCGGTCCAGGCGATCCAGGGCTTCGAGGATGTCGGCGAGGGGTACGGGCTCGGGCGTGCCGAGCAGCCATCTGAGGGTGGGCTGGTCCTGGACGGCCGAGGCGTCCGACGCCCAGGAGGACAGCACCGCGCGCTTCTCGGTGGCCTCGAGGATCGGGTCCTTCAGCACGTCGCGGGGATGGCCGAACCCGACGGCGGGCCTCAGCCAGCGCTCGAGCGCCGCGGCGAGGCCTTGCTGGTGGATCTGCTCATGCGATGTGGCAAGCCGCATCGGATGTCTCCGGGGTTTCCTTTCGTTCGCGCGCCGGCGTGGGAGGAGCGCCGGGCGCACAAGGATTTAGAACCCCTGCCGTAGGATTCAAGGGCTCAAATAACGTCGTCGGGAGGCGGCTTTCGCCCCCGGCCGGGCGGGACCCACATCACCCCCGGATAGCCCTTCAGCGGGCTGAGTTTCTCGCCCGCCCAGGTCCAGTCCGCCTGCTCCGAAACATGCATGTGGTAGCGCGGCTCGCGGCCCGTTCGGGTGGTGAAATTGGCCCGCGGGATGTTGACGATCTTGGGCGAGGGGGCGCGCTCGTAGAACAGCGGCGTGCCGCAGCGGGCGCAGAAGCTGCGCACCGTCCCGGCCTCGGCGTCCTCGTAGCGGGCGACGTGCGCCTCGCCCTCCAGCATCCGGAAGCGGCTCTTCCAGCTGCCCACATAGGTGGCGTAGGCCGCGCCGTGGGCGTGGCGGCTGCGCTGCGAGTGGTCGTGCCAGGCCCAGACCGCCGGCACGTCGATCTCGAAGCTCACCGCGCCGCAGACGCAGGCGCCCTTCGCCTGGACGGCGGAGCGCTTCTCTCCGGGCGCGGGCTGGGCGCGGCGCATGGGACCTCGCGGGCGTGACTCGGCGCGCAGCATCGCTGATCCGCGGCCGAAGCGCAGGCGAGAAACGCGCGTCCTTGCGGGCGCCGACGCCGGCTCAGCCTACTTCTTCTCGGGCGCTGCTGCAGGCGCCGCCGCTGCCGCCGGCGGCGAGTCCGAGACCACCGCCCAGGCGATCTTGAACGATCCGTCCGCCTGCTTCTTGAATCCCACCACCCAGTTGCCGTGCTCGGTCTTGGCGGCCTTCGTCGCCGGATCGGTGAAGGTGTAGTCGTAGGTGTTGCGCGCCACGGCCATGTCGCCGGCCTGGGCCACGTCCACCGCGTCCGTGGTGATGGCCAGCTTCACATTGGGGTCGGCCGCCTGCTGCTTGGTCACCTCGGTGTCGCCGGCCACACCGATGACATTGGGCGTCCCGTGGAACATGCCCACATAGTCCGGCGCATCGTGGGCGACCGCCTTGGCCACGTCCTTGGACAGGAAGTCGGCCACCAGCTGGCTCATCTCGCCCTTGATCTGCTCGGCCACCTTGGCCGTGTCCCCCGGATTGGCGGCATCGGGCTTCGCGGCCTCAGGCTTGGCGCACCCGCCCAGTGTGGCGGCCAGGACGACGGTCGCGGCCAGGGCCGCAGTGTTGGTCAGGCGCATCTTGTTTCCCCCGCCGGCCTCTGCCGGCGCGGGACGGTCCGCCTTGGCCGAACGGCGGTCAAGCAACCGCCGGCTGAGGCCCCGCGACCTAGCGGTTCCGCTTCACGTAGTTGCGGATGGCGCCGACGATGCGGTCCTGCGCCGGCGGCTCCAGGTAGGCATGCATCGGCAGGCTGATGACCTTGCCGGCCGCCAGGTCCGTCACCGGCAGGCCGCCGGGCGCGGGATAGCCGGCGTAGGGCGCCTGGCGGTGCAGCGGGATCGGATAGTAGACGGCGGTCGGGATCCCCTCGGCCTTCAGATGCGCGGCCAGGCCGTCGCGATCCTCGGTCTCGATGGTGTACTGGGCCCAGACCGAGACGCCGCCGTCGATCACCGGGGGCACGCGGACCACGTCGTAGAGGCCCTCGGCGTAGCGCGCGGCGGCGGCGTTCCGCGCCACGATCTCCTCGGGGAAGATGGCCAGCTTCTGCAGCAGGACCGCCGCCTGGATGGTATCCATCCGGCTGTTCAGCCCCACCCGCATGTTCAGGTACTTGGGGTCGTGCTCGAAGGTGCGGCCCTCCAGGTCCGAAGCCACCGCCTGGCCGTGGACGCGCAGGCTGACCAGGAGGTCGTGCAGGCGCGCGTCCTTGCCCAGCACCGCCCCGCCGTCGCCGTAGCAGCCCAGGGGCTTGGCCGGGAAGAAGCTGGTGGTGGTCACGTCCGCCCAGTGGATCGGGTGCTGGCCGCCGAGGGTGCAGCCGAAGCCCTGGGCCGAGTCGGCGATCAGCTTCAGCCCATGCTTCTTCGCCACCGCGGCGATGGCCGGATAGTCCGCGGGCTGGCCGAACAGGTCGACAGCGATGATGGCGCGCGGGGTCAGCTGGCCCTCGGCCAGCACGGCCTCGATGGCGGCCTCCAGGGCGGCCGGGTCCATGTTGTAGGTGGCGCCCTCGATGTCCACGAACACCGGCGAGGCGCCCACCAGCGGCATGGCCTCCGCGGTGGCGGCGAAGGTGAAGGCCGGGCAGAACACCGCATCGCCCGGGCCGATCCCCCAGGCCATCAGCGGCAGCACCAGGGCCTCGGTGCCGGAGCCGCAGGAGAGGGCGTGCGGGGCCTGGCCGAAGGCGGCGAGCTGGCGCTCGAACTCGGCGATCTCGGGGCCCATGATGTAGGCGCCGGAGCGGACCACCTTCAGGATGGCGTCCTCCAGCGGCTGGCCGAGGCGCGCGCGCTGGGCCTGCAGGTCGATGAACGGGATCATGGCCGCGGCTTCTGCCATGCGTCGCGCCGCGGGGCCAAAACACGCTTGGTGTCAGGCTGTTGCGGCGCGGCCTCCGCTCAAGCCTCGCGGGTCATGAGCGCAGGACCGTGCATGGCCGGATCGCTGACGCTGGGCCGGCCGGTCTCCACCCGTCCCGCCAGCCGCCGCAGCCAGGCGGGATGGCCGTCGAGGGTCAGGGTCAGGTCGTACCAGCCGGCGGACGGGCCCACCGGCCAGAACTGGATCGCCGGGCTCCCGGCGCCGATGAACACCCGCTGCGGCTCGACCTCGGCGTAGGCGCCCGCAGCGATCAGCACCTCCGCGGGGCGCCGGCCCGGATTGCGCAGCGAGAGCCCCAGCTGGCCCTGCGCGGCGTAGTAGCCCACCGCCACCTCCAGCTCCGCGTCCGGCCCGCCCCGGAATCGGCGGTGGAAGCCGTTCGGGCCCAGCAGCCAGAGGTCGTAGGCGCCGCCCGCCAGCGGCAGGGCGTCCTCCAGCGTCGAGCCGGCCGCCAGGGTGTAGCGGCGCGGCACGGCCCCCAGGTCGCCCAGGTCGTAGAGATGCAGCACCGCGCCGGCGGCCCCGGCATTGGCCAGCGACAGGCGCCCGGCGCCGCCATCCGCCACCAGGCCGGCCTCCAGAACATAGGGCAGCGCCCGCGAGGGCCGCGTGCCCGCCACCTGGACCGGCGCGGCGGGCGTCGCCGGCGTCGGCGGGCGGGTGGTTCTGGGCAGGGCCGCGGCGCGGGCCGCTGCCTCCGCGGTGGGGGGCAGGGCGGGCAGCCGCTGGCGGTTCGGCGTCTTGAAGTCGAAGGCCGAGGTCAGGTCCCCGCACACCGACCGCCGCCAGGGCGAGATGTTGGGCTCCTTCACCCCGAACCGCGCCTCCAGGAAGCGGATCACCGAGGTGTGGTCGAACACCTGGGAGTTCACCCAGCCGCCGCGGCTCCAGGGCGAGATCACATAGGCCGGCACCCGCGGTCCCAGGCCGTACGGCCGGCCCAGCAGGTCCGGGCGGTCGATGGCGCCCTCGGCAGGATTGGGTCGCAGGTGGTGCTCGCCGGTCAGGTCGACGTTCGAGCCTCCCAGCCAGCCGCCGCGCTGGTCCCGGCTGGGCGGGGCCGGCGGCGGGACGTGGTCGAAGAAGCCGTCGTTCTCGTCGAACATCAGCAGCAGCACGGTCCGCGCCCAGACCTTGGGATCGGCGGTGAGGGCGGCCAGCACCCGGGCGGTGTAGTCCGCGCCCTGGGCCGGGCTGGAGGGGCCGGGATGCTCGCAGTCGTGCTGCGGCGCCACGATGTAGCTCACCTGCGGCAGGGCGCCGGCCACGACGTCGGCGCGCAGGCGGTCCAGGCCGTAGGTGGAGAGGCCATTGGCCGCCAGCGCCGGATCGGCGCCCGGCTCTGCGTGGTAGGCGGCGCGGAAGGCGGCGAACCCCTCGAGCGGATTGTCCGAGAAGTTGTCCTTCATGTCCTGGTAGATGCGCCAGCTGATCCCCGCCGCCTGCAGGCGCTGCGGATAGGTCATCCAGCTGTAGGCGCTCTTGGGTCCGCCCTTCTCCGGCAGGCTGTCGTGCGAGTTGGAGAGCGCCGGCCCGCCGCCCGTGCCCAGCGGGTCATTCGTGCCGGTGAACAGGAACAGCCGGTTGGTGTTGGTCCCCACCTGCATGGCGCAGTGGTAGGCGTCGCAGACGGTGAAGGCGTCGGCCAAGGCGTACTGGAAGGGGATGTCGTCCGGCCCGTAGTAGCCCATGGCGTGCTCGCCCTTGGCCACCGGCCAGCCGCTCATCCGGCCCTGGTCCCAGGCGGCCTGGGCGTCGGTCCAGTTGTGCGGCGTGCCCTCGACGCGCATGTGCTCGAAGGTCTGTCGGGTGTTGAGCGGGAACGGCGCGATCCGCGGCGGCCGGCCGGCGCCGGGCCCGTTCTCCTGGGTCCAGACGGTGCGCCCGTCCGGCAGCGGGATCGGGAAGCGGTCGGCGAAGCCGCGCACCCCGGCCATGGCCCCGAAGTAGTGGTCGAAGCCGCGGTTCTCCTGCATCAGGATCACCACATGGGCCACATCGCGGATCGTGCCCGACCGCACGTCGGCGTCGATCGCCGCGGCGCGCGCGATGGCCGGCGGCAAGGCGGCGGCGCCCGCCGCGGCGGCGGCCCCAGT
>Ga0136846_1214093_pt1 | contig 24860 bp, 24 predicted proteins | sample HopSoiMetagenom2_FD_96841 | JGI IMG/M metagenome (GOLD analysis project Ga0136846, IMG submission 96841) | Grasslands soil microbial communities from Hopland, California, USA - 2 Assembly 2016 (version 4) | ecosystem: Environmental > Terrestrial > Soil > Grasslands | place: USA: Hopland... | reverse complement strand
GAGCAGCACAGGCGCAGCAGCGGCGCGCCCGGTGAGCAGCGCCAACGTCGCCTCGAACACCCCAAGCTGCGAGCCAGCCGCCCGCCTGGCGGCCCGCCAGGGCTCCCCTAGCGGGCGGAACGCCTCCGCGAACGGCAGGTACGGCAGCTCCGTACCGACCAGATCGATCGAGCGGCCAACGAAGACCTCGAACCCGGCGCCGCGGGCACGCCTTGCGACCTCAGAGGCGAGCCGGGTCTTGCCGATACCCGCCTCTCCCGCAACCAGGACGGTCTCACCCATCCCCGCCCGCGCAGCCTCGAGCACGCGCTCAAGCTCCCCGAGCTCGCCTGTGCGCCCGACAAACACCTCGCTCGCGCGAGCCTTCATTCCGGAAGTATCGCGCAGCAAACCCCATGGCAGGAAGGGCGCTCATAAGCATCCAGACCGCCGAAGATACGCAAGGCCAGGGTAGGAGATAAGGCTCTCCGCCCGATGCGCTCCCGCTTCCCCGACGGCCATGATCGAGCCGGGACGAGAAACCATGGAGGCGGGAAATGACAGCGATCACGCAAGACGAGCAACGGCGGATGAAGGTTCACGTAGTGCGGGGCGGCGGCGGCCTGCGGCTGCACGTGCGCGAGTGGGGCAGGGCGGACGGGCCGCCGATCCTGTTCATACACGGCTGGTCGCAAAACCACCTCTGCTGGGCCAGGCAATACGAAAGCGAGCTCACCGGCGAGTTCCGGCTCGTCGCCTACGATCTCCGCGGCCACGGGATGTCCGAGGCCCCGCTCGAGCCCGGGCACTACATCGACGGCAAGCTCTGGGCCGATGACGTGGCGGCGATCATCGAGGAGCTGGGTCTCGACCAGCTGGTGCTCGTCGGCTGGTCATACGGCGCGTTCATCATCTGCGACTACGTGCGCGCCTACGGCCAGGACCGGATCGCCGCGATCGACTTCGTCGAGGGCGCAGTCAAGCTAGGCGAGGCCGCCTTCGGCACGCTCATCGGCCCCGGCTTTCTCGACCACTTCGTCGGGGCCACCGCCGACGACCTGCCCACCAACATCGGTGCCATGCGCTCCTTCGTGCGGGCGTGCGTCGTCAAGCCGGTGCCGGACGACGACCTGGAGACCGCGATCTGCTGGAACGTCGCGGTGCCGGCCGCCATCCGCGCCAATCTTGCCGCCCGCGAAATCGACTGCGACGATGTACTGACCGCCATGCAAGTGCCGTTGCTCGTGACGCAGGGCCGGGCGGACTCGGTGGTGCTGCCGGCAATGGCCGAGCACGTGCTCGCCACCTGCCCCACCGCCGAGGCCTCGTGGTACGACGGCACCGGTCACGTGCCGCACCTAGAAGACCCCAGGCGCTTTAACCGCGAGCTGGCCGAGCTGACCCGGCACGCCCACAGCTAAACCAGCCAGCCCCGCAACACCAGTGACACTAATCCGGCGCGCAGATCACCCACATCCGCACCGATGACAAGCAGTGCCGACGCGCCAGCCTGCCCGCACCGAACGGCGGATATCGCGTGTCGTGTGACCGTTGAGCTGTGACCTCTGTTGCGAAACGCCGGTGCCTGGTGCGGGCAGGTCAGGTGTGCGGCGGGTCAATCCCGGCTGGCCGGAGCTGTCACGGTGAACGTCACCGTGTCGTCGTGGCGGGCATTGCCCGGGGATTACGGTCAGGCCCATCCGGTTGCTCGTAAGCGGCCTGGTGGGATGGCCGGGGTTGGCAGGCGGCCGGGGGTGGACTGGCGGGCGGTTTGGTCGCAGGATGACTGCATGAGAGCTATCCCGCGGCGGGTGCCCGCGGGCAGTGCGGGCCCGGCGGTCCCGGGTGCGCCTGATGTCGGGCGGCCGGGTCGGCGGCGGCGTCCCACCGGTAAGCCGCCACCGTTGCCGCGTGGCATTCATCGCACCGGCCTGTGGTGGGTGGCCGCGGCGGTGGTACTTGTCACGCTGGCCAAGGTTGTGTTTGGCCCGCCCCGGCGCGGCCTGGGCGTGGCGGTCACGGTGTGGGATGACGCGGTGGTGGGCTGGCTGGCCAGGCTGCACTTGCCGGGCCTGACCGGCCTGATGGAGGCGATTATGGCCTCCACTGGTTCGGCTGCCGTGGTCGGCGTTGTGCGGTGGGGGGTCCTGGTGGCGTTGCTGGTGTTGCGGCGTTTCCGCCATCTGGTCGTGTTCGTTGGGTCTTTCCTGGCGGTCCTGCTGGCGGTCCGGCTGGCGACGGTGGACCGCCCGCGGCCTTTTGGGGTGGAGCTGCGCGGCAGCTGGGCCGGCTGGGCGATGCCGTCGCGGCCGGTGGCGATTTTCGCCGCGACCTTGGTCGGGGTGCTGTACACGCTGGTCCCGGCGGGCCGCTGGCGGCAGCTCGGCAAGTGGGTCGCGGCGGGCCTGGTCACGGCGTTCGCGCTGGCCCGGGTGGGCCTGGGCGTCGACGCTCCCACCGATGCGCTGGTCGGTGCGGTGATCGGTGTCGCGGTCTCGGTCGCTGCCTACCGGCTGTTTGTGCCCAGCGAGGTCTTCCCGGTCGCCTACCGGCGTGGCCGCAGCGCTCACCTGGATGTGGGCGGGCGCCGTGGCGAGGCGATCCGCGATGCCCTGGCCGACCAGCTCGGGCTGACCGTGGTCGAGGTCAAGCCGTTCGGGCTGTCGGGCTCGGCCGGGTCCACCCCGCTGCGGATCCAGGTCCAGGACGGAGCCGGCGACACCAGGTACGTGTTCGGCAAGCTCTACGCGCGCAGCCATCTGCGCGCCGACCGCTCCTACAAGTTCGCCCGGGCGCTGCGGTACGGGCGGCTGGAGGATGAGAAGCCGTTCAGCACCGTCCGGCGGCTGGTGCAGCAGGAGGATTACGCGCTGTCGCTGATGCAGCGGGCCGGCCTGCCCAGCCCGCAGCCCTACGGTGTCGCCGAGCTCACCCCCGAGCGGGAGTACCTGATCGTGTTCGAGTTCCTCGATGGCGCCACCGAACTCGGCGAGGCAGACGTCGACGACGCGATCATCGACCAGGGGCTGGCCATCGTCCGCAAGCTGTGGGACGCCAACCTCGCCCACCGTGACATCAAGCCGGCCAACCTGCTGGTCCGCGGCGGCAAGCTGTACCTGATCGATGTGTTCTTCGCCCAGCTGCATCCCAGCCCGTGGCGCCAAGCGGTCGACCTGGCCAACATGCTGCTCTGCCTGGCGCTGCGGTCCAGCCCACAGCAGGTCTACCAGCGGGCGCTGCGGCGCTTTTCGGTCGGCGAGATCAACGAGGCGTTCGCCGCAGCCCGCGGGCTCGCGCTGCCCTCCCAGCTCCGCCGGATGATGCGAGACCAAGGCCGTGACCTGCACGGCGAGTTCGTGCGGCTGCTGCCCACCCCGCCCCGCCCGATCGGCGTCCAGCGCTGGAGCGCGCGGCGCGTGGGGCTCTTGCTGCTTGTCCTGGTGGCGCTGATCCCCGCCGTCCCGATGGCCTGGGCGTTCGCCAGCTCAAGCGCGAACCCGGACGCCGGGGCGGCCGTCAGCGGCGGGAACGGGTCCTGCACCCAGCTCGAGGAGCTGTGGCTGCAAGCGCAAGCCGTCCCCTCAGCCTCCCGCATCCCCTGCTTCCAGGCGTTCCCCGCAGGCATCCAGGGCGCACTGCGCGTCCGCAACGGCGAGTCGGTCCTCCAATTCGACCGCGCCGGCGTCGACATCAAGCTCAATATTGCTGACGGGCTACACGTAACTGCCGAGGCGGGCAGCGTGACGATCCGGCTCACGGCGACGTGCGCTGCCCACACGACCACAGCGGGGCAGACCATCGCGCCGGGCGTCACACGCTTCAATCTCGAAGGACCCCCTGGCACATCCGAAGTGGCCGACGTTTTCCGCGGCGGCTGCATCACCTACCGGGCAGAAGCCGGCAGCGCGTCGGCCAGGCTCCTCGACCAGTCCCAGCGGGCTGTGTCCTTCCGGGCCCGCGATGACCTGCGCCAGGCCCTCCAGCGCCGCTCCGGCGGCCGCCTCGACCTATACCCCGCAGCACCCTGAGTCAGGGCGGCCCTGGCCGCCGCGCTACAGAACGACCTGATCTGGAAAGGTCACCGCCGCCAGCACCGAGCAGCCGCTGGCGTACATATCGGCGGTTCCAGGAGCTCCCAGAAAGCAAGGAGTTGCTTACTCGTCAGTACCGCTCAGCCTGCCTGGCCTGGCGTGCCTTGTCAGCTGTTAGCGCGTCTTTTAGCGTCGAAGAGGTGAGGAGCAGGTCGAGCGCGACCCAGAGTCGTCCCGACCGATACTGGGCACCGTTCTTGAGAGGCTCGGCTGGCCCGATGACGGGCCCGAGGGCGTAGATCACGTGTTCGCCTGCCGAGTCCGTTCCGTGGTCTGGGATCTGCGGGAAGTGTTCCCAGAGCAGGCCGATCGTATAGTCCTCGACGTGGTGGATCCTGCGCACGGCACCGTCCCACCGGAAGGCAAGGTAGTTGGGCGGCTCAGCCGGCCAGCCCGATTTGCCGTGGGCAGGGTGGAAGTAGCGGTGCTGGTCGACATAATCGCGGAAGGATGCGGGCCATCCCGGCGGGGTTATCGGTGCGACCGAGACGCAGTATGTCCGGTTGGAGGACAGGTCCTGCATATGGACGGCTCCTCGGAGGTATCGGGCAAGTTCGCGGAGCAGGCGCCGCTCGGCATGGGTCGTAGCCCTCCCGGGTTTCCCGGCCATGCGGATGATCTGCTCCCAAGGCAGGTACCGTACGGCCACTCCCGACAGGTCGGCTGGTATCCGGGTGGATGCGTAGCCGGGTGAGGCTTCGGAGATGACAATGATCAGGTCGCCGACCGCTCCGTCCAGGCGTTTGCGGTACCTCTTGAGCTGATCTAGGTCCGGCAGCGCCCAGCGCGCTTGGCCTCGATGATGACGTGCGCGGTTTCCGACTGGATCTCGATGTCGGTGAAGCCGCCGGATTCGGCAGACGGCCGTTGCAGGTAGACCGTCACCGGCGGCTGGCGCTCACGCCCTAGATCCGCGGCTGTGATCTGGGTCAGGAGCGATGGCGCGTTCACGAAAGCCCAGCCCAGGCTGTAGGTCAGGTCGTTCTCCTTGACCCCGAGCAGATCAAAGACAGTCCCGACTTCCTTCCTACCTAGCCACAACTGAGGTTGGGATCCCACAGGCGAAATTTCTACCACGTGGCCACGTGTATCCGCCTCGCGGCCAGACCCAGCAGGTCACGCCACTCGCCGCACCGGTTCGCGAAGCATCACGCTATTAGCTGGCTGGCCGATTCAGGCGGACACTCGCATGCTGGCCGAAACCCAGCCACGCTCACTGACCGTGATCGGTATCTTGGATCACCAGGTCCCGATCGCCGAATATTTGCGTCTCTTCGCGGCAAGGCGCCATCGTCGCACGGAGTACATATCAGCCGGCTCCGGGCGGCCCTCAGCGCTGCCGCGCGGGGCCTGGCGTGGGCTCGGTCGCGATCACGAACGCTCCGGCAGCCGCCGGGGCGCCCGGCGTGGTCACGGTCGTGGGCGCTGGGCCGTGCCGATTGACGGTCGTTCATCGGGAGAGCTGGCGTGTCGTGCGTGCCGCCGCGGGATACCAGGACCGGAGCAGGAACGCGACGATGATGTACGCTGCGGCCCGCCCGCCGGGGGCTGCGGGAACAGGCCGCCGTCCCCCGCGGGGGACGGGGGACCGGAGCTAGAAGGTCCTGGTCTCCACCGGCTCGATGAGCCGGGTCTGCGGGTTGGCCCGCGGGGCGGGTGCGGCGGCGGGTGATGCCCGCAGCTGGTGCAGCGCCGCCTGGAACTCCCGGGCCGCGATCTCTGTCTCAGACTCGAAGTCCATGACGAAGTTGGGGTCATCGACCGGGCGGACGACGCAGTGGCGGCGGACGCCGGACTGTTCCCGGCGGATCGGGTCGCGGTCGAAAGCGGTCTTCCATGCATCGAAGTCCCGGATCTCGTGCTCAGCGTGAACGATGATCATTTCTGCCTCCGTTGTGCAGAACTCTGGATGGGTCGGTGGGTGTCACCGGGGCTCGCCCGGGCGATTCACCGTGCTGCCGGACGGACGGTGCTGTCTGGTTCGTCGGCCGCGTGCCGCGGGCGGCCCGGTGGCGATCTGGTGTTCGGCGGCCCACAGGGCGTGCAGGGCTGCCCTGGTGCGGGTGGTGGGCTGGTCGAGCCCGGCGAGTTGGTCGTTGAGCTCCGCAGTCGGCGCGAGCAGGCGGATGAGGTCGGCGGCGTAGCAGCGTAGCGCCTGGTCGAAGTCGTGATCCCAGCCCCGAAGCACGTGCTCGGCGAGCAGTTGCGCCCCGAGAAAGGCATCAGCGATGCCGCGGGCGGCGAGCGGGTCCTTGTGGTGCGCGGCGTCGCCGACCAGCGCCCACCCGGTTCCGGCGGCTTGACGGAAGTAGGTGGGCAGGTCCTTCGCCCCGAGCAGCCGGCCAGGCAACCGGGCGCCGGCCAGCGCGCTGGCGATGGTGGGGCAGCGGCGCAGCCCGGCGTGATAGTCCTGCTCGCCGTGGTCGTGGCGCCAGCCCGTGACTGGGAGCTGGACGAAGGCCAGCACCTGCTCGCCATGGGTCGGGAAGGCTCCGGCGAAGACCCCAGGCCGGAGCTCGGCGCGCAGCCCGGTCAGCGCGGCCCCGTCCCAGTAGCCGTACCACGCGCAGGAGCGGCCGGGCCGGCGGTCGGTGTAAGGCGCGCCGACCGCGCTGGCGACCGCCGAACGCCGGCCGTCGGCCCCGATCAGCAGCCGCGTCCGGACCTGCCGACCGCCGTCGAGGCTGACCGCGCCGGCGCGCCACCCGCGGAAGGTGCTGCGGTGGCGGACGTGGGCGCCGGCGTCGCAGGCGTGCTGCTGCAGCAGCCGGTCCAGGATGGTGCGTCGCGGCGCCATCGGCGGCAGCGCTCCGGGCACCGGTTCCGGCCGGGGCTCGCGGCGGCCATCGAGGGTGAATTCGGCGCCGGTGACCGGTGGGCAGCCGCTGGCGAGCAGGTCGGGCAGCACACCCCACGCGGCCAGCCGCCCGACACCATCCGGTTTGATCATGTGCCCGCTGAGGGTGTCCGATCCCTGCGCGGAGCGTTCGGCGACCAGGACCCGCAGCCCGGCACGGGCCAGCAGCAGCCCAGTCGCCGCCCCCGCGCAGCGCCCGCCGACGACCACCACATCGAAGCACTCCTCGCTGCCGTTCATGCCCTCGAGCCTGCCGGGGCGGCGGCAAGGTTGCGTCCCCGAGTTCGGGTATCTGCGGGACAATGAACGGGTGATGCCGACCACCTGCTACGCGTCCGGGCCCTCCGGGGCGCTGGCCTATCAGGTGCTGGGCACCGGACCACCCGACCTGCTGATGGTCCCCGGCATGCACTCCCACCTGGAACTGCAGTGGCAGCTGCCCGGCTACCGCCGGTTCGTGCGCGGGCTGGCCCGGCACTGCCGGCTGATCCGTTACGACAAACTCGGGACCGGGCTGTCAGACCCCACACCAGCGCCGCCGACCGTGCCCGAGCGGATAGCCGACCTGGCCGCGGTCGCCGCCGGTGCCGGGGCGGACGCCCCGGTCGTCCTCGGGTTCAGCGAGGGCGGCCCGCTCGCGATCCGTTACACCCTGCAACACCAGGTCTCCGGGCTGGTGCTTTACGGCACCTCGGTGCGCCCGCCGCCACCCGAGCATCAAGCCGAGCTCGACACGGTGCTGCGACACTGGGGCACCGGGCGCTCGCTGGACACCTTCGCCCCCAGCCAGGCCACAGACCCGCAGGCACGGCGGATCGCCGCCGCCCTCGAACGGGCCGCAGCCAGCCCCGCCATGGTCCGCCACGTCGTGGCCGCAGTGGTCACCACCCACGCGCACGGAATGCTGGAGCAGGTCCACACCCCTACTCTCGTGCTGCACCGGGCCGAAGAGTTCGTGCCCGTCACCGAGGCTCGCTTCCTCGCCGAGCACATCCCCGGCGCCGAGCTATGCATCCTGCCCGGCATCGACCATCAGCCGTGGGCCGGTGACGCCGACGCCCTCTCCGAACGCATCGCGGCCTTCCTGGCCCGGCTCTTCCCTGGGGCCCGCCCCCGCACCACCGGAACGCCCCGGACCAGCCGACCGCTAGCCGGCTGGGGATCACTGACCGACGCCGAGCAGCGAGTCGCCGACCTCGCCGCCGCCGGCCTGAGCAACCCCGAGATCGCCGCGCAGCTGTACCTGTCCCGCTCCACAGTGGAGACTCACCTCAAACGCATCTACGCCAAACTAGCCATCGATGGCCGCCGGCAACTGCACCTCTCCCGGCCCGCGACGAGCACCCCCGACCGCCCGCCCTGACCTGGTCGACGCCGGTCCCCGCCCGCTCAAACCGCACCGCAGTCCAGCCACATCGCACAATCACGATTTCGCGACAGAACATGTCCTGATAAGCCGACCCATACGGAAAAACGGCAGACCGGACTCGGCAGCCATCAAAGGCCGTCCCCCCACGACCCGCCCGGCGAAGATTCCCCATGCGTGCCCTATACGGGCACGCAAAGACGCCCGTGGACTCCTTCCGCAGCGCTGCCCTTGCCGATGCTCGCGACAGGCAGCGGCCCGAGCGTGACTGACACCCGGGCCACAGCCGGCAGCTGTGAACGCCCAGCCAGGGACAGGCGCACAGAACAGCCCGTTATGCGCCTGGCTGGGGGTGGCCTGCGACCGGGGCGCTGGCGATGGTGCCTCGCTCGGCTACACGGCGACTGCCGAGCCGGTGGCGATCGCTGGGATCGCCACCACGCGAGCCGCGCGGCCCGATCGGCCTTGCCGGACTGGGGGGACGTGCACCGGCCAGGATCGATCGTGACGGCGGCGTGCGCGGTGGCTTGATCCTTGCGGTCGAGGGTGGCACGATCGCCGGGGTGAGTACAGCGCTGCGGGAGCTGTTGATCCGTCACGTTGGCGCCGGCACGATTCCGGGCGGGGTCGCGCTGCTGGGTGCCGGGAACGTCGAGGTGGTCGCCGCGGGCGCGGCGTCGATTGGCGGCGGTCCTATGGGCGAGGACGCGATCATGCGGATCCAGTCCATGACCAAGGCGATTACGTCGGTCGCCGCGCTGCGTCTGGTGGAGGCAGGACGTCTGGGACTCGACCGGAGCCTGGTGGACTGGCTGCCGGAGCTGGCTGACCGTCAGGTGCTGCGCGATCCAGCGGCTGACCTCGGCGACACCGTGCCGGCTCGCCGGGCTATTACGCTTCGCCATCTCCTGACCAATACCTGCGGGTACGGCATGGTGATCCAGGCCTCGCCACTGCAGCAGGCGATGGCCGCGAACGGCACTGAGGCTGGCCCGGAGCCGTCGGCCATGGGAGCTGACGAGTGGCTGCGCCGCCTGACCGAACTTCCGCTGGCGTTCCAGCCGGGAGAAGGATGGCGCTATCACCATTCGTTCGGCGTGCTCGGCATCCTCATCTCGCGGGTGACGGACCGCCCGCTCGGTAAGCATCTGGCCGAGGACGTTTTCGGGCCACTCGGGATGACCGACACCGCACTTTGGGTGGCGCAGGGCAGCCTGGGCCGGCTGCCGGCCGCTTACCGGCACGGTGACGAGGGACTGGTGGAGACCGAGCCTGCCGGCGGCGGTTTCTACGCCGGGCCGCCGCCGTTCGACGTCAGCCACGGCGAACTGGTCTCCACTGCAGCGGACTATCACCGCTTCACCCGGATGCTCGCCGACGGCGGGCGGGTCAACGGCAAGCAGATGATCTCACCTGATCACCTGCAGCAGATGACCAGCGACCAGGTGCCCGCGGCGTGCAAGACCGCGGACAGCTTCTTCCCGGGTTTCTGGGACGGAACGGGATGGGGCTTCGGCGTGGCCGTAAAGACATCGGGACCCCAACGCGGCCGCATCGGCTGGTCCGGCGGGCAGGGTACAGACTTCTTCATCGACCCGGACGGCACGGTCGGCATCCTCCTCACCCAAGTAGAACTGGGGCAGGATATGTGGCCGCTGATCGAGCAGTTCCAGTCGCTGCATGAGCCGACGTGATCGCCAGCGGCAACCCCCCGCTTGCACACTGCTAGCACACAGAAACAATCCATCTGCGCGTCCTTTCCCAGGTCGCCGATTCTCAGAGCGACCGTGCATAAGGCGGCTCGGCGAGCCGAGGGCACGTCACCTGTTGTGAGGAGTCTGGGATCTTGCCGCCGGCGGCTCAGGAGTTTAGCCCTCGGTCATCTCCTGCCGGGTCAGCCGTGGTTCGAGCGCCACGATGCCCGGGGGGAGTGAGGCTGCCCAGGCCGCGATCTCCGGGAGGACCCGGACGAGGCGGGCAGCGATATGGGGCTGGCCGTCTTCGCCGTGCCGGAGTCCGAGCTGCAGGAGGTTCCACTGCTGCCAGCGCTGGCCCAGGTGGTCGCGGACGGCGTCGAGCTGGTCCTTGGTCCAGCGGCTGGGCACGACGCACAGCGACGCGCCAAGCTGCGGCCGCAGCCGAGCCTCCACGGCGGCAGGGTCAGCGGCAGCGATGACCAGGACCGCCTGCCTGGTCCAGACCGGGATGGAACAAGGTTCTCGCGGTGGCCGCGCCGGTATCAGCCAGGTCGCCGAGGTAATAGGAGAGCTCAATGTCGCCGCGGCGCTCGGTTGCGGCCAGCCGCCAGGGGGCGGCGGGCACGGGGGGGTCGCCCACCGGGCATGCGCTGCGGGCGCCGGGACGGGCGCGTCCTGCCGTTCGACCCGGAGCTGCTCAGCGGACCAGGTGCCGGTAACAGCGGCCCAATCCTCCACCAGGCCGTCTTTCTCGAAACGGCCGGTCACGGCATCGAAGTCCGCGCCTGCCGCCCGTACTGCGCCCTGCCACACGGGCCTGACTCGGCGCTCCAGGCCTCCCGGCTCCGCGATCCACAGCGCAGGCTCGAACCAGTCACCTAGGTCGTTCCGCACCAGCCGGCCGGTCGCAGCTACCCGGTCGCCTTCATGCACCACGAGCCCGGAAACATCCACATGGCCAGGTAATCACGCCGAGCCAGATACTGGCACTGGAGTACAGAATGCCCCGTTCGGCGCGACACGGCTGCGTCCTCACCGGAGGACGGCAACTACACAGGCGGCTCAGCGCGCGTTATATCGGATCGTTCCTTTACTTGCCGCCACACTATCGATCGGTATCAACTGCCTGTCTCCTCGTGCGGCAGCCGGAAGAGCGGAAGCGCTTGACCGTGATAGTGGATGATGACGTACTCTTGGCCGCTCGGCCGACGCTCGAGGTGATGAGCTGAGCCGCCGCGCAGCAGGGCGATCACATCCTGCGCGTAGTCGGCGGTAAAGCGCCCAAGCGGAGCTTCGAGGACGAACCGGTTCCCTACCCGCTGCAGGTGAACCACCGTCAAGCAGTCCGGGCACCTGACCTCGGGCGAGAACTCGGCGACCCAGGCCTTGCTCACCAGCAGAAGCTGGTGACACCCGGGGCAGGGCACCATGAGGCACGAGTTGGCGAGCGGGCCGACGATGCGGTGCGCATCCGGATTCCGAACCACCCAGAGCCGGTACTTGAGGAACCATCGCTCGAAGAAGACCGAGCCCACCTTCTGCATTCGCTTGTAGTAGAGCTCGCCGTCGGTGCCGACACCGAACAGCGCGAGGTACCTGTACTTGGTTGCCCAGATGTTCACTTCCGATCCGGTCCACCAGCTCTCGAGATAGCCGGGCGTGTCCAGCGCGACGAAGGCGTCGGCGCTCAGCACGACGGATTCGAGTTGCGCGATCAGCTCGAAGTAACCGAACGCCGTACGGACCTCGTTGGGCAACGCCAGGACACCTGGCTCCAGCATGCGGACGTGGCCGCACCCCGTCTCGAACAGCGCCTTGAGCCGTAGCGCGTTCTCGTACTCCGTGCTGCGATAGCTGATGAAGATGCTGTCAGGAACAGGTTTGAGGGCTCTCACCGGCTAGTCCTTGGCTGACAGGTTTTCGGGCCCTGCGGCACGCCCATAAGCTCCACGTCAGCACGATCAGCCGCTGCAGTACAAGAGGTTGCCGTGGCAGGCGGCAAAGCGACCGACCGGTTCGCGTGCACTGTCGGCGGTTGCGCCTGGCGGCCCAGGCTCTTCAGCAACCTGACGGCCCGCCGGAATAGCCCGCAGCAGCCGGAAGACCGGAATATGAAGGTACTGACGTACTCGCCGAGAAAAGGGCACCGATCACGCAACGTGACCCGCGATCGGGACAGCAATGCTGACAGATCGCCGAATCCGCGCGCATGGGGACCAGTTATCCGCGGCGATAATTTGCGTGTACAGATTTCCGGTTCGGCGTATCGGGGCAAGTTCACAGGATGCTCGGTGGGCTTGATTATCCCCTTGTGCCGTTGAGCCTGACTCGGGATGTGTCAGCCGATGCCGAGCAACTGCCAGGCCAGGGTGGCTTCTAGCCACCGCTGGAAGTCCCCGGCCGTCCAGCCGAGGCGGTGGACCAGGCGCAGGTAGACGTCGGAGGCCATGTAGTTGCTCAGGATGTCCTCGCCCCGGTGCGGGTCGAGTCCGGGCCGCAGCGGTCCCTTGCCGCGGATGATGCCCAGCAGGATCCCGGCGCCGGCGCGGCGCTGGCGCTCGCTGGTTTCCCAGAGCTCGGCCAGTTCGGGTTCGCCGGTGGCGGCGGCACCGCGCAGCACCTCGTCGATGCGGGCGTAGCGGCCGGACAGGCCGCTGATGTGCGCGGCGATCAGGCGCAGCGCCTCCTCGGCCGTCCGGGCGTCGCGGGCGTGCTGCACCGTGGGGCGCTGGGCGACCGGTACCGGGTCGTCGTCGCCGGCCATGGCGACGTCGCGTATGGCCTTGAGGAGCTGTGCCTTGTTGCCGACCGCGGTGAACACCGTTGGCTTGCTGACCCCGGCGGCCGCGGCGATCTCGTCGAGGGTGGCGGCACTGTAGCCGCGTTCCAGGAACCGCTCGCGGGCGGCGGCCAGGATGGCGGCTCGTGTCTGCCGGGCCTGCTCCTGCCTGCGCGGTGAGCGGTACGGGCGGGGCTTGACATCGGTCACGGACAGATCTTACCGTAGGCATATTCGTTAGACGCCTAGTAAATCAAATAAGTGACAGGAGCAGGACATGTCCGTCATCGTGATCGCCGAGACACCCGGCCTGGACGCCGAGGGGTACGAGCGGATCGTCACCGAGCACGGCCACCGCATCGATGAGCTGCCCGCCGGCTGCACCGCTCACTTCGCCGGCCCGGCCGGCGAGGCGTGGCGGGTCGTCGCTGCCTGGGACAGCGCGGAGCAGGTCGCCGGATCCGGCCGGACGGTGCTCGCGCCCGCCATGTGGCGGGCGGGCGTCACGCCCGGCCGGCCGCAGGTCTTCCCGCTGCACTGCGCCCTGACGCGATCGGAGGCCTGAGATGGCCGTCACGACTCCCGAGGCACTGGCCGCCGCGTTCAGCGGCGCACTCAACGACGGTGACGCCGGCGCGCTCGGCGCCCTGTTCACCAAGGATGCCCTGTTCGTTAACATCGCCGGGATGCGCATGCCGGGCCGGGACGGCATCATCGACGGGCACCGGCGGGCGCTCGCCGGCCCGCTCAAGGGCAGCACGGTCACCGTGGAGGACCTCGCGGTCATCCCCGTGCGGGACGACCTGGCCATCCTGCACGCCACCAGCGTGCGCACCCCCCGGGCCGACGCCCCGGCGGGCGGCCTGCCGCCCGGCCGCACCGTCCTGGTCTTCACCCTCGTCCGCGCCGACGGCGGATGGCTCGCGGCCGCGGCTACCAACACCCCGATCGCCGCCCTGCCGACCGCCGTCCCGGCCCGGTCATAACCGCCAGGCGACGGTTACCACGGTCGCCGCGCACGCCCTGACCGGCGGTGCGCTGTGAACCGCGGCGCGCGCCAGCACCACCGGGATCGGGATCGCCTGGGCAACGGGGTCAGGCCTGGCCAGGTGGGTGGCTCGCCTGGCGGCTGGCCAGCGCATCGCCCGGGTACGCACGGGCCGGGCAGGGTCACGCCGGTCCCGGCCCTGGCCAGCATGCCGCCCAGTCCGCGACAATGAGCTCGCCGCGGGGTAAGCGAACCCGGACCGCCACGCGTAGCAGGAACATGGACGCCGAAACAGCCGACTTCGCGCGGTTCTACGCCGAGTCACGAGACGACTGCCTGCGCACAGTGCTGGCCAGCGTCGACGATTTGGACCGGGCCCGGAGCTGGTAGATGAGGCCTTCGCCCGCGCATGGGCCTCCTGGCGGAAGGTCGGCCGCCATCCGGCGCCGCGGGCGTGGATCGTCCGCACCGCGCTGAACGCCGGAGTATCGGCCTGGCGCCGCCGCCGCCGTGAAGTCCCGCTCGGCGCGGCCGCCTGCCCGGCGGACGCGACCGCCGGGGGCCTGGTCGACCGCGACATCATGGCCGCGCTGCGGCGGCTGCCCGAACAGCAGCGACAGGTCATCGCGCTGCGGCTGTTCCTCGACCTGGACACCGCGGGCACGGCGGAGGTGCTCGGCATCGCACCGGGCGCGGTGACCGCCCACCTGGCCCGGGGAAATACCCGCCGCGGAGGTGAAACTTTTCCGGACCGGGGACGCGACAGTTAGGACATGGACAGCCGCCCGGGCGACAAGACGTTGCTGCTGCTCGTCCTCGGACTGATGCCGTTCGCCGTGCAGACTGACACCTCACATGCCGGCCTGGTTTGCATTTTCGGCAGGGTCTTCGCCGCCAGCCGGGCGGGCCGGACGGCCGGCCCGCGGCCCCGCCAGGTCGCCAACTGCGGCCTAGTACTACTGGCAGGCATCCCAGTGGCGCTCTACCCGGTTTGGCTCATCGTCCTGTCTTACCGGCTGCCCGGCCAGCTGGCTGACCGCGTCGGCTCCGCGAGGAGGTCGTCCCCAACAGGACCCGGGAGCCGGGCTTCCTCCGCCGCCAGCGGACACATGGCCATGAGAGGAGAAGGGCACACAACATGATCATCTCTCCCAATGCCCACTGGTGCTTCGCGGATCTGCTCGCCGTGCTGTGCCAGCTGAGTACCCAGGTCCCGGCCCTCCGGCAGGTGATCTTGGTGACCGCCCCGGTCCGGCCCCCCGGTGAGGCCACCCCGTGAAGCCCGCGGCCACCAGCGCTCCGGCCGCCCGGCCCGAGCCACCCGAGCTGCAGGCCGCGAGCCCGGGCCGCCGGCCGCCGGCCCGGGCCATCACCGCCGCGCTGGCCGCGACCGTCCTGGTCGCGCTGGCCGGACTCGTGCTGACCGGGCTGGAGTGGAGCTCCCTGGCTACGTCCGACGCGGCTGGCGACGTCGGCGCCGTAGCCGGGGCGATCGCCTACGCCGCGCTCGGCGCGCTCATCGTGCGCCGAGCGGGCAACCTGGTGGGCTGGTTCATGCTGGCCGAGGGGGCCGCAACCGCCGCCATGACGACCGGTTCGGCCTACGCGATCTACGGCGTGAAAACGTACCCCGGCACGCTCCCGGCGGCGCCCGCGGTCGGGACGCTGGCCGAGGCCGTCTTCGTGATCGTGGCCATGGACCTAGGCGCGGTCTTCCTGGTCTTCCCGACCGGGCGGCTGCCCTCGCCCCGCTGGCGTCCGGTCGCCCTGGCCGCCCTGGTGCTGACCGGCCTGAGCGTGGCCTCGTTCGTGATCAGCACGCGGCAGGTGGCGCTGCCCGCGCCGGGCGGTATCTCGCTGGTCTATTCGAACCCGCTGGCGGTCCGGTCCCTCCGCCCGGTCACCTGGCTCGGCACCCTGAACGGGCTGGGCCTGTTGTTCCCGCTGCTGCTGGCGGCCGCGCTGGCGTCGCTGGCGCTGCGGTACCGCCGCGGCGACCAGCGGCTGCGCCAGCAGATGAAGTGGCTGGGGCTGGCCATCGCCGGGGTGATGGCCAGCCAGGCCGTCGGCGGCCTGGCCATTGTGTTCGGCCAGGCCAGCAGGCCGCTGCAGGAAGTGCCGTACGCCATCACCCCGTTCCTCGTGCTGCTCGCTATCCCGGTAGCCACGGCGATCGCGATCCTGCGGCGCCGGCTGTTCGACATCGACGTGATCATCAGCCGTGCACTGCTGTTCACCTTGCTGTCGGCCGGGGTCACCGCGGTCTACGCAGCTATCGTGCTCGGCATCGGCGCGCTCGTGGGCAGCGGTAACGATCCGGCGCTGACCATCGCCGCGGCGGTCGCCATCGCGCTGGTGTTCCAGCCGCTGCGGCAGCGCGCCAGCCGGCTGGCTAACCGGCTGGTCTACGGTCACCGGGCCACGCCGTACCAGGTGCTGTCCGACTTCGCGGCCGGCATGGCCGGCCAGCTCGACCTGGGTGACGCGCTGAACCGGATGGTTACCCTGCTGGCCGGCGCGTCCGGGGCTAGCCGGGTCGAGGCCTGGATCCGGGTCGGCGCCGAGCTGCGGCCCAGCGCGGTCTGGCCCGGCGGTTCGGCCCCGTCGGCTGCGGTGGAGCTGAACGGTGCCTCCGGTGGTGCCGCCGAGCTCCCGGTCCTTGACCCCGGGGCGCGGGTGGTGCCGGTCCGGCACGGTGAGGACCTGCTCGGCGCGATCTCCCTGAGCAAGCCGCCCAGCGAGCCGCTGACCGGCACCGAGGACAGCCTGCTGCGGCACCTGGCCTCGCAGGCGAGCCTGGTCATGCGCAACGCCCAGCTCACCGCCGAGCTGCGGGCCACCATCGACCAGCTGCTCGCGTCCCGGCGCCGGCTGGTCGAGGCCCAAGACGCCGAACGCCGCAAGATCGAGCGGAACCTGCACGACGGCGCCCAGCAGCAGCTGATCGCGCTGGCCATCCAGCTCGGCCTGCTAGCCGAATCGGCCGATAACCCGGACCTGATAAGGCAGGTCATCCCCGACCTGAAGGCGCAGCTCAGCGCGGCGCTTGACGACCTGCGCGCGCTGGCCCGCGGCATCTACCCGCCGCTGCTGGCCGAACAGGGCCTGGTCATGGCGCTGCGCGCGCAGTCCGCCCGCAGCCCAGTGCCGGTCCTCCTCGAGGCGGACCAGGTCGGGCGCTACCCGCAGGACACCGAGAGCACCGTCTACTTCTGCGCGCTGGAGGCGCTGCAGAACGTCGTCAAGCACGCCCGGGCCTCCCGCGTCACGGTCCGCCTGGCCGGCTCCGGCGACACCCTGGAGTTCTCGGTCAGCGACGATGGCGCGGGCTTCCCGGTCGCCGGAACCAGCCGCGGCTCCGGCCTGCAGGGCATGTCCGACCGGCTGGCCGCGCACGGCGGCACCCTGACCGTCCGCTCCCGGCCCGGCCAGGGCACTACCATCACCGGCCGGTTGCCTACATCGGAGCGGACGGCCGCAGCCGGGTTCCCCGTGGCCAGCCCGGGCTGAACTGATCATGCGCGTACGCACCAAAGGCGAGCGGAGCTGCCAATGCCGGCCTGAACGGTCAGGTAGTCCACATGCGCCCTCCTGGCCGGGAGGGCGTGATCACGATGCTGGGCTCAGCTCATCGCGGGCTGCCTGGCCTGCTTTCGATTCCCCTCTGGGTCCTGGTCATGGACCGGGCCCTTGCCATCGGGATCGTCCTCCCGAACCCCAGAAACCGCCGCCTATCGAAGGGAAGCATGATCATGAGAACCGCATACCGGATGACCGCCTACCTGCTGGCGCTGTCCGTCGCCGTCCAGGCGTCGCTGATCGCATTCGGCGCCTTCGCCCTGGAGAACAACATCGACAACGGCCCCGTCGCCAACGGCGACACCACCGGGGTGACCCTGCACCATTCCTTCGCGTACGTCGTCGTGCTGTTCGCCGTGGCGCTGCTCGCGGTCTCGTTTGGCGCCAAGGTCCAGCACGGCGTGCGCTGGGCGGCGATCCCGCTCGGCCTTGTCGTGGTGCAGTTCTTCCTCGCGTACGCCGCCTACTCCGCGGCCATCGTGGGTGTGCTGCACGGCCTCAACGCGCTGGCCATCTTCGCGGTGGCGCTGCTGGCCGGGCGGCGGGTGCCGAAGGCAGCGCCCGTGGCCGAGCCGTCGGCCGCCGAGGAGGCTCCGGTCTGACGGTCCAGTCCGGCCCTCGACCCGCCTATCTCGCGCGCGGCGGGTGGTGAGGCGCCAGCGCCGCCGGGTAGGGCCGGCCTGTTATTTCAGGGCGTCCAGGAGCGCCCGGCAGGCCTGCTCGCAGCGGCGGCAGGCCTCGCCGCAGACCCGGCAGTGCTCGTGCATCCGGGCATGCCGCTCGCACTCATCGCCGCAGTTCTTGCAGATGGCCACGCAGGACTCCAGCAGCGGCCGGGTGACATCGGCGGCGTACTCGGTCTGGCGGCCGGCGACTGCGGCGGTGGCGGTGCAGATATCGGCGCAGTCCAGGCACAACCGGATGCACTTGGCCATCTCGGTCACGTTCTGCTCGCCCAGGTCAGCGGCGTTATCGGCGTTGCAGGCCTGGGCGCAGTCGCTGAGCGCGTCGATGACGGTGGTCAGCACGTCGGCGTCGACGTCGAAGCTGCGGGGGTAGGTGTCCAGCATCTGCCGGGCGTAGCTCATGGCTTCCTCCTGTGAAGGCGATACGATAACAGCGCAGACCCGGCTGATCCCGGCCCGGGACCTACATGGCCGGCATGGGGGCGGCATGCAGGCCCGGAAGCAGCCACGGGAACCAGATGGCCAGCACCCCGGTCGCTATCAAGAGCACGCCGACGGCCCGGCCGAACGGCCTACCGCGGCGCCAGAGCTTCTCGGCGAAGATAACCACGGCCAGCGCTGCCATGACCGCCACGTTCATCACCCCAACCGCGATCAGCACGATCATCAGGCCCCAGCAGCACCCGGCGCACGTCGCCCCGTGATGGAGGCCGACGCGGAGGTCACGGCTGCGGCCCTTGAAGCCGAGGTAGTACATCAGCGCGCCGATCGGCGAGCGGCACCGGCGCAGGCACCAGTCCTTCCAGGGAGTGAGCTGATAGATACCCGCCGCGGCGAAGATCGCCACCCCCAGCCACTTCGCCGCCGTCGGTGACGCCGTGAGCAGCCGCCCGGTTCCGGCCAGGGCCGCGAAGGCGACGGCCCCGACCGCGGCCCACGCCAGCAGGTAACCGGCCAGGAACCCGCCCATACGCGCGAGGCGCCCGGAGCCGGCCGGGGCACCGGTGATCAAACGGGTCCACAGCACTGCGACCGGCGCCACCGATGGCAGCATCATCGCGGCCATCATGATCATCCACAACCCGAGGAAGGGCAGCAGCGCCAGGCCCATGGTCCCGGGTCCGTTGCCCATGTCCCGGGCCAGCATGACGGTGACTGCCCACGCCACGGCCGCCGGCGCGGCGACCGCGGCCCACGGCCCAGCGAGCAGACGCGGCGGCAGGGCCCGCACCGGACGCATGGCCGAAGCCGGACTAACAGGGTCAGCCATCGCGCAGGCCCCCGGTCAGCCTTCGTAGCGGAAATCGGTGACGAAGCTGTTGGTACCCGAGAAATCGGCGCTCCAGTGGCCATGATAGCTCACGTCTTTCGCCCGGGCCTGCCGGACCGGCTGGGTGACCGCGCCGAACGGCGCGTTGGTGATCACGGCAGGCTCCTGGCCATCCATCCCCACCAGCTGGTCACTGCTCATCGACAGAGCACCGGCGACCTCAGCGTGCAGCGAGCCGTCCGACTTCTCGAACGTGATTGCCGCCGGCTGTACCCCGGCGACTTCGCCGATCAGCGGGCCCAATCCGGCCAGGTAGCCGCCAGCACCACCGGAGAAAACCGCGCCCAGAGCTTCGGACTGCTCGGCGGAGGCACGGTCATCCAGGTACAGCGCCACCTTCCAGCCGCCATCAGTCATCCGCTTAGGCGAGTGCACCGCCATAACGGCGTTCAGACCCGACAGGTCGACGCCGTCCTTGCTGCCGCTGGTGACATGCCACGCGAGCAGCACGTCGCAATTGTCGTTGGTCGCGGTGCCAAGCCACACGCAGTTGCAGCTGACCTCGCAGTTGCATACCTCGAAATAGTCCCCCTCAACAGAAAAGCTCACCTCACCCCTCCCTTAGGTAGGATCCGTCCGCCGGGACAGACAGCCACAATCCCGCCTTAGCACCACCACCCCTGAGACGCAAGCCCCTTGTTATGAAGGGACGCGCCCGGCGGGTAGCAGTTTCGGGTGACCGATGACACTAGGTGCCCGGCAGCGGGTCGGGGCGGCACGTCCCGGTGTCGCGGACGCCCTGCTCAGGATCATTAATTGAACGACGGGACAGGTCACTGCTTTATCGACAGCAGATACCTGCGCTGCTGATGTCAGTTCCGCTCTTGGCAGCTGGCCGGCTGCCGGGCTCGGTTCCATAGTCTGACCTGGCTGGTCTTGTCCGGGGGCTTACGACGACGCTCAACATTGCCGCTGGCCTCGCGTTACTGACGTCGGCTGCTGGCATCGGGGGCCGCGTGCCGGATGCGGCTCCACATGGGCAGCGCGAACCACCATGTGATAAACCAGGCGAGCGTGCCTGATGCCAGGATGGCCGCCAGCCCCGTGCCGAAGATCACATCCATAATCAGCAGGACCGCCGATACCAGCGAGAACATCAGCAGTACCAGGCCGGCCAGGGCAAGTCGGCTGGCTGCCTCAACGAGGTGCTGCTTGAGCCGCCTGCGGTAGACCAGCCGGTGGAACGCTGCCGGCGCTATCAGCAGCGCGGTGGCGGCGGCGCACAGCATCAGGGTCACCGCGTAGATAACCCGCTGCGGATGCGTGACGGACACGAAGCGGGCCTGAAATGCCAGTGCGAGCAGGAACGCGAACAGGATCTGCACGCCCGTCTGGGCTACCCGGATCTCCTGGAGGACCTCGCCATAGGCCCGGTCGGCCCGCTGGAGGGGCGTTTCACCACGCGCTTCAGCGTTCCAGTCATCGTGAGCGTGAACTGCCGAGCACACGGTGCAGTTATGGCGGCGGCCGGGAAGCGCCGCATCCGGCTGCGGGAGCCGGACGCGGGCTGGATCTTTGACGGGCCGGGCGCTGTCGACACGGTCAGCCTGCCCAGCTGCCCGAGGATTCCGGTCGGTGTAAAACATCGCGGTTCGCTGCCCATCCGGACGCGGTTCTAACATTAAACGTCCTGCGGCAGTTCGGGCGGCTTGGACGGTACGGCCGGCATGAACTGCCCGGCTGTGGGTAACGGGCGCTGATGTTGCTTGGAGTCTTGGACATCGGGTCGAACTCAGCCCAGCTACAGGTCGTCGAGGCACGCCCTGGCGCGCCGCCGCTGCCCACTCACGCGGTTAAAGAGCTCACCATGCTGGGCGAGGCATTCGCCCCGGACGGGTCCATCGATGATGCGGGGGCCGACCGGCTCGTGATGGCCGTGGACCGCATGATGCACGCTGCCCGGCGGCTCGGTGTCCAGCAACTCTACGCGTTCACTACGTCGGCAATGCGCGACGCCGTGAACCGGGACCAGATCCTGGACCGGGTGGAGGCCAAAGCCGGGATCAGGCCCCAGTTCCTGACCGGCCGTGACGAGGCCCGGCTGATCTACCTCGCCGTGCACCAGTGGTACGGCTGGTCGGCGGGCCGCCTACTGATCATCGACATCGGCGGCGGCTCCATGGAGATCGTACTGGGCCGGGACGCTGAGCCGGACCTCGCGGTATCGCTTCCCCTGGGGGCGGGACGGCTGACCCGGGCCTTCCTGCCCGACGACCCGCCCAGCCATGATCAGCTCGCCGCGCTGCGCCGGCACGTGAACGCCACCCTGCGCGAGGTCACCGACCGACTGCGCTGGGAAGGAACTCCCGACCGGGCCATCGGCACCTCCAAGACCTTCAAGCAGCTCGCCCGCCTTACCGGTGCGCCTGGCCGGCGCCAGGGCCCCTTCGTGCGCCGCTCGGTGAGTGCCACCGACCTCAAAGCCTGGATCCCCCGGCTCGCCCGGCTGCAGGCCGGCCAGCGATCCAAGCTGCGAGGAGTCTCACAACCGCACGGCCGGCAGATTATCGCCGGAGCGCTGACCGCCAGGGCCGCCATGAAAGCCGTCAACGTCCGCTCCGTTGACATCTGCCCGTGGGCACTGCGCGAGGGGATCATCCTGCACCACCTGCAAACCACGCACAACGAATCGTTCGACCTGCCGCTGCGCCCGCTCACCGGCACGGACGGCGCAGAACAGGCGCCCGGCTCGCGGCGCAGCAGCCACGTCGCACTAGTCACCGCCTCCGCCCAGACAACCTGACACCCGGATCGTCAGCGCTTAGAGCGCCGGTCAAGGCCCGGAGATCGGCGGCCGGGCCCACCGCCGCCAACGCCGCGGCTGTCTCAGTCTGAGGGAACCCGCCCGTCCCGGTACGCCTGCGCGATCAGCGCCTCCGCCGCCGCCCGTTCGGCATAGATTTCCCTGGCTCTGGGCGGCAGGACCGCACCGACTTCTACCGCGAAGTCCAGGTATTCCTGATCACCAGGCCGTTCCTTCAGGCACTCGGTGATCAGCGTGGCGGCCTGGGCCACGTCACTGCGGCGCTCCGCGATCCTCGCGCGCAGGAAGGTGAGCTCCGGCCCGGCAAGCGCCGGGCTCACGGCCAGCCGGTCCAGCAGCTCATCCTCCGGGGTTCCCGCGAACCGGTCGAGAAGCATCTCGTGCCAGGTGGCCAAGTCCTTGGCGCGCTCGCCGCGCCGGTAGCTGGTCTCGTCGAAACTTCCGTACACGGTGCGCGGGCGCCCCGGGTCCGCCCGTCCGGCCGCGTCCAGCGCGTCCAGGTAGGATCCGGCGAACGTCCGCCACATGTCCGGCGTGGTGAGCAGCCGGGCGAGCGGAACGGCCAGAGCTGTCTCCTTTTCCGCCACCTGACCGTAACCCCGCCGAGTCCAGCCGTAGTTCGCCTCCCAGCGGATCAGCTGTTCCGGCACGCGCCGGGCGAATACCGCGAAGCCGTCATGACGGAGCACCGACTCCCACAGCACGGCGACGGCATCAGAAACCACGAACTTCGCCGCCTCCACCGGGTCATCGGAGTGGAAGTAGTCATAACTCTTCATGTCGCAGGCAAGATCAACCATCTGCGCGACGGCCTGCTGCGCTGGCCCGGCATCGTCGGCCTGAAGCGCCGCCAGCGCATCGCCCACCAGCCGGCGGAACGTGAGCCGCCACCTGGACCGCTCGGTGTGGTGCACCCGGCGGTCCCCGGCCATGTAGGCACCGTCCTTCGCCAGATTGACGAACGTGGTTACCTCGTCCAGCACGGTACCCGGGTCCGGCAGTTCCTGCTTCGGCTTCACCTTCGGCTGTTCCGGCAAGCGCAGCTCGTCCTCGATGCGCTCGCGAAGCGAGGCGTTCCCCCGCCAGTAGAGAGTCCACAAGATCTTGCGGAGGCGCGCATCGTCATTCGGCGCGATCGCAGCGTAGAACTGGTCACGGTTCATCCGGTTCGCCGACATGACCACCCATCGTAGGCGCCGGCTGACGCGAAGGTTCCGGCGATGGCCTGGCCCGTTCGGCACTATACGACCGGCTGGGCTTTTACGCCTACTACCTGACCGAGCACCACGGGACGCCGCTGGCCGTCACGCCGTCGCCGCACCTGATGCTGGCGGCGGCCGCGGGGCCCGCTGACGGCATCGCGCTGGGACCGGTCGCCGTTAACGCCGACATCCTTGCCCCCGACGAAGATGAGCGCGTCCCGGCCGGCCTGGGTCACGGTGTCCGGGTACGCGCTCGCCGGTGAGGCGCACCGGTGGAATCCCAAGGGCCATGCCAACAACGCCTGGGCCCGCCAGGTACCGCTGACCGGTTTATGGCCGGAAGCGGAGGGCAGCCGGCGGCGGATACGAGGAAGTGTCCGGCGTCGTGATGCGCCGGTACGCGCGAGGGAGACGACATGCGGATCGGGTACAAGCTGGCCACCGAGGCCTTCGGGCCGAAGGAGATCATCCGTCAGGCCGTGCTGGCCGAACAGGCCGGGTTCGACTTCGTGGAGATGAGCGACCACTATCATCCGTGGCTGGAAGCTCAGGGGCACAGCGCGTTCACCTGGAACCTGCTGTCAGCGATCGCGATGAAGACCGAGCACATCGGCCTGGCCACCGGGGTGACGTGCCCTTCGGTGCGCTATCACCCCGCCATCATCGCGCAGGCGGCGGCGACGCTGGCTATCATTTCCGACGGGCGCTTTACCCTCGGCGCCGGCGCCGGGGAACGGCTGAACGAGCACGTCGTCGGCCTGGGCTTCCCCGGCCGTCGCATCCGGCACCAGCGGTTCCGTGAGGCACTAGAGATCATCCGCTTGCTGTGGGAGGGCGGATATCGCTCCTACGAGGGCAAGTACCTGCAGCTCGAGGACGCCCGCGTCTTCGACCTGCCGGACGAGCTCCCGCCGATCGCGGTGGCGGCCAGCGGACCGGAGTCCGCCAAGATCGCCGCCGACCTTGGCGACGGCTTGTTCGCCACCGAGCCCGATGGCGACCTGGTGAGCACATGGCAGCAACTGGGCGGCCACGGCCCGGTCTACGGCGAGATGCCCCTGGCGTGGGCCGAGGACGAGGACGCCGCCGTGCGGGCCGTGCTGGAGACGAGCACGTTCTCGCTGACCGGATGGAAGGTCATGGCCGAGTTGCCCAACCCGGTGAACTTCCAGGCCGCGGTCGCGAGCATCGGCCCGGACGAGGTCAGGGAACAGTTCGCCTGCGGCCCGGATGTCAAGCGGCACGTGCAAGTCGCCCAGCAGTACGTCGACGCTGGCTTCGACCACCTGGTCGCCATGAACACAGGACCAGATCCGGACGGCTTCATGGACTTCTTCGCCAGGGAGCTGGCCGGCCCGCTGCGCGCGCTCACCCCATCCGCCACCTGACAGGCGCGGACCAGACGCTCACGATACGACTAGAGGCCGACGCCGAATCCGAGGCGGAAGCTGACGACGGCGACTGTGCCGGACGGCCCGGAGGCCAGGCTGGCCTGGTCGGCGAGCTCGTGGACCAGCCACAGCCCGTGGCCGTGCGCGACCG
>Ga0136846_1237501_pt1 | contig 24867 bp, 20 predicted proteins | sample HopSoiMetagenom2_FD_96841 | JGI IMG/M metagenome (GOLD analysis project Ga0136846, IMG submission 96841) | Grasslands soil microbial communities from Hopland, California, USA - 2 Assembly 2016 (version 4) | ecosystem: Environmental > Terrestrial > Soil > Grasslands | place: USA: Hopland... | reverse complement strand
CCCGGGATCAGCGAGAAGACGCCGGCCGCGTCACAGGCGGCGGCCGCGCGGTCGCAGAGCGCCTGCACGGCCGCGCTGCACAAGGGCGTGAGCGGCGACGGCTTCCACAAACAGACGTCCCCGCACACCGCCGCCAGCGCCGCGTTCCACGACCAGACCGCCACCGGGAAGTTGAAGGCGGTGACGATCCCCACAGGACCCAGCGGATGCCACTGCTCCATCAATTGGTGTCGCGGCCGCTCGGAGGCGATGATCAGCCCGTGCAGCTGCCGCGAGAGGCCCACCGCGAAGTCGCAGATGTCGATCATCTCCTGCACCTCGCCCAGGCCTTCGGCGCGGATCTTCCCCGTCTCCAATGAGACCAGCTCGCCCAGAGGCTCCTTGTGCTCCCGCAACAGCTCGCCGAGCCGCCGCACGAGCTCGCCGCGCTTCGGAGCCGGCCGCAGGCGCCATTCCTCGAATCGGCTGTTCGCCGCCTCGACAGCCGCCTCGTAGCCCGACCGATCGGCGGCAGGAATCCGCCCCAACACCTCGCCGGTCGCCGGATCGCGCGACTCGAGGAATGCGTCCGTTCCGCTCTCGCGGAGAGAAAGGCCCAGCCGATCGAGAACCGCCCTCGCCTTTGCGCGCGCCATGGCCCTCCCTGTAGCGCAGTCGCCGGCTCGGACCCAAGCGGTCAGTCGCCCGCCGCCGCTCTCGCAACACCCGATCCATTGGGGTAGAAAGTCCGGTCCAACCGCCACGGGAGCCCGATGCGTTCGCTGGACAGGCTGCGGCAGAGCTACGACGAGGACGCCCAGGTCGTCATCCAGGAGAAGCGGTCTCCGCCGCGCATGCTGTTCTCAGACACCGAGATCCTCCTCGAGGAGGTCCCGGTGGGCACGCGCATCGTCTTTCCCAACCCACCCATCGAGGAGCTGGCCAACTGGCGCGCCGCCATCCGCTGGGCCATCAACCATCCGGAGGGCTGCGACCCGCTCCACGCCCAGCTGCGCCCCGGCATGAAGGTCGTCATCGCCATCGACGACATCTCGCTGCCGCTGCCGCCCATGCGCACGCCCGACGTGCGGCAGATCATGCTGGAGATCCTGCTCCCGCTGCTCGCCGACTCGGGCGTGGACGACGTCCATCTGCTCATCGCCAACGCGCTGCACCGCCGCATGACCGAGGCGGAGATGCGGCGGATGGTGGGGACGAAGATCTTCGACGCCTACTACCCCGACCATTACACCAACCACGACGCAGAGGAGCCGGGAGGCATCGTCGAGCTGGGCACCACCGAGGCCGGCGAAAAGGTCCGCATCTCGCGGCGGGCCACCGAAGCCGACCTGGTCATCTACCTGAACATCAACTTCGTCCCCATGGACGGCGGGCACAAGTCGGTGGGAACCGGCCTCACCGACTACCTGGGACTGCGCGCCCACCACACGCCGCACGCCATCCGCGGCTCGAAGAGCTACATGGAGCCGCGCCATTCCGAGCTGCACAGCTCGGTGGACCGCATCGGCCGCGTCATCGACCAGCACGTGGACGTCTTCCACATCGAGACGGCGCTCAACAACAAGATGTTCGACGGGCCGATGGCGTTCCTCGGCAAGCGCGAGGAGGATTTCACCGACCTCGACCGCGCGGCGCTGGCCGGCCTGCGCTGGACCCTGCAGAAGACGCCGCGGGCCCTGCGCCAGAGCGTCTTCCACAAGGTGCCGGCGGCCTACGGCCTGATCGCCTGCGCCGCCGGCCGCACCGAGCTGGCGCACGAGAAGATCCTCCAGGCCTGCCGCCGCCAGCTCTTCGTCAAGGTGCGCGGGCAGGCCGACATCCTCATCGCCGGCATCCCCTACATCAGCCCCTACAACGTCAACTCCATCCTGAACCCGCTGCTCGTGCAGGTGATGGCCTGCGGCTACTTCTTCAACATGAACCGGGGCACGCCGCTGGTGAAGCGCGGCGGCACGCTCATCCTCACCCATCCCTGCATGGACGAGTTCGACCCGGTGCAGCACCCCAGCTACATCGAGTTCTTCCACCGGCTGTTGCCGGAGACCCGCGACGCGATGGAGCTGCACCGCAAGTACGAGCGCGAGTTCGCACAGAACCCTTCGTACGTTCACCTCTACCGCAAGGGCAACGCGTACCACGGGGCCCACCCCTTCTACATGTGGTACTGGGGCGAGAACGGGCGGCAGCACCTGGGGCAGATCATCGCGGTGGGCACCGAGAACACCCACGTGCCCGAGCTGATGGGGTGGGAGCGCGCCGACACGCTGGCCGAGGCCATCGACATGGCCCGGGGCCGGCAAGGGCGCTCGGCGGAGATCACGCTGATGCACCATCCGCCCATGGTGATGACCGACGTCGCGCTGGCGGCGGACGAAGGCGCGCGGCAACTGCCGGAGCAGGGCGGCGCCTCCGCGTCCAAGCCCGGTATCGCGGCGAAGGAAGAGCCTTGAGCATCGATCTCGCAAGGGCGTTCAAGGGACGCGAGATCCTCATCACCGGCGTGACCGGCTTCCTGGGCAAGGTCGCGCTGACCATGCTGCTGGATCGTTATCCGGATGTCGGCCGCGTCTACGTTCTGGTGCGCCCGCGCGCCGGCGGGACCGCCGACGATCGCTTCTTCGGCAAGGTGGCCGCCTCGCCGCCCTTCCGGCCGCTGCGGGAGAAGCACGGCGAGGAACAGTTCTACGAGTTCCTCCGCGACAAGTGCGTGCCGCTGCAAGGCGACGTCACCGATCCGCTGCTCGGACTCTCCGAGGAGCAGGTGAAGCAGCTCTCGGGAAAGCTGGCTTGCGTGATCAACTCCGCGGGCCTGGTCACCTTCAATCCCTCGCTGGAGTTCGCGGTCACCGTCAACACCGAGGGCGCCAAGCACGCCGCCGAGCTGTGCAAGCGCACCGGTGCGACGCTGGTGCACATCTCCACCTGCTTCGTGGCGGGCGCCCGGCGCGGTCCAGTGTTCGAGGACGAGCCGCTGATCGGCAGCTATCCCAAGGCACACGAAAGGGCGGAGGCCGAAGGCAGCGACATTGCCCGGGTTCCCTTTTCGGTGGAAGCCGAGCTGAAGGACGTGGACGCGCTGGTGGCCCGCCTGCGCGCGCAGGCCGATGACACCGCGCTTCTGGCCCGGTTCCGTGAGGCGGCGGTGAAGAGGCTGGAGGAGGAAGGCCGCGACCCCGGCGACGAGAAGGCGCTGCGGCTCGCCCAGGGCCGCGAGCGCAAGCTCTGGCTCGGCCAGCAGCTGGTCCAGGCAGGCATGGATCGGGCGCAGGCATGGGGCTGGCCCAACACGTACACGTACACCAAGGCCATGGGCGAGCAGGCCATCGCCGCCAGCGGCTGCAAGTACGCGCTGGTCCGGCCGGCCATCGTGGAGAGCGCGCTGCGCTTTCCCTTCCCCGGGTGGAACGAGGGGTTCACCACCAGCGCGCCGCTGTCCTTCATGGGCCTCAAGGGCCAACGCGTCTTCCCCGCCGGACACAAGCTGGTCCTAGACCTCATCCCGGTGGACCTGGTGGCCGCCGGCATCCTGGGCGTGGCTGGCGCGGCCTGCGCCGATCGGCTGCAGCAGCGCGTCTTCCAGCTCGCCTCCGGCGACGTGAATCCGTTCTACGTGCGCCGCGCGGTGGAGCTGGTCGCGCTCTACAAGCGGCGCTTCATGGACCAGCGGGTGGAGGAAGGCCAGCGCAGCCGGTTGCGCAACTGGATCGATACCTTCCTCGAGCCCTACCCGGCCGCCAAGGAGCTGTACTTCGCCTCCAGCACGCCGCTCTTCCGCGCCGCCGCCAAGGGCATCCGCAAGCTGATCGCCGAGCGCGGCGCATCCTGGGGAGCGCCGCGCACCACCGCGCTCCTCGCGCGGACCGACCAGGCGCTGGAGAGCATGGATCGGCAGTTGTCAGTGCTGGAGACGACCTGGGATCTCTTCATGCCCTTCGTCGCCGGCGAGCGCTTCATCTTCCAGTGCAAGCACACGCGGCAGCTCTGGCAGCAGCTCTCGCCGGAGGACCGCGAGAAGCTGCCCTGGGACCCGGAGGCCATCGACTGGCGCCAGTACTGGATGGACGTGCACATGCGCGGCCTCGAGGAGTGGGTGTTCCCGGGGCTGGAGGAGGAGAGCAAGGCGCTGCGCCGCGAGGTGCCCCAGCCCAAGGACCTGCTCGCGCTCCTGGCCGCTTCCCAGCACGCCTTCGGCCAGCGGGTGGCGCTGCGCTTCTACGCCGGCGAGGAGAACGCCGCCGAGCTGTCGCGCACGCGCGACGACCGCGTCACCTACGACGAGCTCTCCCGCTTCTCCGACCGCGCCGGCCGCGCGCTGCAGGCAGCCGGCGTGAAGGCCGGCGACCGCGTGCTGCTCATGTCGGAGAACCGGCCCGAGTGGGCCATGGCGTACTTCGGCATCCTCAAGGCGGGCGCCGCTGCCGCGCCGCTGGACCCCGACCTCTCGCTCGCGGAGGTGCAGAACTGCGCGCAGGCGGCGAAGGCGACGGTGCTGCTGGCCAGCCCGCGCGTGGCCGAACGGCTGGGCGCGATTCCCGCGGTCCGCACGCTGACGCTGCCGGAAGCGCTGCGCGGGTCGAGCAAGCCCGGCCTCCAGGCGCTGCGCAAGAGCGCCGCTCCGGACGAGGTGGCGAGCATCCTCTTCACCAGCGGCACCAGCGGCAAGCCCAAGGGCGTGATGCTCACGCACCGAAACTTCGCCGCGCTGGCCGCCAGGCTCGCCGGCCTCTTCGACCTGCGCCTGGGCGAGGGCGTGCTCAGCGTCTTGCCGCTGCACCACACCTTCGAGTTCAGCTGCGGCCTGCTCGTCCCGCTGATGCTGGGCGCGGAGATCACCTACCTCGACGAGCTCACCGCGGACCGGCTCTCGGAGGCGCTGGAGACCGGCCGCATCCACGCGATGATCGGTGTGCCCGCCCTGTGGCAGCTCCTCCATCGCCGCCTCACGCAGGAGCTTCTGGCGAAGCCGCGCGTGGTGCACGCCGCGGTGCAGGCGGCGATGACCCTCCACGGCGAGCTGCGCAACCGCACGCCCTTCAACGTGGGCAAGCTCCTCTTCTGGCCCATCCACAATAGATTTGGCGGCAAGCTTCGGCTCCTGGTCTCGGGCGGGAGCGCCTTGCCCGAGGAGGTGCAGACCGCCTTCCACGAGCTCGGGCTCGACCTGACCGAGGGGTACGGCCTGACCGAGGCGGCGCCGGTGCTCTCCGTCACCATCCCGGAGAACAGGCTGCGCACCGGCACGGTGGGACCGCCGCTCCCAGGCGTGGAGCTGCGCATCGAGAGCCCTGATGCCGACGGCGTCGGCGAGGTGCTGGCCAAGGGTCCCAACGTGATGACCGGCTACCTCGACGACCCGCAGGCCACCGCCCGGGTGCTGGCGGACGGGTGGCTGCGCACGGGCGACCTGGGCCGCATCGACGAAGACGGACAGCTGCGGCTGGTCGGGCGCAAGAAGGACCTCATCCTCGACGCGAGCGGCAAGAACGTCTATCCGGACGAGTTGGAGGAGCTGTACGGCGCGAACGATCGGATCCAGGAGCTGAGCATCGTGGGGTTGCCCGACGGCAAGGGCCACGAGCGGGTGGCGTGCCTCTGCGTGGCCAAGAAGCGCGAGGAGCGGGCCGCCATCGAGGAGCACTTCGCCAGCGTCTCCTCCGACCTGCCGTTCTGGAAGCGGGTGAAGATCCTCCATTTCTGGGAGGGCGACCTGCCCAGGACGGCGACGCGGAAGGTGAAGCGGCCGCTGGTGGTGGCGGAGCTCTTGCGCCTGGAGAAGGCCACCGCCGCGGCCACGCAACTCTCCACGCAGCCTGCGGGCAGCGACGCCTGGCTCTACGATCTGCTCGCCGATCTGGCGCAGAAGCCGCGCGGAAGCGTGGGCGCGCAGACCCGCATGGTGGCGGACCTGGGCTTCGACTCGCTGCTGATCGCGGAGCTCACCGTGGCCCTGGAGAAAGCGGGCGTCGCGCCGCCGCCGGAGAGCGACTTCGCCACCGCGGGCGACCTGGCCCGCCGGATCGAGAAGCGGGAGCCTGTGCCCGAGGAGCGCGAGTCGCTCGAGGAGAAGAACGCGGAGATCCCCGTGCCCGGGCCGGTGGCCGCGGCGGGCCGCACCGCCATCGCCTTCTTCCAGAAGGCCCTCTACGGCGGCGTGTTCGACATCGAGATCAAAGGACAGGCCAACGTGCCGTCGCACGCGCCCTTCCTGGTGGCCGCCAACCACAACAGCCACCTGGACGTCGGCCTGGTGAAGATTGCCCTGGGACGCGAAGGCCCCAAGCTCGCCTCGCTGGCGGCGCGCGACTACTTCTTCGACAACCCCTGGAAGCGGGCCTGGTTCGGCAACTTCACCAACCTGGTGCCCATCGAGCGGCGCGGCGGGCTCAAGGAGTCGCTGCAGACCGCGGTTCGGACGCTGGAGTACGGCTACCACCTGCTCATCTTTCCCGAGGGGACGCGCTCGCCCGACGGCAACCTCCAGGAGTTCAAGCCCGCCATCGCCTACCTCAGCTTCGCCGCCGGCGCGGACATCCTGCCGGTTTATCTGGAGGGGACGCACCAGGCGATGCCGAAGGGCGCATTCCTGCCCGACCCGCGCAAGCGGCGAAAGCTGATCGTGCGCATCGGCCCGGTGCTGCGGCACGAGGAGCTGCGCACCGCCACGCAGGGACTGGCGCGCTCCGCCGCGCACAAGGAAGTGACTCGGTTGGTACGCCTCGCAGTCGAGGCGCTGCGCGACGGCAAGCCGCCGCCGGAGATGGGCAAGCCTGGGCGGCTGCTGGAGGCGGCGCGGTGAAGCTGCTCGTCACAGGAGCCACCGGCTTTCTCGGCTCGACGCTGGTCCCAATGCTGCTGGAGGCGGGCCACGAAGTGCGGGCGCTGGTGCGGTCGGGAGCGCAGGTCCCCGGCGCCGAGGCGGTCAAGGGCGACGTGCGCGACGTGGAGTCGCTGCGGCGGGCACTGGCCGGTGTGGAAGGCCTCTATCACCTGGCCGGCCTGGTGAGCCGCGACCCTGCCGACTCGCGCAAGATGTACGAGCTGCACGTCGACGGCACGCGCAACCTTCTCGTCGAGGCGCAGCGAGCCGGCCTCTCGCGCGTGGTGCTGGCCTCGTCGTCGGGGACCATCGGCGTGTCGCGGACGCGGCGGGCGGCCACGGAGGAGGATGACTACCCCATCGAGACCGTGGGGCGCTGGCCGTACTACCTGAGCAAGATCTACGAGGAGAAGATCGCCATCGAGTTCGCCCGGCGAGGCCTGCCCGTGGTCATCCTCAATCCCTCGCTGCTCCTGGGGCCGGGCGACGTCCGGATGTCCTCCACGCAGGACATCTTCCGCTTCCTGATGGGCCGGATCCCGGTGATGCCGCGCGGCGGGATCTCCTTCGTCGACGTGCGCGACGCCGCGCAGGCGTTCGTCGCTGCGCTCCATCGCGGCAACCCGGGAGAGCGACACCTCATGGGCGCCGTCAACTGGGACTTCGATGAGTTCTTCGCCCGGCTGGGCCGCATCGCGCATCGCCAGCCGCCCTTGTGGCGCATGCCCTCACCCTTGAAGGTGGCCGCCGCGCACTGGCTGGAGAAGTGGGCCCGCGACCGCGGCCGCGAGCCGGATCTGCCCGCCAGCGACGTGGAGATGGGCGAGTGCTGGTTCTTCATCGACTCGTCCAAGAGCGAGCGGCTGCTGGGCTTCCGCCCGCGCGACCCGGTGGAGACGCTGGCCGACACGGTCCGCTACGTCCGCGAGAACTTCGTGGCAAGAGGCGCATGATGTTCCGCTGTCTCGAGGCGCACGAACACGAGACCGCCGCCGAGCGGGACGGCTGCGACGGCCAGCACCACGACGCCATGTCGCTGGTGAAGATGTCCCGTGTGGGGTTCGCCGGGCCGGCGAAGATCCGTCGCACCTACCGCCCAGCGCGCAGCGAGATGCGCGGCAGACTGCGCGTGTTCGTCTTCTCCGAGGAACAGATCGTCCCCTGGGATCTCGACGAAGTAGAAGCCTGATCTGGACCGCGACTCCTTCTACGTCTGGCGGCGCTCGAAGAGGAAGGCGGTGTCCTCCTTCCGCGCGCCCGAGGAATCGCCGACCGCGAATTGCCGGCGCTTTCCCGTGCTGCCGAAGCCGTACATCGACGCGCCCGCGTACTGGCCCGCCTTGTTCACCGCGTAGAAGCTGATGTGGAAGTTTGGCCGCCCGGGCGCGTCGAGCAGGCGCTTCTCGCGGGTGCTCTTCGCGATCCGCTCCAGCGTCATCAGGCAAGCCTCGCGCGGATGCTTCCCCTGCCGCATGAACTCCACGATCAAGTGCGCGCCGCCGACCAGGATGTTGGCCTCGCCGCGGCCGGTGCTGCCGGCGGAGCCCACCTCGTTGTCGGTGAAGCAGCCGGCGCCGATCAGCGGCGAGTCGCCCACCCGGCCAGGCATCTTGAAGAAGAGCCCCGACGTCGTTGTGCAGCCTGCCAGGTCGCCGCGGCCGTCCACCGCGCTGAGGTGGATGGTGCCCCCGTTCTGCGGCTTGCGGAATTCGTCCCAGCCGAACTCCTGGATGAACTCCTTCACTTCCTGCGGGTAGTGCGCAGGGTCCGGCTCCAGCCACTTGTCGCGGTCGGAGAGGTTCTGCTTCCAGAACAGCCAGACTTTGCGCGCCTTCTCGGTGAGCAGGTTCTCGTTGCCGAAACCATTGATGGTGGCGAAATGGCGCGCGCCGGGGCCGACCAAGAGAATGTGATCGGTGGTCTGCATCACCAGGCGCGCGACTTTCGACGGGTTCTTCACGCCCTCCAGCGAGGCCACCGCGCCGGCCCTCGCGGTCGGGCCGTGCATCACGCAGGCGTCGAGCTGGACCACGCCCTCCTCGTTGGGCACGCCGCCGTATCCCACCGTCATGTCGGCAGGGTCCTCCTCCACGATGTTCACTCCCGCGATGGCGGCATCGAGCGGATCCTCGCCCGACTGCATCCCCTTCACCGCGCGCTCCACGGCGCGCACGCCGTTGACGGAGGCGACCGCCACGGGCCGCTGTCCCGGCTTCTGCTGCGCGCGCGCGGCCTGCGAGAGGGCCGCGGCGGCCGCGGCGGTGCCGAGGAGCTTGCGCCTGGAAATGGTCATTCGCTCTCCAGCGACAGGACGTCGCGGCCGGTGATGCCGAGCAGGTAGAGGATGGAGTCCAGCCCCATCGCCGAGATCGAGGTGTGCGCCGCCTCGCGCAGCTTGGGCTTGGCGTGGAAGGCGATGCCGTGGCCGGCCTTCTGCAGCATGAGCAGGTCGTTGGCACCGTCGCCGATGGCGATCACCTGGTCGAGCGGCACACGCTCGCGCGCCGCCAGCTCCTCCAGGATCTCCGCCTTCCGCTGCGCATTGACGATGGGGCCGAGCACCCGGCCGGTGAGCGAACCGTCCGCGATCTCCAGCGTGTTGCTCCAGGCGAAGTCGATGCCCAGCCGCTTCTGCAGAGCTTCCGCGGCCACCGAGAAGCCGCCGGAGATGACTGCCGTCCGGTACCCCAGCCGCTTGAGCACGCGCAACAGCGTCTCGGCGCCCTCGGTGAGCGGGAGGTTTTCCGCCAGCTCGTGCAGGACCCGTGCAGAAAGTCCGCGCAAGAGCGCCACGCGCTCGCGCAGGCTCTGGTCGTAGTCCAGCTCGCCGTGCATCGCCCGCCGCGTGATGCCCGCGACCTGCTCGCCCACCCCGTGGGCGCGCGCCAGCTCGTCGATCACCTCGATGCGAATGAGGGTGGAGTCCATGTCCATGACGATCAGCCGCTTGCTGCGCCGGAGCAGCGACTCGGGCTGCAAGGCGCAGTCGAAGGCGCCCTCTCCCGCCGCCTGCAAGAGCGCCTGCTTGAGGGGCGCTTCCTCGCCGGACAGCGAGACGGCGAACTCCACCGAGGCCAGCCCGCCCTCGGAGAGCCGCTGGATCCGCTCGATGTTCGCGCCGTGGCGGGCAAGGATCTCCGAAACTTGTTGGAGTTGCCGGGGGCCCAGCGTCCGGGCGATGACCGTGAGCGCGTACCGCTGCGGAGCGCCGCCGCGCGACGGCTCGGGCTCCCGATCGTCCAACGAGAGGCCCAGCTCGCGGGCGACGAAGAGCAACTCCTTGAGCAGGGCCTGCTCGTCGTCCACCTCCACCGCGAATCCCAGCGTGAGCAGCCCCTGCACCACCACCTGCTCCACGTCGGTGAGCCGCGCGCCGGCCTGCGCAAGGGTCCGCGACAGGCGCGCGGTGATGCCCGGCGCGTCGCGCCCGGTGAAGGTGAGGATCAGCTCCGCCACGCGGCGACTCTTACACGGCGGACGCGCAGGCGCGGCACTTTCTCGCCGCCGCCGGGATCGTTTCCAGACACTCGGGGCAGGCCTTGGTCGCCGGAGCGGGAGCTGGTTTCTCCAGCAGTGCCCTGGTGAGGAAGAACACGACCAGCGCGATGATGACGAAGTCGACGAGGCGGCCGGCGAGGTCGCCGTACTTGATGGCGTTCTGGCCGGAGAGCGCGAACTGCGCGTTGCGCCAGTCGCCCGCGGGCAGCGCCAGGCCGAGGATCGGCATGAGCACGTCCTCGACGATGCCGGAGACCACCTTGCCGATGGCGGCGCCGATGATCACGCCGATGGCCAGCGCGACGGCGTTCTGCTTGAGCAGGAACTCCCGGAACTCGGTGGCGGTCTTTTGCATGGGCGCATCTTGGGCGCCGGCCCCCCGGGCGGGCAAGCGCTCCGCGCGGACAGCCTTCCCCGCGCGTCGGGTTGTCGCGAATTGCGCCGCGGACTAATCTTCGCGCCCCCAACCAAAGGAGGCGTCGATGGCGCCGCACAGAACGTTGCTGTTCGCATTCTTCGTGCTTCTCTCGTCCGTTGCGTGGGACCGCAAGCATGCGGATACGTTCGCGACGCTGCCGGCCCCCCGGGCCAACCCTGAAGGCATCACCGTCGACGGCAAGGGCAACGTCTTCGTCGCCGACTTCGAGGTGAAGGGGAATCCTCCCGGGCACGTGGTGGTCTTCGACCGGCAGGGCAAGTTCCTGCGCGACCTGGCCATCCCCGGGTCCAGCAACATGTTGCTGGGAATCGCCTTCCAGCAGTCCACCGGCAAGCTGCTGGTGATCGACTTCGGCAACGGGCAGGTGCTGCGCGTCGATCCGGTCAGCGGAGCGGCGACGCCGTTCACGGTGATCGGTCCGGGATCGGGCCTCAACGGCCTCACCTTCGACAAGGCGGGCAACGTCTACATCTCCGACTCGTTCCAGGGCGCCATCTTCAAGGTGGCTCCGACGGGCGGCCCGGCCACGCTGTGGAAGCAGGATCCGCTGCTCACCACCGCCGGCGTCCCTCCCTTCGGCGCCAACGGTCTGGCCTTCAACCACGACCAGAGCCTTCTCTTCGTGGCCAACACCGGGAACGACACCATCGTCCAAATCGCCAACGCCGGAGCCACTGGCGGCGCCGCCACCGTGTTCACCAATTCCATCAACGGCGCCGACGGGCTGATCATCGACGAGCACGACAACCTCTGGGTCTGCGCCAACCAGGCCGACGAGATCGTCGTGGTCGATCCCACCGGAAAGGCCATCGCCAAGCTGGGCGACTTCGACGGCCTCAAGAAGGGCGCGCCGGACGGCCTGCTCTTCCCTGCCAGCCTGGTGTTCGACGGTGATTCCCTGCTGGTCACCAACCTCTCCCTGGACCTGCGGCTCTTCGGCTCCAACACCGTGGATGCGCAGTGGGCCGCCCAGGTGACGCGCCATACCGTGGCGCGCCTGCCGCGCAGGATTCCCGACATCCAGAATCATTGACGGGCAGGCGGGCCGGATACACGCCGGTCGGGTTGTGGGAGGGGGTCCAGCGTGTTATCCACCGCCCGTGGAGCACCCGCAGATTTCCGTCGTCATTCCGCTGTTCAACGAAGAGGAGAACGTCCAGGCGCTGCTGGACGAGCTCTTCGGCGAGTTGTCGAAGCTCGGCCGGACGCACGAGGTCATCTGCGTCGACGACGGATCGCGGGACGGCACCTTCGCTGCGCTCTCCCGGATGGCGGCCGCGCGGCCGGAGCTGCGGGTGATCCGCTTCCGCCTCAACTTCGGCCAGACCGCGGCGATGAGCGCCGGCATCGAGGCGGCCCGCGGCGACGTGATCGTCCCGATGGACGGAGATCTGCAGAACGACCCCGCCGACATCGGCAAGCTGCTGGCGCGGCTCGACGCCGGCGCGGACGTGGTCTCGGGCTGGCGCAAGCACCGCAAGGACAAGGAGTTCGGGCGCAAGCTTCCCAGCCGCGTCGCGAATCGGATGATCTCCGCCATCTCCGGCGTGCGGCTGCACGACTACGGCTGCTCGCTCAAGGCCTATCGCCGCGACGTCCTGCGGGACGTGAAGCTCTACGGCGAGATGCACCGCTTCATCCCCATCTACGCCTCGTGGCAGGGAGCGCGGGTCACCGAGATGGTGGTGAACCACCGCGCCCGCCACGCCGGCCGGTCCAAGTACGGCTTCTCGCGCACCTTCAAGGTGGTGCTGGATCTGATGGTGGTGAAGTTCCTGGCCAGCTACGCCACCAAGCCCATCTACGTCTTCGGCGGGTTCGGGCTCTTCTCCTGGCTCTGCGCTTTCGCCGCCTTCGCCTGGGCGGTCTACTACAAGCTGCGCGGCCTCAAGGACTTCGTGCAGACGCCGCTGCCGCTGGTCACGGTGATGTTCACCCTGGTGGGGGCGCTGTCGCTCCTGATGGGGCTGCTCGCTGAGCTGGTGATCCGCACCTACTACGAGTCGCAGGACAAGCGTCCGTACCTGGTTGCCGAAGAGCTGAACGGGCCGACCGCGGTGCAGCTGCCGCGCGCCGTGAGGCAGTAGATGTGCGGCATCTGCGGCGACGTGGAGCTGGGTTCCGCGCCCGACGCGGAGGGCGTGCGCCGCGCCGCCAATGCCCTGGCGCATCGCGGCCCCGACGCGGAAGGCTTCTTTACCGAGGGGGCGGCCGCGCTGGGCCACCGGCGGCTTTCCATCCTCGACCTCGAGGGCGGCGTGCAGCCGATGACCCGCGACGAGGTCACGCTGGTCTTCAACGGGCAGGCCTACGACTTCGCCGCCCTCCGCGACGAACTGCGAGGCAAGGGCCATCCCTTCTCCACCCGCAGCGACACCGAGGTGGTGCTGCGCGCCTATCTGGAGTGGGGCGAGGAATTTCCCGAGCGCGTGCACGGAATGTTCGCGGTGGCGCTGTGGGACGCGCGCCGCCGCAAGCTGGTGTTGGCGCGCGACCGCCTGGGCAAGAAGCCGCTCTACTACTTCTGCCAGGGGACGCGGCTGGTCTTCGCCTCCGAGCTGAAAGCGCTGCTGGCGCACGGCGCCGCGCCGCGCGAGCTGGATGCGGACGCGCTGGTGCAGTACCTCGCCTGCGAGTACGTGCCCGCCCCGGCGAGCATCCTCAGAGCGGTGCGCAAGCTCCCCGCCGCGCACGTGGCGGTGTTCGACGAGCGGGGACTGCGACTGCGGCGCTACTGGGAGGTGCCCTCTCCCGTCGACGCTTCCATCTCCGCCGAGGACGCCTCGCGGGAGCTGTTGGGGCTGCTCGACGGCGCGGTGGCAAAGAGGCTGGTCGCGGACGTTCCGGTGGGCGTATTCCTCTCCGGCGGCGTCGATTCCACCTCCATCGCCGCGCTTGCGGTGCGCCACAAGCAGCCGCTGCAGACCTTCTCCATCGGCTTCGTCGAGCAGAGCTTCGACGAGTCGCCCTGGGCGGACCTGGCCTCGCAGCGGCTGGGGACGGAGCACGTCTCGCAGAAGTTCTCCGGCCAGGACTGCATCGATCTGTTGCCGGCCGCTGCCGCGCAGCTGGACGAGCCCTTCGCCGACCCCAGCTTCCTGCCCACCCTGCTCTTGTCGCGCTTCACCCGCCGCCACGTGAAGGTGGCGTTGTCCGGCGACGGCGGCGACGAGCTGTTCGCCGGCTACGATCCCTTCCTCGCGCACCGGCCCGCGGCGGCCCTGGCGCGCGTGCCGCGCTTTTTGCGCTCGGTCCTTCAACAACTGGTCCACCAGCTCCCCTCCTCCTCGCGCAACATGAGCCTCGATTTCCGGCTCAAGCAGTTCCTGCGCGGCGTGGACGCGCCGCCCTCCCTGCGGCACGCGTCGTGGATCGCCTCCTTCCTCCCACAAGAAATCGCGGTGCTGCTGCAGCCGGAGCTGCGCCAGAAGGCCGCGCCCGAGGTCGCCTTCCGCGCCGTGCTTGAGGACGCCGCGCGCAGCGGCGCGCGCCCCGGCTCGGTGGACGAGGCGCTGCGCTACTACCTGACGCGCTATCTCGCCGACGACATCCTGGTGAAGGCGGACCGCGCCTCGATGGCGGCCTCGCTGGAGCTGCGCGCGCCCTACCTCGACACCGCGGTGGTGGAGTTCGCCGCCCGGCTGCCCTGGCGCCTGAAGATGTCGCTGACCCGCACCAAGGTGATCCTCAAGCGCGCGCTGCGCGGCGTGGTGCCGGAGGAGATCCTGCGCCGTCCCAAGAAGGGCTTCGGCATCCCGGTGGCGGCCTGGATCCGCGGGCCGCTCCGGCCGCTCTTCGAGGATCTGCTCTCCGAGCGCGCGCTGCGCGAGGGCGGCGTCTTCGACCCGAAGCCCGTCCGGACGCTGCTGCAGACGCACGTCGAGGGCCGCGCCGACCTGCGCAAGCCGCTCTGGACGCTGCTCATGTTCCAGCTCTGGCAGAAGCACCACGCGAAGGCAGTCTCCCTGCGGAGCGCCGCATGAAGCGCATCCTGGTCACCGGCGGCGCCGGCTTCATCGGGTCGCATCTGGTCAAGGCGCTGATCGACCGTGGCGACGAAGTCACCATCGTCGACAACTTCGACCCCTTCTATCCCGAGCGCCTCAAGCGGCGCGGACTGGATCCCCGCGCGCGGCTGGAGCAGGAGGACATCCGCGACCAGGAGGCGATGCACCGCGTGTTCGGCGAGGCAAAGCCGGAGGTGGTGGTGCACCTGGCGGCGCTGGCGGGAGTGCGGCCCAGCCTGGAACGGCCAGGCGCATACATGGACGTCAACGTGCGCGGCACCGCCTGCGTCCTGGAAGCCGCGCGCGCCGCGGGCACGCGCCGCTTCGTGCTGGGCAGCAGCAGCTCGGTCTACGGCGCGCATGCCCAGGCCCCCTTTCGCGAGTCGGCGCGGATCGACTCGCCCGAAAGTCCCTACGCGGCCTCCAAGGTGGCCAGCGAGGTGCTGGCGCACACCTTCCACAACCTCTACGGCATCGAGGTGGCGGCGCTGCGCTTCTTCACCGTCTACGGCCCTCGGCAGCGACCCGACCTCGCCATCCACAAATTCTCGCGCCGGCTGCTGGCGGGCCAACCGCTGCCTTTCTTCGGCGACGGATCCACGCGGCGCGACTACACCTGGGTCGATGACATCGTGGCCGGCGTGGTCGCGGCGTGCGACGTCCCGCTCTCCTTCGACATCCTCAACCTCGGCGGCGCCCATACCACCTCGCTGGCCGAGTTGGTCGCGCTGCTCGAGGAGGCGCTGGGCGTGCGCGCCGTCCTGGACCGCCAGCCGGCGCAGCCCGGCGACGTGCCGCTCACCAGCGCGGACGTCTCCCACGCCGGGCAGGTGCTCGGGTACGCCCCGCGGACGCCGATCCGGACGGGCGTTCGCCTGTTCGCAGAGTGGGTCCGTGGTCTCGGGTACGACTGGACCTGACGCCGTCCACATACTGCTCCAGTGAAACTATCGGCCTTCCTGGGTGCGCGCCGCGAGGCGATCGGGCGCCGCTGGATCGATCGCGTCCGCGCCAGCCTGCGTAGCGAGGAGGCGCTCGACGATGCGGAGATCTTCGACAGCCTCTACGCGTTCCTCGAAGAGGTCATCCGGGCTTTGGACGCGGACTCCACGCTCCCGGGAGCCGGCCGGGACCTCGCTGCCGCGCACGGGTCCCAACGCCAGGTGCTACGGCGCGACATTTACGACGTCGTCCACGAATACGGCCTGCTCTTCCACTCCGTGGTGGACGAGGTGGTGGCCGAGAAAGCCGGCCCCTTCCAGCCCGCTGAGTACGCCAGGCTTTCCGCCTGCCTGTCGCGGGGCGCCTCCGAGGCCGTGCGAGAGTACGCCGGGCTGCGCGATCTGGAGCTGCGCCAGAAGGGATGGGACCATTTCGCCTTTCTCGCCCACGAGATCCGCGGGCCGCTGCATACCGCGCGGCTGGCGGCGCAGCTCATCCACTCCGGCGCGCCGCGGGAGCGGGGGATGGAGGTGCTGGAGCGCAGCCTCGCCCAGCTTGCGGAGTCCATCGATCACGCGCTGGTGGACGCGCGCCTGCGCGGCATCGATGCCGGCGGCTCGCTTCAGCTCGAGGAGATGGACCTGGGCCGCCTGCTGGCGCGCTCGCTGGAGGAGGCGCGGCCCGACGCGGAGGCGCGCAGGATCACGCTGCGGATCGAGCCGCAGACGCCCTGGAAGAACAAGGTCGACGAGCGCGTGCTCCGCTCGGCGATCGGCAACCTGGTGCGAAACGCGGTGAAGTTCACTCGCAGCGGCGGGACGGTTACCGTCCGCGCTCCGCCGGGATCCATCGAGGTGCAGGACGAGTGCGGCGGCCTCAAGCAGGGCGACGAGTCGCGCATCTTCGAGGCCTTCCGTCAGGCCGGGGAGGATCGCAGCGGCTTCGGCCTCGGGCTCGCCATCGCCAAGGCGGCCATCGAATCCCACGGGGGCACGCTCACGGTGCGCAACCTGCCCGGGACGGGCTGCGTCTTCGTGGCCACCCTCCCGCGGAACTAGCGGACCCCGAGCAGCTCCACCTCGAACACCAGCGTGGCGTTGGGTGGAATCACGCCGCCGGCGCCCTGCGCGCCGTATCCCAGCTCGGGCGGGATGGTGAGCTTGCGCTTGCCGCCCACCTTCATGCCCTGCACGCCCTGGTCCCAGCCCTGGATGACCTGGCCGCGGCCGAGCGGAAACTGGAAGGGCTGTCCCCGGTCCTTCGAGGAGTCGAACTTCTTCCCGTCGGTGAGCCAGCCCGTGTAGTGCACCGAGACGACCTTGCCCTTCACCGCCTCGTCGCCGCTGCCCACCACCACGTCCTCGACCTGCAGCTTGCCCGGCATGCTCGCCTCCTATTGCTGGCGCACCAACGGACCACTGGCCGGCGTCTCCTCGTCGGGGTACGGCCTCTCTCCCGGCTCCAACCGATATACCTTGACGACGTCCTTGCCGCCGACGCTCTCCACGTGCCACGGCGCGCGCCGGGAGAGGTTCTGGACCGCGTCCTGGTTGAGGAAGTAGAGGCGGCCCACCTGCACCACCACGTAGCAGACGCGTCCGGCCCGGCAGGTTCGGCCGCGCCGCACCAACGTCTGCAGCAGATCGCCGCGGCCCGCCCAGCCCGCGTAGAGCTGCGCCGGCCAGTCGATCTCGGTCGAAAGCTCCGCGTTGGGCTCGGCGTGGCTGGCCACGTACTGCACGGCCTCGCGGAAGCCCGCGTCGAAGTAGTCGCAGTGCGGGAAGTACCACTGCACGCGCTCGTCGCCGCCGCCCAGCGCGGAGATGTAGAGGCGGTAGTGCGGCGCGTGCGCCACCGCGGCACGGGCCTCGGCAAAGGGCAGCACCAGAACCGCGGCGGCGGCAGCGGTCCAGCGCACGGCGGGTTGGCGCAGGACCTCGATCATCCGCGCCGCCGCGTATCCCGCGAGGATCAGGAAAGCGGGCAGCACGCTGACGAAGAAGCGGCCCCACTTGGACCCGGAGACGGAATGGACCAGGAACCACACCGCGAGCCAGCCGAGCATCAGCTTGTGGGCGGGCCGCCGCTGCAAGAGCGCCGCCGAAAGGCCGAGCATGGCGCAGATGAAGGTGGCCGGCGCCAGCTTCACCGCGGCGAAGACCGCGTAGAACCACGGCGGGGTGCCGCCCAGGCCGTACTCGACCAGGTTGTGGTAGATGCGCCCCATGAAGAAGAGCGACCCGTGCACCGTCTGCTGGCCGGTGGTGTAGCTCTTCGCGTACTCCCAGGTGGAGGGCAGGAACGGCGACCAGTTGATCGCCACCCAGAGGAGCAGCGCCACCCCGATCAGCTGCAGCCACCGGCCCAGCGGAACGCGCCAGCGCGAGTCGCGGCGCACCCAGAGGTAGAACACCACCGGGATGGGGGTGAGGAAGAAGAAATACTTCGACGCCAGCATGCCCCCGAGCGACAAGGCGGCGAAGATCTCCCAGCGCCCATGGTTGCGGCCGTCGTCGGCGGCAGCCTTGGCCTCTGCCAGGCACCAGAGCAGCAGCATGAGGAAGAGGCCCAGGAGCGTGTCTTCCTTGGCCACGCGCTGGTAACCCACCAGGGTCACCGAGCAGGCGGCCAGCGCCGCCGAGAGGATCCCTGCGCCGCGGCCGAAGAGCCGCCGCGAGAGGAGCGCGACCACCACGATGGAGACGCCGCCCGCCAAGGCGTTGGGCAGGCGGGTCATGGTCTCGGGCGCCCAGCCCAGGCGCGAACCGACGAAGATGCTGGCGGCGATCAGCCACTTCATCAGCATCGGGTGCTCGACGTCGTCGCCGGAGAAGATCCCCTGGAGGTACCGGTTGGCGGCCAGCCACTTGTGGACTTCGTCGTCGCCGAAGCCCTCGGCGGACAGCGCATGCAGCCGCAGCCAGAGACCGAAGGCCACCAGGGCGGCGAGCGCCAGCGCGGCCGCCGCTCCCCAGGGCGCGGTGCGGCCGCGCAGTTGTTCGGGCGAAAACTCCATGGAACCGCCGCCTTCTACCCGCGAACGCGGCGAAAAGCCAAGGATTGGCGCATGGCGGGCGAGCCGTTAAGCTGCCGCCTCAACGTGGTCTGCACTTCGCGCACCTTCCTGGCACTCTGCGTGCTCCTCATTTCCGCAGGGACCGCCGGCGAGGAACCGCGGCCACCGGTGAGCACTCCCATCGACGTCCATTCCTTCCGCGTCCTGGAGAGCTACTCAGGGCCCGTCAGCTACTACAAGCTGGTGGAGGATCCGCAGATGCCCTTCATCCGGGCGGTCTACCGGCCGCCGCTGGAGACGGTGACGCTGGGCGCGGAGGTGCCCGACAACCTGCACCAGGGCACCAGGCGTGTGCGCTGGAAGTGGCGGGCGCAGGTCCTGCCCAAGGGCGGCGACGAGTGCAAGGAAGGGTTCGGCGACTCGGCCGCGGTGGTCTACGTCTCCTGGAAGCGCGGACTCAAGTGGTACTCGATCAAGTACGTGTGGAGCGCGGTGGGCGAAAAGGGCCGCGTCTGCGACCAGAAGCGGAACCTCTTCGTCGTGCAGGACACCGTCATCCTCGAGACCGGCGGGCCGCTGGGGCAGTGGAAGGACGAGGAGATCGATCCCTCCGCAGAGTTCCGCGCCCACTTCGAGGGCGGCAACGCCAACGCCGACGTGCCCGACTTCCTCGGACTGGGGATCATGAGCGACGGCGACCAGACGAAGTCCATCTCCGCCGCCGACTACGCGGCCTTCACGCTGGTGCGGTGAGGTTCAGCCGGCGTCGGGCTCGGCTACCGCTCCGGGCGCCACGTCCGGCAGCGTGGGCTTGGGCAGGTGCAGCAGGCTCTTCTTGCCGAAGAGCGTCTCGCCCTCCATCACCAACACGAGCACGCCACCCATGAAGCCGGGGACCACCTGCGTCAGGTGATAGAGGAAGATGAAGGCCAGCGCCGTCTCCTTGGGGATGCCGAAGGCGATCAGCGCCAGCGTGCCGCCGGCCTCGAACGAGCCGGCGTTTCCCGGCGACGGCACGGTGGTCGCCACGTTGAAGGCAGTGAGGGCGGCGAAGGCCTGCATCGGGCTCAGGTTGAGCCCCAACGCGTGCCCCGCCACCATGATCACGAAGGTCTCCCAGAGCCAGGGGAGCGGCGCGATCACCGTCTCCACCAGGAGGAGGCGCTTCCAGTGGTTGGAGGCGAAGCCGTCGCGCAGGTTGGTGAGCCACCTGGGGCCCCGGCGCAGGATGCCGCTGGCCATCAGCGCCAGCAGGATGCCCACGGTGATCACCAGTCCGCCCATCAGCATCAGCGCGCGGAAGAGCCAGGCGGGAGGCGAGCCCAGCAGGCAGAGGACGGGGAAAGCAGCCACCCAGCCCCACTTGTCGCTCCAGAAGTCGACGATCTCGGTGCCCAGCAGCTTGGCGCGCGAGATGCCGGTGCGCTTGCCCAGGTACTGCACCCGGAGCAGGTCGCCGCCGCGCGCCGGCAAGAGCACGTTGAAGGTGAACCCCACCATCATCGCGCGGTAGGCCTGGCCGTAGCTCAGGTTGAGCAGCGGCTTCATCACCACGCACCAGCGCAGGGCCTGCAGCGCCATCAGCACCAGGCCGCCCAGCGCAGCAAAGAAGAGCGGCTGGTCGGAGATGCCGTGCAGCGAAGCGATCAGCTCCCGCTGCGAGATGCCCAGGTAGAACACCACTGCCGCCGCGGCCATGAGCCCCGCACAAAGCCCCAGGGCGGTCCGCAGCCAGAGCCGATCCGTCACAAGAGGCCCGTCATCTCGGCGACGCGGCGGAGCGTGACCGGAGCCTCCACCTCCGAACGGCAGGCGTCGAAGCAGGATCCGCAGTTGGGCCCCTGGTAGCTGCCGGGCAGGAACTCCGAGTAGTGCGAGATGGGCGGGAGCTCCGCGCAGGGCTGCACCATGCCCTTGGGGGTGACGTGGATCATCACCTTTCCGGCGCGGCAACCCTTGATCTCGCGCTCCTCGTAGAAGCGGGGCAGCGTCTCGAAGAAGTAGTCCGAGGTCATGATGTTCCCGAGCTCGCGCTTGAGCTGCACCAGCCGGGCGCAGACCATCTTGAACTCGGCCATCTTCTCCCGGGAGACGAAGTGCTTCTGGTTGCCGTTCTTCAGGTCGTTGTAGCCGGAGAAGGCGATGTTGATGCCCCACTTGTGCGCGAGGCGGACCAGCGGCTCCGCGTCGTGCATGTTGTCGACCATCAGCATGGAAGCGAAGGTGAAGACGTTGTAGCCCTCGGCCACCATCTTCGGGATGGTGCTCTCCAGCCTCTCGAAGAGCCCTGGGAGGCCGCGCTCCTTGTCCTGGCGGGCGTCGGGGTAGTTCATCGAGATGTTGATCTGGTTCACGCCCGCCGCCACCAGCCCCTCGATCTTGTCGGCGGTGAGGAAGCCGCCGTGGGTGAGCACGGTGATGTAGCGGAACCCCGGCAAACCCTTGATCTGCTTGACCAGCGGCACCAGGTCGCGGCGCAGCATCGGCTCGCCGCCGGTGAAGACCACCACCAGGGGGTCGAAGCGGCGGACCACGTCGGTGAAGTCCGTCATCTCGTCGCGATCGCTGATTTTCCAGTAGTCGCAGAAGTCGCAGCGGGCGTTGCAGCGCTTGGTGACTTCGATGGAGACGGAGACCGGGCGCTTGTTGAAGGTCACGTCCAGGAACTTCCCCGCTGCGCGCAACTTCTCCAGCGGGCTCAAAGCGATCTTCATTCATGGACCCCTGAAAGCGCGCACGGATAGCATCTGACGACGGTTCTGGCAACGTGCCGCAGTGCGCTGCGCGGCGGGCAGGAGACTGCTCTCAAGCCCGTCCGGACACAACAAAACGGAACTTTGCCAGCACCAGCTCCGCTGCCCGCCGGCCCGGGGCGGGCAGGGCGGCGTCGCGGGCCGATTCCTGGAGGCGCCGCGCCTGATCCGCGGGCAGTGTCCTTCCTTCCCACACCTTGCTGGCGGCCTCCTCGGCGAGCAGGCGCAGGAACGACTCCTCGCCCCGGACGCCGGCCAGCGCTTCCGCCGCGCCCAGCAGGCGGTCCACCGCCTCCGGACGGTCCTCGAAGAGTGACTGGATGCGGGAGGCGAGCGGGCCGGCTGCCACCTGCGCCTGCGGAGGTGGGGGCAGGTCGGACGAAGGCAGCGCCGGCGCTGCCCACTCGAAGGCATCGTCTCGCCACCGGTCCTCGCGGGGCACGCGAGCTCCGCGGGCATCGAACGCCAGGTCCTTGCGCGGCGGCGCAACCAGCGGCGTTTTCCGCGTCGGGTCGAGATTCGTCGTCTGCTCAACCTTCGGCCTGGGCGCAGGTCTCGCGGCGTGGGGCCCCTGCGCCGCCAGCGGCTCCATCGCTTTCGGCGGCAAGACCGTGGGCGGCGGTGGTGCGGCCGCCTGGCGGAACGGTGAGCGCCGGATCGGTGGCGCCAACGTTTTTCCGGGCGGCGCGGGGGTCACGGGCCCCTCGGGCATCTGCCGGCCGCGGGCAAGGGGGGGCGGCGGGGAAGGCTTCTTCAGCGTCGCGGGGCTTACGGCGGCATCGGCGGACTCGATCCCGGCCGAGCCTTCCTCGGCTTCCTTGACCAGGGATCCGAAGGCATCGGGCAGGTTGGGCGGCCAAGCGGGAACCAGTCCCATCCGCTTCGCCGCCGCCGGCGCGCGGCGATAGGCAGTGCACGTCTGGGCCAGGAGCCGCTTCCAGCCGGTCCGATGACCCTCCGGCAACTCGCCCAGGCCCAGCGCGAAGAGGCCTGCGAGGGCCCCGGCGTGTAACTCCGGCATGCCCTGCAACAGCTCCTTGACGCGGGCCTGGCCCACGGCCGACGCCGCCGACTGCACGGCCCGGGCGAAGGCACCGGCCATCAGGCTGATGGTGGCGATCTCGCCGCCGAGCTGCAGCGCCGCGGGCAGGCCGCTCTCCACCAGCTTGCGCGCGTCGCCGCCGAGTCGCGGGTCGGTGAGCAGATCGCCGGCGCCCACGAAGAGGTGGCCCACGTAAGGCGGATCGATACCCGCTTCCAGGAGGCACCGCGTCGCCGCCAGCCGCGAGCTCTTGGGAAGGCGCAGATCGCAGGCCACCTCCAGCAAGACCGCCCCGGCATCGGCGTGCGAGGCGAGCTCCACCTGCTCGCCGCCGGAAGCCGACAGGGCATTGGCGAGCGCCGACACGGCGGCGTTCTCGCGATGGCGCAGCTCGCGCAGGTAGTCGTCGAGGGTGCGCCACTCCCCCGCGCGGTCCTGGCGCAGCGTCGCCAGCACGCTCATGGCCGGCGCGGTCTCCCCATGGTGGCGAGCGTGCTGCGGGAGAAGACCCAGAGGTGGGCGAGGAACAGCACGCCCCACCCGAGGGCCACCCAGTGCACCCAGAACCGGTCCGGGCTCAGCCGCCGGTTCACCAGCGCGCAGGCGAGCAGCCCGAAGATCATCGCGAAGGCGTGGGCGGTGAGCAGGACGCGGTGGCGCTCGCGGATCAGGAACCCCTTGCCGGGCATTCGCGATCTCTACCGCGAAAAGGAGAGCACCGTCTGCCCCCGGCCCAGATGCTCGGCGAGCGCGTGGAAGAGCAGGACGCCGATCAGCACCGGCGCCGCCCTCTTGCCGCGCAGGTGCGGGCGCAGCTTGTCGAGGAGCGCCAGCGCCGCGACCGCCTCGAGCGCGAAGGGCAGGTAGCCGAGGTATCCCGGCAGCGGCATCTCGAACAGCTTGGGTCGCTCGAAGAATGGGATGGTGTACGACCAGCCGCGGGCGCACCGCCAGTTGAGCGATTCCCAGACCAGGCCCAGGGGAAGGCCCAGCGCCATGACCCGCAGCCGCACCCGCACGCCCGCGAGCGCCTCGCAGATGGGCCAGAGGAAGATGAAGGCCAGCGGAAAGGCGAAGCGCGGGAACGCGAGCGCAAGCGCCAGGGCTGCGAGGCCGGCCAGCAGCTTGATGCGGCGAGCTTCGATGGCGGCGACCCACTGGGGGCCAGGCGGAAGCTGCGCGAGCCCCAGCCGCACCGCCGGCAACACCGTCGCGAAGGAAGCGGCTGCGAAGAGGCCGCCTGCCCACGGGCTCGGTGAGACGCCCGCGTACCACCAGTTGTGCAGGCGCAGGTTCACCAGCTCGAAGACGTCCCAGAAGACGACGCTGGCAACGGCCGCGGCTACCCAGTCCGCAGGCGACCGCAGCGGAGACAGGCCGCGGCGCCATCGGGCGAGGCCGTCCAGCGCGACCAGCACTCCCGCCCAGGCGATCGGAAAGCGCAGCAGGTCCACCTGGCTGCTGAGCCGCGACAAGAGGAGCGTCGCGACCACCCACACGATGCCCACGGCGAATCCGGCCACGCGCCGACGTTACCGGAAAGGCGCACCTGGCGCAGGCCCGAAGCGCGGGCGCCGGGCCCCCCACGAGAGGCCCGGCGCCCTGCAATCGCGGCCCGCACCCGGAGTGGCAGGCCGCGGCCCCGCACTGCTGCACGCCGCCGTCAGCTGCGGCGTGCCAGGACCGTCTCGCGACGGCCTACTTGGGGTTCGGATTGTCGGTCGTCCCGTTGCCCGTGTTCGACTTCGAGTTCATCTGGTCGGTGCCGGTGCCGGCGCTGTTGTTCGTGCCGCTGCTCCCGATGCTGTCCGACTTCGAGGCGCTGCCGCTGGTGGAGGCGCCGCTCTTGGAGTGGTGGCCGCTCTTCTTCGCCTTGCCAATCACCTCGATCTTGTCGGCGCGGTTGGAGGCCGGATCGAAGCTGGCGCGGATCTGCGTGCCTTCACGGATGGCGGAGATGCCGGCCGCCACGGGCTGGCCGCGGCGCAGCACCTGGGTCTGCGAGTCGACGGTGAGCGTGACGCCGCCGGCGTCCTGGTCGAGCGTGATGCTGTTCTGGTCCACCTTCTCAACCGCGCCGGTCACGGTGCGCAGGCTGGCGTTGTCATTGGACGCCGAGGCGGAGCTCCTGTCGGAGGTCGAGCCCGAGGAGCTGCCGATTCCGGAGGAGCTGCCCATGCCCGAGGAGCTGCCCGTGCTGCCGGAGTTGCCGCTCTGGCCGTACGTCGAGCCGGAGGAGCCGGTGTTTCCGGTCTGCCCATAGGTCGAACCGGAGGACGAGCCGGTGTTGCCGCTCTGTCCATACGTGGAACCCGACGTCGAGCCGGTGCTTCCGCTCGCGCTGCCGGAGCTG
>Ga0136846_1229044_pt1 | contig 24868 bp, 20 predicted proteins | sample HopSoiMetagenom2_FD_96841 | JGI IMG/M metagenome (GOLD analysis project Ga0136846, IMG submission 96841) | Grasslands soil microbial communities from Hopland, California, USA - 2 Assembly 2016 (version 4) | ecosystem: Environmental > Terrestrial > Soil > Grasslands | place: USA: Hopland... | reverse complement strand
CCCAGGCGCATGGCCTTGCCGGTGTGGGGCAGCAGGGCTGTCAACAGTTCGTCACCTTGTGCCCTGTGGTCGGCTCTTGTCGATTCCAGCAAGGTAATGGCTTTGGCGATAGCGCGGCGCTGGGCCATCGCATCCGCGCCCCTGATGGCCTGGAGGAAATCAGGCGCAGCCGTCACGTTGCAGACTCCGTCACACGCCATTCATAGTGCAGATCCACGCCCTCTTCGCCTTGCAGCACAAAGCCGTGGCGCAAGTAGAAGCGGTTGGCATCACTTTCTTTCAGCGCGGTGAGCCTGACGGCCAAGCCGCTCTCACGCGCCTGGGCCAGCACCTGCCGCAGCACCCAGGAACCTATGCCCTGGCCACTGGCACTGCTGCGCAAATAGAGGTGATCGAGCCGCAGGGCTGCATCGCCCTCAGGCTTGAGCGTGAAGAAACCCACGCGCTCGCCGTCAAGCAGGATGTGTTGCATGAAAGGCGGCAGAAATCCCGCAGACAGCCGTTCACGCGAGCGCGCAAGATCGAAGCGGCCAACGCGCTCCAGGCTGGGGCGCATGGCATCGATGCGCAAGGCCAGCATCTCCTCGAAGTCGCCGGCAAGCACCGGCTGCAAGGACAGGCGGGAACTGATATCCGTCACCGCAGGCTCATTTCGCAACGGCGGCGCGAATCTGTTCCAGCACATCTTTGGCGCTGGCCGGGATCGGTGTTCCGGGGCCGTAAATGCCCTTCACGCCAGCCTCGTACAGCATCTCGTAGTCCTGCCGCGGGATCACTCCGCCGACAAACACGATGATGTCGTCCGCGCCCTGCTTCTTGAGCTCGGCAATGATGGCCGGCACCAGCGTCTTGTGGCCTGCGGCCAGCGTCGAAACGCCCACCGCATGCACGTCGTTTTCAATCGCCTGGCGCGCGCACTCTTCGGGCGTCTGGAACAGCGGTCCCATGTCCACGTCAAAGCCCAGGTCGGCAAAGGCCGTGGCCACTACCTTGGCGCCGCGGTCGTGGCCGTCCTGGCCGAGTTTGGAAATCATCACGCGCGGGCGGCGGCCCTGCTCTTCGGCAAAGGCGTTGATTTCAGTCTTGAGTGTTTCCCAGCCTTGGGCGGAGTCATAAGCGGCAGCGTACACACCAGTCACCTTTTGGGTATCGGCGCGGTGGCGCCCGTAGACTTTCTCAAGAGCATCGCTCACCTCACCCACCGTGGCGCGCAGGCGCACGGCCTTGATGCTGAGGTCCAGCAGATTGCCGTAGTTATTTTCGGCGGCTGCCGTCAAGGCGTCCAGCGCTGCCTGCACTGCGGCGGTGTCCCGCTTTGCCTTGATGGCCTTGAGCCTCGTGATTTGGCCATCGCGCACCGCCACGTTGTCAATGTCGCGCGACTCGATGGCGTCCTCGGTCTTGAGTTTGTATTTGTTGACGCCGACGATGACGTCTTTGCCGCTGTCAATGCGCGCCTGCTTTTCAGCCGCGGCCGCCTCGATCTTGAGCTTGGCCCAGCCGCTGTCGACGGCCTTGGTCATCCCGCCCATGGCTTCAACCTCTTCAATGATGGCCCAGGCCGCGTCGGCCATGTCTTGCGTGAGCTTTTCCATCATGTAGCTGCCAGCCCAGGGGTCGATCACATGCGGGATATGGGTCTCTTCCTGGATGATCAGCTGGGTGTTACGGGCGATGCGGGCGCTGAACTCGGTGGGCAGCGCAATCGCTTCGTCAAACGAATTGGTGTGCAGGCTTTGCGTGCCGCCAAACACGGCCGCCATGGCCTCGATGGTGGTGCGCACCACGTTGTTGTAGGGGTCCTGTTCGGTCAGGCTCCATCCGGAAGTCTGGCAGTGCGTGCGCAGCATCAGGCTCTTGGGGCTCTTGGCGTTAAAGCCTTTCATGATGCGGCACCACAGCAGTCGCGCGGCGCGCATCTTGGCGACTTCAAGGTAGAAGTTCATGCCAATGGCCCAGAAGAAACTCAGGCGCCCGGCGAAGTCGTCCACGTCCAGGCCTTTTCCCAGCGCAGTTTTCACATACTCTTTTCCGTCGGCCAGCGTGAAGGCCAGTTCCAGCGCCTGGTTGGCGCCGGCTTCCTGCATGTGATAGCCCGAGATCGAGATCGAATTGAACTTGGGCATGTTCTGCGCTGTGTACTCAATGATGTCGCCGATGATGCGGATGCTGGGCTGGGGCGGAAAGATGTAGGTGTTGCGGACCATGAACTCCTTGAGGATGTCGTTCTGGATGGTTCCGCTCAATTTGTCCTGGCTCACGCCCTGCTCTTCAGCCGCGACCACATAACCTGCCAGCACCGGCAGCACCGCGCCATTCATGGTCATGGAGACGCTGACCTTGTCCAGCGGGATCTGGTCGAACAGGATTTTCATGTCCTCGACCGAGTCAATCGCCACGCCGGCCTTGCCGACGTCGCCCGTCACACGCGGGTGGTCGCTGTCATAGCCGCGGTGCGTGGCCAGGTCAAACGCGACCGACACGCCCTGCCCGCCTGCGGCCAGCGCTTTGCGGTAGAAGGCATTCGACTCTTCGGCGGTGGAAAAGCCGGCGTACTGACGGATGGTCCACGGACGCACGGCGTACATCGTGGCCTGCGGGCCGCGGATGAAGGGCTCAAAGCCCGGCAAGGTGTTGGTATGGGGCAGGTCTTTGGTGTCTTCGGCGGTGTACAGCGGTTTGACGCTGATGCCGTCCGGCGTCTGCCAGTTCAGCGCGTCCACATCGCCGCCGGGCGCTGATTTGGCGGCCGCTTTGGCCCAAGCCTCAAGACTGGCTGCGGGAAATTCAGGTTCGGGAGGTCGCTTGGCCATGGGATGTTTACCGTAACAGGATGCAGAGGCTGGCGATAGACGCCATCGCACCGGGAAATGAAATTCTGGTCGGTCCAAGTTTACATCATTTATAATTATTGATGCAAAATTCAATTTCAAGTAATATGCGCCAACGCGCTGGCAGAAAACAGCGCGCCTGAAGCTTTGCCCCACCCCTGAAAACACCCTATGTCCATGGCCGCCGTGTCCCTGACCCCCCGAGCGCTTTATGAAGAAGTGGCGGAGCTTTTGCGCCAGCGCATCTTCAACCGCGAACTCGCGCCGGGCAGCTGGATTGACGAGCTCAAGCTGGCCGAGGAATACGGCATCAGCCGCACGCCGCTGCGCGAGGCCCTGAAGGTGCTGGCCACTGAAGGCCTGGTCACGATGAAGGTGCGGCGCGGCGCTTATGTGACTGAGGTGTCTGAACGCGACCTCGCCGACGTGTACCACCTGCTTGCATTGCTCGAAAGCGACGCCGCCGGCGTGGTGGCCACCCAGGCCACACCTTCACAGTTAAAAGAATTGCAAGGCCTGCACAACGAACTCGAAAAAGCCGTTGAGAACCGCGAACGGTTTTTCGAGATCAACGAAGCCTTTCACATGCGCCTGCTGGAAATCGCCAACAACCGCTGGCGCGACCAGATGGTGGCCGACCTGCGCAAGGTGATGAAGCTCAACCGCCACAACTCGCTACTGAAAAGCGGGCGTATTGAAGAGTCACTGGCCGAACACCGCGCCATCATGCAGGCGCTGGCCGCGCGGGACGCCGAAGCCACGGCGCAGCGAATGCGTGAACATTTCAGGAACGGGCTGCAAGCCGCCGCCTGAGAAGCTGCCCACGGCTTGAATGGCATCAGGCCTGCTGCGGCTGCGCCTCCCAGTGCTGCACCACTTTGCCGTGCTTGTCCACGCTCTCCAGGAGGACCGGAAAACCCCAGAGGCGCGCGATGTGCCTGATCACCTCCTGGACGTCATCCGTCAGCGTCCGGTCGTTGTGCCGGCTGTGGCGCAGGGTCAGTGAGCGGTTCCCGCGTACGTCCACGTCCCAGACCTGTATGTTGGGCTCGCGGTAGTTCAGGTCGTGCTGGCGCGACAGCGCCTCGCGCACATGCCGGTAACCGGCCTCGTCATGGATAGCCGCCACTTCCAGTTCGGACCTGTTCGCGTCATCCACCACCGAGAAGAGGCGGAATTCGCGTATCAATCGCGGCGAAAGGTATTGCCCGATGAAACTCTCATCGCGGAAATGCCGCATTGCGTAGTCCAGCGTCTCCAGCCAGTTGGAGCCCGCAACGTCGGGCAACCACTGCCGGTCTTCCTCGGTGGGGGACTCGCAGATGCGCTTGAGGTCGCTGAACATGGCAAACCCCAGCGCATACGGGTTGATGCCGTTGTAGCCCGGGTGTGTCACCGGCGGTTGGTAAATGACATTGGTGTGGGATCGCAGGCATTCGATCATGAAGCCATCGGTCAGCAAGCCCTCGTCGTACAGGGAATTGAGCAGCGTGTAATGCCAGAACGTGGCCCAGCCTTCGTTCATGATCTGCGTCTGGCGCTGCGGGTAAAAGTACTGGCCGATCTTGCGCACGATGCGTATCACCTCGCGCTGCCAGGGCTCCAGCAGGGGCGCGTTTTTCTCGATGAAATACAGAATATTTTCCTGCGGCTCCGGCGGAAAGCGGCGTTGGGTTTTTTCGGCCGGCTTGTCGGCCGGCTTGGGCACCGTGCGCCACAGGTCGTTGAGCTGCTGCTGCAAATAGGCCTCGCGGTCCTTGCGGCGGGCCTCTTCCTCCGCCAGCGACAGCTTCTGCGAACGCTGGTAGCGGTCCACGCCGTGGCTCATCAGGGCATGGCACGAGTCCAGCAACTGCTCGACCGCCTCCCAGCCGTGGCGCTCCTCGCATTCGGCAATGTAAGCTCGCGCGTACACCAGATAGTCGACGATGGCGGCCGCGTCGGTCCACATCTGGAACAGGTAGTTGCCCTTGAAGAAGGAGTTGTGGCCGTAGCAGGCATGCGCCATCACCAGCGCCTGCATCGGCATGGTGTTTTCTTCCATCAGGTAGGCGATGCAGGGGTTGGAATTGATCACGACCTCGTACGCCAGCCCCATCTGGCCCCGCCGGTAATTTTTTTCGGTCGAGATGAACTGCTTGCCGAAGGACCAGTGCCGGTAGTTCACCGGCATGCCCACCGACGCGTAGGCATCAATCATCTGCTCTGCGGTGATGACCTCGAGTTGCACCGGGTAGGTGTCCAGGCCGAAGGACTTTGCCTTCCGCGCAATTTCGCCGTGGTAGAGCTCGATCAACTCGAAGGACCAGTCGGATGGGCTGGGCAGGCAGGCGCGCCGGCGCCCCGCATCCGGCGCGCCTGGCGCCGACGCTTCGGCGGGCTTTTTCGCGGTCTTTGTCATGGCTTGGCGCCTTTTTTGAACAGTTCCCTGAACACCGGGAATATCTCGTCCGCGCTGGCCACCTTGCGCATCGCGAAATTCCGGTTGGCCTCCTGTACCTGGGTGTACTCTTCCCAGAGGTTCTGGTCTTCCTCGCCCACCTGCACATAGGCGAAATAGCGCGACACGGGCAGCAGTTTGTTGGCCAGCAGCTCACGGCAGCGGGACGAATCCTGGTGCCAGTTGTCGCCGTCCGAAGCCTGGGCGCCATAGATGTTCCAGTCGCCGGGCGGGTAGCGCTCCTGGATGATCTGGTGCATCAAGGCCAGCGCGCTGGACACCACGGTGCCGCCGGTCTCGGTGGACTGGAAGAACTCCTCTTCGGACACCTCGGTGGCCTGGGTGTGGTGGCGAATGAAGATGACATCGGTCCTCTCGTAATGCTTGCGCAGGAACAGGTAAAGCAGGATAAAAAACCGCTTGGCGATGTCCTTGCGCGTTTCATCCATGGAGCCCGAGACATCCATCAGGCAAAACATGACCGCCTTGGCGGTGGGCTGCGGCACCCTGACCCGGTTGCGGTAGCGCAGGTCGAAGGGGTCGAAGAAAGGAATGGTCTTGAGGCGCCGGCGCAGCGTGTCGATTTCCGTCCTCAGGGTCAAAATCTCGTCAGGCAACTCGGGCGCATCGCGCAGGGCCAGCGCCAGTTGCGCCTCCAGCGCATGCATTTGCCGCCGCGTCTCCCCGCCTATGGCGATGCGCCGGCTGAGGGCGACCCGCAGGGAGCGCACCACATGCAGGTTGGTCGGCGTTCCGTCCGAAATAAAACCGGCGCGCCGCGACTTCCACTCCGGCGCATCGGGCAAAAGCTGGGTGCGTATGAGGTCGGGCAGCGCAAGATCGTCAAAGAAGTACTGCATGAACTCTTCGCGCGTGATGCGAAACACGAAGTCGTCATCACCCTCCCCATCCGGGCTGGCCTCGCCGCCCGAGCCGCCTCCGCTACCGCCCTCGGGCCGCTTGATGCGGTCGCCACGCACTTATTCACGGTTGCCGGGGTGCACGGTCTCGCGCGTGCCGCCGGTGTGCCCGAACACCGGCTGATAGACGTCGCGCCGGGGCAAGGTGACGTCTTCGCCCTGCTCGATATCGTGGATGCTGCGGCCCGCGACGGCACGGCGCACGGTATCGCGTATCTGCTCGCGAAAGCGGCGCAAAAAACGCTCGCGGTTGCCGATGGACTTGTTCTTTCCCGACAACCGCCTGTCAATGACTTGCTGGAGCACGGTGATCTCCGGTCACATACACATGACGCGCCCGCCACGGCGCGCCGCCAGCCTCAGGAACTCTTGCGAACCCGCAGGTACCAGTCGCACAACAAGCGGACCTGCCGCGTGGTGTAGCCCTTGGCGACCATGCGGTTGACGAAGTCTTCGTGCTTTTGCTGCTCGTCCGCGCTGGCCTTGGCATTGAACGAAATCACCGGCAACAGGTCTTCGGTGTTCGAGAACATCTTCTTTTCGATCACGGTCCGCAGCTTTTCATAGCTGGTCCAGACCGGGTTCTTGCCGGCGTTGTTGGCCCGTGCGCGCAACACAAAATTGACAATCTCGTTGCGGAAGTCTTTCGGGTTGCTGATGCCGGCCGGCTTCTCGATTTTTTCAAGCTCGGCATTGAGCGCCGAGCGGTCGAATATTTCCCCGGTGTCGGTGTCGCGGTATTCCTGGTCCTGGATCCAGAAGTCGGCATAGGTGACGTAGCGGTCGAAAATGTTCTGCCCGTACTCCGAATACGACTCCAGGTAGGCGGTCTGGATTTCCTTGCCGATGAACTCGGCATAACGCATGGCCAGGATTTCCTTGATGTAGGCCAGGTACTTCTGCTCGGTTTCGGCCGGGAACTGCTCACGCTCAATCTGCTGCTCCAGCACATACATCAGGTGCACCGGGTTGGCCGCGATTTCGGTGGAGTCGAAGTTGAACACCTTGGACAATATCTTGAAAGCGAAGCGCGTCGAGATGCCGTTCATTCCCTCATCGACCCCCGCATAGTCGCGGTATTCCTGGTAGCTCTTGGCTTTCGGGTCGGTGTCCTTGAGGTTCTCGCCGTCATACACCTGCAGCTTGCTGAAAATGCTGGAACTCTCTGGCTCCTTGAGGCGCGTCAGCACGGCGAACTGCGCCATCATCTTCAGGGTGCCGGGCGCGCACACGGCGTGGTGCAGCGACGAGTTGTGGATCAGCTTTTCATAAATCTTCACTTCTTCCGAGACGCGCAGGCAATACGGAATCTTGACGATGTAGATACGGTCCAGGAAAGCTTCGTTGTTCCGGTTGTTCTTGAATGCCTTCCACTCGCTTTCGTTGGAGTGCGCCATCACGATACCGTCGAAGGGAATGGCGCCAAAGCCCTCGGTTCCCTTGAAGTTACCCTCCTGCGTGGCGGTGAGCAGGGGGTGCAGCACCTTGATGGGCGCCTTGAACATCTCGACAAATTCAAGCAAACCCTGGTTGGCCAGGCACAAGCCGCCGGAATAGCTGTAGGCGTCCGGGTCGTCCTGGGCGTAAGTCTCGAGCTTGCGGATGTCGATCTTGCCGACCAGTGAGGAGATGTCCTGGTTGTTCTCGTCGCCGGGCTCGGTTTTGGAAATCGCGCACTGCTTCAGGATAGAGGGGAAGCGCTTGACCACACGGAACTTGCGAATGTCGCCGCCGTACTCTTCAAGGCGCTTGACCGCCCACGGCGACATGACCCGCTGCAGATAGCGCGGTGCAATGCCGTATTGGGACTCGAGCAGCGGAGCGTCCTCGGCATTGTTGAACAGGCTGAGCGGCGACTCGTTGACAGGCGAGCCTTTCAGGGCATAAAAAGGCACCTGCTCCATCAGTTGTTTGAGCCGCTCGGCGATCGACGACTTGCCGCCGCCTACAGGGCCCAGCAAATAGAGGATTTGTTTTTTCTCTTCCAGCCCCTGCGCGGCATGGCGGAAGTAGGACACCACCTGCTCGATGGGATCTTCCAGGCCGTAAAAGTCCCGGAAGGCCGGGTAGATCTTGATGACCTTGTTGCCGAACAGGCGTGACAGGCGCTGGTCATGCCGGGTGTCCAGCAATTCTGGCTCGCCGATGGCGGCGAGCATACGCTCCGCCGCGGTGGCGTAGACGAGCGGACTGCGCTTGCAGGCATCGAGGTAGTCCTCGATGGACAATTCCTCTTCTCGCGTCTGTTCATAACGCGTCAGAAAGTTACGGACGACATCCATAAAGCCTCCTATGCGCGCGGGTACCGAAGAACCCCGACTCGTGATGGAAATCTGCTCCAGATTCCGCGCTATGCATTGAACTGTTGTCTCACACCAGGTAGCTGATAGATCGCAGCCTCAGCGGAAAGTTCCAACGAACATTCGACTCCATTATTTTCCAAATGCGCGAATAGGTACAGCGTATTTTTAAAACAATCCGGATGATGTGTATGCGTGTGTACGTCGTTCCGGTGCTGCTGCGCGATGCCCTCTCAGTGCTGAGCTTGCTATATTTTTAATAGCATTACACAAAGGAAAACAGGGGGCCATGGAAGGATTTATGCAATGAATGCCGCTTGCTCGCGGCGACAATGCTGGCGACAGGCCGCGTTCAAAAGACAAAGCTCGTGCGCACGCATCGCATAACCGGACAACAGGACGCAAGCTGATGTCGCCAACGCGTGTCAGATATTTCAAGCGCCTTCTGTCAGTATCGGCCTTGAATGCTTTTTAGTCAGCCCCTTGCCGGCGCCCGTTACAAAAAAAACGCCAGGCAATATCAATGCGGCGCCTACTGCGTGGTGCCAGCCCAACGGCTCACCCAGCACGCCCCATGCGGCCAGCCCCGCGTAAAGAGGGCCCAAATAAAGCGACACCGCCACGCGGCTGGCGCCCAGAATTTTTTGTGCCCAGCCGTAAATCCAGTAGGCGCCCAAGCCCGGCACGATCGCGGCCACCACGATCAGTACCAGGCCATAACCGCTCAGTGGCAAAGCCCCGTCTCGCGACATTTCCCAAACCGTCAGAGGAAGCAGCACCAGGGTGCCGCCTATGCAGATGGCCGCCAGGCGGGCCGTGGCGCCTAACGGGCTGGGCCACTGCTTTTGCAGCAAGGCATAGGCCGCCCAGGACACCGTGGCGGCAACGATCCACAGATCACCCGCCGAAAACTGCACGCCTGCCAGGGCGGTCCACTGGCCTTTGACCACTACATGCACCACACCCGTAATGGCCAGCACCACACCCAGGCCCTGGCGCAGGCCCAGGCGTTCGCCGAGCCAGAGCACCGCGCCAAGGCCTATCAGCACCGGCGAGGCCGAATAGATGAGCGCGATGTTCATCGCGCCGGTAGAGCGTGCACCCTGATAGACCCAGGCGCCGCAGATCATCATGCCCAGCGTCCCCAGCACGAGGTATTGCCACCACACCTTGGCGATGTGGGCGCGCTGGCGCCACAGCTCGGTCCGTGTCAGCATCAGGAGGAACAGCGCCGCCAGGCCCCAGCGGCCAAACGCCAGCAGATAGGGGCCGATCACGCCGGGCGCCTTGCGCGCCACGATGTAGTTGACTGTCCAGAGCGCGGGCACCAGCCACAGCAGCGCCAAGGCCTGGCGCGAATGCTTCTGCGCGGAATCAGGCATCGGCCAGGGCGGTGGTATCGGCAGTCACCGATGCCGATGAAGCCGGCATTTCATGCGCCAGCGCCATCACGGCATGCGGGGACATGTCGCGCAGGCGGTGGTCGCTCCAGACCTGGCGCCAGCGCCGCGCGCCGGGCAGGCCGTTGCGCAAGCCCAGCATGTGGCGTGCAATGGCGCTCTTGGGTGTGCCATGCTCAGCGGCCTCGCGAACCATGTAGTCGCACATCAACGCTTCCACATGCTCGCGCGTGAGGGGCTGATCCAGAGCCGGTTCACCAAAAAACCCGGCGTCCCACGAAGCCAGCCACCAGGGGTTGTGATAAGCCTCGCGGCCCACCATCACGCCGTCGATTTCGGCCAGTTGCTCCGACACTTGCGCGCTGGTATTGATGCCGCCGTTGATGCCGATGACCAGATGGGGAAACTCTCTCTTCAGCCGATGCACCAGTTCGTAACGCAGCGGCGGAACTTCCCGGTTTTCCTTGGGCGACAGGCCCTTGAGCCAGGCATTGCGGGCATGGACCATGAACACCTTGCAGCCGGCCTCACTCACCGTGCCCACGAAGTCGCGCACGAAGCCGTAACTTTCACCTTTATCGATGCCGATACGGTGCTTGACCGTGACGGGCACATCCACCACATCGACCATGGCCTTGACGCAGTCGGCCACCAGTTGGGGCTCGGCCATCAGGCAGGCCCCGAAAGCGCCGCGCTGCACGCGCTCGCTGGGGCAACCGCAGTTGAGATTGATCTCGTCGTAACCCCACTGCTCGCCAAGCCGGGCGCTGCGGGCCAGATCGGCAGGTTCGCTGCCGCCAAGTTGCAGCGCCACCGGGTGTTCTTCCTCGTTAAAGCGCAGGTGGCGTTCCACGTCCCCATGAATCAACGCACCCGTGGTCACCATCTCGGTATAGAGCAAGGCACGGCGCGACAGCAGGCGGTGAAAGTGCCGGCAATGCCGGTCGGTCCAGTCCATCATCGGGGCGACACTCAGGCGCCAGGAATGGCCGGATGCGGGGGTGCCGGCACCAGTCGGGCGCACAGGCGAAAACGAGGGAACGGACGGGGCGGACATGACCCATTTTCCCAGAAAGAGTGGAATCCGGCCCAAATGGGGTTTTGCCGCGCTACGGACGGCTTACGAACAACGCTGAAATAGCGCCGGTTGTCACGTCACCGCCCTGTCAGGCGGGTAACATGAGCGGTCACGCCGCTAGTGTGCTGTCCCGGAAATAGGTGCGCAAAATGAAATTGATGCATGCGTGGCAGGGCAAGGCGCAAACCGCAGCGATACCCGAAGGTATCGCGAGGATTTGCAACGCCGCCATGGCGCGCAAGGCGCAATTTCATGCGCAGTTATTTGCGGGACAGCACACTAGGTCAAGCCATGCCTGAAGTACAGGAAAAGGACATAAAAGGATGCAAAGGACGATGACAATGCCGCGCCCCCTCTCGACAGCCTCTCACGCGTTGCCCACTCCCCGCCTCGTCTTCCGTGTGCGCCCGCTTACCGCGCTGGCGCCCCTGCTCTTGTTGACGGCCTGCGCGTCGACCCCCCTGCCGCCCTGGACACCCGCCGCCCTGCCGCGCCCACCGGCAAGCGCGCAAGCCCCTCAAGCCCCTCAATCGCCTGCTCCCGCGCAGCAGCCGGCGCCCGCAATGGCCCAGGCAACGCCTGTGGCCCCGGCCGCCTTGCCCACACCTCAGGCCGACCAGGCCGCGCCCTACAGCGCCGCGGTGGCGGCCCGCTTCCCCGCGCCTTCTGTGACCTACAACACACCGGGGCTGCAACCCGGCCGCACGACGTTCACCAGCCAGGCCGAAATTCAGGGCTGGCTGCGCGAGCAGGCGGCGGCCGCGTCGCGCTCACCCGGCGTAAGGGCGACCGTATTGCCGATCGGCCGGTCCCAGCGCGGTGAGACGCTCGAGGCACTGGTGCTGACCCGCGCCGGCGGCACAGACCCGGCCGTCATGCAAGCCTCGGGCAAACCTACGGTATTGCTGGTCGGCCAGCAGCATGGCGATGAGCCCGCCGGCAGCGAAGCACTGCTGGTGATTGCAAGAGAGCTGGCGCAAGGCCTGCTCCTGCCCGTGCTGGACCGCATCAACGTCGTGATTGTTCCGCGCGCCAACCCCGACGGTGCGGCCAGCGACCAGCGCGCCACTACCGGCGGACTGGACATGAACCGCGACCACCTGCTGCTCAACACGCCTGAAGCGCAGGCGCTTGCCCGGCTGGCGCGCGACTACAACCCGACCGTGGTGGTCGACGCCCATGAGTACACCGTGGTGGGCCGCTACCTGCAAAAATTCGGCACGGTGCAAAAGTTCGATGCGCTGTTCCAGTACGCCACCACCGCCAACCTGCCCGAGTTTCTGACCAAAGCCTCTGAAGAGTGGTTCCGCCGCCCCCTGCTGGCCGCGCTCAAAGGCCAGAACCTCACGACCGAGTGGTACTACACCACCTCGAGCGACCTGGCCGACAAGAAGATTTCCATGGGCGGCACACAACCGGACACCGGCCGCAACGTGAACGGCCTGAAAAACGCCGTGAGCCTGCTGATTGAGACACGCGGCGTCGGCATCGGCCGCCTGCATATCCAGCGGCGCGTGCACACCCATGTCACCGCGATCACCAGCGTACTGGCCAGCACTGCGCAGCGGGCCAACGAACTGCACCAGCTGCGCCCCTACCTCGACAAGGAAGTCAGCGGCCTGGCCTGCAAAGAGCAGGCCATCATCGAGGCCGGCCCCACAGCGGCCCAGTACGACCTGGTCATGCTGGACCCGGTGACCGGCGCCGACAAATCCCTCTCCGTCGACTGGGACTCCGCGCTTGCGCTGCGCAGCCTGAAGGCCCGTGCGCGCCCCTGCGGCTACTGGCTGTCAGCCGCGTCCACCGTGGCCGTCGACAGGCTGCGGCTGCATGGCGTGCAGGTCTTGCGCGTGGCCGAACAAGGCTCGATGCTGGGCGACAGCTACCGGGAGACCTCCAGCACGTCAGGCGAGCGCCAGGATGTGCGCGGCGCCATCGCAGACGCCAACGCGATCATCAAGGTGCAGGTCAGCCTGGCGCGCGGCGTGGTGGATGTGCCGCGCGGCAGTTACTACGTCCCGCTCAACCAGCCCATGGCCAATCTGGCGATTGCAGCGCTTGAGCCTGACACCCAGAGCAGCTACTTCGCCAACCAGATCGTGCGCGGCTTGCAAAGCACGGTGCGCGTGATGGCCGAGCCCACAGTGAAGCTTGAAGAGCTGAATTAACCCCCCACACCTTCACTTCGCGTGATACGCCCCCCCCAGAACCAGCGGGTGCCGCGGGGCTGGCTTTGCCAGACCGCAGGCACCGCCCCTTGAGGGGGAACAGGCTGCACGCAGTGAGCCTGGACAGGGGGGATTGACGTTCACGTCTTACAGGAAGAGGATGTAAGCGCTGACCGGAAAAAACCAGTTTCCGCGCCTTAATGATTCGTTGAAGCAACGCAATCCATGAAAGGACTCGCCATGAAGCACTTTGAACTGACCAAGAAAATGCTCAGTATGGGCGGTGTGTTTTACCCCACCGGCTATGCCTTCATCATGTTCCCGGACCCTGAAGATGCCAAGCAAGTGGCTCAAGAGCTGGAGGTGGGCAGCGACGGCGTGATGCTGCTGACACCGGAAGACATCATCGCGGACATCAGCCGCGCCGACGGCCATTCCGATATGCACCTGCCGCACGTCGGCACCGAGGGCGCCACCGTCCACAAGTATGTGGACCTGGCGCGTGAAGGCCACCATGCGCTGATGATTCCGGTGCCCAACAAGGAAGCCACGGAGCGCATCATGACGGTCGTGCGCAGGGTTCCTTTTTCCTATGCCCAGAAATACCATAGCCTGGCCATCGAAGACCTGGAATAAAGACCAGGGTTAGCGCCGCGCAGAGAGGTTAAAGGGCAATCGCTGCCGATTGAAAGCCGGCGTGGGTTTGAGGCACACTGCGCTTCATGCCTTTGCCCAGCGACCCCACTCCTACAAGCATGTCCCGTACCCGGCAGCTGATTGAACAGCTGCAACTTCAACCTCATCCGGAAGGCGGCTGGTACCGTGAAGTGTTTCGCTCCCAGGGCCAGGTCATGCCGCAGGACGGCCGGCCCGCTCGCAGTGCACTGACCTCCATCTACTTTTTGCTTGAAGCCACGCAGCACTCGCGCTGGCACCGCGTGATTTCGGATGAAGTCTGGGTTTATCTGGAGGGCGCGCCGCTGGATCTCTGGACATGGGATGCCGTTGGCGGCCATCTGCATAGCGTCGCACTGGGCCCTGTCAGCGCAGCAAGCGCTCCTCAACATGTCATAACGGCCGGTTTGTGGCAAGCAACCCGGCCGCAGGCGGGTGCCTCTGCGGCCTACACCCTGACCGCCTGCATGGTGGGGCCGGGTTTCGACTTCACAGATTTCCAGATGATGGCGCCGGGCGGCAGCGAAGCGCTTCGCCTGGCCGCCGACCACCCATCGCTGGCTTCACTCATCTAGCGCCAACAAGTTTCAAGAATCTCCGAGGATTTCCATGATCGACCTGCACTACTGGCCCACCCCCAACGGGTGGAAAATTTCCATCATGCTTGAAGAATGCGGCCTGCCCTACCGGCTTGTTCCCGTGAACATCGGCAAGGGTGAACAGTTCGCACCAGAGTTTCTGGCCATCAGCCCCAACAACCGCATGCCGGCCATCGTTGATCACGCGCCCGCCGGTGGCGGCACGCCTGTGGCGGTGTTTGAAAGCGGCGCCATCCTAATGTACCTGGCCGAAAAAACCGGCCGCTTTCTGCCTGCCGCGACGGAACTTCGCGAGCGCTACCAGGCCATGCAGTGGCTGATGTGGCAAATGGGCGGGCTGGGGCCCATGGCGGGGCAAAACGGCCATTTCCTTTTGTATGCGCCGGACAAAATTCCCTACGCCATTGAGCGCTACGGCAAGGAAGTGGACCGCCTCTACGGCGTGCTCGATGCACAGTTGGCACGCACCGGCGCGCATGTCGCCGGCGCTGAATATTCCATTGCCGATATGGCCATCTTCCCGTGGGTGCGCACACACAAAGCTCAGCAGGTGGATCTGCAAAAATTCCCTCATGTGCAGCGCTGGTACGACGCCCTGTTTGAAAGGCCTGCCGTCAAACGCGGGCTGGATCTGGGCAAGGAACTGCGCGCACCGGCCCTGACCGAAGAGGCTCGCAAGGCCTTGTTCGGACAGACGGCGCAAAGTGTGCGCGATGGCGCGCACAAGGTTTCCTGAGCCCTCTTTCCTCCCTCAAGAACTAAACCGGGACACCCATGATTGAATTTTTCTTCGACTGCTCCAGCCCCTGGACCTACATCGCCTTTCGCAACATCCAGCCGCTGGCAGCCGGGTTGGGAGAAACCATTCGCTGGCGGCCGGTGCTGGTCGGGGGCATCTTCAACAGCGTCAACAAGGGCATTTACGCCGCGCGGGAAGACATGAATTCACCGAAGAACCGCTACACGCTCAAGGACGTGCAAGACAACGCGCGCGAAGCGGGCCTGAAGATCGCCTTTCCACCCAAGGTGTTTCCGGTCAACAGCGTCAAGGCCATGCGCGGCTGCCTGTGGATTGCACAGGATGCCGCGGCCGGGCCGCACTACCTTGAATTTATCGAGGCCACCTTCGCGGCGTATTTCACCCGCGAGGAAGACATCTCCCAAGACGAGGTGCTGGCCGCCATCTGCCGGCAGGCCGGCATCGATGCCGATGCGTTTCTGGCGGGCATTGCACAAGCCGATATCAAGGACCAGCTCAAGGCCAACACCGATGAAGCGATCCAGCGCGGCGCTTTCGGCTCACCCACCTTCTTTGTGGGCGATGACATGTATTTCGGCAATGACCGGCTCGCACTGGTGCGCTCGGCCGTGCTGCGGTCCAAAGCCAAAGCTTAGTGCTTAGTGCGTGGCGGCTGGAGTGGCTGTAGCGGCCGCACGCTCCAGCACATGGCGTGTCATCGACTGCGCCAGTTCGTGCTCGCCCAGGAAGACCTTGCCGGCCTTTTCGTTGTCGAGCAGGCGTGCTTCAGCCTCGTTGTGGGTACGCACCACGGTCTCTATCCCGGGATTCAGGGCACGCGCAGTCGCCACAATTTGCCTCACATCCAGCGTGTCGGGTGTGGCAATCACCAACATGCGCGCCTGCGCGATGTGGGCCTGGATCAGCACTTCCGCTTCGACCGCATCGCCGGACACGGCAGCCGTGCCTTGTTCGCGCAGCCGCTCTACGGCCTCGCGGTTCTGTTCAGCCACGACGAAAGGAACATGGTGGGCTTTGAGCGCCTCGGCAATGCGCCGCCCTACCCGCCCGTAACCGACCAGCACCACGTGGTGCGCCAAATACTTCGGGTCGGTGGTCGCCGGCAGTTCGGCCGTCGGGTCGTCGCGCGCTTCAAGCTTGCGGGCCAGCGGCGATTTGGCCAGTATCCATTTTTGCAGCGGCGCGACTGACTTGAAAACCAGCTCGTTGAGTGCGATGGAGATCAGCGCACCGGCCAGCACCAGGCTTTGGCCCTCGGGCGGCAGCAGGCCCAGCGAAGCGCCCAGGCCCACCAGGATGAAAGAGAACTCGCCGATCTGCGCCAGGCTCGCAGAGACCGTCAAGGCCGTGTTCAGCGGGTAGCGAAACGTCATCACCAGCACGCCGGCCGCGAGCGTCTTGCCAAGGATGATGATGCCGACCACGGCCAGCACCTGCAGCGGCCGCTCAATCAACACCCACGGGTCGAACAGCATGCCGACCGACACAAAAAACAGCACGGCAAAAGCATCACGCAGCGGCAAGGATTCTTCGGCCGCGCGGTGGCTGAACTCGGATTCGCGCATCACCATGCCGGCAAAAAAAGCACCGAGTGCAAACGACACGCCAAAGAGCGCCGTCGCGCCGAAAGCAATGCTGACGGCGGCCGCCACAACGCACAAAGTAAACAACTCGCGCGACCCAGTGCGCTGCACCTGCCACAACACCCAAGGGAAGAAGCGGCGCCCCACCACCAACATCAGGGCGACAAAACCGCCCACCTGCAGCAGCGTGATGCCCAGCGTTTTCCAGAGTGTGTTGACGTCGGCATCGACCTTGCCCGACAGCCAGCCGCCCAGCGGCGGAAGCAGCACCAGTACCAACACCATGGCCAGGTCTTCCACCACCAGCCAGCCGACCGCGATACGCCCGTTGACGGAATCCAGAATGCCGCGGCTCTCAAGCGCACGAAGCAGTACCACGGTACTGGCCACCGACAGCGACAGGCCGAACACCAGCGCGCCGCCCAGGTTCCAGCCCCACCAGTGCGCCAGGCCCATGCCCAGCGCGGTGGCTACCGTCATCTGCACGATGGCCCCGGGTACGGCGATCTTGCGCACCGCGAGCAGGTCGTCGAGAGAAAAGTGAAGCCCCACGCCAAACATCAGCAGCATCACACCGATTTCGGCAAGCTGGCTGGCGATCTCTGCATCCGCCACAAAGCCGGGCGTGAAAGGCCCGATGACCACGCCCGCCAGCAAATATCCCACCAGTGCAGGCAAGCGGAGCCGCACGGCGAGAAAGCCAAAAACCAAGGCGAGGCCGAGGCCGGCTGCGATGGTGCTGATCAGCGAGACGCTATGGGGCATGCGGGAGGGATTCCTTTAGAAAAGTTTTGAGAGCCTGCAAAGACTCCAAGGAAGGCCTGCGACGCAGCCCCGCAGGCGGGCTGTCCCCGTAGAACACGTCTCTTTAATTTACTACAGTTGCCTCTTTGGGACCTCACCGAAATCCCCACGCGGTTGCAGGGTGTTCGCTCCAAACGCAGATGCGCCGGGCATAAAAAAACCCGCCGAAGCGGGTTCTGCAAGCACAGAGCAACGAGTACTCAGATGATGTGTTAGCCCATGTGCAAGCCGCCGTTGAGCGAGAAGTCCGCACCCGTGGCGTAGCCGCCTTCATCAGACGCGATCCAGGAAATGATGGACGCGATTTCTTCAGGCTGGCCCAGGCGCTTGGCCGGCACGCCCGCCACAATCTTCTCCAGCACGTCGGGGCGAATCGCTTTGACCATGTCAGTGCCGATATAGCCTGGGCTGACGGTGTTGACGGTTACGCCCTTGGAGGCGACTTCCTGCGCCAGCGCCATGGTGAAGCCATGCAGGCCGGCCTTGGCGGTGGAGTAGTTCACCTGGCCGAACTGGCCCTTCTGGCCGTTGACCGACGAGATGTTGATGATGCGGCCAAACCCGCCTTCGATCATGCCTTCGATGACCTGTTTGGTCACATTGAACATGCTGTTGAGGTTGGTGGAAATCACCGCGTCCCAGTCGGCCTTGCTCATCTTGCGGAACTGGCCGTCGCGCGTGATGCCGGCATTGTTGACCAGCACGGCAACAGGGCCGTGCTCGGCCTTGACCTTGTCGAAGGCTGCGACAGTGGAATCCCAGTCGCCCACATTGCCGACCGACGCGTAGAAGGTATGGCCCAGCGCCTTTTGCTCGTCAAGCCACTTGGTGTAGTCGCGCGTGGGGCCGCAACCGGCCACCACGAGGTACCCGTCTTTGTCCAGCCGCTGGCAGATGGCGGTTCCGATGCCGCCCATACCACCCGTGACATACGCTACTTTCTTTGCCATGACTCTCTCCTTGATTTTGTGAATTATGAAAAACCGTTGAAACCATTAACTCTTTGGCCACCTGGCTTGCCGTCAGTCAGTTGCTATAAATTTAATAGCTACCTGCACATGACTGACAAGGGCTAGAGGCCTTTTTACCTGATATTCAGCGCTCCAGTGTGAGGGCAACCCCCATGCCGCCGCCAATGCAGAGGCTGGCGATGCCTTTTTTCGCGTCGCGCTTCGCCATCTCGTGCAGCAAGGTCACCAGGATGCGGCAGCCGGATGCGCCGATGGGGTGGCCGATGGCAATCGCGCCGCCGTTCACGTTGACCTTGCTGGTGTCCCAGCCCATTTCCTTGTTGACCGCGCAGGCCTGTGCCGCGAATGCTTCGTTGATTTCCAGCAGGTCGAGGTCTTGCGCCTTCCAGCCTGCGCGCTGCAGGGCCTTGGTGGACGCGGGCACAGGGCCCATGCCCATGTAAGCCGGGTCCAGGCCCGTGGTGGCGTAGCTGGCAATGCGCGCCAGCGGCTTGAGGCCCAGGGCCGCGGCCTTTTTGGCCGTCATCACCATCACGGCGGCCGCGCCGTCATTCAGGCCCGAGGCATTGCCCGCGGTCACGCCGCCGGCCTTGTCGAAGGCGGGACGCAAACCGGCCAAACCTTCGGCGCTGGTCTTGCGGTTGATGAATTCGTCGGCGGCGAACACCACCGGGTCGCCCTTTTTCTGAGGGATGGTGATGGGGATGATTTCGTCCTTGAACTTGCCGGCGTCCTGCGCGGCTGCAGCTTTGGTCTGGCTGGCCAGGGCCAGCGCGTCCTGCGCTTCGCGGTTGATCTCGTATTTCTTGGCCACGTTTTCGGCGGTGATGCCCATGTGGTACTGGTTGTAGACGTCCCACAGGCCGTCGACGATCATGGAGTCGACCATCTTCCAGTCGCCCATGCGCTGGCCGTCACGGGAGCCGTTGAGCACGTGCGGTGCGGCGCTCATGTTTTCCTGGCCGCCGGCAATCACGATTTCGCTGTCACCCGTGGCAACGGCCTGGGCCGCCAGCATGACGGCTTTAAGGCCGGAACCGCAAACCGCGTTGATGGTCAGGCCTGGAATGCCATTGGGAAAGCCGGCCTTGATGACCGACTGGCGCGCCGGGTTCTGGCCGACACCGGCTGTGAGCACCTGGCCCATGATGACTTCACCCAGCTGGTCGGCGTTGAGGCCGGAACGTTCGAGCACAGCCTTGATGACTGCGGCACCGAGTTCGGTGGCCGGAATCTTGGCCAGCGAGCCGCCGAATTTGCCCACTGCCGTGCGGCCGGCTGCAACGATAACGATGTCTTCCATGATGTTTTTCCCTTTAAGTTTCTGGATGTGGTTCTGAAGAATGCTTTTGAAAAGTGCTTTTGGCTGAAGTGCTACCCGGATTGCAAATCCGGATCAGGCCTTCGCCTTGACGTAGCGGCCCGGTGCGGCTTCGATGACCTTATGTTGGCGGCTGCCGTATGTTTTGGGTGCAGCAATTTGCTTGCCAGCATGGCCCTTGAGCCAGGCCGACCAGTCCGTCCACCAGCTGCCTGCGTGCTCGGTCGCCCCTTTGAGCCATTCAGCCTGCGTGGCTGGAAATTTGCCTTGCGGCAGCTTGTCGTTGGTCCAGTAGCTGCGCTTTTTCTTGGCGGGCGGGTTGATCACGCCGGCGATGTGGCCCGACGCACCCATCACAAAACGCTTCTTGCCGGGCAAGTGCTGGGTAGAGGCATACGCGCCGCCAATCGGCACGATATGGTCTTCACGTGAGCCGTAGAGGTAGACCGGAATGTCGACCTTGCGCAAATCCACCTTCTGGCCACACACCATGGCTTTGCCGGGTTTGACCAGGTTGTTTTCAAAGTAGGTGTTGCGCAGGTACCAGGCGTAAAAAGGCCCGGGCAGATTGGTGGAGTCGCTGTTCCAATAGAGCAGGTCAAAAGGCGGCGGCGTTTCGCCCTTGAGGTAATTGCCGACCACATAGTTCCACACCAGGTCATTGGGGCGCAGGAAGCTGAAGGTGGACGCCAGGTCTTGCCCCTTGAGCAAACCGCCCTGCCCCATCTCGGCTTCGCGGTACTTGACCGACGTTTCATCGATAAAGATGTCGAGGATGCCGGTGTCGGTGAAGTCGAGGAAGGACGTGAGCAAGGTCGCGCTGGCCACGGGCTTTTTGCCCTTCGCCGCCAGCACCGACAGCGCCGTGCCAAGGATGGTGCCGCCTACGCAGAAGCCGAGCGCATTGATGGTTTTCGCGCCGGTGATCTCTTGCACTACCTCAATCGCCTTGATGGCGGCGTGCTCGATGTAGTCGTCCCAGGTCTTGCCGGCCATGGACTCGTCGGGGTTGCGCCAGCTGACCACAAAGGTGCGATGCCCTTCGCTCACGGCATAACGGATCAGCGAGTTCTCGGGCTGCAGGTCAAGGATGTAGAACTTGTTGATGCAAGGCGGAATCAGCAGGAAAGGCTTTTCATACACCTTGGCCGTGAGCGGCTTGTACTCCAGCAGCTGGAAGAATTCGTTCTCGAATACCACGGCGCCTTCGGTGGTGGCGACGTTTTTGCCGACTTCAAACACGCTTTCGTCGGTCATCGACACATGGCCCTGCTTCATGTCGTGCAGCAGGTTGGTGATGCCCTGGGCAATGCTTTCGCCCCGGCTCTCGATGGCTTTTTGCTGGGCTTCGGCGTTGAGCGCCAGGAAATTGCTGGGCGCGGTGGCGGCCATCCATTGCTCGACCGCAAAGCGCACGCGTGCACGCGTTTTGGCGTCGGCCTGCACGGCTTCAGCCATGTCCATCAGGGTGCGGGCGTTCAGCAGGTAAGCCGAGGCGGAAAATTTGGAAACCGGGTTGGCTTTCCAGGCGTCACCGGAAAAACGGCGGTCTGATGAGACCAAGGTGTCGGCGCCGTCTTGCAGGCCCTGGTTCCACAGGGCCGAGGCGTCTGCGATATAGCGTTGCTGCAATTCCTGGAGCTTGGCCGGGTCGAACTGGAGCGCTGGCTGGGCCTGGCCTGGGCCCATGTTCAGGCCGGCATTGGAGCCGGCGTTTGCCATCACACCCATGGCCTGCTGCAGGCCTGCCGCAAAGGTCTCTTGCATCTGCCGGGCCGCTTCGGCCTGCTTTGCGTCAAAATTCATCTCGTCTCCCCGATCATGTTGAGTCTCGGTGACTCTTTTGAGTACACCAACAGTATCGTAGGATTTGCATTACAAATATCCAACCAGGCACCGGAGTTCTACGTATTTATGTATTTGATTGTCATCGCCTGGATTTACGTCGTGCTCATGATGAGCGTTGCCGAAGCCACCAACAGCACCGGCACACTTCTGGGTGCACTGGTTACCTTTGTACTCTATGGACTGGGTCCTGTGGCATTGGTGGTTTACCTGATGGGTGCACCTGCGCGCAGCAAGGCGATCAAAAAGCGCGCTGCGCAGGAACTGCAGCAAACTGCAGACGCTGCAGCGGCCGCTCATGCAGCCCTCGGGCAAAGCCCCTCGTCACTCGCGCCAGATGCAGGCAGCCATGCGCCCGGTGGTGCCGAAACCGTTGCCGCTGAGGCCCGCATCCCGCCGGTGGGAAAAAAACTTTGACGGATTGCGCACGGTGCACCAGGCATCGCTGCCGTCATTGCCAAATGCCTGCGTGATGCCCATGGCCTTCAGGCGCAGCCGCGCCAGCGCCGGCAGGTCAGCCAGGTATTTTCCCGTGCCGTGGGGAAGGAACAGGCCACCGGCTTCAGGCTGCACGGATTCGAACGCCGCTTTGACTTCAGCACCGACTTCGAACGCCGAAGGTCCAATGCACGGGCCGAGCCACGCTATTGTTTTGATAGCTGCCCGCCCATGCTGCTTATGGGCTAGAGCCAGAAAAGACTCATAAACCGCTTCCAGAACCCCTTGCCCTTGTGTGCCTGAAGGGCTTCCCGCCAACCCGCGCCAGCCCGCATGCGCCGCGGCCACGACTGTGCCGTCTTCGCTGGCGAGCAACACCGGCAGGCAATCAGCCACCATGATGGTGCACGCAAGCCCCGCCTGGTCCGTCACGCAGGCATCGGCTTTCTGGCCATCCAGCGCATCGGCATTCAAGACCAGTACCTCAGTGTCGTGCACCTGCTGCAGGAAAACCGGATGGCTTCCCGTCGCTTGCCGCAGCACGTCACGGTTGGCGGCAACATTGGCAGGCAAGTCGCCGACGTGGTCGCCCAGGTTCAGGCTGTCATAGGGCACGGGCGATACGCCGCCCGCCCGAGTGGTGAACACCGCCCGCACGCCGGCGGGTGCTGGCCAGTCGGGGGTCAGCCAATCGGTATGCAAGGGGGGTACCGGCTTCAAGCTTCGTTGTCCGGGCAGGCCGACGGCTGCGCTTTCTGGAACGCAGGCAATGCCATACACGCATCAAACGCGGCCATGGTGCGCGGCAGCCCATCAAAGCTCACGTTGAATCGCTTGGCGTTGAAGATTTGCGGCACCAGGCAGCAGTCCGCCAGCGTGGGCGTGTCGCCATAACAATAGGTCGATGCCGGCAACTGGGCCAGCTGGCGCTCAAACGCTTCCAGGCCCTCGCGGCACCAGTGCACGTACCAGGCGTTCTTGGCCGTTTCGTCGAGCTTGAGCTCCTTGACCAAATACTTCAGGACGCGCAGGTTGTTGATGGGATGAATCTCGCAAGCGATGGACTGGGCCAGCGCACGTACCTTGGCCCGTCCCAGTGCGTCGGCCGGCAGCAGGGCCGGCTCGGGGTGCAACTCGTCCAGGTATTCAATGATGGCCATGGACTGGGAGAGCTTTTCGCCGTCGACTTCCAGCAGCGGCACCAGGGTGTCGGCGGCCAGGGCGGCATAGGGCGGCTGCTTGTGCTCGCCTTTGGCGATATGCACGGGAATGTAGTCGTAACCCAAGCCCTTGAGCTCCATCGCAATGCGTACACGAAACGACGAAGAAGAGCGGAAATAGTTGTGGAGTTTCATCTCTAAAGCATAAACGAAGGCCCCCACGTTCGCTCACTGCGTGTAGCTCTCTGCCCCCCGAGGGGGCGCTGCGCCTGCGGCCCGGCAAAGCCGGTTCCGCGGCCCCTGCCGGGTTAAGAATTCAGGGGGGGTTCAACCAGCGGGGGCCGAGGGTACGGCTTTGCCGGCCCTAGGCGCCGCCCCCTTGAGGGGGAGCAGGCTACACGAAGTGAGCCTGGACAGGGGTGGGCTTGTTCTGCCCGGCAAAGCCGGTTCCGCGGCCCCGGCTGGGTTAAATACATCCCCGCTCAATCGCGTGGGCGACTGACGCGCAGGCAGTCCGCCTCTACCATTGCTTTTTTGCCCACCCGTCACTCCCGGAGACACCATGAGCGCCATCACCACCTTGACCAACCACCAGATCCGCCTTGCCAGCCGTCCCGTCGGACTGCCCACGCGCGACAACTGGAGTTTCACCACCGAGCCGGTCGCCGAGCCCGGCCCGGGTGGCGTGCTGGTCAAAACCCTGTACCTGTCGCTGGACCCCGCCATGCGCGGCTGGATGAATGACGCCAAGAGCTACATCCCGCCGGTGGAGATCGGCGCCGTGATGCGTGCCGGCGGCGTGGGCAAGGTGATTGCCTCGCAAAACCCGGCCTTTGCCGTGGGCGACTATGTCAACGCCGCGCTTGACGTGCAGGAGTATTGCCTGATCCCGGCCGACCAGATCAAGCGCAGCGGCATGTTCAAGATTGACCCGCGCCTGGGCCTGACGTCCTGGCTCAACGTGCTTGGCCTGCCCGGCATGACGGGTTACTTCGGCCTGCTGGAAGTCGGCCTGCCCAAGGCGGGCGAAACCGTGGTGGTTTCGGGTGCCGCCGGCGCCGTAGGCCAGACGGTCGGCCAGATTGCCAAGCTCAAGGGTTGCCGCGTGGTCGGCATTGCCGGCGGTAAAGCCAAGTGCGACTGGGTGGTGAACGAGCTGGGCTTTGACGCCTGCATCGACTACAAAAACGGCGACGTGCGCGCCGGGCTGAAAGAGCATTGCCCCAAAGGCATCGATATTTACTTCGACAACGTCGGCGGCGAGATCCTGGACATGGTGCTGGCGCGCCTGGCACGCGGCGCCCGCATCATCATCTGCGGCGCCATCAGCCAGTACAACAACACCACGCCTGTAAAAGGCCCGGCCAATTACCTGTCGCTGCTGGTGAATCGCGCCCGCATGGAAGGCATTGTGGTGTTCGACTACGCCGACCGCTACCACGTCGGCGTGGCCGAAATGGCGGGCTACCTCAAGGCCGGCACCATGAAGAGCAAGGAAGACATCGTCGCCGGGCTGGACACCTTTCCCGAGACGCTGCTCAAGCTCTTCAATGGCGAGAACTTCGGCAAGCTGGT
>Ga0136846_1231840_pt1 | contig 24893 bp, 20 predicted proteins | sample HopSoiMetagenom2_FD_96841 | JGI IMG/M metagenome (GOLD analysis project Ga0136846, IMG submission 96841) | Grasslands soil microbial communities from Hopland, California, USA - 2 Assembly 2016 (version 4) | ecosystem: Environmental > Terrestrial > Soil > Grasslands | place: USA: Hopland... | reverse complement strand
TACAGCGTCATCAGGTCCAGGTCCGAGGTGGCGCTCATCTCCCGCGACCCGCACTTGCCCAGCGCCACCACCGCCACCTCGCCCGGGAAGTCGCCGCCCAGCCGCACGGCCTCGGCCAGGGCCGCGGGGGCCAGGATCTCGATGCAGAGGTCGGCGAGGTCCGCGAACGCGTGGCCCGCGGTCTCGGCGGTCGCCGCGCCGCTCATCACCTGCACCCCGACCCGGAACGCCTGCTCGCGGTGCACCCGGCGCACCACGTCCATGGCGGCCTCGAAGCCGTCGGCCTGGCTCACCGCCCGGGCCATGTCGGCGCGCTCGTCCTCGATGTCGATCTCGGCGAAGAAGTCCGGATCCAGCATGGCGTCGATCGCGGCGGGGCGGCGCGACAGCGTGGACGCCAGGCGCGGCGCGAAGGCCAGCACCTGGACCACCAGCTCGAACAGCTTGGGCTGCGCCAGGAACAGCGACTGCAACTGCACGCCGGTGGAGAGGCCGCCGAAGAAGTCGCAGAAGCGGTTAAACGCCGCCTCGGGCGCCCCGGTGGCGTTGGCCGCCTCCAGGAGGCGTGGCGCCAGGCGGGTGAAGAGCTCGCGGCCCCGCTCGGTGCGGGTGGCGGGCACATGGCCGTGGTGCCAGGCGCGGATGGTCTGCGAGACACTGGCGGGGTTCGAAAACCCCATGCGGACGAGGGTCGCCAGGGTCTCCGGGTCGTCGTCGACCCCGGTGAAGACCAGGCTGCCGAAGCGCGAGGACAGCGGCTCTTCCTCGGCGAAGAGCTCGCCGTAGCGGGCGTTCACCGCCTTCAGCGTGCGGGTGATCTCCGCGTCGAAGCGGCGCAGCTGGTCGAACCCGGCCAGGGCGGCCACGCGCCGGCGGTCCGCGTCGGCTTCCGGCAGCCGGTGGGTCTGCTCGTCCTCCAGCATCTGGATGCGGTGCTCGACCGCGCGCAGGAAGCGGTAGTCGGCGGCCATCTCCGCCGCGGTGGCCGCCGCCACGTGCCCGGCTGCGGCCAGAGCCGCCAGGGCGTCCAGCGTCCGGGAGCTGCGCAGCTCCGGATGGCGGCCGCCCAGGATCAGCTGCTGGGTCTGGACGTAGAACTCGATCTCGCGGATGCCGCCGCGGCCCAGCTTCAGGTCGACGCCCTTGGCCGAGACGCGCTCGTCCACCTTGTGGGCATGGATCTGCCGCTTGATCGAATGGATGTCGGCGATGGCGGCGAAGTCCAGGTTCTTGCGCCAGATGTAGGGGACCAGCTCGCCGAGGAAGACCTGGGCGGCGGTCAGGTCGCCGGCGCAGGGCCGCGCCTTGATGAAGGCGGCGCGCTCCCAGTTCTGGCCGACCGTCTCGTAGTACTCCAGCGCCGCGGGGGTCGGCACGGCCGGCGGCGTCGAGGACGGGTCGGGCCGCAGCCGCAGGTCCATGCGGAAGACATAGCCATCGGGTGTCTTGGCCTGCATCAGCTCCGAGACCCGCTGGGTCAGGCGCACGGCGAAGGCCTGGGTCTCGACGCCGTCCGCCAAGGCTGGGGCCAGCAGCTCGGGGTCGAAGAAGACCGAGACGTCGATGTCGCTGGAGTAGTTGAGCTCGAAGGCGCCCTGCTTGCCCATGGCGATGCAGAACCAGCCGGGGACCGGCGTCTCGGATCCCAGGGCCTTCAGCCGGCCCGCCTCCACCTCGCCCCGCGCGGCGCTGCAAAGGGCGGCGCCCACGGCGGCGTCGGCGAACCGGGTCAGGGCGCCGGTCACCTGGTCCAGGTCCCAGACGCCGCCTAGGTCGGCCAGGGCGGTGAGCAGGTGCAGCTCCTGCTTCAGCTGGCGCAGCGGCGCCGTCGCCGCATCCGGCAGCAGCTCCGCGACGGCGGCGGTGCGCTCCAGGATCTGGCTCAGCCGCGCGTCGGGCTCACTGGTCAGCAGGCCGTCGACCCGCCCCGGGTCCCGCCGCGCCAGCCCCGCGAGATAGGGCGATGCGCCGAAGACGGGTGCGAGAGCCGGCCAGGCGGCCTCCAGCCCCGGCGTCCACAGGGTCTCGGCCACGATCTCGCGCACCCGCTCGGCCGCCTTGGGGTCGAGCACGGGGCCGCAGGGCGTGAGGCGCGGGCCGAGCTGGGTCATGCCGCCCTGGTTTGCCAGCGGAACGCTCGTCCCGCCAGCCGCCGCGTCAGGCGCCGAAGATCCAGCCTGGCGGCAGGCTGTCCAGCTGCACACCCGCCAGGACCATGGTCGCGCCGCCGGTCATGCTGATCACCGGGTCCGCGCCGACCTGGGCCACGCTGTACTGTGTGCCCGGGTCCAGCATCACGCGGTCGCCTTCGCTCGCGTGGAAGTCCAGCACCCTGTCCAGGCCTGCATCGCCGAAGGTGTGGAACAGGTCCGCGCCCGCGCCACCGCTGAAGGTGTCGGCGCCGCGGTCGCCCGACATGAAGTCGTCGCCGGCGCCGCCCGTCAGCACGTCGTTGGCCTGGCCGCCGCGAACGATGTCCGCCCCGTCGCCGCCGTCCAGGGTGTCGTCGCCCAGGTTGCCGTAGACGATGTCGCCGCCGGCGTCGCCGAACAGGCTGTCGTTGTCCTTGCCGCCCACCACCCAGTCGTCGCCCGCGCCGCCATGCTCGGTGTCGTTGCCGGCGTTGCCGTGGACGTCGTCGAAGCCCGAGCCGCCGGACATGGAGTCGTCGCCGTCGCCGCCGCGCAGGTAGTTGGAGCCATAGGCGTCGGCGATGGTGTCATTGCCTGCATCGCCGAACAGCTGGTCGTTACCGCCGAAGGTGTAGCCGGCGATGCCGTCGCCGGTGAGGCTGTCGTCGCCGGCCCCGCCGCGCAGGGTGTCGTCCCAGGATCCTCCGGCCAGAGTCTCCGCCGCGGTAGAGCCGAACACGTCCGTCCGGGCCCAGTCGCCGTCCAGGACCTCGACGCCGGAGGCGAAGACACCTGCGCCCGGCTGCTCGCCGTCCAGGTGGATCGTAAACACCGTGCTCGCGGCCTTGTCGTAGCTCGTGCCGACACTGAGCCGGTCGGTCCCGGCGCCGCCGTCCAGCACGATGTGGTCGCCGTTGAGGAAGCTGACCGCGAAGCTGTCGTCGCCGTCGCCGCCGCTCGCCACGGGCAGGCGGCGCACGAAGTCCGGATCGACCGGCACGCTCAGCGGACCGACCTGGATGTGGTCGTTGCCGTCGCCGCCATCGAGGCGGAAGTCGCTGAGGGTCCCGATCAGGGTGTCGGCGCCGGCCTCGCCGGTCAGATAGGCCCCGCCCGCGACACCGCTGCCCAGATAGTCGTCGCCGTCGCCGCCCTGGAGCGTGTCGCCCGCCCCGCCCGCGGTGAGGTGGTCGTTGCCGGCGCCGCCTGACAGCGCGTTGCCGCCGTCGTCATGGGCCAGGGCCTCGCGGATCCCGCCGCCGCCGTAGAGGTAGTCGTCACCGTCGCCGCCCGAGAGGCTATCGCGGCCGGCGCCGCCTTCGAGCAGGTCGGACCCGGCCCGGCCGTCCAGGGTGTCGTCGCCCGCCCCGCCTTTCAGCTCTTCCGCTGCGCTCGAGCCGGCGAGCGCGTCGGCCGCGGCGCCGCCCACCACGATCTCGATGTTGGCGATGGTCTTCTGGCCGAGGCCCGTGTCCTGCGCCGTGGCGACCGCCAGGTCGATGGCGAGCGGGACGGTGACGGCGCTGGCGTCGTAGGCGTCGCCGTAGATCGTGCCGCCGATCGCGCCGGGCTCGTCGCCCGAGCCGCCGTCGATCACGTCCGCGCCGGTCCCGGCATAGAGGGTGTCGAGGCCCGCGCCGCCCAGGACCGTATCGTTGCCGGCTCCATCGTAGAGACTGTCGGGACCGGCGCCGGCGTCCAGCCGGTCGTTGCCCTCCAGGCCCTGCAGCACGTCCGAAACGGATGTCCCGACCAGGGTGTCGTCGCCCGCGGTCCCGGTGAATACGCCCATCGGGCCAGCCTCCATCGTCCGCCGGCGCAGACGCGCGCCGCGGGGAGCCCGCCCTTAGTCGCCCGAAGATGACCGCAGCATGAAGGAGCTTGACCTTAAGGTGCTGGATTCAAACGCTGTTTTGTCATGCCAGTCAGGCCCGCGGCAGGATGAACGCCACCCGCAGCCCGGGGCCCATTTCGCCCACCTTGCCGGGCCCCTCGGACAGCTCCAGGCGCCCGCCGTGCGCCTCCACCACCGCCGCGACCAGTGACAGGCCCAGGCCCGCGCCGGGCTCGTTGCGGCTGTTCTCCAGGCGCACGAAGCGCTGGATCACCCGCTCGCGGTCACCGTCGGGCACGCCGGGCCCGGTGTCGGTGACCGAGAACTCCACCTCGCCGGAGGAGCGGCGGCGCACGCGCAGCATGATCGCCCCGCCGGCGGGCGTATATTTGACGGCGTTGTCCAGGAGGTTGGCCAGGGCCTGGGCCAGGAACTCGCGGTTGCCGCGGACCTGCAGCTCCCTGGTGAGCTCGGCCGAGAACTCGATGTCCTTCTCCTCGCAGAACGGCTCGTACAGCTCGGCGATGTCGGCCGCGAGGTCGGCGGGGTCGAACAGCACCGGGTCCGGCGCCTGGCCGGCCGCCTGCAGCCGGGCGATGGAGAGCACGGCGCCGAAGGTCTTCAGGACGCCGTCGGTGTCCTGCAGCGCCTGGGCCAGGGCCTCCTCGGCGTCGCCCTTGCCGGCCTCCACGTCGATATAGGCCGCCTCCAGCCGCGCGCGCAGGCGGGTCAGGGGCGAGCGCAGGTCGTGGGCGATGGCGTCGCCGGCGTGCTTGTGCCCGGCCATGGACCGCTCCAGGCGGTCCAGCATCTCGTTGACGCCCTGGGCCAGCTCGTCCAGCTCGTCACGGGCGCCGCGCACCCGGGCGCGAACGCCGGACTCCCCGTTGCGCACCCGCTCCACCACGTCGATCAGGTTGGCCATGGTGCGCGAGACATTGCGGCTGACCAGCACGCCGCCCCCCAGGCCCAGCAGCACCACCAAGAGGCCCGCCGCCTGCAGGGCGCGGGTGATCTTGGCCACATAGGCCTCGTCCTCGCCGGCGTCGGCGCCGACGAACAGGATCTCCCCGCCCATCAGCTGCTCCTGCATGCCGCGGGCGGGATGCTTCACCTCGTGGCCCTGGGCGTCCTTGTCGGTGACCTGGAAGGTGGTCCAGGCGGGCTGGCCCTTGAAGTTCTCAACCGGGCTTTCCTCGATCGAGCCGGAGATGCGGCGGCCGTCCTTGGTGAGCAGCAGGTACAGGAACGGCTTCTCGCTGGCCGCCCGCTCGATCAGCGACTGGTTCACCGCGTCGAGCCCGGCCCGGTCGTAGACGTCCACCAGGCTGCGCATCTCGCGCCGGATCTCCAGGTCCGTGCGCCTCGTCGCCTCGCCGGCGGTGGCGACATAGACATAGGCCAGGAACGCGGAGGCGGCGCTGGCGAACAGCGCCAGGAACAGCAGCGTCAGCCGGAACGGCGTGGTCCGGAAGATGCGGGGCAGTTTCACCTAATTGCTCCCCGCCGTCCTTCCTCTCCCACTGCGTGGGAAAGGAGGAAATCACGCATCCAGCCGGTAGCCCGCGCCGCGCACGGTCTGCAGCATCGGGCGGTCGAATCCCTTGTCGATCTTCGAGCGCAGGCGGGAGATGTGCACGTCGATGACGTTGGTCTGGGGATCGAAGTGGTAGTGCCAGACCTTCTCCAGCAGCATGGTGCGGGTCACCGACTGGCCGGCGTGGCGCATCATGAATTCCAGCAGCTGGAACTCCCGCGGCTGCAGGTCGATCTCCTTGCCCGAGCGGTGCACGGTGCGCCCGATCAGGTCCATCTCCAGCTCGCCCACCTTCAGCAGGGTCTGGACCGAACCGGTGTCGCGGCGGCGCGCGAGGGCCTCGATACGGGCGATCAGCTCGGGGAAGGCGTAGGGCTTGACCAGGTAGTCGTCGCCGCCGGCCTGGAGGCCGTCGACGCGGTCGCTGACCTCGCCCAGGGCCGAGAGGAACAGCACCGGCGTACGGTCGCCCTCGCGCCGCAGCGTCTCGACCAGCTGGACGCCGTCCATGCGCGGCATCATGCGGTCGATGACCATGACGTCGAACTGCCCGTCGCGGGCGGCGGCCAGGCCCTCCTCGCCGTCCGCACCGCGCACGCAGTCGTGGCCGGCCTCGGAAAGGCCCCTCGCCATCGCTTCGGCCGCTTCCAGGTCGTCTTCGACGATCAGGATCCGCATGTGATTCCCGCCCCGCTAAGGTTCGGAAACTACCCCGAAACCTTGATCGGCAGGAAGGCGGTGCGGCCGTTGCGGTAGACGCCCAGCAGCACGCTGGTCCGGCCCGCCTTCTTGGCGGCGTCCACCACCGCGGCGAGGTCGGCCGGGACGGCCACCGCGCGGTCGTTGGCGCGGGTGATCACGTCGCCGCGGCGCAGGCCCTTGGTCCCGGCGTCCGACGACTGGTCGACGTTCTCCACCAGGGCGCCGCGCACCTCGGGCGGCAGGTTGAGGCGGTTGCGGCTGCCCTCGTCCAGCGGGCCCAGCGACATGCCGAGGACCGGCGCATGGGCGCCGGCGCCCGGCGCGCCCGGCGTGGCCTTGGGCCCGCCGCTGTTGTCGTTGGCCGCCAGCTCGCGCTCGGAGGGACGCACGCCGGAGCGGACGTCCACGCTGCGGGGCTTGCCGTCGCGGATGATGCTGAGGTGCAGCACCTCGCCAGCGTGGACGCGGGCCACCTGGCGGGTCAGCTCCGAGGAGCTCTTGATGGTGGACCCGTTCACCGAGGTGACCACGTCCCCGATCTGCAGGCCAGCCTTCTGGGACGGTCCGCCCGGCGTCAGGTCGGCGACGATGGCGCCCTTCTGGTCGCCCATGCCGGCGGCCTCGGCCATTTCGGAGGTGAAGTTCTGGATGGTGGCGCCGATGTAGCCACGCTCGATCTTGCCGCCGTTGATCAGCTGCTTGGTGACGTTGTCGGCCACCTCGGCCGGGATCGCGAAGCCGATGCCCACCGAGCCGCCGGACGGCGAGAAGATCGCGGTGTTGACGCCGATCACCCGGCCATAGACGTCAAACGTCGGGCCGCCGGAGTTGCCGCGGTTGATGGGCGCATCGATCTGGATGTAGTCGACGAAGGTCTCGCCGATGTCGCGGCCATAGGCGGAGACGATGCCGGCCGTGGCGGTGCCGCCCAGGCCGAACGGGTTGCCCACCGTGATCACCCAGTCGCCGACCCGCGGCTTGCCCGCGTTCTCGAAGTTCACGAACGGGAACGGACCCTTCTTGCCCTTCACCCGGATCACCGCCAGGTCGGTGGCCTCGTCGCGGCCCACCACCTCGGCGTCGAGCTCGGTCTCGTCCTTCATGACCACCTTGATGGTCTCGGCGTTCTCGACCACGTGGTTGTTGGTGACGATGTAGCCGTCGGGCGAGATGAAGAAGCCGGAACCCGCCGACTGCTGGGTCGGAAGCTTCGGCTGGCCCTTGGGCGTGCGGCCGCCCTGCGGGGCGCTGTTGTCGTCGTCATCGTCGCCGCCCTTGGGCACGATGCCGAACGGCAGGCCGCCGAAGCCGGGGATCTGGCGCAGCGTCTCGGGATCGACCCGGCTGGTGACGTTGATCGACACCACCGCGGGCGACACCCGCTCGAAGATGTCGGCGAAGGACATGGGCGCGCCGGGCGGCGGCGCGAAGATCGGCGCAGTGGACGCCTTGATCAGGCCCAGCGGCTCGCCTGCGTGGGCGGCGGGCAGGCGCATCCCTGCGCCCGCGACGGCCGCCGCCATCACGCCAGCGCCAGCCACGGCGCCCAGGAGGTAACCGGTCTTCTTGGAAGTCATCAGCCTTTGTTTCCCTGCGCGCGTCCGGTCTGAGGATTAGGGACCGCGCCTTAACAACCTAGGTCGGATGCACCGAAGTGCAACGCCCCTCAAGTTACGTTTAGGACACCCTAGGCGCATCTTCGCGTCCGATCTTGGGCGCAATGGTGTCAGGGTGTTTCGCCTTTGCCGAGATGCTCGAGGCGCTCGGCCTCTTCTGCGGAAAGCTCGGTATCGGGCGCGCGGTTCCGCAGGCGCGCAAAGAGCAGGCCGCCGCCGGCCAACACCACCAGGAACGGGCCGATCCAGAGCGCCAGGTTGCCCAGGGAGAAGCTGGGCGTCAGCAGCACGAACTCGCCGTAGCGGTCGGTGAGGAAGCGCTTGATCTGCCCCTCGCTGCGCCCGGCCTTGACCTGCTCGCGGACGATCTGGCGCAGGTCGCGCGCCAGGTCCGCCTCGCTGTCGTCGATGGACTCGTTCTGGCAGACCAGGCAGCGGACTTCGCGGAAGATCGCCCGCGCACGGGCCTCCTGGGCCGGGTCAGGCAGGCGGTCGGCCGGGTCCGAGGCGGCGGCGATGCAGAGCACCCCGGCCAGCGCCGCCAGGCCCGCACGCAGCCTCATGCGGCCTCCGGCTGGGTCTTGCGGCGCGCCACGCCCAGGCGCAGCCGCCGGTCGGAGAGCGAGATGACCCCGCCCAGGCCCATGATCACCGGCCCCAGGAAGATCAGGGTGGCCCAGGGGTTCCAGTAGGCGCGGACCAGGAAGGTCGGCGGCCCGTCCGCCCGATCCCGCCGCTCGCCCAGCACCAGGTAAAGGTGCGAGGGACCGCGGTAGCAGAGCCCGACCTCGGAGGTCGTCTGACCGCCCTGGGTGTAGAGCCGCCGCTCGGGGTGCGAGACGCAGACCGGCTGGCCGCCGCGGGTGACGGTCAGGGTCGCACGGTCGGCGTCGTAGTTCGGCCCGGCCACGGGGCGCACGTCGTCGAGGCTCAGGTGATAGGCGCCGACATTCAGGCTGCCGCCCACCGGCAGGGCCTCCGCCGCCTCGATGCGCCAGGAGGTCTCGAACACCGCGCCCATGACGAAGACGCCGAGGCCGAGGTGGGCCAGGGTCATGCCCCAGGCGCCGCGCGGCAGGCCGGTGAGCCGCCGCCAGGTCTCCGCCGCCGGGACGCGGAAGGCGCGGGTGCGTTCGATCAGCTCGGCCAGGGCCCCGGCGATCAGCCAGCCGCCCAGCGCCACGCCCAGGACGCCGAATGCCTTCTTGGGGCTCACCAGGGTCAGGGTGGTCAGGCTGGCGACCGCGGCCACCAGCAGGGCGATCCACAGCCGCTGCAGGGCGGCCTTGGCGTCCCCCCGCTTCCAGGCCAGCAGCGGGCCCAGCGGCAGCAGTAGCAGCAGCGCCACGACCAGCGGTGTGAAGGTCAGGTTGAAGTAGGGCGGGCCCACCGAGATCGACTCCCCGGTCATGGCCTCGCGGATCAGCGGATAGAGCGTGCCCAGCAGCACCGTCGCGGTGGCGGCCGCCAAGAGGATGTTGTTGAGCACCAGGGCGCTCTCGCGGCTGACGGCAGCGAAGACACCCCCCTGGGCGAGCGTCGGCGCGCGCCAGGCGAAGAGGGCAAAGCCTAGCCCGGCGGTCAGCCCCAGGATGATCAGCAGCAGGACCCCTCGGGTGGGATCCACCGCGAAGGCGTGCACCGAGGTCAGGACGCCCGAGCGCACCAGGAAGGCGCCCAGCATGGAGAAGGTGAAGGCCGCCAGCGCCAGGAACACCGTCCAGCCCGCCAGCGCGCCGCGCTTTTCGGTGACGATGGCCGAGTGCAGCAGGGCCGCGGCCACCAGCCAGGGCATGAAGCTGGCGTTCTCCACCGGGTCCCAGAACCACCAGCCGCCCCAGCCCAGCTCGTAATAGGCCCAGAACGAGCCCAGGGTGATGCCGACGGTGAGCAGGCTCCAGGCCGCCAGGGCCCAGGGTCGGACCCAGCGCGACCAGGCCGCATCGATCCGCCCCTCGATCAGCGCCGCGACGGCAAGCGAGAACACCACCGACATGCCGACATAGCCCGCGTAGAGGAACGGCGGGTGCACGGCCAGCGCCGGGTCCTGCAGCAGCGGGTTGAGGGAGCGGCCCTCCACCGGCGGCTGGGCCAGGCGCACCAGCGGGTTGGAGGCGAAGGTGGTGTAGGCCAGGAACACCGTCCCGAGGAACCCCTGGGTGGCGACGCTGAGCGCGCGGATGCCGCGCGGCAGGCTGCGGCCGAAGCCGGCCAGGGCGGCGCCGAACCCGGTGAGCGCCAGGCACCACAGCAGCATCGAGCCCTCGTGGCTGCCCCAGGTCCCGGCCACCCGATAGAGCAGCGGCTTCTCGGTGTGCGAGTTGGCGGCCACGTTGGCGATGGAGAAGTCGGAGACCACGAAGCCGTGCATCAGGGCCGCGAAGGCCGTGGCCACCGCCACGAACGCGCCCAGCGCCGCGCCCTCCCCGGCCCCGGCCAGGGTGGCCGAGCGCCGCGCGCGGCCGAGCCCGGACAGCACCGTCTGGGCGATCGAGAGCGCCAGCGCCAGGATCAAGGCGTAGGCGCCGAGTTCGGCGATCATGTGGGGCCGCCGGCTGCGGCGGGAGCGCCATAGGCCGGCGCCTGGCCGTCGCCCCGCCACTCGCCCTGCTTCTTCAGCGCGTCGGCGACTTCCTTGGGCATGTACTTCTCGTCGTGCTTGGCCAGGACTCGCTTGGCCTCGAACACGCCGTCGGGGCGATAGGCGCCCTCGGCGACCACGCCCTGGCCCTCGCGGAAGAGGTCCGGCAGGTCGCCCTGGAAGACCACCTTGTCGGCCGAGATCTTGTCGCGGACCGTGAACTCCACCTGCCCGTCGGGATGTTTGACGACCGAGCCCACCGCCACCAGCCCGCCCAGCTGGATCGCGCGGCCAGCCGGCGGATGGGCGGCCGCGGCCTGGGACGGGGTGTAGAAGAACGAGATCGAGTCGCGCATGCCCCACAGCGACAGCCCCACGGCCAGCGCCACCACCGGGGCGATCGCCGCCAGCAGCAGGAGGCGCGTGCGCGCCTTGCGGGATTTCGGCAGCCAGCTGGTCATCGCACAGCCCCCCTCATCTCATGGTCTCCGCCCGTGCCGCCTGGTCCAGCTGGTCCAGCACGGCTGGCTTGGCTGCGTAGCGGGCGCGGGCGCTGGCATAGGCCGCGTCGCGCTTGGCGGTCTCGCCCAGCACCGCATAAGCGCGCACCAGGCGCACCCAGCCGTCGGGATCGTCCGGATTGGCGTCCAGCCGCGCGGCCAGGCCCGCGACCATGCCACGGATCATCGCCATCTGCTGCGGATCGGCGCCCAGGTTGGGCTTGTTCTCGAGGCGGGCCAGTTCCTCCTGCACGGCGCCGCGGCGCTGGTCGCTGGCGGGTAGGTCGGCGAGGAGGCTGCCGAGGTCGGCCTGGGCGGCCGCCCGGTCGCCGGCGGCGGCCTTGGCGCGGGCCAGGAAGAAGCGGGCGGCTGGCTCGCCGGGCTGCAGCGCCAGCAGCCGCCGGAAGGTCGCCTGGGCGTCGGCATCCACCTTGCCCCCGGCGGCGGCCACCTGGGCCTCGCCCAGCAGCTGCCAGAGGTCCACGCGGTCCGGCGCCAGGGCGGCGGCGCGCTTGAACGCGCGAATGGCGGCGATGGGGTTCTGCGAGGCGCTCTCGGCCAGGCCCAGCAGGCGGAAGCCCTCGGCCTCGGTCGGCCGTTCGCTGGTGGCCTTGCGCAACACCGCGGCGATCTCGGGCGCCGACAGCGTTCGCAGGTCGGCCCGCTGCCAGCCGGCCAGGCGCTGGGCGTAGGGCTGGTCGGGCGTCCCGACCGCGCCCACCTTGAGGTAGAGCAGCAGGGCCAGGACCGGGACCGCCAGGGCGGCCAGCAGCACCAGGCCGCGGGATCCGGCGTCGCTGCGCCAAGGCGCCGGCGCCGACTCGGTGGCGGCGAGCAGGCGGCGGGCGGCCTCGGCGTGGGCGCTGCGCTTCTCGGTCTCGCCCAACAGGCCGCGATCGGCCAGGTCGTCCAGCTCGCTGAGCTGGCGGCGATAGAGGCTGAGGGCGGGATCGTCGGAGTCGGCCAGGCCGGCGGCCCCGGCGGCGCGTATCAGGATCAGGCCCGCCGCAGCGGCGGCAAGCAGCCCGGCCACGACCCAGAAGAGCAACATGGCCGCGCGTGTAGCGGAAACCTCGGCGGCGCGCGAGTGAGACTCTTCAGCGCCCCGAAGGGCTGGCTCATCGCGACGGTGGCGTGGCGGTTTCCGGATGCAGCGCCGCGTGCGACCGGCGGCGGATGAGGTCCCCGGCCTTCTCGCCCAGCAACAGGTCCTCGAACTCGCCCGCCGCGGCCAGGAACGCCTCGGCGATCTCCGGATCGCCGGCGTCGGCGGTGCGCACCAGGTCCAGCACGTCCTCCACATAGTGGTCGATGTGCTCGCGCAGGCTCTCCACCAGGCGCGAGCGGGTGGAGCCGAAGCCGCCGTAGTTCGCCGTCGTGCGCACCTCGTAGGAGAAGGCGAGCAGGGTCTTGGCCCGGTTCAGCAGGCGCGGATTCGGAGCTTCGGTCAGGCGCGGCATCGGCCGGCGGCGACCCTGCAGGCGCGAGGCGACCGTGGGCAGGGCCTCCACCGCCGCCTTCTCGGCGTCCTTCAGGCGCCGCTCGACCACCGCCGCCAGGTTCACCCGCTGCTTATGCACCCGCGCGCCCCAGCCGTGCTCGCGGGTGAGTTCGATGGAGGTCTCCATCTCCAGGATCTGCTGCACCACCACCTCGACGGTCCTGGCCGCTGCCCGACCGGCGGCGGGACCGGCGTCGGCGTCCAGCGACGACAGCGCACTCAGGGCGGCGTCCACGTCGGCCATCAGGTTCTCGCCAAACCACGCGAGCTCGGAATCGGCGAGGTAGCGCTCCGGCGGCTTGTCCATCACCGCCGACACGATCCGCAGCACCATCCAGGGCTCGGCCATCTGGGCGGCCAGCATCTGGAACAGGCGTTGCCCCACGTCCTCGGAGATCTCGACCGCGTCCTTGTAGGCCAGGCGCGCGCCGGCCGTGGTCTCGCCACCCGCATGGGTCAGCCATTCGGGCAGGCGCTGGGCGGCGCGGCGGACGATGTGGGCGATGTCGAGGCAGTCGGCGAGGAGCCGCGCCCCATCCGCCCGCGCCGCGTCACAGAGGTCGGCCACCGTCGCGAAGTCCGCCGTCGCGCGGGACCGCAGGCCGGCCGCCGCCGCGACCACCAGGGCGTCGTGCAGGTCGGCCATGATGCCCGGGGGCATGTGCTCGCTGGCGGCGACCCGCGCCTCGTTCATCCGATCGGGCTCGATCTCGGCCATGGCGCGCCACAGGAGGCCCAGGATGCGTGAGGGGAAGGTCAGCACCTTCTTGTCGTCGCCGGCGCCGACGCACATCGGGGCGATCGGCGACAGCACCGTATTGCGCAGGTTGCGGTCCGCCACCTCGCACTCGACCAGACGGCGCACGCCGCCCAGGGCCGAGTCGTCCGAGGTGTCGGCCAGGGCCTGCTGCAGGCTGCCCACGACCTTGTCGGGCGCGGCGGAGACCAGCGTCCGGACGATCTCGATGTTGCGCTCCGAAAGCGCCGTCATACAACCTCTGGTTTTGACGGAACGGCGTTAGATTCCAAACATGGCTACACGCCGGTTAAGGCTTTCCAAAGCTGAACCTTTTCAGGCGGCTGCGCGTGGCAGGCGGACCGCTACGCAGAGGCCGCCCAGGGCGGCGTCGCCCAGCGTCAAGTCGCCGCCGTAGGCGCGGGCCAGTTCGTCGACGATGGAGAGGCCGAGGCCGGAGCCCGGCGCGTTCTCGTCCAGCCTGGCGCCGCGCCGGATCACCTCTTCGCGCCGGTCGGGCGGCAGGCCGGGGCCATCGTCCTCGATGGTCAGGCGGAACCGCTCGGCGCTGACGGGCTCGGCGCGGACCCGGATCCGGCCCTTGCCCCACTTGCCGGCGTTCTCCATGGCGTTGCCGGCGATCTCCAGCAGGTCCTGCCGCTCGCCCAGGAACCAGAGGTCGTCCGGGGCGTCCCAGTCGATCACCACGCCCTTGTCGCGGAAGATGCGCTCCAGGGTCCGGGCCAGCTCGTCCAGCACCTCGGCCACCGAGGTCCGCTCGCCCGGGCCCTGGGCGCGGGCGGCGGCGCGGGCGCGGCGCAGGTGGTGATCCACCTGCTGGCGCATCACCTCGGCCTGGCGGGTGACAACCTCGGACAGGGGCCCGGGCCGCTGGCTGGCCTCGGTGATCATCACCGAGATCGGCGTCTTCAGGGCGTGGGCCAGGTTGCCCACATGGGTGCGCTGGCGCTCGACGGTCTCCTGGTTGTGCGCCACCAGCGCGTTCAGCTCGTCGGTCAGCGGCTTCAGCTCGGACGGATACTCCGCCTGCAGGCGCTCGGCCTTGCCGCGGCGCACGTCGGCGACCTCGTGGCGCAGGTCGAACAGGGGCCTAAGGCCCACCCGCACCTGGATGATCACCGCCGCGATCAGGCCGCCGCCCAGGATCAGGAAGGCGATGGCGGTGGCGGTGACGAAGTTGCGCACCTCGCGGTCGATCGGCCGGCGGTCCTCGGCGGCCAGGAAGATCAGCGGCGGGTTGTGGGTGTCCAGGGTGGCCCAGCGCGCCACCACGCGCAGCCGCTCGCCCGGCTGCAGGCCGGGGGCGTCGAAGGCGATGGCCTTGCGCGGATTGGCCTTGAGCCGCGCCGGCAGGTCGGCGGGCAGCTTCAGCTCGGAGTCCCACAGCGAGCGCGACGGCACCAGGGTGCGCACCGCACCGTTCGCCAGCGGCTGGTCGATGGCCCAGTAGCGGCCGGAATAGGCTCGCAGCGCCCGCTGGTCGGTGAGCGCCGGGGCGATCACCTGGCCATCGTCCACCGTGGAGCCGGAGATCAGGTTGTCGATCAGGTCCGAGAGCCCGGCATCGAAGCGGCGCAGGGCCGCCTCCTGGAACTGGATGCCGACCACCACCGCGGTGATCACCAGGGCCGCGAAGCTCCAGCCGACGGCCAGCAGGACCAGCCGGCGGGCGAGCGACGGACGCCGCAGGCCCTGAAGGAGGCTCACCTGCGCCGGCTCGCGGGGAAGCGGCTCATGGGGAAGCGACTCACGGGCGCGCGGTCTCGGCGTCCACCTCGTCCGCGGGGCAGATCAGCCGGTAGCCCAGGCCGCGCACCGTCTCGATCCGGTCCGACCCGATCTTCTTGCGCACCCGGCCGATGAACACCTCGATGGTGTTGGAATCGCGGTCGAAGTCCTGGTCGTACAGGTGCTCGACCAGCTCGGTGCGGCTGATCACCCGGCCCTGGTGCATCATCAGATAGTGCAGCAGGCGGTATTCCAGCGAGGTGAGCCGTAGCGGCTCGCCATTGACGCTGGCGCGCGCGGCGCGGGGGTCCAGGCGCAGCCCGCCGCAGGAGAGATTGGGGGTCGCGTGGCCGGCCGAACGGCGCAGCAAGGCGCGCAGCCGGGCCAGCAGCTCCTCGGTGTGGAACGGCTTGGTGAGGTAGTCGTCGGCCCCGGCGTCGAAGCCCGCCACCTTCTCGCTCCAGGCCCCGCGGGCGGTGAGGATGAGCACCGGCGTGGCCATGCTCTCGCGCCGCCAGCGCTCCAGCACCGAGACGCCGTCCACCTTGGGCAGGCCCAGGTCCAGGATGATGGCGTCGTAGGGTTCAGTCTCGCCCAGGAACTGGGCTTCCTCGCCGTCCGGCGCATGGTCGACCGCATAGCCGGCGTCGCCCAGCGCCTGTTTCAGCTGTCGCGACAGGTCCGGGTCGTCTTCAACAAGCAGGATCCGCACGTCCGGCTACCTTCCTCATCCGTTCATCCATCCGAGTCCGCCCGGGGTTCAACGCTCAGCCGCCGCCCTGCCGGCCAACGACTTGTCCGGATTCGGCGTCCACCACGAAGACCACGACGCGGCCATCGGACATCTGCCACTGGACGTAGTAGGCGGCGTGACCGCCCGTCTCGCCCAGGGTGGTGTTCAGGTGGCGGCCCGGATAGCGGCCCGCAAGCATGGCCAGAACGCGCGAAAGCGGCACCTGGCGCCCGGCCTTCACCCCCTCGCGCGCCTGGTCCTGGTCGCCGCGGCCCGCGCCCAGCACGGGACGGCTGTCCTGCGCGTCCGCCATGACCGGCGCGGCGGCGGCCGCGACCAGCACGGCGAGGGCGAAGAGGTGTCTCATGCGGGCCCGTCCTAGCCAGGCCGGACTGAACCTGGGCTGAACATCGGTCTAAGCCGTTGTCGAGGTTTAGCCTAGCTTCGCCGCCGCGGCGTGTACGGCCGCTTGGCCTTCTGCTCTTCGGCGAACGCCTCGAGCGCCGGATCTGGCGTTTCCGGCAGCGTCACCACCAGCCGCGCGAACAGGTCGCCGCGATGGCCCTGGGCGTCGGCCAGGCCCCGCCCCTTCAGCCGCAGCCGCGCGCCGGTGTTGGAGCCCTTGGGCACCGTCAGGGTGACGGGGCCGTCCGGCGTGGGGGCCTCGACCTTGCCGCCCAGCACCGCGTCGTAGAAGGCGACCGGCAGGTCCATCACCAGGGTGTCGCCCTCGCGCCGGAAGATGGGGTGCGGCTTGACGGAAAGCTCGATGAAGGCGTCGCCGGGGCCGGAACGGCCGGGCGAGCCCTGGCCCTTCAGTCGCAGGGTCTGGCCGTCCTGGGCGCCCTTGGGGATGGTGACGTCGATGGTGCGCCCATCGGAGAAGGCGATCCGCTGCTTGCCGCCGCGGATGGCGTCCACCAGGTCGATCTCCAGCTTGGCGCGCACGTCGGCGCCGCGCTGGGAGAAGCCGCCGAAGCCGCCGCCCGTGCCGCCGCCGCGGGGACCGCCGCGACCGCCGCCGAACATCTCGCCCAGGATGTCGCCCAAGTCGGCGCCCTCGAAGGTCTCGGTGCGGAACCCGCCGCGCGGACCGCCGCCTGCGCCGAAGCCGCCGCCCTGGCCCCCGCCCCACGGGCCGCCCGCGCCGCCGAAGCCGCGCATGGTCTCGCGGCCGTCGGCGTCGATCTCGCCGGCGTCAAACTTCTTGCGCTTGTCGGGGTCGCCCACGATGTCGAAGGCGGCGCTCACCTTCTTGAAGCGCTCCTCGGAGGCCTTGTCGCCAGGATTGGTGTCGGGGTGGTTGGCCTTGGCCAGCTTGCGGAACGCCTTGCGGATCTCGTCCGCGGTCGCGGTCCGGGAAACGCCCAGCTCCTGATAGGGGTCGCGCGGCAAGCTCGTCAGAATCCTCGAAAAACCATGCCCAGGGTGTGAGTACTAGATTGGGCCGCCGGTTCCGTCACGCAAGGCCTTGTGTGGCGAAATTGCAACAGGGTTGCGATGAGCATCCGGTTCTGGTTTTGTTCATCGGGAGCGAGGGGCAAACGCCATGAAATTGACCCGCCTGTTCTGGGGCCGCGGACGCATGGGCCGCGGCGCCTATGCGGCGACGATGATCTGCCTGCTGGCCGCGGGCTGGCTGGCCCATCCGCTCTGGGTCGCGATCGCCAGGACTGTTCCAGCCAGTATGGGCTATGCCGCCGTCGGCATGCTCGCCATCGACGTGGCCATCCTCTGGATGATCGTCTGCGTCGTCGCTCAGCGCCTGCACGATGTGGGCCGCGGTGGCTGGTGGCAGCTCGCGCCTCTGGGGGTCCTAATATTGGGCGCGGGCCTGGCGCAGCCCGCGTGGGCGTCGCGACTGGGCCTAACAGAGGTCCAGGCCGAGCAGGTCCTCGGCCTTGCCGCGCTCGTCTATCTGGGGTTCCTCGTGGCGCTGGGCTGCGTCCGGACCCGTCCGGGCGGCGATCGGTTCGGCCAGCCGGGCGGGCATCCGAGCTAGTCGTCCCCCCGCTCCACGAGCAGGTCCCAGGCGGCGAAGTCCAGGGCCTCCTCCGGATCGACCAGCACCGTCTCGCTCACGGTCTGGCCGCGGACGGAGATGCCGGCGCGGTGGACGCTCTCCGGATCGCCGGAGATCAGCGGGTGCCACTCCGCCAGGTCGCGGCCCTCGTGCAGGCGGCGGTAGGCGCAGCTTTTGGGCATCCACTCCAGCGCCTCGATATTGTGCGGCGTCAGCTTGATGCAGTCCGGCACATGGCGATGTCGGTCGGCGTAGTCGGAGCAACGGCAGGCGCTGGCGTCGAACAGCTTGCAGTGCACGCGGGTGGGGATGACCTCTCCGGTGACCTCGTCCTCGAAGCGCACCAGGCAGCAGAGCCCGCAGCCGTCGCAGAGGCTCTCCCACTCGGCGACGGTCATCTGCTCGAGGGTCTTTCGCCGCCAGAAGGGCTCACCAGGCATCGGCGGGATTTAGGGGAAAGCGCCGCGCGGCGCCACTTCGCTGAGCGCGGCGTTGTGACCCCGGTCCAGGAAAGTGACGCCGCAGCGTGGTGCGCGCGCTCGCTTTCGCCTATCTCAGCCGCCGCATGGCTCCTCCCATCCTCGCCCTGAAGGCCGTCCGTCTCGCCGACGGCCCCGTGATGCTGTTCGACGGCGTGGACCTGGCGCTGGAGGCGCGGACCCGCGCGTGCCTGGTCGGCCGCAACGGCGCCGGCAAGTCGACCCTGCTGCGCGTGCTGGCCGGCCAGACCCTGCCCGACGACGGCGAGCGCACCGTCACGCCGGGGACGCGCATCGCCTATGTGCCGCAGGAGCCGCAGATCGAGGGCGCCGTGGTGCTGGACCACGCGGTCTCCGGCGGCGCCGAGCAACACCGGGCCGAGGCCGCCCTGCAGGCCTTCGGCATGGACCCCCAGAAGCCGGCCCAGGGCCTCTCCGGCGGCGAGATGCGGCGCGTGGCCCTGGCCAAGGCCTTCGCCGAGGACCCGGACGTCATCCTGCTGGACGAGCCCACCAACCACCTCGACATCCTGGCCATCGAGACGCTGGAGGCCGAGATCGCCGCCAGCCGCGCCGCGGCCCTGATCGTCAGCCACGACCGTGCCTTCCTGGAACGCGTCACGCAGCGCTGCTTCTGGCTGGAATTCCGCCAGGTGCGCCGGCTGGATCAGGGCTTCGCCGCCTTCGACGACTGGGTGGAGAAGATCGAGGCGCAGGAGGCCGAGGAGGCGCGGCGGCTCGACCGCGCGATCCAGCGCGAGCAGCACTGGATGGCCCGCGGCGTCACCGCCCGCCGCGCCCGCAACGAGGGCCGCCGCCGCCGGCTGATCTCCATGCGCCAGGACATGGCCGACCGCATGAAGGAGATGCGCGGGACCCTCAACATGGGCCTCGCCTCGTCGGGCGTGGCCGGCAAGCGGGTGGTCGAGGCCAAGGGGATCTCCAAGGCGTTCGGCCAGCGGGTGCTGCTGAAGGCCTTCTCCACCCGCATCCTGCGCGGCGACCGGGTGGCGATCGTGGGCCCCAACGGCGTCGGCAAGACCACCCTGGTGAAGATCCTGCTGGGCGAGCTGGCGCCGGACGCCGGCGAGGTGAAGCTGGGGACCAACCTGACGGTCAACTACATCGACCAGGCCCGGGGCGCCCTCAGCCCCGAGCTGACCCTGAAGGAGGTGCTGACCCCGCAGGGCGGCGACCAGGTGATGGTCCGCGGCCTGCCCAAGCACGTGAACGCCTACGCCAAGGACTTCCTGTTCAAGGACAGCCAGCTGCGCCAGCCGGTGAAGAGCCTGTCCGGCGGCGAGCGCAACCGCCTCTTGCTGGCGCGCGCCCTGGCCAATCCGGCCAATGTCATGGTGCTGGACGAGCCCACCAACGACCTCGACATGGACACCCTGGACCTGCTGGAGGACCTGCTGGCCGACTACGACGGCACGCTGATCCTGGTCAGCCACGACCGCGACTTCATCGACCGGCTGGCCACCTCGACCATCGGCCTGGACGGGACCGGCCGGGCGGTGGAGACGCCAGGCGGCTGGCAGGACTTCATGAGCCAGAACCCGGGCTTCTTCGGCGCGCCGGCCAAGGTGGAGCCGGCCAAGCCGACGCCGCGGGCGCCGGCCGCGCCGCCGAAGGCCGCCGCCAAGCTCACCTACAAGGACCAGCGCCGGCTGGCCGAGCTCGAAGCCCTGGTCGCGGACATGCCGGCCAAGATCGCCGCCCTGGAAGCCGCCCTGGCCGATCCGAACCTTTATGGGCGTGATCCCGCAGGTTTCGAGCGCTATAGCCGCGCGCTCGAAACCGCCCGCACCCAGCTGGTCGCCGCCGAGGACGAGTGGCTGGCCCTGGAGAGCCGCCGCGAGGCCATCGAATCCGGCCGCTGAGCGACCTCCCAGCGTTTCCTGTGGACGATATCGCAGCGTTGAAAAGGTTGGATAAATCCACGTTCGATGAACCTTTGTGAACAGCTTGCGCACAGTTTTTTGACAGCGACGCCGCTTCCTGGCCGCGCGGGCCGCTTGCACCCCAAAAGGTTCGGGCGCACCGTCCTCATGCCGACAGGAACTGCGGCGCAGGCGGACGGAGAGGCTGGCGACAGCGGACCCGGAAACCCAGCGGGCGGAGCGGCGAGGCGAAGGGAAAGAACCGGGGCGACCCGGAACGGAACCGGAGGTTCGGCGCCGGCAGTCAGGGAAAACCACCGGGGCGACCCGGGAACCGAACTGACAGTTGGCCTGGCTGGCGCAGATCCCCCAACGGATCTGTATGAGAGGGCGACGCCTCGGGCAACCGAAGCGCCGCCCTCTTGCTATGGGGCGAAGGTTGGCGAGCGCCGACCGTTCGCGGAAGGCCTCAATCCAGCTTGGAAGCGCCGCCGCAGCGCCCTACCCTTCGCGCCGCTTCGGTCGAGGGGTCCTGCATGAAAGCCTTGCGTAACCTGGTGCTGGCCGCGGCCGCGGTGCTGGCCGCCTGTTCTCCGGCCAAGAAGGCCGAGGCGCCGGCAGACATTGCGGGGACGCCGATCCGCTTCGCCACCGACTGGAAGGCCCAGGCCGAGCAGGGCGGCTTCTACGAGGCCGTGGCCAACGGCGAATACGCCAAGCGCGGCCTGAAGGTGACCATCGTCCAGGGCGGGCCGGGCGTGAACGTGCCGCAGCTGCTGGCCTCGGGCGCGGTCGAGATGGGCATGGGCTCCAACAGCTTCATCGTCATGAACCTGGCCCAGCAGAAGGCGCCGCTGAAGGCGGTGGCGGCCTTCATGCAGAAGGACCCGCAGGTGCTGATCGCCCACCCGGACGCCGGGGTGGAGAAGATCGCCGACCTCAAGGGCCACCCGATCCTGCTCTCCGACGCCTCGATCAGCGCCTTCTGGGTGTGGCTGAAGGCCAAGTACGGCTTCACCGACGACCAGGTGCGCAAATATACGTTCAGCCCCGCGCCGTTCCTGGCCGACAAGCGCGCCGCCCAGCAGGGCTACGCCACCAGCGAGCCCTACACGATCGAGAAGCAGGCCGGGCTGAAGCCCAAGGTCTTCCTGCTGGCCGACGAGGGCTACCCCGGCTACGCGACCATGGTGCTGGCGCCGGACAGCCTGATCGCCAAGGACCCGAAGGCGGTGCAGGCGTTCGTGGAGGCCTCGGCCAAGGGCTGGCACGACTACCTCTACGGCGACCCCAAGCCCGGCGACGCCTTGATCCTGAAGGACAATCCGGAGATGACCCAGGACGTCCTCGACCAGGCGCGCGACAAGATGCGGAGCTACAAGATCGTCGACGGCGCCGAAGGCCTGCCGATCGGCGCCATGACCGACGCGCGCTGGAAGGCCTTCTTCGACGTGGCCTCGGGCCAGGGCGTCTACCCCAAGACCCTCGACTACAAGACCGCCTACACCCTGCAGTTCTCGCCGAAGTGACGGTCGCCTCGCTGCAGAACGTCGAGGTCGACTACGCGCGGGGGCGGGCCCTGGGGCCCGTGAGCCTCGGCCTGGCGGCGGGCGAGACCGTGGCGCTGGTGGGGCCTTCGGGCTGCGGCAAGTCCACCGCCCTGCGGCTGCTGGCCGGGCTGGAGGCGCCCAGTCGGGGCGAGGTGGTGCGCGCCACGGGGCGGGGCGAGACGGCGGTGGTGTTCCAGGCGCCGACCCTGGCGCCCTGGCTCTCCGCGCGGGCCAATGTGGCCCTGCCGCTGGCGCTGGCGGGCGTGGGCAAGGCGGAGGCCGAGCGCCGGGCCGACGCGGCCCTGGCGCGGGTGGGCCTGGCGGGCGCGGAGGCGGCGCGGCCCGCGCAGCTCTCGGGCGGCATGGCCATGCGGGTCTCGCTGGCCCGCGCCCTGGTCACCGAGCCCAAGCTGCTGCTGCTGGACGAGCCCTTCGCGGCCCTGGACGAGATCACCCGGCGCGCCCTGGCCGACGACGTACTCGCGCTCTGGGTGGCCTCGCGCCCGGCCATCGTCTTCGTGACGCACAATGTCGAGGAGGCGGTCTACATGGCCTCGCGGGTGGTGGTCATGACCCGTGGCCCGGGCCGGATCGCAGGCGACTTCGCCGTCGCAGGCCCCCTGCCCCGGCCGCCGCATTTCCGCACCACCGCCGAGTTCCGCGCCACCGTCGAGGCGGTGTCGGAGGCGCTGGGCCAGGGGATGGCCGCGTGAGCCGGTTCGCCGCGCTCCTGGCGCCCTGGGCGCTGATCGCCCTGCTGCTCGGCGGCTGGGAGCTGGCGTGCCGGGCGCTGCACGTGCCCAGCTATTTCCTGCCGCCGCCATCCGCCATCGCGGTGACCCTGATCGAGGACTGGCGCAGCTTGCTGCAGGCGGCCGCCTACACCCTGTCCAACGCCGTGGCGGCCCTGGTGCTGGCCAGCCTGCTCGGCCAGGGCCTGGCGCTGGCGGTGACCATGAGCCGGATCCTGGAGCGGGCGATCCAGCCGATCACCGTCGTGCTGCAGGTCACGCCCGTCATCGCCATCGCGCCGCTGGTGAACATCTGGGCCGGCACCGACCATCCGGAGCGGGCGCTGGTGGCGCTGGCCACAATCGTCGCGTTCTTCCCGATCTATTCCGGCGCGGTGACGGGCTTGCGCAGCGCCGACCCCGACCTCGTGCGCCTGTTCGAGCTCTATGGCGCGCGCCGCAACCAGACCCTGGCGCGGCTGCGGCTGCCCTCGGCGGTGCCGTTCCTGCTGGAGGGCCACAAGGTGGCGGCAGGCCTGGCCATCGTCGGTACGGTGGTGGCCGAGTTCGTGGCCGGTTCGGGCAAGGTGCAGGGGCTGGCCTGGCGCATCCTGGACGCCAGCTTCAAGCTGCAGGCGGCCAAGATGTTCGCCGCCCTGGTGATGCTGGGCATCCTGGGCGTGGCGCTCTACGCCCTCCTGCAGGCGGTCGAGCGGGCCGGCCTGAAGTGGTGGCGCGGCCGCTGAACTGCCCCGACCCCCGCCGTCCTATTTCGTCGCCTGCTGCACCGGCTTCAGGTCGATGCGCACCGGCACCCGCACCTTGGCGCCGACGGCCGGGACGCCCTCGCCGCTCATCAGATTGACCTTGAACTTCGGGCAGATCGCCTGGATCGCCGAGCCGAAGCCCTGGCCCGCCGGCTCCTCGCGGTCGACCACGCAACCGCTGAGCGACCCGCCCGCCTGGACGTCGCGGACCAGGACGACGCGCATCTCGTTGGGTCCGCCCTCGCTCTTCGGCACGGCGGCCTGAAGGTCCTGAACCGTCGGCAGGGCAGCCCACAGCGGGGTCTTGATCGTGGCCACCTCGCCCTTGGCCAGCGCCTGCGGGAAGCTGATCGGCACCCGCACCTCGGTCCCGTTGGGCACGCCGGCCACCTTGATCGACTGCGCCAGGGTGCGGGCCGCCGAGCCGAAACCGTAGCCGCGGGGCGCCTCCGCGATCACATCGCAGTCCTTGAGGCTTCCGGAGCTCATCGCGGTGCAGGCGAGCTCGACCCCGCCGCCAAGCCCCGCGGCCTTGGCCTTGGCCGGATAGACGGCCGCCATATCGGCCGCGGTGGGCGCCGCGGTCCAGGCGGTGGGCGTCGTCAGGCTGGACTGAGCCAGCGCCGGGCCGGCGCACATCGCCGCAAGCGCGGTGGCGAATACGAGACGCGTCATGGAAAGTCCTCCCGCGACAACCATGCGCTGCGATCGGCGGAATGCAACTTTTTTGGACGTGTTCGCCCCGAGTGGCCGCGACTGCGGGCTACCGCTCGCAGGCGTCGGGCGCTTCCAGCCGCTCGACCGCGTCATAGGCCAGCACGCTCAGCGAGCGCAGGCCGTGCTCGGCGAAGACGTCGAGCGCCGCGTCCAGGGCCATGAGCGCCGAGGCGCGCTCGCCGTTGTCGCGGCCGGTGAGGCCAAGGCGCGCCTCGTACAGCCGCGCCAGGTGCAGCTGGGACAGCGCCCAACCCACGGGGTCGCGGCGGCCGGAGAGCTGGGCCAGTTCGATCTTCATGGCCGCTTCGGCCGCATCCAGCACGGCGAGGTCGCCGGTGATCTCGGCGGAGCGCGCCAGGCAGACCGCCCGGGCGCCGGCCGCGACGCCGCGCAGCGGCAGGGTCGGCGCATCGCGCAGCACCAGGTTGGCGCGGTCGTAGCAGCTGACCGCGTGTTCGAAGGCCCGCGCATCGCTGGAGGCCTCGCCCAGGGCCTGCAGCGCCTGGGCCAGGGCGATCTGGGTGCGCGCCCAGTCCAGGGGACTGTGGTCGCGGGTGAGGTTGTCGAGGGCGAGCGCCAGGGCGCCCGCGCCGGCCGCCAGGGCGTCCAGGTCGCCGGCCGCCTCGCCGCGCAGGGCCAGGGCCTGGCCGTGCAGGATCTTGGCGCGCGCCCAGGTGAGCGGCTCGTAAGCCTGGTCCAGGCGCTCGGCGGCCGTGGCGGCTTCCAGGGCCGCGGCGTCCAGCAGGTCGGCGTCCTTCAGGCGCGCACCCCAGGCGGCCAGCAGGTCGGCGCGGATGAGGCGGGCCTCGGCGGCCAGGCCCCGGGCGGCCACGACCCGCTTGGCGATCTGGTCCAGGGCGGTGATCGGGGCGTTGAAGCGGGCGGAGAGCGCCCAGCCCTCAGCGGCGTCGATGGCGAGGTCCTCGAGACGGCGGCGGCCTTCGATGGCCGCGATGCCGACGTCGGCCAGGGGCGCGGCGAGCCCGCCCCGCACGTGGCTGCGGGCATCCTTGAAGGCCACCTCTGCGGCGGCGTTCAGACCCGGGTCGCCGAAGATCTCGGCGCCCAGCAGCGCGCAGAAGGCCTGTTCGCAGCGGGCGCGGGCCCAGCCGTCGTGGCGGT
>Ga0136846_1218335_pt1 | contig 24911 bp, 23 predicted proteins | sample HopSoiMetagenom2_FD_96841 | JGI IMG/M metagenome (GOLD analysis project Ga0136846, IMG submission 96841) | Grasslands soil microbial communities from Hopland, California, USA - 2 Assembly 2016 (version 4) | ecosystem: Environmental > Terrestrial > Soil > Grasslands | place: USA: Hopland... | reverse complement strand
TTTAAGAAACCAACCTGAATGGACAGCCGAAAGAATCAGTGCCGCGATGAACAGTGGCGAACAAAAATTTGTGAAGCTTAAAGATCCGGTCCCAGTATTCATCACCTATTATACCGCCTGGGTGAATGAAGACAACGTTCTCAATTTTAGGGAAGACATTTATCAGCACGACCAGCAATTAATGGCGAAAATGTTTGGCAACGCTCGTCCTCAAACCCTGGCAAAAAAATAGTTTCAGCATAGACTGACGGATTATGTCTAGGACTCTATTGATTCCGCTCTTGCTTCTTATTTGCTCTGCCCTACATTTGCAGAATGAGCCAAATGAAATTGGTTGAGGTTACCACTAGCTCACTTGCCAAAGAATTTATTCTTGCGAATGTTGTCATCAATAAAAATAACCGGGGATATATTAGGCCTTTAGATAAAGACGTCAGGCAGGTTTTTGATCGCAAAAAAAACAAGGCCTTCAGGCATGGAACGGCCACCCGATGGGTGCTCAAGAACGATGAAGGCGAATTGATAGGACGGGTTGCCGCTTTCATCAACAAAAAATATAAAAACAAAGGAGACGACGTACCGGTTGGAGGCATCGGTTTCTTTGACTGCATCAACAACCAGGACGCCGCCGATATGCTCTTTGATGTTGCGAAACATTGGTTGTTGAAAAACGGAATGCAGGCTATGGATGGACCCATCAATTTTGGAGAACGTGACCGATGGTGGGGACTGCTCGTCGACGGTTTTCAGCCACCTGCATATTGCATGAATTACAATTATCCTTATTACCAGCAGCTATTCGAAAATTATGGCTTCAAGATTTTCTTTAACCAGATATGTTTCGGCGTTGACCCCAAAAAGGAATTAAACAGGAAAATATTTGAGCGACACGCTGCAATCGCTTCCAATCCTGATTACAAAGCGCTTTATATCCGAAAGAATCAATTGGAGAAATTTGCAAACGATTTCACTGTTGTATATAATAAGGCCTGGGCGGGCCATGGCGGGCTTAAACAACTTAGTAAGGATGTTGTCTTAAAAAATTTTAATGCGATGAAGCCAGTTATGGACGAACGGATCAACTGGTTTGCTTATCATAATGACGAGCCTATTGCGATCTTTATTAACCTGCCCGACCTGAACCAATGGTTCAAGCATCTCAATGGAAGGTTCGATACCGTTTTTGATAAATTGAAATTCCTTTGGATAAAATTGACATAGCCATGCAAAAAATTTACAGGACTAGTGTTTGGAGTAGTCCCGGAATTTCAGGCTAAAGGAATAGATGCTTTTATCATTGGTGAATCCGCCAAGGTCATACAGCCTTTTACCAACTATTCAGAATATGAAATGCAATGGATCGGGGACTTCAATCCAAAAATGATCAACGTAGCAGAAAACTTTGGAGATACGTTCAGAACCCGGAAACTGGTTACCTACAGATATTTCTTCGACCAGACGAAAGAATTTAAGCGTCACCCAATACTGTTATAGTCCAACACCCAATTGAATCAGGAAATATTTGACGGGCGCTTTTCCTATTTCGTAATTCAACTTATTATTGCCGGGGTCATAGGTAACGGAATTTCTAACTACATACTTAATATCGCTGCCCCAGTTACACGTTACCCGCAAAACGAATCGCGCTTCTCTTGCCTTCGCGGAGCCAAATGATAATCCAGCGCCAATGCCTTTATTAAAACTCGAACTGGAGTATCCTCCAAAATCGGTGGTCTCCACGCCCAATGCACTCTCTAATGCATCGAGGTTTTCTTTCGTGCGCGAAATATAAAAATTGCCGCCGACAATCAGGTCTGCAAACGGAACAACCGGCGCTACCTTTGGTGGTCGTAACCTGAAGATTGCGTTGAGATTTAAAATGCCGTAACTCGTTTTATAACTTCCCTGGTAGCCGCCAATATTCACATCAGAAATAAATCTTCCATAATAAGTATATGCCAGTTCTCCTCCAAGCCGAAGAGGACTATTCCGTTTCTTCTTTCCCCACGTGAGTGGATTAGTCAAATAGCAAATGGTTCCGCCGAAGCCGATATCCGCCATTTTGTTGTGAACGGCCTTTTTCATCTGTTCGCCCGGTAAGCCAAATTGCAATCCGAGTAAAAAATCGCCGTCCTGGACATCCGTTTTAGTTACTGCCGCGGTATCCTGGCCCACCGATGAGTTGAATATGAAAAGAAAGATAAAAAATACTGAATACTTCATGAGCCGGTTTCGTTCTCCTATAAGCAAACTACGCTAATTATTGTAGTTGTTATTCACATCACGAAGTACGTCCGTTTCACAATCCGATTATTCCATAATTTAGCCGCACGCGTTCCTGCCGATGCAGGCGCGAAAATGCAGTATGGATAACAAGTTTATTGTTTCAGCGAGGAAGTACAGGCCCCAGACTTTTGATACAGTTATTGGCCAATCTCATATCACTACTACACTTAAAAATGCAATCAGGAATAACCAACTGGCTCATGCTTTTCTTTTTTGTGGACCGAGGGGAGTGGGAAAAACAACATGTGCAAGGATCCTGGGCAAAACTATTAACTGCGAAAATATTTCGCCTGATGGTGAAGCTTGTAATAAATGCCAATCGTGCGTATCCTTCAATGAAGGAACATCTCTGAATATTCATGAATTGGATGCGGCAAGCAACAATTCTGTGGATGATATTCGAAGCCTTGTTGAACAAGTTCGATTTCCGCCACAGGCTGGGAAGTATAAGGTATATATTATTGACGAGGTGCATATGCTTAGCTCCTCCGCATTCAATGCATTTTTAAAAACGCTGGAAGAACCTCCGCCATATGCCATATTTATACTTGCCACTACAGAGAAACATAAGATCCTCCCAACTATTTTAAGTCGTTGTCAGATTTTTGACTTTAAGCGTATCACAACAAATGATACTGTTGCCCATTTGCAGGAAATCGCAGATAAGGAGGGTATCCAGGCACAGCCAGAAGCATTACAATTGATCGCACAAAAGAGCGAAGGCTGTATGCGTGATGCACTCAGCATCCTCGATAAAATTGTAAGCTTTACAAATGCCGAAGTCACTTACAAAAACACGCTCGAACACCTCAACATCCTCGATGCTGAATATTATTTCAAGTTGATCAATCATCTGCAAGACCAAGACCTTGCATCTGCAATGTTGCTTTTTGACGACATTAACAGGAAGGGGTTTGAGGGTGACCTGGTGACTGAGGGCTTTGCCGAATTTATCAGGAACCTGCTCGTATGCAAAGACGAACGGGCCGTCGCCCTCCTCGAAGTGGTGGACAGTTTCAAAACAAAATATCTTAACGCTGCCAAGAATCTGGATGCCGCATACCTGGTCAGCGCCTTAAATATATTGAACGAAGCGCAGATCGGCTATAAACATGCACGCAACAAGCGTTTACATGTTGAACTCGCACTAATCAAACTTTGCTACCTCCAGCAAGCATTGCAATTAGTTTCTTCGGAAGGAAGCGTTGGTAAAAAAAAATTAATTGATTCAGCAGTTGCGTTTCGAGTCACCCCTATTCAACTGGTAAGAAAGGGGGTTGTAAAAAATTTGCCTGTCATTCATCAGGAGCTACCCATTGACAACAATGCTGGGCAAGAATTACTCGTCAACACGAAAAGAAATTTTCAGCAAACGAAGACGGATGAACCAAAGTTAATGGTTGAAACGCCAAAGGATTACCAAACCAATACGGAAACGGTAACCGAGGATACTGTTCGCCCCTATCAATCGATTTCGGGTAAGTTAACTTCGCTGGACAAGATCCGTAAACAGGTGTCCACTGCCAATGGAACTAACATTCAAGAGGCAGCCAAAGAGTTAACGGAGGAGGACCTCCACCAGGCATGGGGACTGTTTACACAAAAATTGAGAGACGAAAAAAACCACGCTGCGCAAAGCTTTGCCATGGCTGAATTGCGCATCACGGGTGCGAATTCGCTAATTATCGCCGTTCCGAATAATATACAACAGCGGTTCATTGAAAGTGTCCGACTCGAATTGTTGGAATTTCTCCAGGCTCATTTCGTGAATAAGGCATTGGGCTTTACTATCGTGCTGGAAGAGAAAGAAATGCAGGCGAATCTATCTTCAGCAGTTCTCAGCCGGAAAGAACAATACCTCAAGATGATTGAACAATACCCCCTGGTAAAGGAACTAAAGGACCGCTTGCGCCTCGAACTCGATTATTAAAGTTTTCTAAACAGAGGTTAAGTACTGGTTAAACCTGCACGGAATTTCACTCAATCAATTGACCTTTGCGGTCAATTTCATCTATGTCACCTTCAAACGGGCGCCAGGTTTTTCAAACCACTTCTCCCTCGCGTTGGCAACGCTTTAAGTGGAGCAGCCGGGTTCTCATTGTCTTTACTGTGTTTGCCGTTACCGTTTTAGTGGTCACGCTAATGCGTGGATTTCTTCCTGCTATACCACGGCTTAAAGAAGAAGGGCAACAATATAAAAAAACGCTTGATTCAAATAAAAACTTCGTTTATCAAAGTAGCCTGATTGCCCGGAAATACCAGGGCTTCCGGCAGTTTATTACTGATAAGGAAGCGCATTTCAATAACAACCTATACCCAAAAAATAAAAAATTCGGAAGCTTACAGCGTACTCCGGCTGCTGCCGCGCTGGATACCAGTCTCCCTTGTGGAATTCGCGGTGCTTTTTATGTTGCCTGGGATCCTCAGTCTTTTTTTTCGCTGAAGCGAAACATCTCTAAGCTGAATTTGGTAATCCCCGAATGGATGTTCATAAACCCAAATGCGGATACTCTTTACACGAGCGTAGATGAGCGGGCATTTGCCTTAATGAAAAAAGCAGGCGTACGCATCATGCCTGTGCTTTCAAATAATTACCAGGAGGAATTCCGAGGCGATGCCATTCACCGAATTATACATAACCCTGCGAAGAAAGAGCGGTTGATCAATGACGTGTTGAAAATCCTGCAAACAAATCATTTTACAGGTGTGAACGTAGACTTCGAAGAGCTACAAGAAACTACCGATGCGGCCATTGTGCAATTCCAAAAGGAACTCTATGAAAAAATGCATGAGAATGGATTTCTCGTCACTCAGGATATCGTTCCATTTAACGAAGACTATAATTATAATGAATTAGCGAAGTATAATGATTACGTTTTCCTGATGGCGTACGACCAATTTTCAAACAATACTGTTCCCGGACCCATTGCGGATCAGAAGTGGATTGAAGCTGCAGTAGATGCCGCAATAAAAAATATTCCATCAAATAAAATCATCCTCTCTCTTGGCGCATACGGTTATGATTGGCCGCATGGCGATTCTGCCGAAAACCGGACGTATCAGCAGGCATTGGTTGTGGCCCGGGAATCTGATGGGAAGATCAATTTCGACAACGACAGTTACAATCTTCACTATAGTTATTATGATGACAATGATGTAGAACACCAGGTTTTTTTTACTGACGCAGCCACGATGTTCAACAGCCTTCGTTTTGCCACTGAATCAGGCCTTGCAGGTGTAAGCTTATGGCGACTTGGATCAGAGGATTCCAGGACGTGGGACTTTTACAACCTGGATATGCGAAAGGAGGCTATAAAGCACTTTGATTTTTCTCATTTCAAAACTGTCAAATCTTCCAATGATGTTGATTATATGGGAGAAGGCGAAGTGTTGGATGTTCGGGCAACGCCTACAGATGGAAGCATCGTCCCTGAAGTAGATACTGCCGACCTGCTGATCAGCGAAGAAAAATATGATTCGCTTCCATCCATGTTTGTTGTTCAAAAGTATGGAGGTGATTCTACACGAAATAAGAAAAAACTTGTCCTCACTTTTGATGATGGTCCCGATCCGCGTTATACTTCGCAGATTCTTGATATACTCTCCAGCAGGCAAGTACCCGCTGCTTTTTTTGTGGTAGGCCTTAACGCGGAAAACAATATTCCACTGGTGAAAAGAATTTATCGCGAAGGACATGAATTGGGAAACCACACATTTACGCATCCAAACGTTGCTGAGATCAGTCATAGGCGAGCGATCCTTGAGATGGAAGCGACTCGTTTGCTCATTGAGTGCATTACCGGCCACTCCACTATTTTATTTCGTGCTCCATACAATGCAGATTTCGAACCAGAGACAATGGATGAACTTCTCCCGGTAGCCATTGCACGCACTCGGAATTATCTCGATGTGGGTGAATCCATTGATCCATTGGATTGGGAGCCGGGTACTCCAGCTGATAGCATCGTGCAGAGGGTAATCAGGAGAAAGGAAGAATTAAACGCTGCGGGGCTAAGTGGAAATATCATCTTGTTGCATGACGCAGGCGGTAATTCTCGCAAGGCGACGGTCGAAGCACTACCGCGCATAATAGATTATTTCAAAAAAAACGGATACACATTTACTACAATAGCCGATCTCTTAGGAAGAAAAAAAGAAGACCTGATGCCGGTTGTTCCGAAAGGCAGCGGATATTACCTGGTGGAAATGAATTATGCAATTGCAGAATTTGGATATTGGAGTGGTCAATTTTTATTCTCATTATTTCTTGTCTTTATTTTTCTCTCAGTCTCCCGAATCCTCCTGATGGCCTGGCTTGCGTGGAGAGAAACGCGCAAAAGTTCCATGCTGACTTTCGTTCCGTCACATGAGCATCCGCTGGTGTCCATCATCGTTCCTGCTTACAATGAAGAGGTGAATGCAGTAGGGTCAGTGCGCAATTTGCTATACACCGACTATCCAAACTTCAATATCATTTTTGTTGACGACGGAAGTAAGGACAAGACTTACGAAAAGGTGATGGCCGCATTCACAAAGGAAAAAAGAGTAAAAGTGTTGAGCAAGGTTAACGGTGGGAAGGCGAGCGCATTAAATTACGGAATTGCACAGTCGTCTGCAGATTACGTGATCTGCATTGACGCCGATACAAAACTCAAACCGGATGCCGTATCCCAATTAATGAAGCATTTCCTTGCATCTCCTGATGATGTTAACCAAAAACGTATTGGTGCAGTTGCAGGAAATGTGAAGGTTGGAAATGAAATTAATCTGCTCACAAGGTGGCAGGCAATTGAATATATAAGCAGTCAGAATTTTGATAGAAAGGCATTCTCGTATTTAAACGCTATAACAGTTGTTCCTGGTGCTATTGGCGCTTTTCTGAAAAAGGCAATTGAAGATGCAGGTGGATTTACAACTGATACCCTCGCTGAAGATTGTGATCTCACTATTAGAATATTAAGAGCCGGATACCGGGTTACAAACGAACCTAAAGCAATTGCATTGACTGAGGCGCCGGAAAGTTTGCGAATGTTTATTAAGCAAAGATTCCGTTGGAACTTTGGAGTAATGCAAACGCTGTGGAAACACCGCGATAGTTTGTTCAACCACAAATACCAATACCTTGGTTGGGTGGCGATGCCTAATATCTTGGTGTTTCAGTACATCATTCCATCCTTTATTCCCTTGGCCGATTTGTTTATGCTGGTTGGATTGATTAGCGGCAATGCCGGCAGAATCGTTCCATATTATTTCCTCTTCATTCTTATTGACCTCTTTGTTGCGCTGGTTGCCTTCAGATTCGAACGTGAAAAAACCGGAAGGCTGATTTGGTTGATTCCTCAACGGTTAATTTATCGATGGCTGATGTGGTACGTATTATATAAAGCAGTTCGGCGTGCATTGAAGGGAGAATTACAGAATTGGGGAGTATTGAAAAGAACAGGACATGTGCAGGAAATGGACTTAACAACCGTCAAGTCGCCCGGTTAATAGGAAACCCGTATTCCGTCAAAATTGAATTTTAATTCAGAAAGAAAGAGGTTAAGTTTGGTAGAAATCCAAGGTACTCGTCCCGTTTTAAGATCCGATAAAACGGTTGGCAATTTTTCGAACGTGTTAACCTTAATTCCCTTTCTCACGTGGTCGTCTATTCCCTTCCCGCTCTGTTTTTGGAGCGAATAATTCGATTTATAATTCTTCTGCCTTCCTTTCTATCGATTTCAAAATCGGCAATTCTGCTTTTTGCCTTAATTTCGACGCCCGGAGAGTGAGGAATCGAGGGGAACTCCCTTTAACAGAAACCATCCAAAAAATACTGATAATGGCTGAAGCGATCCTGATGCCCCGTTTGAGTGACACCATGACCGAAGGTGTGATTGCCGCCTGGCATAAGAAAGTAGGCGATGCAGTGAAGAAGGGCGATTTGCTGGCTGAGGTAGAAACTGATAAGGCGACGATGGAATTGGAAAGTTATAAGGACGGCACACTATTGCATGTTGGCGCCGACAAAGGCCAGAAGCTACAGGTGAATGATTTACTTGCGATCATTGGCAAACCCGGAGAAGATATTTCCACTCTTGTAAAAAATCCTGGAGCTGGCAGTGAGCCACAAAAACAGGGACAACCGGCACAGCAACCTAAGCCTGCTGCACAACCCACATCCCCCGCTCCAGCCGCCGAGAAAGCGCCTTCAGTTGATATTTCCAAAATGGAAGAGGTTATACTAATGCCAAGATTGAGTGATACGATGACCGAAGGGGTAATCGCTGCGTGGCATAAGAATGTTGGCGATCCGGTAAAGAAAGGTGATGTACTCGCAGATATAGAAACGGACAAGGCAACGATGGAACTTGAAAGTTATAAACAAGGGAATTTATTATTCCAGGGTGCGAAACAGGGCGACAAAATCCAGGTAAATGAATTGTTGGCAATTATTGGAGATGCTGCAAAAGTGGATGTAAAAAAGATTGTGTCCGCAATAAAGGGCAGCCCAGTTTCTCAAGTAACCACATCTGGTCCTGTTGAAAATACAAAAGGAGAAAAATTGCAGCGGAGCGAGCAACCCGCGAAAGTGGAAGCGCCTGCAATAGATCAAGAGAATCATTCCGGGAACGGCCGCCTTAAGGCTTCTCCATTGGCCAAGAAATTGGCTGCAGAGAAAGGCATCGATCTTAAAGCCGTACAGGGAAGTGGGGACGATGGCCGCATTACCAAGAAAGATATTGAAAACTTCAAACCATCATCACAGCCACAAGGCAAAGCAGTCCAACAACAGAGGCCGGCCGCACAACCACAGGTACAGTTAACAACTGAAGATATTCCCGTATCACAAATGCGCAAGGTGATTGCAAAACGCCTCGCTGAAAGTAAGTTTACTGCGCCGCACTTTTATCTAACCATGTCAATCGATATGGACAAGGCAGTAGAAAGTCGCGCGAAAATTAATGAGGTTAGCCCGGCAAAAATCTCTTTCAACGATTTTGTATTAAAGGCATGTGCGCTTGCATTGAAACAACATCCCAAGGTCAACAGCAGTTGGTTTGGAGATCACATCCGCAGGTATGGATATGTCAATATTGGTGTGGCGGTTGCAGTTGAAGAAGGTCTGCTTGTTCCGGTAGTGCGGAATGCAGATACAAAATCATTATCTCAGATTGCAGTTGAAGTGAAAGAGTTTGCACAGAAAGCAAAAGACAAGAAGCTACAACCGCAGGATTGGGAAGGAAATACATTTACCATCTCTAACCTCGGCATGTTTGGAATTGAGGATTTCACCGCCATCATTAATCCGCCTGATGCGTGCATACTTGCCATTGGCGCAATTCAACAAGTGCCGGTGGTAAAAGAGGGGCAGATCAAGATAGGTAATGTTATGAAAGTGACGATGAGTTGTGATCATCGCGTGGTTGATGGAGCTACCGGATCCGCATTCCTGCAAACGCTTAAAGGGTTATTGGAAGAACCTTTGAGAATGCTCGTTTAGATATTGACTTCACCTGTCATCGTTTATGCTTAGTGTTTCCGCAAAACAGGCAGTTTCCAGAATATATTTTAGAAGCGCACAATCATAGAATAAAATCTTTCGAGCTAATCATAGAACGAAGCGGAAAAAAGATAATATGCAAATTAGAGAAGGGCTGACCTTACGGGGTTAGCCCTTTTTAGATGGGAAAAATAACACTGCCGTATGTGTTGAAGATCTTGATTTACTGCTAATCCTGATAGGTATCGGGCAAAGTTCGAAATGAGGCGGAGGCCTTACGGGGCCACCGCCATGGTGTTACATAAGAATTCGTCTGATACTGCTTTGATCGCCTACTGCTTATTCTTCCTTTGTTTTTCATTTCGAAAATTGGTGAAGACCTTACGGGGTCAACACCGTTGGTGCTTAAGGTGAATGACTATTCTAGCTATTTTGACTGACTATTTACCCATGCTACTGCTCCGTCTCCGTTCAACCGAATTTTATCCAACTGGTTTACCATAACCGTTACCTGCAATTTGCCGTGAAACGAAATGTCTTTCTTTGAATCGATGTATAAGCGACCATCTTTCACTGAAACTGCGATCTCTTTTACCAATTGCTCATCGCCTTCTATGAAAACAGTTCGCATTTCATTATTCTGAACAAGCACTACATCCAGCCCGGCCTTCACCGAAAGTTGCCTGAAAGCATCTACTTTGACTTCTTTGACAGCATAAGCAAAACCAGGCTGGGTTTGCGCGTGTCCCGACGTTGCAAGTGCAACGAGGGGAGCGAGGATAAGGTTTGTATTCTTTTTCATGTGCTATAAGGTTTAATCGTTTTGTTTGACAAATATGCATTACCAAATAGCAGATCCAATACAACAGTTCAATGAAATGTATTTATCAATGCATGAATTGAGAAAAATAATATTTCCCGTGTACTGGCTTGCAAGTGTGAATTCTAGAGGTGATAAGATGTAATCGGTTGCATATAATTTTTTGGGGCGATGACGTAGCCTCAATACTAACACGCATTCTTCCGATCTGTTGGAAAAGACGGCTTAACTAATTACTCAGGCTTCTGTGAACTTGTTGCCAGTGGCTTATTGCCAGTTGTCTATTGGCCGTTGACTACTGGTCCGCTCTTACCTCAACTTCCTCCACCTCGGCAATTTTCCTTTCAACATAATGAATAGCCTTTTTGATTTCCTTGACATCCTTTAGTGGACGATCATCCTTAATGGCGCGCGAATATTTTTCGGAGAGTTTCCTGACGAGAGCCCTTAATGTTTTAACGTTCATACGTGACGGATCGAATAGCATAGGAATAACATTTAATGGATGAGGTTTCCTATGGTTTGTTTTAGGGAAAAACGGCTGGGCATTCGTATTTGCAAACATTGGGCCGAAACTTTTTCAGCGGTTATTGCATTCATAACCAACCCGATCGCCTGAAGAGAAAGTAAAGCAAAAGACACACAAGAAAAGTGATACCTAATACAAAGGGATAACCCCAATGCCAGTTCAATTCTGGTATCCACCTGAAATTCATTCCATAAATTCCCGCGATCATTGTAGGCACGGCCAGGATTGCAGCCCAGCCCGCAAATTTTTTCGATACGTCGCTTTGAGCGATGGAGATCATTGAAAAATTAGCCTCAAGTGCACCGCCTAACAATTCTCTCGCGTTGTCGACCATTTCATTGAGACGAACCGAATGATCATAGATGTCGCGAAAATATGGTCTTGTGTCATCGGGAATTAATACAAGATCAGATCGCATTAGTTTATTGCAGATATCAATGAGGGGAGATACTGCTCGTTTTACTTCGAGTAATTGCCTCTTCAATTGGTAAATTGACTCTGTAGTCTCCCTGCTCGGGCGTTCTTTGAATATTTTATCTTCCACGGATTCCAACTCCGATTCTAATTCCTGGATGACAGGGAAATATTGATCAACGATAGCATCCATAATGGAATACAATGCAAAGGCAGGTCCTTTTTGCAATAGGTCTGGTGTCTTCTCGCATCTATTGCGGACTTCTGTATATGAGATAGAAGATCCATGTCTGATGCTTACAATAAAATTCTCTCCGAGAAAAAAATGCGTCTCACCGAATTCGATTTGATAAGGAGCCTTCTTTGTAATCTGTGCAGTTCGCAACACAATGAAAAGTGAATCGCCATAGTTCTCTACCTTAGGCCGTTGATGTGCGCGATGCGCGTCTTCAATTGCGAGGTCATGCAAGCCAAATTCTTCCTGTACCTGTTCCAGCAATTCTTCTGTGGGTTCATGCAATCCGATCCATACAAACCGGTCGGATTGCTTCAACACTTCACCCACTTCATTGATTTGAATATTTGAAACCCGGCGCCCCTTGCAATATGCCGCGCAATTAATGACGGATTCCATGTGCAGTTATAGTTAGATTATGATTACTATTTTAAAGCTATTCATTTTTTCCGGAAGTCTTTCCTACCATCGCGGTGGGACACAGTTCACCGACAATTCCCCCTCCTTTACCGACATCCCATTTCATCCTGCCTAAACCAGCTTGCCGCGGGCAATGCGGAGGCGTATGTTTGTTTAAAATATAGAATATGAACAACGAACAAAATATAGAACCTCGCAGACGAAAGCGCAGGGACGTGTTCCCCGGATTATTCCTGCTTGCAATTGGCGCGCTGCTACTAAGCAAACAAATGGGAACCGTGTTTCCAGATTGGTTATTCACCTGGCAGGCACTATTGATTGCAATTGGCGTATTCCTCGGACTACGTCATGGATTCAGAGGCGGCGCATGGGCAATCCTGATCCTGGTTGGCGGCGTCTTCCTGGTCGAAGAAATGAATCCAGCCATTCATTTGAAAAAATACTTATGGCCGCTGATATTAATTGGAATTGGTTTATTGATCATCTTCAGACCATCACGGTGCCGGAGGTGGAGACATAGTAGACGCTTCAGAGAAAAATTTGAAAAATGGCAGCAGTCCGGCAGTAATTATGTTCCGGAAGGACCAGACACTTACTCTAAGGAAGATTATGTTGACGTCACTTCCATTTTCGGAGGTGTAAAAAAAATAATAGTTTCTAAAAATTTTAAAGGCGGTGACATTACGAATTTCATGGGGGGAACGGAGCTTAACTTAAGCCAGGCGGATATTCAAGGTACGGTCACTATCGATGCGACCAATATTTTCGGCGGCGCAAAATTGGTTGTACCAGCAAGCTGGGATGTGAAATCGGATGCTACTGCAATCTTTGGTGGAGTGGAAGACAAGCGCGATTTACATGCGATCAAACCTGATCCAAATAAGACGCTGATCATTGATGGCACCTGCATTTTTGGTGGAATAGAGATTCGAAATTATTAGCTTGTTTAGCCGCAGTCCCATTTTAGCTATGCAATTGTTATTAGCACGTGATTGATTTCAAACTATCAAATTCAAACTAGTCGCATATGAACTGGTATCTTGCAAAAATTGTATTTCGAATTATTTGTGGGGACGGGCAGCACACCCCGCAGTTTGATGAGCAATTGAGATTAATTGGAGCAGACGATGAAGATGAGGCATTCTATAAGGCACAAGACCTGGGCATACAAGAAGAAGATACATTTCTGAATGTCAAACGAAAGCAAGTCCATTGGCAATTCATCAATGTTTCCGAATTATATAAGGTCTCGGCGCTAATCGATGGTGCAGAATTATATTCGCGCATTCGCGAAACAGATCATGCAGAAGATTATATCAATCTCGTGCATAAGAAAGCGATAGGCATACAAGAAAAGCAAACACATAAATTATTACACTTACTGTAAGCTCTGTGTCTACTTCACCTTTAACAGTTCCGAAATTCCAAATCATATTCGCTGCATGCTGGCTTAGCTGGGCTGTACTGTTAGGTATAATGCTGCATTCTTTTGGTCTTACTTGGCAGTCCGCCTTCATTGATAGTGCAGTAAGCAATTCAGTGCTCGTTCTTGCATCTATTCTCCTGGTTCATACATTCAGATACTATCTTCCAAGAAGAGAACGATATGGATTTATTTTAGGGATGTGCGGAACAATTGCCGTAATCTGGCTGTTCGTGACGCGGGCATTCCTTATATCAGTTCTTCCCAACGACTATTCAATCTTCTATGCAGGTTCCATTTATATCCGGCTGGCGTTCGCATTCCTTATTCTCGGTTGCATGGCATTGCTAAGTGTTCTTTGGTACACATTGAAGGAACAACAACAAAATGAACATAGGAAAGCGGAAGCGGAAAAACTCTCTAAAGAAGCTGAATTATATAAACTGAGACAACAATTGCAGCCGCACTTTCTTTTCAATAGCCTTAATTCCATTAATGCGTTAATTGGTAGTCGACCAGAGGAAGCGAGGCAAATGATACATCAATTATCCGATTTTTTAAGAGGCATTCTAAGAAAAGAAGAGAACCAATGGGTGAGTCTTATGGAAGAATTACAACATTTACAGTTATACCTGGACATAGAAAAAGTGAGATTCGGGCACCGGCTTTCCACCGAAATTAAGACCGACGAAAACAGCAGCCAGATGAGAATTCCCGCGATGCTTTTGCAGCCGTTGGTAGAAAACGCCATCAAGTTTGGTTTATATGATACTACTGACGCGATTAAGATTGGCATTTATGCAAGCAAAGAAGACCATGACCTGGTCATTACAATAGAAAATCCTTTCGATCCCGCAACCAGTCTGCCACAAAAAGGTACTGGCTTTGGCCTTAGTTCAGTAAAAAGAAGGATGTATTTGCTTTTTGCGAGGAGCGATTTATTGGAAACAACCGCAAACGATCACCTCTTCATTACAAGAATTAAAGTTCCTCAACAATGAAAAAGGCAATTATCATAGATGATGAGCCACTGGCAAGATCAATCGTGAAAGAATATTTAGCGTTCTATCCGCAAATTGAGTTGGTGGAAGAATGCAACGACGGATTCCAGGGAGTGAAGGCTATTCAACAACACAAACCTGACATTGTATTCCTCGATATCCAAATGCCAAAGATCAACGGCTTCGAAATGCTGGAACTGATTGATGATTCACCGGAAATTATTTTTACCACGGCGTTCGATGAATACGCGATTCGTGCGTTTGAGGCTCATGCGGTCGATTATTTGCTGAAACCTTTTAGTAAAGAAAGGTTCAGTAAGGCCGTGGACAAATGGCTGAACCGGCAGGTTCCTATTCAAGAAAAATCCGCTACTGAGGCGTTACTGCAATCGACAACACATTCTCCTTCCCAGTCCGAAAGAATTGTTGTAAAAACCGGCGGCAGAATCAAGATCATACCTCTCCACGAAATTCAATACCTGGAGGCAGCTGATGATTACGTCAGGATATTTACTGCAGATGGTACGCATCTGAAGAAAAAAACGATGAGCTACTTCGAAGAAGTGCTTGATCCAAAATTATTTGTTCGGGTTCATCGCTCGTACATTGTCAATGTGCAATTGATCACCAGGATTGATGCATATGAAAAGGAGAACCAGCTCGCCATTCTTACTACCGGCGCAAAAATTCCGGTTAGTAAAAATGGTTATGGCAAATTAAAAACAGTCCTCGGAATCTAATATTCAAAATCGGGGGATCTCGGTAATTGAAAAAATCGTGAGATGAAAGCGTCGACTGAAAGAAAAATAATCCGCTGGTTTCATTTGATAGCAAGTATACCGATCATTGGATATATCTATGGCCCTGTCTCCAAATTGCCGGAGGCAGTGACGGCATTGAAATGGTTCATTTTTCCATTGGTCGTAGCCTCAGGTTTGTGGTTATGGAAGGGGCCGCTAGTGAAGAAAAAGCTGCGGTCCAGGAAAGTCTTAAGCGGGTAAGGTTTTTGCATCGGGGAATGGTAAAAGTTGAATATGAACAGAAATGCGCTTATGTATGGTAGTTTGCTTTTTCTTATTACTCTCCTGTCCTCCTGCGAGGTGATTGGTGGAATCTTCAAAGCCGGTGTATGGGTTGGGATACTGATCGTTGTTGCCATCATCGGTCTCATCGTTTGGCTTATTGGAAGAGGAAGAGGATAGTTGCCTCTGCTCTGGATTGTGTGGATGCCTATGGAATATTCATCTATTGCATAATTTCCATAGTGGAAATTAATTTTCCATCGTCTTCAATGGCCCCGTCAACTGGTTTAAAGTGCGCTGGCTAATTTTCAGAGGCCGGCAATTTTTACAAGACTATCTTCGATTGTGAGACGCCGTAATGTTTTCGTGGTTGGCTACTAATAGCCGATACTGAAGCACTCCGCTGCGTGCATTGGAGTTTAACTACTGGTGTCATCACAAACAAGTCCAAATAACAACACGCATACCTCCTTGCTTCACCGTTCTACCATACAACTGTTACGCATTCCCTTTTCATTTTTTCTTGTTCCCGTATTTCTATTCGCGCTAAGCCAGGTGCCAAATGTGAATTGGTATCATGCGTTGCTCGCATTCATAATTCTTCATTTAATCATTTATCCTTCCAGCAATGGATATAATTCCTATATGGATAAAGATACCAGCCCAATCGGAGGGATTGCAAGGCCGATGCAACCCACTAAACAATTATTTTATGTAAGTATAGCAATGGATGTAATTGGTGTATCAATTGGTTTGGTGATTAGCATTTATTTTTCTCTCGGTTTATTGCTTTATATCCTTGCGTCAAGGGCATATAGCTATCGCGGTATACGTCTTAAGAAGTTTCCAATTCTGGGTTATCTGGTAGTCATTCTCTTCCAGGGTGCGCTCATATTCTTCCTGTCATTCCATGCTTCAAGTGTAGATAAGAGCTTACGTCCACCCTTATTAGGTTTATTGGCTTCGTCCTGTCTTATCGGCGGCTACTATCCGCTCACCCAGATTTATCAGCACAAGGAAGACCGGGACGATGGGGTCACAACAATAAGCATAATGCTGGGCAAGAAGGGCACGTTTGTTTTTTGTTCAATCCTGTTCGCGCTGGCAACCTTCTGCCTATTTTTATTGTATAATGATTCAACTGATCTTTCTGCTTTCTTGCTTTTTATTCTTTGCATGGGTCCAATGGTATGGTTTTTTGTCCGGTGGATGCAACGTGTTTGGAAAGATGGCGAGCAGGCGAATTTCTGCAATAGTCTTATCATGAACATCCTTGCTGCCATTTGCACAACCGTTTGCTTTAGCATCCTCATCATTAAGAATAACCTTTGAGCAAAATCACGTCTATAGGCACTGCTGTCCCGGCTTACAGGCACGCGCAAATGAATATTCTCCAGTTCATGCAGCATGTGTACGCAGTGAGCGAAGCAGAAAAGCGGAAGCTGAGATATCTATACCACCATTGTGGAATTGAATACAGGCATTCTGTGGTTAGTGATTACAGCAGGCCAATCCATGAATGGAAATTCTATCCACAGTCTGAAAACCTGGAACCGTTTCCATCGCTCGAACAGAGGATGACCTGGTTTAACCGATATGCTCCTTCCCTCTCGGTGGATGCAATACGGGATTGCCTGGACGGTAAAACGCCAAAAGAAAGCATTACCCATTTGATCACCGTTAGTTGCACAGGGATGAGTGCGCCAGGTCTTGATTTGCAAATCATGGAACTGATGGATCTGCCGAAAACCATTTATCGCACCTCTATCAATTTCATGGGTTGCTATGCGGCCATTCACGCGTTGAAACTAGCTGATGCTATTTGTAAAAATGAATCGGACGCCAAGGTTGTGATTGTATGTACTGAACTGTGTACTCTACATTTCCAGCGGGAGGTAACAACTGATAATATATCTTCCAGTCTGCTGTTTGGAGATGGCTGCGCTGCTCTATTAATGACTGCAGGAAAAGAAAAGAGAAAAGGATTCGAGATCGATCATTTCTATTCTGAGGTTGTCACTAAAGGAAGAAAAGATATGGCGTGGGAGCTTTCGTCTTCCGGTTTCCTGATGACGCTTAGTGGCTACGTTCCCGAATTAATCGAGGAAGATTTCCACGCATTAGTTGACCGGGCTTTGAAAAAAGGAGATCTCCAAAAAGAAAAGGTGCAACACTGGTGCGTTCATCCGGGAGGAAAGAGAATTCTCGAAGCTATCAACAAAAGTCTTCAATTGAAGAGCGGTGATCTTGATCCTTCGTATTCGGTTCTCAGGCAATTTGGAAATATGTCATCAGCTACTATTCTATTTGTCCTAAAGAGTATGATGGATGACATTCGCCAACGTAAACCTGAACATCCCGAAACTGCATTCGGAGCTGCCTTTGGCCCCGGGCTCACCATGGAAACGTTTGTTGCGCACTACCATTAGCGCTCCTTCATTGAAATTAACCATTGCCCGGATAGTCGCAATGAGCATTGACAATTAGCGCGACATCTTCGTTAATTTACGTTCGCTATTTCCCATGGATCTCACGAGTCGATCATACCAAAAAGAATTATTGGATGGCGAAAATATTCCGTTCGCGGATATCGCTATCAACATGCAGGAACTGAATTTTATTAATGCGAGTCTTGGAGGGCATGCGATTACCATCAGGGGATTACGAAAACTGTTAAAAGGGCGGAACGAAAATAAAAGCCGATTATCGGTTTGTGAGATCGGCTGCGGTGGTGGCGACAACCTCGAAGTTATTTCCGAATGGTGCCGACGCCGAAACATTCCAGTAGAAATAATTGGTATCGATAAGAACCATGAGTGTATTGAATTTGCGAAATCGAAAGGGAAGATATTAAATGCGAATTGGATCAGTTCAGACTACCGGCTTGTACATCTTTCTAACAAACCGGACATTATTTTCAGTTCTCTCTTCTGCCATCACTTCAATGATAAAGAAGTAGTGAAGATATTTGAGTGGATGAGTCAAAACTCCAAGATTGGTTTTTTTATAAATGACCTCCACAGAAACGGGCTTGCGTTTTATTCCATCAAACTATTGACAAAACTTTTCTCAAATTCATATCTCGTAAAAAATGATGCTCCGCTTTCTGTCGCAAGAGGATTCAAGCGAAATGAACTCGAAAAATTTCTCAAAATGGCCAATATAAATAATTACAATATTCGGTTGAAATGGGCATTCAGATGGTTGCTAACTTCAAATCATTAATAAAATCGTGACGCTATATTTCAACCAGCAGGACCTGAAACAGGAGCAGCCGTTTCCGGGGACAGACGTCCTGGCGGATCGCGAGTATGATGTTGCGATTATCGGGGGCGGCCTCGCGGGATTAGCACTTTCTATTCTTTGCGGCCGCGCAGGATATGAAACTGTTCTGTTCGAAAAAGAAAGCTATCCATTCCGCCGCGTTTGCGGCGAATATATCAGCCTGGAAAGTTGGAATTTCCTGGAAAAATTAGGTCTCCCTTTACCGGGTATGGCTCTTCCGCAGATTAAGACACTCCTCGTTTCCGCCCCAAATGGAAATAACATTAAGCAACAGTTGCCGCTCGGAGGTTTCGGCATCAGCCGATATAAATTAGATTATGAATTATGCAGGCTTTCAAAACAGGCCGGGGTAAATGTGATGGAGGAAACGCGCATTACCTCATCCGCATTTGATCATCAACAGTTTTTTCTTAAGAGTAAGTACACGCAGTATCGTGCTCTTCATTCGTGCGGCGCTTTTGGTAAACGAAGTAACCTCGATCTCAAATGGAAAAGACCATTTGTTCAGCAAAAGCCAAATAAACTGAACAATTTTGTAGCAGTTAAATACCATATCTATCACGATCATCCTGCAGAACTCATCTCTCTGCATAATTTTAGTAATGGATATTGCGGGTTGTCGCGAATAGAAGACGGTAAATCCTGCCTTTGTTACCTCACTACAGCCAGCAACCTGCAACGAAATGGTAATAGTCTTGGTCAGATGGAACAGCAGGTGCTGTACAAGAACCGGTATTTGAAGGAAGTTTTTGAATCAGCGGAATTTATTTATAAAGAACCGGTTGTGATTTCCCAGGTAAGCTTTGAAAAAAAGTCCCTGATTGAAGATCATATGCTTATGGTTGGGGATGCGGCAGGGATGATCACTCCTCTTTGTGGAAATGGCATGAGCATGGCTTTACATGGCGCGAAACTTGCATTTGAATGGATCGACGCCTGCCTGAAAGGCGAAATTTCCCGGCAACAGATGGAAGATGGGTATCGCAATCAATGGAAATCTTATTTTGCGAACAGATTGAGGACAGGAAGGGTAATTCAACAATTTTTCGGCAACCCCTTCTTGTCGAATCTCCTTATTGGATCACTTAAACCCTTTCCGCGCATCAGCAGGTGGTTAATCCGTCAAACCCATGGAGAATCTTTTTAGTATGAAGAAATGGATTGCAAGCGGCGTTTACCTCGTTGGTATTTTTTTTCAGGTGGCCGCCCAAAATTATCATGCTGTACAAGGTTCCTCCTACGCCGGAAGCCTGGGAATAGGGAATAACCCCTCTTCGATCCTGAGCACTCCTTATAGTTGGGATTTGACTTTGATAGGGACGCAGTTTAAGGCATCTACGAATATCATTACGATCCACGATTTCTCATTATTATCACCTTCAAAGAATTCAACCTATTCCATCAACCAGGGCGATTTCGAAAGAAAGGCTCGAACAAGTTTTAATCTCAATCTGCTGAATGGACGCATTGCCCTGAATCGGACTACTGCAATTGGTTTTGGAGTGAATGTTCGTGCTTACGGGAGAATCAGGACCGAACCATTTAATTATAACGATTCCCTGTTTGGTGTTCGGGACTTTTTTTCCATCAATCCCACTAACCGCCCGCTTGCTGGAAAATTCATTGGCAGCAGTTGGCTAGAAATTTTTGGTACGTATGCAAAAACGATATGGGACCGCCCCGATAGCCGCCTCAATGCTGGATTCACGCTTAGGGTAAGCAGGGGATTGTCTGGTGGCTTTGCATCTGCCGACAACATTAGATTTCAAAGCCATACCCAGGGAAATCATCAGTATTTCACCCTGCAAAGCGGGAGTCTTAACTATGGCTACTCGTCAAACTTTGACCGCATCGATGAAAATAAAGACGCACATCAGAATGCAAGAGATTTCCTCGCTTATACTGAAGGAGGCGCTTCGTTTGACCTGGGCGTAGAATACCTTGTGAAGAGTGGAGCTGTTCCAACCTACGAAGAGGATGACTATTATGATTACGACTGGAAAATCGGATTATCACTTTTGGATGTTGGGGTCAACCAATATAAATATGGAGCGGAAAGCGCGACGGCTTCCGGCCTCCAGCCGAATGTCACTGACTCTGCGCTCGAGCAAAAGTTCCTCGGAGTGAGCAGTCTGGAACAAGCGAATGACAGCCTGGCCACTATTGTCCAGTCCTTTTCTCATCTGGTTGGAAAATTTTCTGTAACCAATCCAACAAGGCTTGTAATAAATGTCGACCGCTTCTTATATGATGATTTTTATGTGAATGCCGAAATGTCGATCAACCTCTCAGCACTGGCAGGGACAAAATATTATCACGTTGATGAATTAAATTTTCTCACCGTTACTCCGCGTTGGGAAACAAGAACCTTAGGTGCATATCTGCCAATTCAAATTAATGCCGCTGGCAATTTTTGGATTGGGGGCGCTTTTAAGGCAGGCCCTCTCCTCTTCGGCGTACATAATTGGGCGAATATTTTTTCGAAGGAAAAAATGCAAAGAGGAGGCGGATACATAGCATTAGTGATCAGGCCGGGAAAATTCATTGAGAGGAAAAAAGACCGAAGGTTAAATTGCCCAGACTGACCTGTGAATGTTTCTCCCGCAACGCCACAGACAGATTTTCAAAATTGCGGCGTTCAAATTTGAGCACCTTCTACAAGTTTCATTGAACTCCATTTAGTTTTCCATTTTCCAATTAGAGAAAATTTCCGAATTTTCCAATTCACATTCTTAATGGTGATGAATATAAAAACCGTAATCCTTCCACTGCTGTTGACGCTTGGATCTTTCTCACAAGCACAGCAGACAGACAGTTACTACATATTTGATGGCAACTGGAATGCCATCAAAAATATTAATAGAGCAAAATTCTTGATCCATACCGCCAAGGTGAACGATACGTGCTGGCAATGGGAGTATTATAATTTCAAAGGACCCCTGATCAAAATTGAAAGTTATCGCGATGCGGATGGCAAAGTGCCGAATGGTTTTTTTGCGTATTATAATAATGCAGGTTACCTGGATTCGTGCGGTTATGTAGTGAACCAGAGAAAGGATCGCCTTTGGACTTATTTTCAAGGCGATTCAGGAAAAGTGTACCTGACGCAAACTTTCGTATATGGAAAACTGGTTAAGAGTGAGGATTACAGGACAAAGCGTGAGCCAAAGGAAGAGATAGTTGACAACACATTGAGTAAAGTGGAGGTGGAATCCGAATTTCCTGGCGGTGCAAAGGCATGGCAATCTTATCTTACTAAAAATCTCAATTATCCGCAGAGAGCTGTTGACCTGAAAATAGATGGAACTGTTTGGATACTTTTTATTGTTGATACCGAAGGAAAAATAACTGAGCCGGTAGTTGCCAAATCAGCTGAATTTTCTATGGACCAGGAATCATTGCGGATGATCCGCAACAGCCCTTTGTGGACACCCGCCTTCCAAAATGGAAGGAAGGTAAAATCATATAAGAAACAACCTCTTGTTTTCCGGTTTGAATAACCAACCAATTGGTTTCAACGTGGATATGCTTCGGTCATTGCCATCAGATAAAACTTTCAAAAACTTTTGAAACTTCGATACAAATGAATAGCTTTGGTTCATGAAACTCGCCGAAGCTAAAAATCAATTTATTTCTTCCTGGGGGGCCTTTGGCACTCATTGGGGAATCAATCGGACGATGGCACAAATTCACGCGCTTTTGTTGGTAAGTCCAGGTCCCCTTAGTGCGGAGGAAGTTATGGACGAGCTGAATATTAGTCGGGGGAACGCCAATATGAACCTACGGGAACTGATCAATTGGGGATTGGTACAGCGGACATTAATTACTGGTGAACGACGAGAATATTTCACAGCAGAAAAAGACATCTGGAAAGTGGTTCGACAGATTGTAAAGGAAAGAAAGAAACGTGAGTTGGAACCCATGCTTCACCTTCTTGACCAGTTGGGTGAAGTTGAAGGCGACAAAAAAGACAAACAGATAAAATCTTTTCTCGAAACCATCAATGGGATCAAGAAATTAGGGATCCAGGCGGATAAAACCCTGGACGTGATGGTGAAATCAGATGAACATTGGTTCCTTGGGGGATTAATAAAATTCTTTAAATAAGAAACCGAGCCGTTGATATCAACGGCTTTTATTGAAAATATATCTTTCAAAACATTCTGAAAGTTTAAAACATGAGTAATCAGCGAACTTTTTGGATCACCTGGGCAGTTTGCCTGTTATTGAATGCTATTGCCTGCCTGCTATTGTACACCGGCTTCATAAGCTATGGGATTGTCTTATTCTGTGTGCTGCCAGGCTGTATCGGTTTATTCACCGGATTTATCCCACGAAGAGTATTTGCTATTGTTGGCATGGTGGCGGCTTTGCTAACTATTTTTTTGCTGTTATGGGCAGGGCAGGTTGAAGGCATCGTCTGTATTTTGATGGCACTGCCAATCGTTGGAGTTAGTGTGCTTGTGGGCTATCTTTTTGGAATCATAATCAAACGACTTTCCCGCAAAGAGGATTCATTAAAAATTTCATTTTTACCCATTGTACTCTTTGGATTGGCGGTGCTCGTTAATCACGTATGGAAAGGGGGAGGATCGGAAAATACAGTGACCACAACTATTGAATTGAATGCATCCTCCGCAGATGTCTATAACCACATTAAGCAAGTAGACACCGTTATCGCAAAGCGTCATTTCTTGCATGAACTGGGGCTGCCATATCCGCATAAATGTGTCCTAACAGCTGAGCGCGAAGGTGGCCAAAGAATTTGTGAGTTTGATGCAGGTAGAATCGTAGAAACCATTGTCCAACTAAAAAAAGATGAATTATTGCGAATGAAGGTTAGTGAATATGATCTGCCTGGCGCATCCTGGTTTGCATTCGACGAGGATATTTACCAGATTCGATCCGTCGGAAACGTGACAAGGATCAGCAGGACCACAACTGTTTTTTCGAAACTGAAGCCTAGATTGTATTGGGAACAAATTGAGAAGCTAACCATAGGAATACAACAGGAACTTGTATTTGAAAATTTGAAGAATGAAATTGAACAAAAGCGATAGACAACATTCCAGCCTGGTTTCTGCGATCGCCCGGTACGGTGGCCGGCTGAAAAATATTCCCTATTTGCCAATATTAATAGATGAAGAGATAAAAATTTTCACCTTCTTTTTTCGCCCAAGGCGCTTCATGAAAATGCAGGCAATTTTTAATCACGCTGCAATTGTTTTGAAACTTGATACTGCATATCATCGTTTTGGTGGAATCGATTTTCTTTGGAATAAACAGGAGATCGCACATCTTCATAGCAACGGCTTACTGGACATTCAATATCCACGTGGATTAGCAGAAATACTGATATCACGTGGATTGGCGGAACCTCATCATATCTATCCTGCTTCCGGATGGACGAGCCTCCAGGTAAATGGAAACACGGATACGCATATTCCTATTCAATTGATCTTGTGGTCGCTTCTTTTGCATAAAAAGGAAATCACCCTCGAAGAAGTGATCGAATTGATAAAAAATAATTCGTCAGTATGAAAAATAAAAAAATTGCAATCGCTGGTGGCAGTGGATTCATAGGGCAGGACGTTGCAAAATATTTTGGAATGGAAAATGAAATCATTATTCTCACACGCAATAACATGAGGCACCACAGCAATTTGTATCAAACTACACAGTTGCAGGCGTCAGAAGGATACAAAATAAAGTATTGCAGATGGGACGGTAAGACAATAGGCGACTGGATAAAAGAGTTAGCCGCGGCAGATATCGTCATTAATCTCACCGGCAAGTCGGTCAATTGCCGGTACCATCAAAAACAAAAAAGTGAAATAATAAAAAGCCGCATTGATGCAACGAATATAATTGGCGAGGCGATTCGGACTTGTGTGCATCCCCCGAAGTTGTGGATCAATGCTGCTTCCGCAACCATATACCGGAACACTTTCGATCGTCCAAATGATGAATTCAATGGAATAATAAGCGAGTTA
>Ga0136846_1233183_pt1 | contig 24915 bp, 15 predicted proteins | sample HopSoiMetagenom2_FD_96841 | JGI IMG/M metagenome (GOLD analysis project Ga0136846, IMG submission 96841) | Grasslands soil microbial communities from Hopland, California, USA - 2 Assembly 2016 (version 4) | ecosystem: Environmental > Terrestrial > Soil > Grasslands | place: USA: Hopland... | reverse complement strand
TTCGAGTTGGTGGATTGTGTAGGGCGGAGCTGCTGCCGAGGGAACCGAATGCGAACCTCTGATCTCGCAGAGCCCTGTTGCTCCGCGCTCGAGATTGGCGTGCCACTCACGCGTCCGTTTAACGCCTGAGGCTACGCCGCAATCACCTCAATCCTTGTGCGGCGCAATGCTTCGGTGAATTCGGCAGGCGCGTGTATTGTCGGTGATCAAGCGATGGACGCCGGAGAGAGGGCCTATACGAGAAACACTCTTGCGTCCCAGCTTGCTGTGGTCCGCGACTACAATAATTGCCTAGACGCTATAAAGAAGAAAGAGAATAACAGCCAAACGCAAGCCTATTATGTGAGCCGTAGACGATACACAGCAAAAGATTTTCGTAGCAGAGATGGCAGCACCCTGGACGGCAACCGAATAAAAATATTTCGTCTGTTTTCCTTTTTTTCTTATCTGATCCAAAAGCAATAGCGGGGCTGGCTGACGCTCGTTATCCACAGGCGGTCTACGGGAATTCGAGCTATGAAACGACGTGATTTTATGTCTGCGATCGCGGCGACGGCTTTGGCCTCAGCCTGGCCTGCAAGATCTGAACTGTCATTACGCCATCCACGGCTCTTGATCGCCCAGACAGATCCATTTACGGGGCTTCGCTTGTTGAAGGCGCGCTATGCCGCGGGCCTTCGCCCCTCCGAGGATATGGAAGGTTGGGCACTTTCCTGGCACCTCACGGGACAAGATGTGTTTGCGGAGCGCGCTTTGGCCGAAATGAAAGAGAACCATATCGCTGCCCAAGGGAAGCCCTCGAGATCGTGGGCAGACTATGCGCGCTGGGCGCTTGCCTTCGATTGGCTTTTCAATTATCGCGGCTTTGATCGGGGGTTGAAGAACCGCATTGCCGGTGAGTTGCGGGACGGCGCTGCGCAGATGCTCTCAAGTCCAGATTTCAAAGACCCTGGCCAATTTTCTTACCATAATTATGCCCTACGGTATCTGGCGCTGGTGGCATTCGCCTCAGCCGCGCTCGAGGGAGATCCCAGTTTCGCTGAGCAATGCAAGCCGTGGCACGACAAAATCGCCAAGTGTCTATCGAATGTGCTGGACGTTTCGGAGATAGTGACACCCGAAGGCAGCTACCATGAATCGCTGGATTACATGCGGATTACCTGGGCTTCGCTCGTTCTGGTCGCTGAGTTACAAAGGACGACCTCGGGCGTGGACCCCGCCCAACAATTTTCGCTCTTCCGGAATATCGGCAAGACCTACCTTTACAAGCTTCTTCCCGACGGTACACCGTCGCGCGAGGGGGACAATGAGTATCCGGTTCTCGACTCCCGTGACACGGCTCTAGTAGGCTATGCGGTAAATCGATTCAAGGACCCTTACAGCGCCTGGCTGCTTCGCCAGAGCGGATTCTTCGCGAAGGAATGGGTGCTGCCGGTGCTGCAGTTTCTATGGGACGATCCTGAGGTCACGCCGCGGAATCCTGCTGGTGATGGTGAGCAGGAGCTGCCGCGCCAATGCTTTTTCCCAGGCGTAGGGCACCTGGTTATGAGAGATGGGTGGACTCCTGAATCCACGTGGATTGAATTCGATTGCGGTCCATACTTTGCAAAACATCAGCATCTTGATCAAAATCAGATCACGATCTATCACGGGGGTCATCTCGCGATCGACAGCGGCGCGGACTATACGGACACCGAAAGTCCACACTACCTGAACTATTACCGCCGAACCGTCGCGCACAATTCGGTGTTGGTCTACGATCCGGCGGAAACGTTTTTCTGGTCCGACAATCTGTTACCTGCCACGAATGACGGTGGGCAGCGCATGGATTCGTCACGTTTCTGGAATAGCATTCGAAGCCGCACGGATTGGGAGCGCACGCGGGATCTATGGGATCTCGGCTCTATGCGTGTAGTGGACTACGAGCCCGGCCAATATCACTACGCTATCGGAGATGCCAGTAAGGCATACTCCGCCAACAAGGTCAGGCGCTTCACGCGAGAAATTCTGTACGTTCCCGGGCACAGCGTTCTTTTTGTTTATGATCAGGTCATCAGCAAAAACAGCAATTTCAAAAAAGCATGGCTTCTGCATGGTGTAAACGAACCCAGTGTCGAGCAGGATCTGGCAGAGGCATCGCGTGGGACGCAGGAGTTTCGTAATGCCAAGACTTTCCGCTTCAGGGAGGGCTCGGGAGAGCTGCTGGTGCACTGCCTTCTGCCAAAGGAAAGGATCGTTAGAAGACGGGGCGGCTCCGAAAACGAATTTTATACGCCGGGCGATGATCACGGAGGTGCGTGGGGAACCGGAGAAAATTGGCCGCTTGAGCCTCCGCAGGGCGGGCCATTGCCCGACGATCTTAAACTCCGGCAGATGTGGAAAGTCTTTTGGGGACAAGACTTCGACAAAATCCTTCCATCCAATCGTAAGAACGTGATCCCCGGTGCTTGGAGGATTGAGGTTTCACCATCCACTCCGGCGGAAGAGGATTTCTTTCTTCATGTTTTTGAAATCGGTGATGCCGGAAAAACTGGACGGAGATCCGCCGAACTGATCGACGGGGTTAACTTTCAAGGAGCAGCGTTCCAAGCGGGTCCGGTGGTATTGTTTAGTTCCACAAACGACGTGGTCATGCAAGGTGAAGCATCGTTGCCGGATCTCTCTTGCGATTCACTGCTTATCACAAGTCTGGAGCCAGAGTCGGTCTACGAATTGAATTTCGGCGGGCTGAATGTATCACCGTCGGCGAAGGCGGTGTTGCCGGGGGTATCGGCGGGGACGGAGCGCCTGCGAACGAATGCCAAAGGCGTGTTGCGCCTTGCGCGCCGTAATCTGGGCAATCTGCGTTTGAGGATTGCACGTGTGTGACATTTTCCCAGGACACGGTGTGCGCCCGATAGGGCATGCAATAGCAGGCACGCTGCGCGTACGGCCGAAGTGTCACGGGAACTACTGAGGTCTAAGTATCAAAGACCAGCCGACTACCACCGTTGCGCCTCCCATCTCATCACCCCACCCGCGCCCCGCGATTCCCAATTTGCGCTGGTGGATTGGTGGCGTGCTACTTCTATCTACAATCATTAATTACATAGACCGGCAGACCCTGTCCTTATTGGCGCCTTACCTCAAGCTGGAATATCACTGGACCAACACCGATTACGCAAACATTGTGATTGGGTTCCGGATCGCGTATTCATTGGGGCAGACGGTTTTCGGCCGTTTCATGGACCGGATCGGCACGCGGCGCGGCTTGTCGCTGACCGTTCTTTTCTATTCCGTGGTGTCGGTCCTGACCTGCCTGGCGAGAGGCTTTTACAGTTTCGCGACCTTTCGGTTCCTGCTGGGTGCCGGGGAGTCGGGCAACTGGCCAGCGGCAACGAAAGCAGTTTCTGAGTGGTTTCCCAAGCGCGAACGTGGTCTTGCAACAGCATTATTTGATAGCGGCTCTTCGGTTGGAGGAGCAGTCGCGGCCTGGTTAATTCTTTGGATTTATTTTCGCTGGGGATGGCGTCCGGCGTTCGCAATTCCCGGAACCCTGGGCTTTCTTTGGCTGATCATCTGGCGCCGGCTCTATCATCCGCCAGAGACTCATCCCAGGATCAGTCCAGCAGAACGAGAGATGATTCTGTCCGACAAAGGGGAAGGAGGCACACCGGCAGCGACTCGGGATCCGCTCGGCTGGCGCCTCCTGCTGAAACTGCCGCAAACCTGGGCAGCGGTACTGGCGAAGGCGTTAACCGATCCGGTCTGGTTTTTTGTTACGGATTGGTTTCCGATTTACCTCGTGGCCAAGGGAATCGAACTGAGGACAGGTCTTATTGCGATCTGGATTCCCTTCCTGGCGGCTGATTTTGGTAATTTCTTCGGCGGATGGATCTCGGGTGTCCTGATCAAACGGGGATGGCCGCTGGGCCGGGCCCGAAAAGCCGTCATTGTTTTCGGTGGTCTGGGTGTAACGATGCTCATGCCCACAGTTTTCACGAGCAGATTATCCGTCATCGCACTCCTGTTTGCTCTCGCAACTTTCTCCTATGCTGCTTTCTCCACCATGGCCAATGTGTTGCCATCAGACCTGTTTTATAGCGAGTCAGTCGCCACTGTGAGTGGAATCAGTGGAACCGCGGCGGGACTCGGAACTATCGTCGCTTTCAAGCTCATCGGACACTTTTCCGACGCACGACAAGCGATGGGAGGCCATTCTTTTGACCCCATCGTGATCGTTGCGGGTTTGGTCCCATTCGTCGCGATGATCATCGTCCTTTTCCTCATTCGTAATTCCGAAGCTACGCGACAGGGCCTCGTGCGTTCCGTTTGACGCAACTTTAACCATGAACCGCCACACGGATTCAATTGCGCGGCTGGGCACACTCAAAGAGGTCGAGCGCTTCAAACAGCAGTTGCGGGGCTTGCATCTGAACATTCCCTGCGATGACGAGCTGGTTTGCGGACCAGAATCGCCGCTGCTGCAGCCGCTAGTCAGGGGTGCAATCAAAATTGGAAACCGGATTGCCGTGCAGCCTATGGAGGGCTGGGATGCAACAGCTGACGGTAATCCAACCGCGAGCACTTTGCGTCGATGGCAGCGTTTTGGGCGAAGCGGCGCGAAATTGATTTGGGGAGGAGAAGCCGTCGCAGTCTCCCAAGGGGGACGCGCTAATCCGAACCAACTTGTGGCAGCATCCCACACCTACGACGGGCTAGCGGATCTGCGCGAAACTTTGGTGCAAGAGCATCAACGCGCCACAGGGTCCGATAGCGACTTGCTGATCGGCTTGCAATTGACGCACTCCGGACGCTTCAGCCGTCCCAATGCGCACGAGCGAAACGAGCCTCGTATTCTGTACCATCACCCGATCCTTGACAGGCGTCAGAGTCTGCCGCATGACTGCCCTTTGCTCACCGATGGAGAGATCCGGGCAATCATTGAAGACTTCCATGGTGCCGCAGAAATCGCCTGGAAGTTGGGTTTTCATTTTGTCGACATCAAGCATTGTCACGGATATTTAGGACATGAGTTTCTCAGCGCTCACACCCGCGAAGGCGCTTACGGCGGAACTTTCGAGAACCGCACACGATTTTTGCGCGAAGTGGTAGAGGGAATCCGCGCAACTGTTCCGGGACTCGAAATCGGTGTAAGGCTCTCCGCCTTCGATACCGTGCCCTTCCATGCCGATCCGGAGCGGTCGTCACCCAGGAAACTTGGTCCCGGTGTTGCCGAAGATTTTGAGAGCTTCATTCCGTATCGGTGGGGATTTGGAGTCAACCCACTGCATCCCGATGAAGAGGATTTGACAGAACCGATTCAGTTCCTGGAACTGCTGCAACAATTGAACATTCGCATGGTGAATCTAACTGCCGGCAGTCCTTATTACAATCCTCACATTCAGCGACCAGCACTCTATCCTCCATCGGATGGCTACGAGCCCCCAGAAGACCCGCTGATCGGCGTGGCGAGACAAATGAACACGACTCGCCAGTTGAAAGAACTTTGTTCGCATTTGATCTTTGTCGGATCAGCATATACGTACCTGCAGGATTTCTTGCCGAATGTTGCGCAGGCGGCCATTCGCGGGGGATGGGTCGATGTAGTTGGCATAGGTCGAATGGTGCTGACCTACCCGGAACTGCTCTGGGACGCCTCCGCCGGCGCAGTCATTCAGCACAAGCGCATTTGCCGAACCTTCAGCGATTGCACTACCGCGCCGCGCAATGGATTGCCCTCAGGATGCTATCCCTTGGACACTTACTACAAGAATTCTGAACTCGCGGAGCGACTAAACGCTCTGAAGAAGCGCTGACGTGACGAATTGTGAGTGTGACTATTGATCGAGCCAGAAACAAACGTCACCAACTTGATAGAACGCCGGAAACTGCACCGGAAAGTACAAGGCATAGCTGCCGCTTTATTGCCTTTCGAGCACGACGGACGAATCGCGGTGCGTGCCTTTCAGCAGCACCTGGTCGCTACCCAACGCGCCGGTTTGATGAACGCAGTCAATATGGATACAGGTTATGTGAACTACTTGACCGAATCACAGAAGCAGTATGTTTTACGGTGGACGCGAGATGCGCTTGGCCAGGAGGTGGCATTTGTCGCGGGAGCATACATCGAAGGTTTGGATGGCGATATTGTCAGTTTGTACCGACGACAGATGGATCTCATTTCGGCAGTTGGCGGCATTCCAATTCTGTTTCAGACAGCCCGATTGAAAGGCCATTCTGGAAAAGAGCTGGCGGCCATCTATCAAGCTATCTGCCGGGATCACGCGCAGGTACTAGCGTTCGAGTTGGGCTCAATGTTCGGTGCGAGTGGAGAGATTCTGACGCAAGATAGCATCCTGCATCTGATGGATATTCCGGAACTCAAAGGAATGAAGCATTCCTCGCTCGACCGGCTGATTGAGCTTGAGCGTCTCGCCCTTCGCGATCAACATCGGCCAGACTTTCGCATTTACACAGGGAATGACTTAGGCATCAACATGATCGAGTATGGATCAGATTACCTGCTGGGCCTGGCAACCTTTGCGCCGGAGAAGTTCGCGGAACGCGATCGAATGTGGGAGGAGGGCAGCCCCGAATACTATCAACTTTCAGACGCTTTACAGCACCTGGGCAACGTAGCTTTCCGCGCACCCATTCCAGGGTACAAGCATTCAGCCGCCGTATTCCTGCACCATCTCGGTCGATTGCCAACTGATTCGACGCATCCTCGAAACCCACAACGACCTCGGTGGGAATGGGACATTCTAAGCGATTGTGCGCGACGGCTTGGCTACGCCTTACGTTGATGTCACACGAATAAGTAGAGGTGCCACGGCCTCCGGACTGCAGACATCTATTTAGGACTGAACTCCGCTATTGCGGCAATCCTCCAGCCCCGACGCGCACTCGAATCTTCAGCGTTCCTATCGTCTGCCCGGTGGAAGCCCCAATAAACGTCAGCTCGGCCACGTTGTCGCTCTTCTTAGCCGGTGCATTCAACTCGACCTGAAAGGGGAAAACATCTCCTGGCGATAAGCGGTACATCAGGTCTTTTTCCTTCTGTGACCATCCTTCCGGCAGAGTAGCCTCCATGACCACGTCGGCGACGCGGTCCGTTTGATTGCGCAGAATTAATGGGATCTGCAGCATCGTTCCAGCTGCAATGCCAATCTCTGGCACTTCAGCTCGCGGCAACTGATCTAAGCCGTGGGCGCGACGGAAGTCGTCATAGAATTTCCACGGTCCGCCAATCGCTAGACTGAGCCCGGTCTGCTCGATAGATTCGGCCACAGCCGGAGGCGTGTAGGGTGCCGGTGCACTCTGCACGCCTTCGAAGATGTCGCCCGTAACGCTTCCCGACACGATCGATTTTCCGAAGATGAATTGCATCGGCGTGGCCCAGCCGTCCTGATCGGCGTCAGCTAACTTTGCGAGCTGATCGTTGGTCATCTTGTCCAGTTTCTCAATGTAAGAACGGTATTGCGTGCGATGAAACCTGAATCCGTCCATCGCCAGCCGCCAATAGACAACATGGCGCTTCGACGAGACGCCCGTTACAGGATAGGACGGTCCCTTACCGCGGAATTGCTTATCATCACTTGCGTCGGAAAAGAAATATAACTTTTGCGGCTGCCACGGTTGCAATCCTTCCAACAGAGTCTCGTTCACGTGGCGGGGTTGAGCGATTTGCCCGGGGAAAGCCGATGGGTCGCCTGCAAGATCAAAGGCTTCGGTGGCGACCACACCGGCAGCCTGGTGGTCGCCATGATTTTCCCCAATGAAGAATCCGGGAAGCCAGGTGACAATCACACTGGGCCGCGTGATTCGAACCATCCGAACCACGTCCTCCAAAGCTTGGCCATGATGCCAGTTCGCGAGCGATTGCAGGACATCCTGGCTGGGAGTATCACGGCCGCCTAGAAACCAAACGTTTTCGATACCCAAATAGGTGAGAGCATGCCGCAATTCCATCTCCCGCGAAGCGCCCAGCGAAGACCCTCGCTCGCGTCCCATATTGTTGTGTCCAGCCTCGCCATGCGTGAGATATACAGCCGCGACTCGCTTGCCCTGATCCATCAATTGAGCGAGATAACCTGAGACACCGGTCTCATCGTCTGGATGGGCGACGATGAGCAGTACATCGGCTTTCAGCCGATCGTCTGGTTTGGGAGCGGTGCGTGCATTTTCCTGCTGAGCAAGCATTTGAAGCGAAAGCGCAAGCGTAAGCAGCAAGGCGCGCCAAATCTTCATTCGTTCTCCAGAAAATGAAAGCCGGTTGCTTGCCGTAAATAAAGTTCGTAGGGCAAGATAACCGGCCTAAGATGTTGTTTCCAGATTCCAGCAAGAACCCAGCGGACTCATTTTTTCGGCCGAGACTCCGGTGGAACAAGGCCAGACGTACGATAATAGCCCACGAGTTGTCCGTAATGCTCTCCATCATGCTCGATCAAGCCATATGCCAGGTCGCCAATTCGCGCCTGATAGTGGTTGTCGTTGTCAGTCACGACCTGTGACATACCGGAATCGCCTTTCTCCTTAATCACAGCCGCGCCGTCAGCAAACGACTTTTTGACGAAGTTGACGATGTCCGCTTTACCCTTGAAATCGCTTCTTTTGGGATACTCCTCTCCAGGCGATTTTTCTCCGCGAACGGGATTGATGAAATAGTAGTTAGCACCGGCGGCATGAAGCAATTGCTCTGCGAAACTGCGCTGCGCTGGAGTGGGTTTGAAATCGTATTTGTCTTCCGGAAAGTCCTCGGCCATGGCGATGAGCTTCCTGCCGACGTCATTCCACGACTCGAGCACGGCTTGCGACGGACTGGGCGCGGGTTTGATGGCAACATCTTTTTTGGGAGCCTCCTGCGCCAGCACGCTGCAACACAGAAGACACAAAATCGACACGGTCACGCCTAAGGAAGTTCTCTGGTTCATCGTTTCCTCCGTGATTTGTAGGTATTCAGAAGCGAATTCAGACGACGTAATGACAAGTGTGTGAGACATACATCTGGGCCGCTTCCTAGACAAGGGTATGCCGTCTCACCAGCAATGAGCTAATAGACGTTGCCGTGCTACAAAAGTGTGCAACAAAAGCTGCCGTCGAGAGCATATATCGGCGACCGCATTGTTTTGTCCCGCCGCAAACGCAGTCGTGAGGACGGAATTTACGCGGACTTGGACCCGAATACGTGACTAAAGCTCAACCCTTTTTGGGCCGGTACACGTCTGTGCTGGTGCCATAAAAAACTTCGGCGGCTTCCATAACCGTTTCCGAAAGCGTTGGGTGGGGGTGGATAGTGAGCTCCAAATCACCAGCCAGCGCAGCCATCTCAATAGCAAGCACACCCTCGGCGATCAACTCGCCCGCTCCGGGACCCACGATTCCGACGCCAAGGACCCGCTCCGTTTCAGGATCGATGAGCATCTTGGTCATTCCTTCGGTACGGTCAATTGTGACGGCTCGACCTGAGGCTCCCCAGGGGAACTTGGCTACCTTGATCTGCCTGCCTTCGGCTTGCGCTTGGGTTTCGGTCAAGCCTGCCCAGGCAACTTCAGGATCGGTGAACACCACGGCTGGAATGGCATTAGGCTCGAACGTGTATTTGTGACCCGCGATGACTTCGACAGCAGTGCGACCTTCGTGCGACGCTTTGTGCGCCAGCATGGGCTCGCCAACCACGTCGCCGATGGCAAAGATGGATGGATCGTCGGTCTGAAGCTGATTATTGACTTGGATGAACCCGCGCGGGTTCACCTGAACTCTGGTTTTGTCGAGCCCGGAGATTTCTGAGTTTGGTTTTCGACCCACGGACACCAGCACCCGATCAAAGACCTTCTCCTTCTCTTTCACGTCCTTGCCTTCGAAGGTGGCGCGAATACCATTCTTTTCTTCTTTGAGGGATTTGACCGTTGTGTTAAGGAGAATGCCTTCAAAAGCCTTTTCCAACCTCTTGTGCAACGACAAAACCAGATCGCGCTCGGCACCCGGTAACAGGCCCGACAACATTTCGACGACCGTAACCCGCGTTCCAAGAGCGGCGTAGACCGATCCGAGTTCGAGGCCGATGTAGCCTCCGCCCACCACCAGCAATGATTTGGGGATATCCTGAAGGTCCAGGGCTCCGGTGGAATCCATCATCCTCGGTGAGTCGATCTTGAGTGAAGGTACAACAGCGGGACGAGAACCCGTCGCAATGATAATGCGATCGAAGCTGAGCGACTCTTCGCCCCCGTTTCCTTTTGCCACGCGCAATGTGTTCGAGTTTTCAAAGCTAGCGCGGCCCTGAACATATTTCACCGAGCGCTGTTTCGAGAGTTGGCCTAGACCTCCGGTCAATTTCTTCACCACGCTCTCTTTCCACGAGCGCAGGCGTGCCAGATCGATCTTGGGATCTGCAAATTCAATACCCCAGTTTTTGGCCTGATGAGACTCCTCAATCAACTTCGCCACATGTAGCAATGCTTTTGAGGGGATGCAGCCGCGATAAAGGCAGACCCCGCCTGGGTTCACCTCGGGATCAATCAAAGTGACTTTCATGCCGAGATCGGCAGCGAGAAAGGCTGCAGCGTATCCACCGGGGCCGCCGCCCACGACTGCAATGCGCAGATTGGAGTTATCAGCCATGCAAACAATCTATCCTTTTACGATGAATTCGATGACAGCAGGTTGACAGCAGATTCGGTCCGCACTTAACCACCCTCCCGAGCACGAAAGCAGAATCTGCAGTTTGTCTTCACCCCCCCTGCGGATCGCTTGCTCCGCCCGGGACAGACGGAACGCAGTAAAAAGCAGCGTCTTCAGCCTTGTACCGACAGCAGGAACGGTTGCTCGAAGGCTTCGGCGATCCAGCGCACAAACCGTGCAGCATCGGCGCCGTCGATCAGCCGGTGATCGTAGGAAAGCGAGAGCGGCAGAATCAGGCGCGGCTCGAATTTGCCATTAATCCACTCTGGCTCCATCCGCGAACGCGAAAGACCCAGAATCGCGACCTCCGGATGGTTCACGATGGGACTAAACCCGGTACCCCCGATTCCGCCGAGATTCGTGATAGTAAAGGTGCCCCCTTCCATCTCCTCAGGCTTCAGCTTCTTTTCACGAGCTCTCTTCGAGAGCTGGGCCAACTCGCCGGCCAGCTCCACGATGTTCTTCTTGTCGACCTCGCGCAGAACCGGGACCAATAGCCCGCGCTCCGTATCTGTAGCAACACCAATGTTGATGTACTGCTTGTAAACAATCTCCTCGCGCTCCATGTCGATGCTAGCGTTGAACTGCGGATAAATCTTCAACGCCGATGCGACCACTTTGAGCGCAATGGCGGTGATAGTCATCTTGCCGCCGGCTTGCTCGGCTTTGGGAGCAAAGCGGGCGCGCAATTGCTCAAGTTCCGTGATATCGGCACGATCCTGTTGCGTGACGTGCGGCACCGTATTCCACGATTCACGGAGGTGCTCCGCCGTTTTTCGTCGAACACCGCGTATAGACACGCGTTCAACAGTTCCCCATTTGGAGAAGTCGGGAAGTTTTGGCTCAGCCGGACCACGAGAGACCTGGGCAGCAGAAACAGCTGTAGCCAGCAGCAGCTTGGCGTAGCCCTTAACATCGTCTTCATTGATACGTCCGCCAGGACCGCTCCCCTTCACACCGTAGATATCCACACCCAATTCGCGAGCGAGGCGCCGCACGCTGGGCGCTGCAGGTATGGGATCCCGATGTTCTGTGCCAGCAACCTTTTCCAGCTGGGCCGGCATGGTAAACGCAGGTGCCAGCGGAGGCGGGAAATCGGGCGGAAGCGCTTCACGTTCCGTCTTACCCTCAGCCTGAATAGCGGCCTGAAAGGCCAGTCGCGCGCCATGCTGCCCAGAGACGTGCTCCACGGGCGAAGACTTCGGTCGTGCAGGCTCGGCCACCGCACCGCCTTCCAACGTGAAGATGACCTGACCTACTTTCAGCTTTTCGCCTTCTTTGACACAAATTTCTTTGACTACTCCACTGACAGAAGAAGGAACTTCTACGACAGCCTTATCCGTTTCAAGCTCGATAACAGGCTGCCCTTCCGAAACCTTTGCTCCGGCAGAAATCATGATCCGGACTAAGTCGCCTTGCTCGATGTTTTCATCGAGTTCAGGTAACCGAAACTCGGTCGCAGTGCTACCTGAGCCGACAGAGCTGCGGGACTGAGCCGATGGGGCATCTGCCGTCGGAATTCTGGGTTGAGGACGAGCCGCGAACTCGGGCGCTGTTGCCCGATTCGCAGGCGCTTCGCTTCCCGCAGTAGGCGCTGCGGTGTGTGCGGACGGCTCAACGGAGCGCGATGCCTTTGCGGGTGCTTCAGTAGGCTTACTTCTGGTACCCGCCCCATTTTCAACGGTGAAAATGACCTGTCCGACTTTCAGCTTGTCGCCTTCTTTTACGCGGACATCTTTGACGACTCCGGCTACGGAGGACGGAACTTCAACTACGGCCTTGTCCGTTTCCAGTTCCATCACGGGCTGGCCTTCATTGACAGTATTGCCGGGCGCGATCATCAGCCGCACGAGGTCACCCTGTTCGATGTTTTCCCCGAGCTCGGGTAGTTTGAATTCGGTCACAGTTATTCCCTCTTAGCTGATTGCCGGATTCGGCTTGTCCGGATTGATCCCGAGATCCTTTAAAGCTTTCTGCAGAACATCCGGCTGAATCTGTTTGTCGCGCGCCAAGGCACTAAGCGTGGCGAGCACGATGTGCTTGGCATCCACTTCAAAAAAATCACGCAATGCAGCACGATTTTCGCTGCGTCCGAAACCATCAGTGCCAAGCGATACCAGACGCCGCGGTACCCACTGACAGATGCTTTCCGGCAACACTTTCATGTAATCTGATGCCGCCACGAAAACACCTGGTGCATCTTTCAAGGTCTGAGTGATGAATGGAACTTTTGCCTGCTGGCCGGGATGCAGCATGTTCCAACGCTCGCACTCGTTGGCCTCGCGATAGAGTTCCTTGTAACTGGTAACGCTCCAAACGTCGGCAGCGACCCCGTATTTTTCTTCGAGGATCTTCTGCGCTTTGAGCACCTCAAACATGATTGTCCCGCTGCCAAAGAGTTGGGCATGCAGCTTTGAATCTTTTTTCTCGCTTGCTTTAAAGCGGTACATCCCTTTCAGTATCCCGCTGCGCACATCTTTCCCCTGCGGCATCTCGGGCATGGGCAGAGGCTCATTGGTGACTGTCAGGTAGTAGAAGATGGATTCTCCGTCCACGTACATTCGCCTGATTCCGTCCTGAATAATAACGGCAATTTCATAGGCAAACGCGGGATCATAGGCACGGAGGTTGGGAACGGATAACGCCAATACATGACTGTGTCCGTCCTGGTGCTGCAAGCCTTCGCCGGCGAGCGTCGTGCGTCCCGCTGTTCCGCCAACCAGGAAACCGCGGGTACGCATATCGGCGGCGGCCCAAATCAGGTCGCCGATGCGCTGGAAACCGAACATCGAATAGTAAATAAAGAATGGAATCGTATTGATCCCATGATTCGCATAAGCGGTACCGGCGGCAATGAAGGAGCACATCGAGCCCGCCTCGGTGATGCCTTCCTCCAGAATCTGGCCGTCCTTTGCTTCCTTGTAATAAAGAAGTGTGTCCATGTCGACCGGCTCGTAGAGCTGGCCGACGTTAGAGTAGATGCCGACTTGCCGGAAAAGCGCTTCCATTCCAAACGTACGCGCCTCGTCAGGAATAATAGGCACAATCAACTTGCCGATTTCCGGATCGCGCAGCAGCTTTGAAAGCAGCCGAACGAAGACCATCGTCGTCGACGCTTCACGCCCATCGGTTCCTTTGAAGAACTCCTCGAAATGCGCATCCGCAACCAGCTTGATCGGTGTGGCACGGACCTTGCGCTCCGGCAGATAGCCCCCGAGTTGCTTCCGCCGATCCTGCATGTAGCGGATTTCGGCGCTGTCGTCCGAAGGACGATAGAACGGCGCCTCGTGCAATTCCTCGTCCGGGATCGGAATTCCGAAACGCGACCGGAACATGCGCAGCTCTTCGTCGTTGAGCTTCTTCTGCTGGTGAGTGATGTTCTTGCCTTCTCCAGCTTCACCCAGGCCGTAGCCCTTGATCGTTTTGGCCAGAATGATGGTCGGAGAGCCTTTATGCTCGACCGCTGCCTTATATGCCGCGTGTACTTTAATCGGATCGTGGCCGCCCAGTCGCATGCGAGCCAGTTGCTCGTCCGAAAGATGTTCAACCATCTTCAGCAGGCGCGGATCGGTTCCGAAGAAGTTTTGCCGGAAGTACGCGCCGCTCTCAACGAAAAATTTCTGGTACTGACCGTCGGTGATCTCGCCCATGCGACGAACCAGCAAACCGTCGCGATCATTTTGGATAAGGCTATCCCAGTCACTCCCCCAGATAACCTTGATGACATTCCACCCGGCCCCGCGGAAGATGGCCTCGAGTTCCTGGATGATCTTGCCGTTGCCCCGCACCGGACCGTCTAGCCGCTGGAGATTGCAGTTCACGACAAAGATCAGATTGTCGAGACGCTCGCGCGAAGCCAGCGTGATGGAACCGAGTGATTCCGGCTCGTCCATCTCTCCATCGCCAAGGAATGCCCAAACTCGGCCACCGGTCGAGGGTTTGAGACCGCGGTTCTCCAGATATTTGATGAAGCGTGCGTGATAAATCGCCTGAATGGGCCCGAGCCCCATCGACACGGTCGGAAACTCCCAGAAGTTCTCCATCAACCATGGGTGTGGATACGAACTCAGCCCTCCACCCGGCTTCAGTTCGCGTCGGAAATTTTCCAGCTTCTGACGAGGGATGCGACCTTCCAGAAAAGCGCGGCCGTAAATGCCTGGCGCAGCATGTCCCTGGAAGTACACGATGTCACGATCACCGGATTCAGTTCGAGCCTGGAGGAAGTGGTTGAAGGCCACTTCATAGAGCGTGGCTGCCGAAGCGAAGGTGGAAATGTGGCCGCCGATGCCTTCCTGGATTTTGTTTGCGCGAACCACCATGGCGAGAGCATTCCAGCGCACCAGGCTCTTGATCCGTCGTTCCATCTCCTGGCTACCGGGAAACGGCGGCTGCTGGCGTGAGGGAACGGTGTTCTGATAAGGAGTGGTGGCGGTAAACGGCAGGTTCACGCCCGCGGAACGCCGCGCATGCAGCGCGAGCTGTTGCAGCAATCGGCCGGCGCGCTCCGGGCCGCCCCGGGTCAACACGTAATCAAGGGAATCCAACCACTCTCGTGTTTCGAGAACTTCCAATCCATTGGTCTGCGTTGCTGTGTGAGTTATTGATGACACGTCAGGCGTCTCCCACCCCATGAGGACTAACTTTCCATCATATCAAGTTCGGAGCGCACCAGGGTTGAGAGCTATCTTGATCGCTGGAAGAAGAGTGGGAGTTGAGAAAATTGTGGGTCAAACTTGCTCAATACCACGGGCCTAGGTTGCGGCCTCGACCTTCGAGCGTCGAGTGTACCGGGTGAGCGCCAGATCAAGAATCTCAGCAATCAGTTGGGTATAGGAGAGCCCGGAGGCCTTCGCAGCCATGGCGAATTCATGTTTGCTCGAGAGCCAGGGGTTTGGATTGGCTTCGATTACATAAACCTCCCCCTTGGGCGTCAGTCTCATGTCGATACGGCCATAGTCACGCAGTTTCACGGCTCGGTAGGCTGCGATTGCAGTCTCCGTCAAGCGAGTCATGGTCTCTTGGTCGAGATCGGTAGCTATAGCGGACTTCGTTAAACGATGCGCTTCTGTATGTTTTTCAAACTTCACGTCATAGCTTGCAATTTTGGGCAGGCCTTCCGGCAACTTTGAAAGATCGAGTTCGACTAAGGGCAGCGCTCGTGTGCTCTCGTAGCTTCCCAGGATGGCGGCATAAATTTCGCGCCCTTCAATGTACTCCTCAATCAGGGCAGGCGAATCGAAGTCATCCTGGATGTACTGCACTCGCTCCATCAATTCCTTGATGCTGGTCACCACCGCGTCGGAGTTGATTCCGATCGAGCCGTCTTCTGACATGGGTTTTACTATCAGGGGAAACGAGATGTCGTGGGCATGATCGATTTGACCACGGTAGGCAGTGGCGAAGAACGGAGTTCGAATGCCATGGAAAGCAAACATTTTCTTCGCAATTGCCTTGTCTTGGGCGAGAAAATTGGCGTGCGGACCAGCGCCCGTGTAGGGCAGTCCAACCAGATCCATATAGGCGGCTACGTGCATCTCTTTCGTATCGTCGCCGCCGTACGATTCGGTGAGATTGAAGACAAGATCAGCCCCGCACTTGGCCAGCGCTTGCAGAGATTGAGTGCGTCCGTCTAAAACATAATAGAACGGCTCGTGGCCCAACTTTGCCAAGGATTCGAAAATCTCTTCCCTGTCTTCCTTTTCTTTCCTGGTCTTCTTCCCAGCTTTCTTTTTCCGCACCGGGCGCTCTTGCTCCTCCGGTTCGGAAACGACTGCTTCCTCTTCCCAAGTGTCGTAAAGAATCGCGACCTTCAATTTGGAATCAGGCATTGCTTACTCCATGGTAGCGCCGGGGACGAGCTAATCGGCTTACCGACTTGGTGCATGCACTCACGGCTGCTTGGACCTTCCTTTCTCTTTGCTCATGTGATTCATCGCCAGTGCTGCAGCATAGACGCTGATTTCCGCCAGATGTTCTGAATCACGACGCGAGTCGGCGCGCAGTTTCAATTCAGCTGATCGATTCTCGATGCTCTCTAGCAATCGTTTGATGACCGGACGCTGCATGCCAGTCCAGTAGGCGATCTTGTCGGCGATAGTCTTTCTGTGTTCCCGTAGAAAATCGGTTGCAGGTCTGGCTCCGTTCTTCTGCCGCTTAGGCACATTGAAGATATCGGCAAGGTCGGTATCATGTGCCAGATCGACCAACGGAATCTCTTCTGTCGTCTGGCGGTAAAAGTCGGCAACTGTCGAGTCCATTTCGTCAACAGTGATGTCCGTACGTCATCTGCGCCGAACAGGATCAACTTCAGATAGTTCGCGAGCGATGCGATCCATGTACCGCAGCTTTGCCAAGGCGCCCCAGCCCCGGTAGCGTCTGCGCCAGTTGGAGCCCGGAGTCAGCCATACCGCAAAGGTTTCTGCGAAATCTTCGTCGGGATGCTTCTGCGCGTACCACCCTGCCATGTGACGCACGTACTCACGCGAGAAAGGCACAGGTCGATAGTTGTCCCGATAGGGCCGCCGGAATGATCCGAAGAGTTGTTTCCATTCAGGCCCGTTATACAGCTTATATGCATAATTGAATGCGTGACCGGCCTCGTGCCGCAGGTACATCATGATCTCCCGCGAATCCTCCAGATCATTAACCTCGCTCTCCAGTTGGGAGAGATCTGGATGTGCGAGGTAGAACGGTATACCGATAACGGGTTCACCCGAAGGGCATCCCCATTCGTCGGTGAGATATACCGCTGGACGAAATTTGTATAGTCTCTTGCGTTCGAGCTCTCGATATAACTGTTGAACAAAGCGCTCAACTGGCGACTGTTCCAGCTTCAGGCCCAAGTCACGAATAGGCTTATCGAGAAGCGCATCGAACTGCGGCCGGGTTATAGCAAACTCCGTCATAGGTTGCTGAAAGTCTATTTCAGATGCCCTCCAGCCAAACACCCGGGCGGACGACTCACTTCGGGGTCTGACACTGAGAAGTTACTAGATGGTTAAATACTCAAAAAGTAACCACGGAGCACAGACTTCGGTGAGCCGCAATGCCTTAGTGTACATGCTTTAGACTAAGATACTTACCCGCCCTTCTTAAAGTTACTGCTGAGATGAGTGAAGGGCCGGTCGTTTTGACCAGGTTGAAAGCGAACCGGCAGCGAATTTTTTTCCAAGAAGCTTACAGTAAGAATTGCAATTGCTATGCTAGTTGATTCGCGACATCGAGGTCGTTGCGCCTCGTGGTCATGCGACCGATTCTCGTCGACCGAACCTGTTAGGCGGCGACAGCGATTCAGAGGAAAACCGTTTGCCGATCAAGCAGGATCCACTCTGGTACAAAGATGCGGTCGTCTACCAAGTCCATGTGCGCACGTTCCAAGACAGCAACGCCGACGGTATCGGAGATTTCCCTGGACTCACTCAGAAACTCGACTACCTGCAGGAACTGGGCACCACCGCGCTTTGGCTGATGCCTTTTTTTCCGTCGCCGCTCCGAGACGATGGTTACGATATTGCTGATTATCGATCCGTACATCCCAGCTATGGCACGTTGGACGACTTCAAGAAATTCCTGACAGGTGCCCACGAGCGAGGCATTCGAGTCATCATCGAGTTGGTGCTGAACCACACTTCGGATCAGCATCCATGGTTTCAGGAATCCAGAATTTCTCGGGATAATCCCAAGCGCGATTGGTATGTCTGGAGCGAAACCGATAACCGATACAAGGGCACGCGCATTATTTTCCTGGATACGGAGATGTCGAACTGGGCATGGGATCCCATCTCGAAGGCCTACTATTGGCACCGCTTTTTCGGCCATCAGCCCGATCTTAATTACGACAATCCCGCAGTTCGCGAAGAAATGTGGCAGGTCATGAAATTCTGGCTGGAAATGGGGGTTGATGGGTTCCGTCTCGATGCAGTTCCATACCTGGTTGAGCGTGAAGGCACGAACTGCGAGAACCTTCCTGAGACCCATACGATCCTGAAGGACCTGCGCCGACGCCTTGACCAGGAATTTCCTGGCCGCATGTTGCTAGCCGAAGCGAACCAGTGGCCTGCAGATCTTCGCCCCTATTTCGGCGATGGCGACGAGTTCCACATGGCTTTTCACTTCCCTCTTATGCCCCGCATGTTCATGGGGCTGAAGTTGGAAGATCGAAAGCCGATAACGGAGATCTTGCAGCAAACTCCGGAAATTCCAAGCTCCTGCCAGTGGTGTTTGTTCCTACGGAACCATGACGAGTTGACGCTGGAGATGGTCACGGACATGGAACGTGACTACATGTACGACGTCTACGCTCATAGCAAGGGTATGCGCCTCAATCTAGGCATTCGGCGCCGTCTAGCGCCCCTGCTGGATAACGATCGCCGACGCATCGAATTGATGAACGGAATGCTGATGTCCCTGCCGGGGACGCCGATCATTTATTACGGCGATGAGATTGGGATGGGGGACAACATCTACCTTGGCGATCGCAACGGCGTTCGCACGCCAATGCAGTGGAGCGGGGGGTGGAATGCAGGCTTCTCCAGCGCCGATCCGGAAAGTCTATACTCGCCGGTGATTTCCAACCCGGTATACGGGTATCAAGCGGTGAATGTGCTGTCGCAGAAGCGAAGCGAGCAGTCCCTGCTCTCCTGGATGCAGCACATAATCCGGGTTCGACGTTCCACCCAAGTTTTTGGGGCCGGTTCGATCGAGTTCTTATATCCCGCGAACCATCGCGTGTTGGCTTATATTCGTAAGCTTGGAAACGAGGTCGTGTTGGTCGTGAACAATCTGTCCAACGCGGCGCAGGCCGTGGAACTCGATTTGCGACGGTACAAGGGGCAGATCCTGATTGAAATGTTCGGCAAGAATTTGTTTCCCCGAGTGGGTGATCTGCCTTATCTCTTAACGATGGGACCATATCAGTTCTACTGGTTCCGGCTACGACGTATCTGAATGTTTCATTTTGAGTAGTGGTGCATCATGTCGGCAGACTTGTTGACACAGCAGCGGAGCGTACCGCCTCGGACTGAAGCTAAATTGGCGGAAGAGAGTTTTCTGACGGATGATCTGATTCGCCAACTGATTAACGTGGGCGAGGTCGACATCCTCGTGGGCTTGCCCACTCACAATAACGGCAAGACCATAACGCCCGTCCTGCAGGCGATTCAGGCTGGCATCCTGAAGTGCTTCCCGAGAGAGAGAGTTGTCATCATCAATGCTGATGGTGGGTCTCGCGATGGCACGCCGGAGTTGATTACGGGAGCGTCGATCGACGACGTTCGCCATGCTTATAAGCTTCACGCACTCCGAACCTTGCACGCCATTACCACCCAGTATGGAACAACCCCGGCCAGCGGGCCTGCCCTGCGCACGATTCTGGCGTCAGCAGACTTGCTGCGCGCCAAAGCCTGCGCCGTCATTTCTCCGGAGAGTAGCAATATTGATCCGGAGTGGGTAGCGCGGCTGCTTCAACCGGTGTATCGCGAAAATTTCGACCTGGTCCTCCCCGTCTATCAACGGCACAAGTTTGAAGGATTGTTGATGCGGCAGCTGGTTTACCCGATGACGCGCGCGATTTACGGGTGGAGAGTTCGGGAGCCGTTCGCAACGGACTATGCATTCTCTGGTGGCTTGGGAAGCCAGTTTTTGACCGACAATCATTGGGATGACGAGGCGGGACACAGCGGCCCGGAGCTTCTCCTGACGTTGACTGCTCTGACTAGAGGATTCCGAAGTTGCCAAACCTTTCTCGGTCCAAAAGGTACTAGCGATAGGGGTTCTTCCGACCTCGTACCGGCAATCCGACAGACTGTAGGATCTCTATTCTCATCTTTGGAGCCAAACTACCCTGTTTGGAGCGGCATCTCGGGATCGCAAGCCTTGACCACAATTGGTCCGGAATCTGAGGTCACGCTTGAACCCCTGCGAGTCAACCGAAAACGCCTGAGGGAGATGTTCTGCAGCGGCGTGTCCGAGTTGCAGTCGGTCTTCGCTTCCATTCTGATGCCGGAGACCCTAGCGCAATTACGTCTGCTCGGCAGCTGTACGGAGGACGAGTTTCGTTATTCTGAGGAACTCTGGGTAAAGACCGTCTATGAATTTGCCGCCGCATATCAGAAGGCGGTGATCAGCCGCGACCACATCGTGCAGGCGCTGGCACCCCTCTATAGGGGCAGAATTTTTAGTTTCCTTTCTGAGAATCGAAATGCAACGGGCGAAATGGTGGAAGCAAACGTCGAAGGACTCTGCTCTGAGTTCGAGCGATTGAAGCCTTATCTGCTCGAGATTTGGAATGGCGGAAAGTGAGGCAGAAATGCGGGAAATGATCGTTAACGAACTTACACAGGCAATGCACGACATTATACGTGATGTGGCCCGGTTCTTACCCCGACTCGTTGTGATGCTCGTGATTGCCCTTGTAGGCTGGCTGATTGCTTCTATCCTGAAGTGGGCATTAAGAAGCATTCTGCAGCTAGCCAAGTTCGACAAGCTTTCGGAAAACGCTGGAGCTTCTCAGCTACTTAAACAGGCAGCTCTCCCCTCTTCCACTGAACTGCTGAGCCGTTTTGTATTCTGGGTTGCATTTCTAGGTTTCATTTTGCTGGGTGTCAGTGTTTTGGGAATCGTCGGGCTACAGGAGTACATTGCACGCTTCTTCCTGTTCCTACCGCGGCTGTTTGTCGCCCTCTTCATCGTATTCTTTGGTCTGCTGGCAGCCAGCTTTTTCTCACGCTCAGCCCTACTGGCGTCGGTGAATGCCGATTTACCCTCACCACGTTTGATTGCACTTTCCGTTCGGACAGTGATCATCATATTCGTGTTTTCGATGGTCTTCGAGGAACTGGGCGTAGCCGACCAAACCGCGCTTTTGGCCTTCGGAGTCGCCTTCGGCGGGCTGGTGTTCGGGCTCGCACTTGCATTTGGCATCGGAGGCAAGGATCTGGCCCGAGAATTTCTGCAGAGGAGATTCGTGCATCGCAGGAAAGAAGAAAAAGAAGACGAGCTATCACCGCTATAGGGCAGCCTATCGGTCATACATAGAATTCATCTCTTTAAGACGCTGAGTCAATTCTTCGGTCAGCGCGCCCGGCTTGAATCGCCAGCGCCAATTTCCACTGATGCTACCGGGCAAATTCATTCGAGCCTCGCTGCCCAGCCCCAGCACGTCCTGCAGGGGAATGATCGCGGTATCGGCAACCGATGCCAGCACAGTCCGAATAAATACCCAGTTCACACGCTGGTCTTCAAAACCCAAATAAGCGCGAGCGAATCTTCGCTCCTTTTGAACGTCCTCTGGGGTACGCACGCTATCGGTCTCGCCTGAACTCGTCCACCAGCCCACAGTTGTGTCGTTGTCATGTCCCCCAGTGTAGGCGACTAGCTCACGACCATAGTTGTGCGGCCGAAACGACGGCCCTTGCGGGTCGTTACCAAAGGCGAACTGCAGCAGACTCATGCCAGGGAATCCAAACTGGTGCCGGATTGCCTCCACTTCGGCAGTGATCACGCCCAAGTTTTCAGCCACGATCGGCAGTTCGCCCAAAACCGACTCAACCACGCGAAACAGTTCCGCACCGGGCCCTTTTACCCATCGCCCATTCGCAGCCGTAGGAGATCCCGCGGGAACTTCCCAATAAGCTTCAAATCCGCGGAAATGATCGAGCCGGGCGAGGTCGAACATTGCCAGCGAAGCACGAAATCGCTCAATCCACCAGGAATATCCTGAGTGGGCAAGCAGATCCCAACGGTATATAGGGTTTCCCCATAATTGTCCCGTCGCACTGAAATAATCGGGAGGAACGCCGGCCACCGCAGTGGGCCGCCCTTTCTCGTCAAGGTGAAATAGTTCCCGGTGACTCCAGACGTCAGCACTGTCGTGCGCCACATAAATGGGAATATCTCCCATCAATCGAATGCCGAGTTCGTGGCAACGGGATTTCAGGTTTTGCCATTGCTGAAAGAAGATGTATTGCCAGAATTCGTATGCCTGAATCTCCGAAGCAAGATCGCGCTTAACTTGGCCGATGGCCTCGGGATTGCGATCTCGAAGCCCCGGCTCCCAACGAGTCCACATGACCTGGTCACGATGATATTTACAGGCCATAAAGAGGGCGAAATCTTCGATCCATGAGCCATTCTGGCGGCAAAAGGAGTCGAAATCAGCTTTTTGTTGCTGGCTAGCGTCCCGGAAGAAATTTCGTGCGGCGAGGTGCAACAGTGGCTTTTTGTAATTAGTTACGCTCTCGTAATCCACCCGATCAACAGGGAAATCAGGAACCTGAGCCACGTCGCTGCTGCTAAGCAGACCCTGTCCGCACAATGTTCGGGGATCGATTAGCAGCGGGTTGCCAGCAAACGCTGAAAAACATTGATAAGGAGAGTCGCCAAAGCCAGTGGGATTAAGGGGCAGCACCTGCCAGATCTTATGGCCGGAGGCTGCGAGAAACTCGGCAAAGTCAAAAGCGGACTCACCCAAATCGCCGATCCCGAATGCACTGGGGAGCGATGTCATGTGCAGCAGAATGCCGCTGGACCTTGGAAATTTCACGTCACCCACATTAAGCGGTAGCAAGCGAAAGGCGCAAGCAGGAGCAGTTCGCTCCAATCAGGATTTTCTTTGTGATCGCCACGATGGCAGAGAAGATGATCCACACTCAGGAATCGCAGCACCTGTCTGCGATATAGAGAAACAGGAACCAAGTATGACTGCTGATTCTCCGCAATTCTTGATCGGCACTGCTTAAGAACTACTTTCGGGAGGGATAATCCAAGCGAATTCCGATTCGAAACAACAAGGGCGGCCCAAGCGTCGGGACCGGAGTCCTCCCGACGGCATACCTCGTGTTGAGCAGATTCTCAAATGCCAGGAAGCCCTGCACCCCTCGAGAGAATTCGCGTGCGAGCAGCAAATTCATGGTACCGAAGTTGCCGAGAGGAAGCAGGTTCTGATCGTCGTCAAATTGCTGTCCCACGAATCTACCTTGCAGTGTGACGATCAGGCGGGAAGGATTGAAATATCTCAGTTCAGAGGTGAATTGATGCTGCGCAACTTGTGGCACACGCAGTCCCTGGAGAGTTGTGTCGGCCGGAAAATCAAGTACCGTCGAGTCGGTGAAGGCATATCCACCTGAGAGCTGCCAAGAGTTGCTCAACCTGGCAACGGCGTCGAGTTCCACTCCACGCGAACGTGTCTCGCCCAGGTTTTGCCGCTGCCGTGTAATCAGTGTTGGTGTGACGCTTAGAGTGACATTTGCGACTGGGTCCGACGTTTGCGACCAGAAAAACGTCCCCCGCACATTGAATTTCCCTTCCCAAGTGCTGACGGTGACACCTGCTTCTCCACCGGTCAGAGTCTCGGCCCTGAGCGCCGCATTGTTCTGTGTCAGGATGCTCCCCAGACGAAAGCTGCGATAAAGCTCGTTCAACGTAGGTGCCCGGAAGGCTCGGTATATCGAGGCTGTGGCGGTCAGATTGCGGTTCAGCGAGCGTATCAGGGATACTCTGGGACTGAAAAAATTGTCTGTGCGATCGGGGAAGATTTTGGAGATGGCTACACCACTGGATGTAAGGGGCGTACGGAAGGAAACTCCTCGGAAATTTCCCCAATGATCAAAGCGTCCGGCAGCAATCAACGTCCACTTGGATCCAATGCGGAAAACGTCCTCCGCAAAGACTCCGGCCGTGCGTTGGCGCCCTCCGGAAACACTATTCGCAATATGCGATCCAGAAGAAAATATCTGTTCCTCACTGGTTCCCATCACCTCCAAGAGGTTCACCCCAGCAATGATGGTCTGCGACTTCCCGATGAGATGCGTCCACTGTCCGTCAAACCCAAGCTCCTGAGCGGGCACCTTCTGAATATTCGTAAGCGATTCGCTCATGCGATCCGGGGCTATCGCAGAGAAATTCTGGTCATAGTGTTGCGCGTCTCCATAGAGACGGAACGACAGCGAATCCTTCGTTCCAAGGTTCTGGTTGAAAACAGCTGCCCCTTCGGCGATACGCGTTCCATTCGTCTGCAGGGGAGTTCCGTTGCTTCGTGATTCGCGGAAGAATCCGCCACGAAGGGCTAAGTTGCCGTCGCCCAATTTTCGCCCGACTCCCAACTCGGTGCTGGCGTGCTTGGAATTGGCGGCCAAATCGATGGCACCACGGTCTGCCTGCGGAACGAGAATGTAGCCATCGGTTTGGAACAGCTCGGCGGAAGCGTCCAGCTCCCAAGGTCCGGCCTTCGTGCCAGTCCAGAACGACAGGTTA
>Ga0136846_1236805_pt1 | contig 24926 bp, 33 predicted proteins | sample HopSoiMetagenom2_FD_96841 | JGI IMG/M metagenome (GOLD analysis project Ga0136846, IMG submission 96841) | Grasslands soil microbial communities from Hopland, California, USA - 2 Assembly 2016 (version 4) | ecosystem: Environmental > Terrestrial > Soil > Grasslands | place: USA: Hopland... | reverse complement strand
GGTCCAGCATGCTGGTGTTTTGCTGCCGTAGCTCAGTGGTAGAGCGCATCCTTGGTAAGGCTGAGGTCGTGAGTTCAATCCTCACCGGCAGCACCAGCATTTTCAGAGGCTTAGAGCCTTCAAGCCGGATCGGACGCGGTTAGCCTTGCGTACGGATAACAACCGGATAATAACGATCCGGGAACTGGACGGGACAGGTCGCGACCAATTTATAATTTGACTCGACGACTCAATTTTGACTCATTGGTTACCTATATTGTGGATGCTTACGGAAGCCCGTTGCATCGAGCGATACCGAACCGGCGGACGCCGGTATTAGCCGCCAGCTAATGCTGGCATAGGAGTTGGCATGGACTGGGAAGTCATAGCGTCGTCAAGGATCGACGATCTGACGAAGCCCAAGTCATCTGGCCGCCCCACGAACAATCATGTGGTGCCAGGACGGGTGATCACGGCTCCGGACTTTGAGCGTATGCGCGAGCTGGTGCACGGCCGCGATGCGGTCGCGCCTGCTCATACCTGATTCATGGGTGATAGCCATTTTCCGCGCACAGCGGAGTTGCCTGAGCAATCACCGATCTATTGGGTGGGGCAGAAGGATCGCTATCTTAGACAACAGCTCATCCGCGACATCGAAGGGCTGACCGGACGCCGTTTGATTGTCTATTTCGCCAACCGCTTCCACGATGGGTCCGGTATCGATGGTGGCGACCCGGCCTACATCACCGAACTGCTGGACGACATCACGGGGGGCGAACCAGTCGATCTCATGATCGAAACGAACGGGGGCGTTACTGACGCTACCGAGGCGGTTATCGCCATCCTTCAAAACCGAATTGCCGACCTTCGCGTGATCGTCGCGAACGCTGCGAAGAGCAATGGCACTCTAATTTGTCTTGCTGGCACGACGATCGTCATGGGTCCATCGTCCGAACTCGGACCAATCGATCCGCATTTGAACGGCATTCCGTGCACCGTGCTAAGCCAGCCGCAGGTGGCCGCGACCAATTTTCCTTTGCAGCAACTTGCCGAACTGAGCCTGAAGCAGACGCGAAAACTTGCGGGCCGTCTCCTAGACAAGGGAATGCTGCATGGCACGCCCCAGGCAGACATCGAGCGAATTGTTAACTCTCTTGCTACCCGTGACACTTATTTTTCACACGGGTCGACAATCGATCATACCGAGGCGGCTGGCTTGGGTCTGAAGGTAGAAGCGCTTGCCGCAGACGATCCAATCTGGAGGCGCATTTGGCTCCTCTACACCATGTATGATTTTGATTCCCGTCGGGACGGCTTCCTGAAGGTATTCGAGGGCCGCGCGCGGAGCACGGCCGTTTCGCAACCACCCACTGCCCCCACATCCTAGTCATTATCCGCCGAGGGTCAGTATCGAAGCTTCGGCTTCCCGCTGAGTTTTGCCACCTGCGATGATTGAGCGTACATGAAGCGCATGGGGAGCAAGGTAGACGACGGCGATTTGAAGCTGCTCCCGTACGGCAGCCGCAAGGATCGCGCCGCCCTATCCATCCCGCCGCTGATTGGCTGTGGCGCCTTGGTCTATCTATTCGGCCCCGAGTTTCTGCCGTTCCGCGCACCCGCCGCAGTGGTGGCGATGATCGCGGCCTCGTTCATCGTGACGCTTTGGTGGCTCGCGACATATAAACCACGGGTCCGCGGCGACTTCGGCAAAGAGGTCCAGCGCGTATATCGGGATCTGCTCGGGCTGGGGCTGCTGGTTGCCGGCATCTCTATGCCCTTCGGTGGGTACGGCCTCGCTTGCATCGGCGCCTATGTCGGCTACCTTGGCGCGTTCACATATGCGCGAACGAGCTGGCGGGGCGCTGACTAGGTGCACTGCAAATTGGGTCGCCCGATAATCCTGCTGGCGGCTCTCGCGCTCGTCTCCGGCTGCGCACGTGAAGATGGCGGCAACACGGAGCGGATCACAAGTCTGACGAGGCGGGTCAGCGCTCTCGAGCGGGCGCAGAATACTCCGGGCTCGGATCCATCTTTCAAGTTCCTATTAGTTGTATCCTGGGAGGATAGTCCCGGGACCGTATTCCAACACACATACGCAGACTTGGCGGGATGCAACACGGCAAAGCAGGACTTCTTCAACCAGAACAACATTCTGATGGCGTCGATTGGGAGAAGGCCACTCGCCTCTGCGCCACACTTCGCGAGAGTGATCTGCATCCCCGCTTAGGACGGCTCCAACTCCCGGCTATTAGTGTATAACCGGAGCAGCCGTGTTCAAATCGCCGTCGGGAGGGAAGCTAGATGATAGTGCCATTGGCAAGGGCAGGATTGGGGCTAACACTTTTCGCTTGCAGCAGCGCCTCACAAGCCGAGTTATTCGATTTTGAGCAAGCTCTCGGCGGCGCGGTCGTGACCCAGACCGTCGGCGATCTAACCGTTTGGGTCACCAGCCAAAACGGCCCAATCTACACCTACAACACCACGAGCATTGATGGCCAACCGGTTCCCGGTTTCGGGTTAAACTCGCTTGGAAACTTCGATTCTGGCGGCGGTTATTTTACGGCCAATTTCTCAGCAGCGGTGCGAAATGTCGGTGTTTCCGGCGGTGATTGGGGGTACGACCTCGACACTGTCTATTTGGCCGCATATTCGGGCCTGAATGGGGCCGGCTTGCTGCTGGGCAGTGTCGCGCCCACAGAGTGCTGTGACGGCTCCGCACCGAGTGCCGTCAGCGTCTTGCTCGGCGTTCGAGACGTTCAATCCATCGTTTTCGGCACCGGACGAACCGACCGATACCCTAACTCGCTTTGGTTCGATAATATTGTCGCCGAAGTCGATACAGGATCAGTTCCCGAGCCAGCCAGCTGGAGCCTTGCACTGATTGGATTCGGCGCAATCGGCGGCGCGATGCGCAGCCGTCGCAAGGTTATCATAAACTTCGCGCTTGCTTCTCCATTAGGCAAGACGAGTTAGCCTTGCGGCGCCGCAGCGGCGTCTATCAGTTATCGCCGCCCGCCGCCCACCATCCCCCGCCGAGGTTTAGGTTCATGCTCGATCAAAAAGCCCTTTGGCACAGCTTCAAATCCGGGCGGAAGATCAGGCGCCTCACGCGACTTAGCCTTGTGCCAATCGAAGCCCAAGCCGGCGCGGGCGTCGGAGCGAACGGAGCGCATCGCCCCGTTAATCGCGTCCTGACGCTCCTCGGGGTTCATGGATAGCCAGACAGGATTGGCCACCGTAGCGGCGACAGTCGGATACGCGCTCTTGCCGATCGCCATACGATAGGACCGCATCTGCTCAGGCGTGAGCTTCACCCCGGCAATTGTCGGGCTTGGAAGATTGATATGGGCCCCAGAGGCTAGAACCTGGGCCGTTACCGGATCGTTGGCAGGCGTACTGACGCTGAACGGAGCGACAGCGCTCAGGCCCAGCGGCAGGTTCTCTCGACGAGCCGGATTGCCCCACACATTGAGCTTGGCGGGAACCTGCTGCGAAAGGATCGGCACCCTCGCCTTGATGGCGTTGCCCATCGTGGACGTGTCGCGTTGGTTCGGATCGGAGGCGCGGGCGATCTGTGCCAGGATCGCCGGCACCGCCACACTCGCGGCCTCATTGCGGGCAAAGCCGCCGAGGTTTCGCACCGGATCGTCAATCGTGTTCACGAGATCCGACACGCCAGAGAGCCACGTCTTATTCGACAGGTTCTTGATGACCGAGGCGGCGACCAGTGCGGCGGCGTGCTGGCGTTGCCCCTCCGTCATCTCGTCGCCCTTCGTCGCAATATCGGCCGCGACGCCAAGCGTGGTGGAAAGCGGGTCCATGCGGGCATAGCTCACCCACTTGTCACCAACCTTGATCGAATAAGGCTGCCACCCATCGGCTTGCATCAGCTGGCGGGCGTTATCGTCGGCGGGACCGCCGCCGGTAATCTTTCCCTCCTTGGCCCATTGATAGAACAGCATCCCCGCACCGGATCCGAGCATGGCTTTCGAAATGGCCAGATCGCGCCGGGCGCCGCCGGCCATGATGTCTTTCCGCCAATCCGCGAGCAGCGGCGCGACAGGCGAACGTTCGGCAGCAAACTTGATCAGGTTTGCAGGCGTGCGGACGAACGGCACGATGAACTTGCCCACCGGCACATTCATCGGCTGCCACTGAGACACCCGGGAAACCGCCTGCCCTACCGGACCCAGCGGGGTTTGGAACGTGACGTAACGGGCATACTTCCGCGCCTGCTCTTCGACATCAGCGGAGGGATTGGATGAAAGGTCCGCAACGCGATCTTTGAACGCCTGCCCCTTAAGTCCTTCCCCCTTGGCTTGCCGCACCGCCAGGCCATTAATTTCCATTCGGCGAGCGATGCCCTTGAACAGCTCGTCAGCAGCCGAGAGCGCCCGCGTTGGCGTCCGAACGATGGAGCCCTTCACGCCGGAGATCGCGTGTTGTTCGGCGGCCTCCACCTTGGTTGCATGATCGGCAACATATCCGGTCTTCATAGTACGGGCGAAGGCGCGGAAGCCCTCGCGGGTGCCCTGGAGCATGCCGAAAACACGAGCCTGCAATTCACCGGGCATCACACGATCTGCACCGCCGCGCACCGCGCCCAGCGCCGAGGCCGTAGCATGTTCCGGGATCTGAAGCGCAGCGGTCAGGCTGTTCGAAACGAAGTTGGCCGCGTGCGTCTGCGGCCCCGACAGGAGCGAGTTGATATAGACCTCGCTCAGCTTGTCGCCGAGCTTGGGCTTAAGCGCATCGCGCAGCGTTTTGCCCATCTTCCCGGGATCGCCGGTTGCATTGGCGACATCGAGGATTTGCTGTGCGACATCCTCGACCCGATCCGAACCCCCCGCGTTCTCAATGATCGCTTTGTGAATGCGCCCGGTCACGTCCTTGGACGAGGCGGTCATGCGCATCGCCGATAGAGCGCGACCGGCTTCTGCCCGTGCGCCTTCCACTTGCTCTTGGATCGCCGCGTGACGGACGGCAGCCTGCATGAAAGCGGCCTTATCGGCATCGGTACCGCCCTGTGCCTTGCGAGCCAGCTTCACGACTTCATCGCCTGACTTCGCCAGTAGCGACGCCATAGCGTGCGCCTGCTCCGCGTTCATCGCCTGTCCAACAGGACGGCGCAGCAAATCGTCGGGCGTCATGCCGAGCTGGCGGGCGAGACCAGCCGTCTCTTCATGTGTCATCTTGCCACGACGGGCGGCGTCGAATCCGCCGAACTTGGTGCGGATATTGGTCAGCAGGCGACCGATGCTCTCTTGGCTGTCCAGCTTATCGAGACTGATATTGCCGACGCGGCCCGTGCGAGAGGGCGGCTGATCCTCAAAAGCCGACGTAGGGGCGCTGTTGGCCTCCAGGTCGGTAAGGTCGACCGGCTGGCCAAGATCGTGGACGAGCGGCGATCCCTCCGCCTCGTGTTGTTCGACAAGCTGGCGGTTCTCGCGAGCCGCATTGTAGGCGTCGATGGCGTCATAGTCGGACGGGTGGAACACGCGAGCGCTCCCGCCCCGATGCGTCTCATGCAGGGCGTCGATGAAGTCATTGGGAGTCGGGCGGTCGAAATGGTCAGGGAAATATCCCGCCTCCCAAGCGGACCGTGCGGCCTGATCCACCGGCATGCCGTTCGGATGCACCAGCGGCCCTAGAAAGCCTTCATCTCTCGAGAAGTCCATGTCGCGCGGACGGTTATCAATGCCAAGGTGCGCCAGATCCCCGCCTGTGTCAGCGACGCCGCCCTGTGTCCGCAGCCACGAGGCAAGATCGAGCGGGTTACGACGCGGGCGAGCCTGTCCCGGCAATGTGTAGGGCGGCAGCGCGTCGCGTTCGTTCGGCGCCTTCACCGGCGGATACATACCCGCACCAATTGACGCGGCCTCGTCCATCGAGCCGACCTCGTTCGACGGGATCGGCAGCACATCTTCGGGCGCAATGCTCCGGCCAATCTGTGCAATCTGTTCCGCACTTAGACGCTGACCCACCGGATAAGGGCGGCCAATCTGCGCAGGCTGCTCGTACACGAAGCCAGGCGGTAACTGCGGACCACGAACGTCCATTGTATCGCGAGCGCGCGGAGCGGGCAGCGCCGGAGCTTCCGGCTCCTCAAGAACGAAGCCTTCGGGGATGCCGTCAGCCGCTTGAGCGACGCTGTGCGGCTGCGGAGTTGCCGGAGCGCGCGAACCCGGCTGGCCTGCCACGCCATATTCTGGTGCAAGACCACCGTTGCCGTCGTCGGTCATCCCAATGAGCGGCGCGCCTTCCTCATTCCATTGCGGAACGCCGGTTGGAGCCTTGATCGGGGGAAGGTAGTCACCCGAGATAGGAAACGGCGCTTCCTTCCCGGACGGCTTGCCCGATGCGTTCTGTTCAATATTCTGCTGTGCGTTGCTGGCCGCCTGATCTTCGCCAAGTTTCGCACCGGTTTGCACGGCCTCATGGATCGGAGCGCCTCGCGAACTGGCCATGCCCACGCCGAGACCACCAGCGAACCCGCCCGCAAGCTGTGCCGCCAGATTGGCGTAGGGGTTGTTCGGGAACATGTCTTGCGCGGCCTGCCCAGCAAGCCCGGAGCCCACGACCCCGCCGGCTTCCGCAGCGAGATTACGAACGGGATTGGCCATGACGCCACGGATTGAGTTGCGCAGGATAGGAGCCACACCGGGCGCTAGCTCCATGGCGGAACCGGCCAGCCTTGCGCCAGCTGAATAGGTGCCCAGGACGGGCAAGACGCTTTGCCCCGCATTCTCCGCGACCGAGCCAGCGTAGCGCTCCAACGTCGAACGCGGAGCCCAATTCGGATCGCCGGCCGGAGCGGTAAAGCCGGTCTTGCGGCTGATGTAGTCCGTCCCCTGCGAGGCGCTGGGAATGTCGATGCCAACGCGACCGGCGAGGTTGGAGATAAGATCACCCGGCATCGCGGCCAGATCCATCACGCCTGTGTTGAAGCGGTTGAGCATCCGGGCAGCAAGGCCGGGACTATTGGGCAGCACAGGGGTGCCCTGCACGTCTTGCGTCTGGAAATAAGCGGGAGGCGTGGGGCTCGCGAACTTGCGCTGATACTGGAGGATGTTCGGCAGATTCGTCGCTGCGCGGCCTTGCTGGCTATACCAGTTCGATAGATCGTCCGCCGTGGCGTTCGGCTTCAACACCATGCCAAGATATGCCCGCTGCTGATCCGGCGACATTGGCACCTTGCCCATGAGCTGCCCGCCAGCGCCGTGGCGGTAATCCCAAGGCGCCTGGAACGTGCCTGCATAGGCGCCACGCTCAGACGCAATCGCATCGTCCTGAGCCGCTACATAATCACTGAGGCGCGAAGGATCGTTCACCAGATAGTGCGGTGTCGGCAGGGCATAGCCCGACTTGATAATTGCTCGGCCGGCATCCCCCGTAGGCGTCATAACGGATACGACAGGACGGCCATAGCTTGCCGATCCGGTGGGCGTAGCCTGCCCGCCAGCCGACAGCTGCGCCATCATGGCTGAACGGCCGGCGGCGCCCAGATCAACCGTGCCAGACGGCATGAAGCCCGGCTGCCCAATCTCGAACGCGTCCGCGCCGTAGAGACGACCGTTTGACCCGTCGCCTAGGGGGAAAGTGTCCCCATCGTGCGGGATTGTGGAGCGCGAAAGCGACGAGCCGCGAAACGCCATGCCAGCACGCTGGCGGGACTGTTGCGGAGCCGACTCGATGGTGAAGCCGGGAGGAAGCGATGCCACTTAAATGGCAACCCACTTGCCGCCCTGCATTTTCATGCGTGCGCCGGTCTGCGGATTCTTAATGATCGTGCCTTCGGCCACGCCACCACCAGCAGCAGTATGGCCACCGCGGCGGCCATTGACGTAGCTGCCGAAGATTTGCTGCTCTTGCGCGTTCAGCGGCTGCCCGTTTGCGCCTTTCTGCAAGACGCCCGCCACAACGTTACTCGTGGTTGGCTGGCGCACGGTAGGAGTGTGCGGGTGCAGATCGCGATAGGACGGCGGAGCCGAGTGCGTGTCGCGATAGGTCGGAGACTGCCGGACATCGATCTTATTGCCCGTGCGGTGGTCGTCATATTGCTCACGCGCGTTGATCGCGTCCGGGCTCCAGCTCTTCAGGTAGAAGTTGTTCAGCGCGTTGTTGTAGCCCGCCGAACCCGGATCGCCGAAGCTGGCCGCGTAATCCTGCGCAGCCGTGGGGGACTGATAGAGGTTCTGCGTCTGGCCGCTGGAGGGATCGTAGCGGTTGTAATCGACGCCGGGCGCGCTGCTGAAATAGCGTGGCTTCTGATCGTCTTCGTAATCACGATCCTGAAGCTGTTGCTGGCGGCGTACGTTCTCTTGGGCCTGCCAAAGGGCAAGCTGTCGCTGTGCATCCTGGTCGGCGCCGCGCTGACGAAGCCGCATAGTAGCCATAGGATCGCCATTGGCTGCCGCGTAGTCCATGAGTCCGTCACCCAAAACGCCGGCAATCTTTCGGCCCAAGCCCCCATGCTGGAAGAAACTGGGATGGATCGTTCCATTGACACCGTCTTTGGTAGGATCGGCGAACGCTGTCGGGGGGGTAGCACCGAGCGCCGCCATGTTATCCAGCCCATCAATACCCGTGGCCGGACCATCGTTCGCGGGCGCATTGCCCGAAGGCGGAGCAGAGGCGACGCTACGGGCACCACCACGGAACGCCATGCCAGCGCGCGGCAGGCCAGGCGCTTTGAAGACTTCAGTAGGGGCCTGCATCGAGGGATCGGCGGCGTTCTGCGACATCGTGCTATCAAGCAATTGCTTTGCCGATGCAGCGGCCTGTGAGAGCCCCCCATTCCCGAACACATTACCGGAACGCATCAGGTCCGGCCCGTTTGGCAGCACATCCATAGGCGCGCCGTCCTGGTCCCGCGGAGGCAACGCCCCCGCTCGAAGGGCCGCCAGGCGCATCAGATCTTCTTGCGAGGGTTGCGTACGGGGCAGCGCCCGATTGAAAGCCATGGCCATTGGTCAGTGCGCTCCTAATGGACGGGGGTCCGCGTCAGGGGCGTCTTCCCCTCCGCGGGCCAATTCGGCGGCTAGCTTGAGAATGTCAGGGCTGAATGCGTGCGCATATTGGGAGAGTAGCGCAGCGGCGCGCTCATCGCCGGCATCAGCCAGCGCATTGACGATCCCGATCGCCTCTAGCTGGTAAATGCGCGAGCGTTCGTAATAGCCGCAGTTCCAGAGATTTTCCGCCTGCCAAAGCAGCACCCCGGCAAGGCGGCGCCGATTGACAGCCGCGCCGTCGTAGACAGCCATTCGGGCAAACACTTCGGCCGCACCCAGCGCCACACTGAGCGGGATATGCCCAGCGTTCGCGCAAGCTATCGAGTGATCCATCATTAGGGATTGAGCTGCCCGGTCACCCCTTGCGGCCAACTCCAAAACCGGCTCGTCATCTTCAAGGATAGCTGGCCCCGCAGCATTGGGCACCGCGCTCATATCTGGACCTCCACGCGATCTTCCTCCGATTTGCCCTCGATTGCGGCGTCAAGGGTTGCTGCGAGCGCGGTGAGGTCCGCAGTGGACTTCTCGGTGAGATGACCACACGCGATTCTGGCGCGCAGTGCGAAGGCGTAAATTCGAACAGCTGGCACCGTCCCCTGGGCGGCGGCCAGCATCGCGAATGTGCCAGCCAACTGGGTCAGGTGGATGCTTTGCATAACGTTCTGAGCGCCGCGGGCCTTGTTCAAGTAAAACAGTGCCAAGGCCAGCTGCGCACACTCATCCCCACGTGCGGCCGCATGGGTCTGTCCGTCCTCGTCAAAGGCGCCCATCAGCTCACCCTCTTCACGCCGAGATTGGCTATGTTGGCGCTAACGTGGGTGCCGTCGGTGTCCGTGACTGAGCAGCCGAAATAGGCGAACTCGATCTCATTCACGGAAAAGCCACTCCATGTCAGATCGAATGTGCCGGTGGTGGCGGAGTTGCTGGGCGGCGTGGAGGCCGCACCTTGACCAAGCTTCCCGCTGGGATTCGCGCCCATGTTGGAGGCGCCAGCAGTGACGGTATAGAAGCCACTTCCGCCCGACACGGTATAGCTGAATGCGGTTATCGAGCCGCTGGGGCCGCTTACATTGACCGGGCTACCAGCGCTGTTCGACATGGAGATGCTGAGCGGAGGAGGTGTTCCGCCGCCACCCCCGCCGCCGCTATACGGCCCATCGCCTGCCATGATGCATGTGATGCCGCTCAATTTGCCGCTCCCATTGCATCCCGGCAGACCAGGTGCCGCAGATATTCGGACAGGCTCATTCCCTGAGCCACGGCCTTCGCCTCCACGGCCCGCATTACGCATGTGCTAGTGCGGAAATATGCCTTCGTGTCGTGCGTGAGCGGTCGGCTCATACTGACCTCCTAAATAGGTCAGCATCACTGCCATAACGTCACCCGGATAGCAAGAACTAAGGCCGGATCGGCTATAGTTTCCTTCGGTGTGTCGCATCGTCCTCTTCGGCGGCTCTCTGTAGCTGCTGCTCCGTCGATGATAGAGTTGCCGCGCCAGGGGGTGATGGAGTGAGATGATGCCCGACACCCCCGGCCAGCCGCTTATCCCGGCAGCGCAATATTTGCGCATGTCGAAGGACCATCAGCGCTACTCAATCAGGAACCAAGCGCGGGCAATTTCAGCCTACGCCTCGCAACACGGCCTAAGCATCGTCAAGACCTACACCGACCCCGGCGAAAGCGGCCTGACATTGCGGGAGCGCCCCGGCCTCCAGGCCCTGCTAGCCGACGCGATCAAGCCAAACCGTCCATTCGAACGGGTGCTCGTCCTGGATGTGAGCCGCTGGGGCCGTTTCCAGAATCTCGATCAGAGTGGCCACTACGAGTTTATCTGCTTCGAAGCCGGGGCCCCCGTCATCTACTGCGCGGAACCGTTCGAGAATGACGGAACGCCGGTGATGGCGCTGCTGAAGCAGATCAAACGACTTCAAGCCGCAGAATTCAGCCGGGAGCTTTCGAGCAAGGTGCTCTACGCCCAGCTTCTCCAAGCGAAAATCGGCCACAAGCTTGGCGGCCCCCGCCGCTTCGGCTTTGATCGGATTCTCGTCGACGAACACGATCGGCCGATCCAAAAGCTGGAGCGAGGACAGACAAAGGCGCTGAACAACCAGCGCGTCGTCTATGCCATCGGTTCGGATGACGAGGTGAAAGTCATCCGAGACATCTTCACCTGGTATACTCGCGATCGGATGAGCATCCAGCAGATCAGCAAGCGCCTGACGGACTTAAATGCTCCGTCAGGCGACCACCCTAGTTGGAGTCACTCCCGCGTGCGGCGTATCCTCTCCGACGAACTCGTCCTAGGTGTGTACGTGTTCAACCACACCACCCAACGTCTGAAGTCCAAGCCCCGCAAGAACCCGCCCGAGGCACTCGTCAAAACGAAGGTGATGGAGCCGATCATCAGTCGCGTTCAGTTCGAAAGCGCGGCGCGGCGGATGCGAGTTCGCAGGCATGATATACCGGCGGACGAGCACCTGGCAGCCGTTTCGCGTCTACTGCGGACAAAAGGTTATCTCACGGGAAAGCTGATCACCCAATGCCCATATACGCAGAGCGCGGACGTCCTGACCCGGAAATTCGGCTCGATCCACCGTGTATATGAACTGGTCGGCTACAACCCGGAAGGGTGGTGGCGGCCCCGCAATGGAATCGGCCCTTTCACCAACGACGAACTCCTCAGCCGTCTGCGCGCGGTCCATGAGCGCGTGGGCCATGTCAACGAGCACGTCATCAACAGCGACCCCTCAATCCCGAGCGTCAGCACCTTCCAGCAGCGCTTCGGCAAGCTCACCGACGCCTACCGGCTGGCCGGAATTCCCTACGGCCGAACCCAACTTCAGAGACTTGGCTACGCAAGGCTGAAAGCCAGCCGAGCGGGCGAACCACCTCGCACAATCGCCAGGCCGCGCTGGTCGGAACTTGCGAGCAGATTTAGTGATGAGGATCTGATTGAGTGCCTTCGCCGGCTTCATAAGCAGCATGGGTTCGTCACTGCCCAAATTATCCGGGAGGATGAAAACTCCCCTACCCCGATGGTGTTCTCAGCGAGATTTGGTTCTCTCCTGAAGGCCTATGCCTGCGCGGGGATCGAAAATCGCCGCTTCGATATTTGGAGCCGGGCGGCAAAAGCCAAGCGATCAAGATTGGCCGTCTCGGCTGTCCAGCGCGGTAAGGATCGCTAGCGCGATTGGGCGCAACTTGAAGCTACCGTCCACTTGCGCCCATACACCGTTATCGTCGACAGAGACGCCGTGTCGCTCGCCCTGCCGGCGAAGCTCCTCCAATAAGGCGCGCTGAATTAGCTCGATCCTCTCTTCGTCGGCCATGTCGTCATCCTCAAAGCGTCTCCGTTCCTACCACACGGTAACACCCATCTCCTCCAATCAGGGATCGGCGATGCTCGACGATTCTGTCGAGCGAGGGCCGTACCTTACGCGAGCGAGCATTGCGCAGCAGGGTCGGTTCGGTAATCCTCCACGGACGGGAACGGAGGCGGCAATGCGCGTAGAGCCGGGCGGACAGATTTGCGGCATTCCCGCGGTATTGGTGAAAATGCTCATGCGGAAAGAGCGCTTCACCACTCCCAAGGCTATGCAGTCGACCGGCTTTGAAGAGCCGCTGATTACGCAGAAATTACTCGGCCTGGTCGAGATTGGCCTCATCCAATGGGACGGCTGTCACGACGGAATAGATTATTGGGCGACAACGGAGGAGGGAGACCGTCTCGCAGCCGCTCGCTTGATAAAGCGCTTTTCCGTCGCGGAGGGGCAAGCGATTGTAAAACATGCTGTCGAGCGCGCCGGCGCGCTAAACCGAGACCCGATGCGATCTGAGCGCATCGTGGCAATGTATCTCTTCGGCAGCGTGCTCACTGGCGGCGAGGACGGCACTGCCGGAGATGTCGACCTCGTAGTAAACACGTCAACCCGTCGATTAAGTGACGAGCAGTTGGATCTGATACGCCAAGTCGAATTTTCGAAGCACGAGAACGCAAGTTGGTACGAGAGACTCAACTTAGCATCCACCTTGTTGAAGCGAGAGGTACGATCGGTCTCGCGGAAAGTCTCGCTTCATGGGGCATCGGACCTCGAGGTGCTGGGTGTTCCGCATCGCCAAGTATATGCGTTTGACATCAAGTCCGAACGAGAAATTCCCTTTGATCCATCGGTCCGCCAAGGCGTTCGTACTTACGTGGGGCGCGAGGCCAGCAAAGCGGGTGCGAGACCGCCACAGTCGTTCCGGGCTTGGCCGGCCCCAGCGAATAGCTGGCTCACGATCGAAGGAGATGAGGCGCAGCTTGCGCAGCACCTGTGGCAGAACGGGCTTGATGCAATCCAAATCAGTCAGCGCGTACACCGCAGTGCGGAGGACATCAGCGATTATCTTTCCACGCGCGACCGCGACGACGGCGGCGACCTACAAATTTTCGACGCCAATCTCGCTTATACGGTTCACGCGGCACTGCCGGAGACTTGCCCCTATCGCATCCACGTTTCGGTGCGGCTCGGCACGTCCGTGGATCTGCAAGTCGAAGCCGAAGCGGTCTCGCTAGATGGTGCTACGGACTTCGGCCGAATGGTGTGGCCTTCCAGAGGCGGAACGTATGCTAGTGCGAGCCTAGCTGCTTTACCCGTCCTTGAGCGCGTCGGACGGTCTTGCCTGTTGTGGCGCGAGCGAATGAAGCGACGTGCGGGCCGCCTCAGCTTGGTCGCTCATGTTTCCGTCGAACAAGGCACACGTCCGAAACCAAGCGGACCAACCTGCCCGGACTTTCAGCAGCTGACTGCCCCACTCAAGAATGCATTGCATGCGCGGCTGGAAAATGAGACTTCCAAATGGAAGCGGGGATTGGTCCTAGGGCTACGTTTTGGCTTTCACCGTGCTCCCCAGATTTTTGAGCACAATCGGTGGGTCAGAACGTCGCCGAACCGAGCGCCAGCAGCTATCGCCAACCCCCTCAAGAGGATCGCGAGAGATTTTGCAGCCAGCTGGCGCGAGCAGCTGGCATCGAGTTTAATGGAGGTGTCTATCGCAGCGACCACAATCGCTGAAGTTGCGTCCGGCGAAGTTGCCGCGTCGGGCGGTTAGCTCAGTTGGTAGAGCATCTCGTTTACACCGAGAGGGTCGGCGGTTCTCAGCTGAGGAAAAAGGCGGAGCCAGAAGCGGGATTCAACGGCAGAAGATACTAGGTCCGCCCTGGCCTCTGCCTTCGGAGGGCAGCGGCCTGACGAGGAGGCGTCACGAGAGGAGCTTGCTTGCCATCGGCATGGCGGTCGCAATCATCTGAATCACCGTGCCCACAGCGATCCAAATCAACCCTCTCTTTGCCTTGGCTGACTGCTCAAGAAGCATAGCTTTCAGATGCGGATTGGAGTCCCAGTTGGTGCCGCTGAGGCTATCCGCTCTCGGCTCGTCCAGAAAGACCCCTTGAGCAGCGATCCAAGCCCCGTAGGCCGTCGATGCAAGCCCGGCTAACATTGCCAATCCGTCTAACAGATCAAACATTCCCCCGCCCCTAGCAGTGCAACTTACCATACCGCTCCACAGCGTATCCGTCCCGCACCATCCGGCAGGATATATTCACGCCATCGGCAAAGGCTTGCACCACGGGGCGCCCGTAATGATCGACCGATAAAACCCGGTAAGAAACGGACCGGCCGGCCGTCAGCGACGCGAGATGATCGCGGGAGGCGTAGGGATCGCCCGGCGTACATTGCCGGCCTAGACGACAGGCACCCGGCATCTCCGGCGCGTCGATCGCGTAGAGGCGCATGGACCTACCGTGATAGCCGCAGCGCAGAGCGTCGCCGTCGTGGTGGTTGGGCGAGGGACAGGCAATCAATCTGCCTTCATTCACCGCAGTCTGCGGCGAGCGAAATTGTCTTGCAGACTGCGCATCAACTGCGCTCGAATTTGCCCGCCAATGCCCCGCCAGAGCGAGAAGCGCGACCGAGCCTAGCCCGACTACCCAAAGCCGCATCAGACGCTCTCCGGAGCAGGAGGAATCGTGGCGGCACGCACGACCGCCGATACCTTCAAGAGCAAATCCGCATTATCGCCGTATGTCTCCCGAACGAAGCCTTCATCTTGCTCCATCTCGAATGTGGGGAGAATCTCGATCCACTGGCCACGCTTCCCGCGCTTGCCGCACTCAGCAAGAAACTCGGGCCACGTGCCCAACCGGTTCAGCGGGTCCGAGGCCTCATGCTCGTAGATGATCTTGGCAGCTTCGACGATCATTTCCGGCGTCACGCCGGCATCAGCCAGCGCCCTAATCTTTTCCCGGTGGCGCTTCTGGCGCTCAGAATTCGACAAAACCAATCCGTCATCCCTCCGTTAGGTAACGGAAGCTCTAACGGAAATTCCGTTACGTAACAAGCGTTGACAGTCTCAAATGCGCCCGTTACGTAACGAGACGGGGACCGGAGCGGCTGCAACCGAACCGATCCCCTCACTGAAACCCCTTGATGAGAAGGGACACAGCTATGGCTATCGTTACCACAAACCCGCTGCGTAAGGGAGATCGCAAGGCGGCTCTCTCGTTCGCTGGCGCCTTCCTCCTGATCGTTGGCATCCCGTCCGCGCTCGCGGCCGTTTCCGGCATGATCGCAACCCCGGCCCCGGCCGCGCTCAGCGTGGAGGGCCGACACGATGGATAAGGCAACCAATCGTCGCGGGGCTCTGATGAGCCTCGTTAAAGCCACTGCCGGCGTCTCTGCGCTCGGCATCGCCTGTTCGGTTTCTCAATGCACAGCGCCTGCTCATGGTGCCGCACCCACTACCGCTACCGTAATCGATCGGCTCGCTTGGGATCGGGCCATGCGCATTCACGATCAGGCGAAAGCGACCAACGCCGCATTGTCGGCGCGCTGGACGCAGATTGACGAGCGATACCAGCGCATCTGCGATCGTGCTGCCAGCCGCATCGAGTGGAAGAATCTCAGCGGCGGTATTCTGCAATCCCAGCGCCGCGACATCATGTGGCGCTCCGATCTGGACCAGCTGGAGCGCTCGTTTGCCGACGCTCATGGAAAGACGTGGTGGGCGCCCGATCCCGACGCCCGCAAGGCCGCGTTTCGGGAAGGTATCGCACAGATCAGGCGTTGGCGGCGCGCCCGCGAGGAAGCCACACGGCGGCTTGGGTATGACCTCATTCTCGAACAATCGGACGCCGCATGCGACGCATACAGCGCAGCCGAGGGCGCCCTTATCGCGATGCCCGCCCCCGACAATGCGGCGCTGCTGTGGAAGCTGGAGAAAATCATTGATGATTGCGACGGCACCACCAGCCCGTGGAGCGTCGAATATGTCGCTCCTGTGCTGGCCGATGCCCGCCGCCTCCTTTCGCGGGAGGGTTGAGCATGGAACACCAACGCACAGTCGCCAGCCTCGCCCGGCTCGCGAGCAGCTTCGTCGCAATCGGCGGGCGGCTCATGCTCGATCCGCAGGGGCGATATATGACCGGCATCGACATGGCGCGCCTATTCGAGCGCACCCGGCCCAACCCCGAAGATCCTGCACCGTTCGTATATCGCCGTATCGTCGCGCGCCGGTTCACGCATGCCGAACGAGGACAAGAGGCCGCTCTGGCCGAAATGATCCGCGGGCGCGGCACGGTCACGCCTCACGGCTGGATCGTATGGGGGGCATGCTGATGGCTACGCGCCCAAACACCACGGGAGGGGCTTCGGCCCCTTCCAATATCGTCCCTATTCGCCCCGGTATCCGTATCAGGCGCAGGCCGCATCAAGACGACATACAGACCAGCATCCTCGCGAACTGCTATCGAAAGGCGCTTGCCGAGGCCCAAAGCCTCGCCGGTCAGCCCGAACAGGCATGGCAGGCAGCCATAAAGGCGGCGCAACTCAAATCAGCGGTGCCCGCCCTAAACCTGCGCTGCATCAACGGCACGCGGGATATTCGCGGCGACTATGCTCTGCGCTTGGCGGAGATGGAGGAGGCCAGAGCTAAGGCCGACTCGCACAGCGCAACGATGAACGTATGGGCGGCACGGGAGGCCGGGGAGCAGGGCAGGCCCTGCCTCTTTGTCCAGTGGCCCGACGAAATGGTCGGCCACCAACACCGTCTACGGTCGATCCACCGGCAGGCAACACTCGACTTCGCCCGCTCGCCTTCTCCAACATCGAAGGCGCACGCTGAAAAGCGCAAGCTGATCGGCAGAATATGGCTCGGGGCGGAGGGTTCGTTTTACGATCAGCTTCGCGCAGCCATGGCCGAGGACGAGGCCCGGTTGGCCGATCAGCGGAGGGCGGGGTAATGGCAAAGCTATTTCAGCGCATCCGCCACGCGCTTGAGCCATGGTATGATTGGGGCGCTACCTACATCGAGCGCATGGAGGGCGGCGGCGAAGGGCCTGGACGATTTGTCTCGCTCCAGTGGTGCGGCTTCAGCGTAACCCTGTTCTTCGGGCGAACACCGCCAAGACAGGGGGCAGCGTGACGGCCCGCTATCATCTTCAACCCCGGCACAAGACCCGGCACACCCACAAGCGCAAACGGCGAGATCGGAGACACGCGCCGCCCCGCATCAAGCTTGGGCCTGCTTTAGTCCATCTCACCCGACGCCAGATCGCAAACCTAGAGCGACCATAATCCATCTACTGCGCCCGGTCTCTCCATAGGCCGGGCGCTTTCTATTTAGCCCGAATTGGTTGTTTATTGGCTCTTGAAATCGGTTAGCCTTGATGGACTGGAACGTCTGTGATTGTATGACTGTCGTAACAAGTCAGTGTGGAAAGGGGTAAGCCACACCGACATGATGTTATGCTGATCAGGGGGGATTCCAGTATGGGCCGGCTCGCATCGTCGTTAGTGTTGGCGGCTCTTTTATGCGCCAGTTGCGCACCCACTTCCATGACCCCAACGCCGCTCACGCAGATGGCAAGGTTATCGGCAACCGATTGGATTCCGGCCGGTGGGGGAACGGTCGGCGTCCATTCCGTCGTGTTCTTTTCAAGCCAATCGACATCTCAAGTCTCGCGATGCGACACCGCGTTGTCCAACGCTGGCGCATCCGGCATGCAGGGCTGCTTTGTGACCTCCTATTATTCCGGTGGGGCAGTCACCGATTGGGCGCCAGCCGGAGTCTCCGATGCGGGCAGCACACATATTTACGTCTATTTTGCGAGCCTCTCCTCTCGCCAAGTCGTTCGCTGCGATTCCGCAGTAAGCAACTCGTCCAGCCTCGGGGCAATGACCTGTGGCTCGCCCGTTACGTTTGCCAGCCTCATTCTTCCCCCGGGCGTGCATATGCCCGTGCCTTGCGGAAATAGTTCGCATGGCGGCGAGGGAATACCGTGCCCAGATCCGTCCGCTCGACGACCGGCCTGATAACGACTGGCGCGGGAGGGTCGCCACGATGAACGCGACAAAGACACTCTGGCTAGGGCTCGCGGCCGCATCATGCGCGGCGGGATCTTCGGCGAATGCGAAAATCGTAACCTGCGCTTGGACATCGAAACAGCAATGCGGCGCCGAACAGCCTTGCCGCTCGGGGGCGGCCTCGATCACGACAACCATCAACCTGCAGTCAGGTGCTTATCGGCGATGCGACACGAAAGGCTGCGACCGATACGATGGCGTAGTGCGCAGGTCTGGCTCGTTCGTCGTTGTCGACCTCCCCGGGCGGGGATCGTTCGCCAAAATCGCTGACGATGGCTCAGCCATAGAGGTGGCCAGCCTTGGGACTTCGTTGCTGATCTACAGTGGCCGGTGCAAATGACGGGCGGCCCTTTTATTCAAAACGGATCGCGCGTGAAACGCGTGCTGAACACCATCTTGGGCCTTGCAGTGGCCGGACTTTGCTTCGCCGCTTTCTTCGCTGTCGTCGACGTTCTGCGCGCGACTTTCGATCGCGTTTTCCACGGGCACTGGAACTTCTACACGAACGCTCAGGCGCTCGGAGCACTGGGCATCCACGCTACATCCAAAGTAGCGGCGTGGCCGCTCAGTCTGACCGTCTTGCTGGGGGTCGTCGGGATCTTCGGGGTAATAAGCGACCTTAAAAATCCCGCCCCACCGCCCGCCCCGAAGCCGAAACCAACGATCAAAAAGGGGACGACTGTGCCGAAGCTTCCCGCATTCATCACTGTGCGCAATCCGAAGACGGGAACGACCATCGCGGTCAGGTTGGGACGCGTGATGCACTGGACGGCGATTGTGTTTGCGGCGTTCTCATTCGGGCTTAGCGCCTATCTGGCGATCCACTCTTACAGCTTGCAGGCAGAATCGTTGAACGAGATGGCGCGATGGGACCAGGCTCATCCCTACCCGAACAAACCTGGCTATGTTTATACCTCGGCGCCCGACGGGTATGGCGGCTTCAATTACAAGCCGACCGAACATGTGCCCGAGCCGGAGGACTTGCTCGTCGGCGCCGGCTTCGCGCTGTTCTTCCTGCTGTCTGGGCGCGGAGCGCGCTACATCCTCGGTGGCGAGTAACTGCTTGCGCGCGTAGGCCAGCACGCCAGACTAACATTCGCTAACATCTGCCGTCGGCCCCCTTTGCATGGGCCGCGCATATGGACTCTAAAAACCTCGCCCTGCCGCTAACCGAGATCCGATAGAGTCAGCCTGAACGATCGAATAAGCTCACGCGTAGACCTTCGCACGGCGATAGCGCCGGCCGTAAACTGCCCATGCACCAGGCCATTTTGATTACCCTTTGGCGCGCCGGCGCGGCCCCCGTGCATTCGGCACCGCTTCCGGCCTTTGATGCGGGGCGCCTGACATTCCGTCCCGCGCCGAGTTTTCGCCAAACATCGCGGGGCCAAGTGCATGGGATTGATCTGCGAAATGTCGTTCATGTCCAGGAACCCCTGTCGTCATATTCTCAGCGACGACCGTCTGCCCGCCTCGATTGTCGATGTAGATGTGTCGATGCTCGACGATCTGTTTCCCGCCGGATCTGAATTTCGTCAGCGCCTCCATTTGCGCCGTAAACGTGCGCGCCGCCTTGGTCGCGAGGCTGCCGTATTCCGTCATGGCTTTGATCGTGCCGGCTGAATGGGCCCGTTGAAGCATGGTGGCCGATAGCTGATGGGTCATGGCCATCTGCACGGCCAACGCCGCTTCCAACTCATTCCGTGGTTCAACCGCACCAATTATCGCCAAGGCGGACCCGAGATCATCAGTCCCCGCGCTCGTGCCGAGTCCGCTGCCCAAATTGGCCAGGTTCAGAAGCTGGCGGCTGACAAACGCGTTACTGGTGGTGGCCAGCGCGTCCATGATCGCATACGCCTGTCCCGAAGCGTCGCTATGGGGAGCCTCAATTCCGGCCTTGCCGTCTTCGCGAATGATAGTCGGCTCCGGGCGAAGCGGGCGCGATGCGACGCTTGCCTTCGCGGCCAGCATGCAGGCCCGCTCTCCAGGGCGAGGCTCGCGGACGCTCACGACCGCCTTAGCTTTGTTCGGCTTGGCCACGTTTGGTCCTCTATTGTTAAGCGACCGCGCGCAGGTGTCCGCGCGAAAGCGCAGCATCCCGGAGCCGGTCACATTGTTCGACAGTGAGGCCTCGGCGCCCGGAGGTGTCCGACAGAAACCGCGACAGCTTCGACGGGTGTACTCCGGCGAGGCCAGCAAGCCTGCCCTGTGCCCCTGCGCCCTCACGCTCGATCCACTTGCGAGCGAGGCCCGCCGCTGTTTTGCAGGCTTCAGATGATGCTTTCTCAGCACCATGGGTATGGCAATCTATATGTGTGTGAGAATCCAACACAGACGTTGCAGAAGAAAATTGAGGTTTTTCAACAAACGCTGTGTGTGCTTTCAACACAGAGCTGCAACGCGGATCGGGGTCCGTTGCGGCTTCTGTGTGGATTTTCACAACAGATGATGAGGAAAATCCACACCGCAATTTTCCTTTGGCCGTTGCTGCAACGCGCACAGCTTCAGGGGTTTTCTCGGCCGGCTGCCAGTTCCGAAACTCGCTGGTCGGACCCTGCCCGTTCGCAGGCAAGAACGTGATTCGATAGCAGGTCGCGTGGCGCGTCTTCACCGTGAAGTAGCCAGGCGTACTGACAGCCAGCAGCCCCTTCTCGCATAGGCCGCGGAGCGCACGGCGGGCCGTGTTTGGATCAGACACGCCGAGGCGGCGGGCCGCATCACGTACCGACAACCACAATGACCCATTGTTCGATCCATTGTGCAGTTCGACCACCTCGAGCAGCATTGCCCGTTCGGCGAGCGAACACGCGCGGTAAGCGCCCGAATGGAAGACCGACTTATCCACCCGGACGTGGGGGACGCCTTTTGAGCGTCCCCGCTGATCCACCCGGCTCATTAGCCGATTGCCGCGCTGGATTGCGTCGCGGGCGCTGCCCCCGGCACGGAGAGTAGATCAGCCCGCTCTTGGTTGGTCAGAGCCACCCAAACGATCGCTCGCTTGCCGCTGGCGTTCTTGCGACGCCGCCCACTATCCTTGATGAGCCCGCGCAGCTTCAGTTCGGACGTGCGCGGCTGGATCGTCCAGCGGTCCACGTCCAGGGTGGCCGCGAGTTCGTCCGCGGTGAGCCCGATGAGGCCGGCGGCACGTATCGCCGCTAGTGCCGCATTTTGCAGGCGGCCAAGCTTGGGTGCGAGATCGTTCGCCGCAGCGATCGACGTATCCACGCCACGATGACCGGGTGCGTCGGGGTATATGGGGTCATGGATCATTGCGCGCCTCCCAGGGGCGAAAAGCCGTTCTTGCGCAGCAGAGCGTCGAGCCAGCCCGATTGCGCTTCGGTGAGGGGAGCGGGATCGACCGCGCATTGCCCGAGGAAAGAACCAGCTTTGCGCGTTAGCCCCTTGGGTTCAGGCGCGTTGAGCAACGCCAGGGCGGCGAGCCGGAGGCTACCATGCGACCCGCTCATAGCGCGCCACTCCGCCACGGCTCATCTCGGAGGAGATCAAGGACAAGGGCAGCACGCAGCGGGGACATGCCCAGCCGCGACGACAAAGCTTGAATTTGCGCGGTCTTTTCGGTAGAAACGCCGTTGTTCTGGCCGGGAAGCTGAACACCGACGCCCTCGCCCGCTGCGGGGGCGTTCGCGTATGTGAACACGGTTATTTCCTTTCGGATTCCTCAACATCGATCGCCGCAACAAAGCCGTCTACGGAGCGCTCCTTTTCCAGAGCGGCGGTCATTGCGGTGAGGATGACGGGGCGAGGTGCAAGGCGTTCGAGCCCGCCGACCATGTCGCAGAAGAGGCCTGCGATTGCGTCCGGGGCGGCGCTCACGCGGCGATAGCTTCAGAAGTGCTGGAGACCGATCGCGTGGCCATCCATGCGGCCAGGTCATCCATGCGATAGCGAACAGCACGTCGCCCGTAGCGGACGAACCTAGGGCCGCCGCCCCGGCTCCGAAGCGTTTCCAAAGTTGCGACAGCGAGGCCAGTAACAAGCGCGGCCTGTTCGGTCTTGAGCGCGGGAGACACGCCCGCCGGAAGCGCGCCGCCGCCCAATATCGACTGATGAAGATCCATCGGATACCCTTTCCCGACCCGCAAACCAAAGCGGGCCGCAGCAGGGATGTGCGACGGCTCAATTATTCAGGATATTTCTTCCGGGATCGTTCGCCCAGAATTTCTGAACGATTGTCAGAAGATTACGAAACGGATCTTGGGCCTGGTTTCGACCATGCAGGACAAAATCGACGGCGCATTGTCAGGAGCTCGTCTTTGTCGACCACATAATCAGCCTCGTACCTTTCCTTTGCTGCTTGGTAGCATTCGGACCAAACGGGTGCGGGCTGCCCTTCGAATTGCTTCCAGCGTTCGCGGAAAAAGTCTTCATACGTTCCCGGCGAAAGATGCGGCCTGACCTTTCGCGGAGGGCGTGTAAGGAGTGGCGGGACTCCACCCGCCGCTTTGCCTGACACTGCTTTGGCAGCCTCAAGAAAATCGGACACCATCGCCAAGACAAAGTGCAGCCCTTCCTCCGCGACTACAATTGGCTGCCCGCTAAGCTCGGAGCCGCCCTCGGGGCTCAAATACGTGGGGATCTCGACCTCAGGGGAGATCGCCTCCCAGTAGGATTGAGGTATCCTCGCCCATCGCTTGGAGAACTTCGATTGGGCATAGCCAACCACGCCGCCGCAGCGCAGCGCTGTTGCGAAGAGCAACCAGACGAAGAACAGATCGTCCCCCTCACCACCCTGGTGCAACCGCTGCCCGAAGCTTTCGGCGACAGCCTGAGCTATGGTCAGATAGTCGCGCGCTGCGTCGACGGCCTCGCGCAGCAGACGGGGATCGGCGACCGCTTCGTCAGCAATAAAAATGAACGGCTGATCCACTGCGCATCCCTACGCATCCGATTGAAAGGGGCGGAAAGCCGGTCGGATATTCCGGCCTTCTCGGGTGCTACCCTATCCGCCCCACCTCATGCCCGCGCAGTCGCGAGCGGAACCACGTTAGTAACGCCGCCCTCTCGCAGCGCCTCGATGTGTCTTGCCCAAGCCGCCATGACGGCAGCTTTCTCCGGCTGATATTCGTAGAGCCCGTAAACCCTCGCTAGGCCCGCGCGTTTGCCGTCCGGGGCGTGATTAACCGCCGCGTGCATATGCTCGCGAGGGAAGCCAAGCGCCTGCCCACCGGTGAAGAACGATCGCCGCAAATCGTGAAATACCCACGGCTCCATAAGCGGCAAGACATCGCCGTCCAACTCAGCCAGCGCTGCCGTTACCTTCGCATCAAGCGAAGCCTTCGGTTTGGAAAAGCCATTGATCGGCTTCGCGCCGTCGGTCGTGAATACAGGTCCTTTGCGATCGGCATTCTTGGGCTTTATGGCGGTGAGGATCGAGACGACCAAGGGGGCCAGGGGGGCTAGGTGATCGAGCTTATTCTTCGTGCGAGCGCCAGGAATGATCCAGATCGCCTTCTCAAGATCCAGTTCGCGCCAATCCATATGCGCGACTTCGCGGAGCCGTTGCCCCGTGAGCAGCAGCAGTTTCACGAACGACGCATAGGGGTCCGGCATTGCATCAGCGCCCATCCACACGGCGCACAGCTCCCGCCCCTTCAGAACCCGGTCACGCTCGCCATCTGATCCGGGGGGCGGAATCGTTGCCATGGGTGAAGCGCCGATGTCGCCGCGCTCGACCGCCCATTCGAAGAGGCGCCGCAGCCACTTATGCGCCTTGATCGCTGTAGACATAGAGCGATCGGCAACAGTGTCCAAAGCATCCACAATCTCTTGCTTACGGATGGCCGATAGCGGCCTGCTCTTGAACACCGGCACCCACTCGCGCGCCAGCACCGCCTTGATCTCACCGCCAGAGCGCAGCGGCTTGCCTTTCCCTTTCGCGCGCTTGCCGCCCAAGTCGATATACTTCTTACCGAACGTCTCGACATAGCCGTCGAACGCCAGCCTAGCAGCATCGACGCGGCCGACTCGGTCCTGCTCAAGCTTTGCGCGGTGCTGCTCGACCGGATCAATACCCTTGCGAATATCAGCCAGCAGATCGGCCGCGCGCTCCCTCGCCAGCTCGCACGTCCACGGGCTGCCGTGCTTCCCGATGGTATAGCGTTGCGTTTTCCCCGCCCTACCGCCGATACGATATTGGACGAGGTACGACCGCACTTCAGTGGGCGTAACCATAACACCGAAGCCCTTTAGCTGGTCGTCCCACAGATAAGCCCGCTTACCCTCCACAGGCAGCGGGATCGCTTCGACAGAGCGTTTCGTGAGGCGCGCTACGGGCACTGTTGGATAATAACCGGATAATCACGGCATCTCAAGCTGCAACAAACCAACACAAGGAGTGCCGTGACTTCACTGGCGGAAAACGGCGGTTTTCCTGGCACGCTCACAATCTGCCGCAAACCACGGCAAAACCCGAGCGCATCCTTGGTAAGGCTGAGGTCGTGAGTTCAATCCTCACCGGCAGCACCAGCATTCACACCGGCCTGACGATTACGCGGGCGTCATGCGCCCGCCC
>Ga0136846_1235457_pt1 | contig 24926 bp, 19 predicted proteins | sample HopSoiMetagenom2_FD_96841 | JGI IMG/M metagenome (GOLD analysis project Ga0136846, IMG submission 96841) | Grasslands soil microbial communities from Hopland, California, USA - 2 Assembly 2016 (version 4) | ecosystem: Environmental > Terrestrial > Soil > Grasslands | place: USA: Hopland... | reverse complement strand
GGCAAGCCCGTCGGACAGGGCGCGCTGATCGCCGCCTGGTCCTTCCACCCCCGCAAGCTCGTCACCACCGGCGAGGGCGGCATGATCACCACCGACGACGCCGAGTGGGCGGCGCGGCTGCGCCGGCTGCGCGAGCACGGGATGAACGCGTCGGCCGCCGAACGCCATTCGAGCAGCAAGCCGGTCCTGGAGAGCTACCTCGAGGTCGGCTACAACTACCGGATGACGGACGTCCAGGCCGCGATCGGTCTGGTCCAGCTCGGCAAGCTCGACGCGATGATCGCCCGCCGGCGCGAACTGGCGGCCCGCTACGACGTGTTGCTGCGGGACGTCCCGGGCCTCACCCCCGTACGCGACCCCGAGCACGGGCAGAGCAACTTCCAGTCCTACTGGGTGCTGCTGGACGAGGACTTCCCCGTCGGCCGCGACGACCTGCTCGCCGCGCTCGCCGAGGCCGGCGTCTCCGCCCGGCGCGGCATCATGGCCTCGCACCTCGAACCCGCCTACGAGGGCCACCCGAGCGCCCCCCTGCCCGTCACCGAGCGCATCAGCCGCGACTCGCTGATCCTGCCCCTGTTCCACACCCTCACCGAGGCCCAGCAGGACCGCGTCGTGGCGGCCCTGCGCGAACAGGCCCGTGGATGAGCGGACTGCTGATCATCGGCGCGGGCGGCTTCGCCCGGGAGACCGCCCAGGCCGTACGGGACGCGGGTGACATCGAGCTGCTCGGGCACCTCGACGACAACGCCGCCCTGCACGGCACCGAGGTGGACGGCGTGCCCGTACTCGGCGGCTGCGACCTGGTCCACGACCTGCCCGAGACACGGGTCGTGATCTGCGTCGGCAACCCCCGGGACTACGCGTCCCGCGCCCGTCTGGTGCGCAGGCTGGGTCTGCCCGCGCACCGCTACGCCACCGTGGTCCACCCGACGGCGTCGGTGTCGGCGACCTCGCGGGTAGGACCCGGCTCGGTGCTGCTCGCGCACTGCGTGCTGACCGCGGCCGTGGAGGTGGGCGCGCATGTCGCGGTGATGCCGCACGCCGTCCTCACGCATGACGACGTGGTGGAGGACTTCGCCACGATCGCCTCCGGTGTCCGGCTGGGCGGGGGAGCCAGGCTGGAGCGGGGCGCCTATGTCGGCTCCGGCGCCCTGGTCAGGGAGGGCACGGTGGTCGGCGCCTGGTCGCTGATCGGGATGGGAAGCGCCGTGCTCGGTGATGTGCCGCCGGGCGAGGTCTGGGTGGGGAGCCCGGCCCGGCGGCTGCGCGCGGCGGCGGCGCCCGCGCTCGACGAACTGTTGACACAGCAACTGGGGGGACCAGTCGCATGAACCAGATTCCGTTGGTGGACCTCAAGGCGGCCCACGAGGAAGTCGCCGACGAGGTACGGGCCGGATTCGAACGGATCCTGGCCAACACCGCCTTCATCGGCGGCGACGAGGTGCGGGCGTTCGAGCGCGAGTACGCCGACTTCGGTGGTGTCGCCCACTGCGTGGGCGTCGCCAACGGCACCGACGCCGTCGAACTCGCCCTGCGCGCGAGCGGGGTCGGGCCCGGCGACGAGGTCGTCATACCCGCGAACACCTTCATCGCCACCGCGGGCGCGGTGGCCCGGATCGGCGCGCGGCCCGTCCTGGCGGACTGCCTGCCCGACACCTACCTGCTCGACCCGCGGGCCGCCCTGGACGCGGTCGGCCCGGCCACCCGCGCGGTGGTCCCGGTGCACCTGTACGGACAGATGGCCGAAGTGACGGAGCTGTCCGCCCAACTGCCCGACCACGTACGGGTCGTCGAGGACGCCGCCCAGTGCCAGGGCGCCACCCGCGACGGCCGGTCGCCGGGCAGTGGCGGGATCGCGGCGACCAGCTTCTACCCGGGCAAGAACCTCGGCGCGTACGGCGACGCGGGCGCGGTGCTCACCGACGACGAGGAGTCGGCCGACCTCATCCGCGCGATCGCGAACCACGGCGGAGTAGCCAAGTACCGGCACGACGTGCCCGGCTTCAACAGCAGGCTGGACGGGCTGCAGGCCGTCGTCCTGCGCGCGAAGCTGGCGCGTCTCGCGGACGGCAACGCGGCCCGGCGGGCGGCGGCGGCCCGCTACGACGAACTGCTCGCCGAACTGGCGTCCGCCGGACGGATCGTGCTCCCGACGACGGACACCGGCAACGTCCACGTATGGCACCTGTACGTTGTCCAGGTCTCCGGTGCGGACCGCGACGACCTCGTGGGCAAGCTCAACGCGGAGGGCATCGGCGCCGGAGTGCACTACCCGGCCCCCGTCCACCTCACCGAGGCGTACCGGCATCTCGGCCACACCCACGGCGACTTCCCCCACGCCGAGAAGGCGGCGCGGCGAATCCTTTCGCTGCCGCTCTTCCCCCAGATGAGCCCCGATCAGCAGCAGCGCGTCGTGGACACGCTCACCAGGGCGCTCCACAGCTGATCGGCCCCCACATTCACGCTCCACCCCGACTCACGGGTCGGTTCCGCACAGTGCACAGCACCGCTGAGAGGTACACATGAACAGATGGAGCAGACGGATCCGGGGCGGGCGCCTCGCCGTCGTGGCAGCGCTGATATGGGCGGTGCTTCCGAGCGCCCTCCCCGCCCAGGCGGCATCCGATCCCTGCGGAGCGGGCTCGAACCCGGTCGTCTGCGAGAACTCCAAGACGGGCAGCCCCATGTCCGACTGGTACTCGCCCAACGCCTACGGTGACATCAAGGGGTTCTCCACCAAGGAGAGCGTCCAGGCCGGCGACACCGTCCAGTTCAAGGTCCAGTCGCCGGTCTCGTACCACGTCGAGATCTACCGCCTGGGCTGGTACGGCGGTGACGGCGCCCGCTTGATATCGACCCCGGCCCAGACCGCGGTGACCTATCCGGCCAACTACAGCAACCACCCCGCCGGCTGCACCACCAAGAGCGGCACCGGCCTGGTCGACTGCGGCAACTGGCCCGTGACGGCGAACTGGACGGTGCCCGCCGACGCCGTGTCCGGCCTGTACATCGCCAACCTGACGCAGAACGACGGCGACGGCCTGATGCCGTACCCCTTCGTCGTGCGCAAGGACTCCAGCACCTCCGACGTCGTCGTACAGACCAGCGACCAGACCTGGCAGGCCTACAACGACTACGGCGGCCAGGACCTCTACGGAGGCGCGGGCCCCGCGCCCGACGGCCGGGCCTACGAGGTCAGCTACAACCGGCCGCTGGACATCGGCGGTGACAACGGCATCTACGGCTCCGAGTTCATGATGCTGTCGTGGCTGGAGCGCAACGGATACGACGTCAGCTATCTGTCGGGCGTGGACGTGTCGGCCAACGGCGCCACCCTGCTGCCGAGGCACAAGGTGTATCTGTCCTCCGGCCATGACGAGTACTGGACGCAGAGCCAGTACTCCAACGTCCTGGCGGCCAGGAAAGCGGGCGTACGGCAGGCCTTCTTCAGCGGCAACGAGGTCTTCTGGAAGACCCGGCTCGCCGCGAGCAACGACGGCACGAACACCGCGAACCGGACCCTGGTCTGCTACAAGATGACCAAGATGGCGCAGGGCAACGGCATCGCCGACCCCAGCGGCACCTGGACCGGCACCTGGATGGACCCGACGAGCACCAACTACGGGCAGACCTACCAGCCGCCGAACATCCTCACCGGCTCCATGTTCACGGTGAACGGCTACCGCGCCGACGCCATCACGGTCCCCGGCGCCTACGGCAGGAACCGGATCTGGCGCAACACCTCCATCGCGAACCTCAACGCGAGCCAGACCGCCACCTTCCCGACCGGCACCCTCGGCTACGAGTGGGACAGCGATCTCACCAACAGCACCAGGCCCGCCGGAGCCATCGACGTGTCGTCCACGACGGTCGACATCAACGACGGCAAGTACCGCCTCGACTGGGGCAACATGTACGGCAACGGCACCGCGACGCACAATCTCGTCGAGTTCCGTGACCAGGACTCCGGGGCCCTGGTGTTCGGTGCGGGGACCGTGCAGTGGTCGTGGGGTCTCACCAACCTCCCCGTGTACGACCCCGCGGACGTCGTGGTCACCGAGGACAGCCGGATGCAGCAGGCAACGGTGAACGTCCTGGCCGACATGGGCGTCCAGCCGCTGACCCCGCAGAGCAACCTCGCCGCCGCCACGGCCACCACCGACACCGCCGGCCCGGCCGTCACCGTGACGAGCCCGGCCTCCGGAATCACCGTCCCGGCACTGAAGCCGGTCAACATCACCGGCACCGCCACCGACTCCGGCGGGGGCGTGGTGGCCCGCGTCGAGGTGTCCACCGACGGCGGAACCACCTGGAACGCCGCCAACGGACTGACGTCCTGGACCTACAGCTGGACGCCGACCGCCCCGGGCGCCGCCTCCGTCAAGGTCCGCGCGGTGGACGACAGCGTCAACACCGGCGCCGTCACCACCATCCCGGTGACCGTCGGCCCGCAGGCCTGCCCCTGCACCATCTGGCCCGCCACCACCGTGCCCGGCACCATCAACGGGGGCGACGGCGGTCCGCTGGAGCTCGGCGTCAAGATCCGCACCACGGTGGCCGGTTCCATCACCGGCGTCCGCTTCTACAAGTCACCCGTCAACACCGGCACCCACAGCGGCAGCCTGTGGACCGCCTCCGGCACCCGCCTGGCCACCGGCACCTTCACCAACGAGACGGCCTCCGGCTGGCAGCAGCTGAACTTCGCCACCCCGGTGACCGTCAAGGCCAACACCACCTACGTCGCCTCGTACTTCGCCCCGAACGGCGGATACTCCTACGACGGCGGCTACTTCTCCGGCAGCGCGGCGGGACTGGCCCCGCTCACCGCTCTCCAGTCCGGCACCGACGGCGGCAACGGCGTCTACCGCTACAGCTCGACCAGCGCCTTCCCGTCCTCGGCTTCCTCGGGCAGCAACTACTGGGTGGACGTGGTGCTGGACACCGCGGCGGCCAGTACGACCCCGCCCGTCGTCACCTCGAAGTCCCCGACCTCGGGGGCGACCAACGCGTCGATCACGGCACCGGTGTCGGCCGTCTTCGACCACGCCATCGACGTCGACACCCTGACGTTCACCCTGAAGGACCCGAACGGCAACACCGTGCCGGGCACCAAGACGCTCCCCGCGTCGAACAAGGCGACCTTCACACCGTCGACCGAACTGGAACTGCACACCACGTACACCGCGTCCGTCCAGGCCGAGGACCTGTGGGGCAACGCCATGACGGCGCCGGTGACTTGGTCGTTCACCACCAGTTCCATGCCGCCCGGGGTCAGCTGCCCCTGCACGCTGTGGAACTCCGGCACCGTGCCGGCCAGGACCGCCGTCACCGACGACCCCAACTCCCTCGAACTGGGCACCAGGTTCCAGTCCCCGGCGAGCGGCTGGGTCACCGGCGTCACCTTCTACAAGTGCGCCACGAACACCGGCACCCACACGGGCAGCCTCTGGTCCGCCGACGGCACGCTCCTCGCCTCCGGCACCTTCACCACCGAGTCCGCCTCCGGCTGGCAGACGATGACGTTCGCGACCCCGGTGGCGATCAGCGCCGACACCGCGTACGTCGTCTCCTACCACGCGCCGAACGGCAACTACGCGGTGGACGGCGGCTACTTCGCGTCGGCCCACAAGTCCTATCCGCTGACCGCCACCGCCGACATCAGCACGGCCCACAACGGGCTGTACCGATACGGCAGCGGCGTGGCCTTCCCCAACGGCTCCTACGGATCCGCGAACTACTGGGTGGGCCCGGTCTTCACCGCCGACGACCCGTCCGCGGCACTGGCGCAGCCCGCCACCTCCACCGAGGTGACGACCTCCTCGCTGGCGCACACCGCCGACGCGGGGAACGCCCTGGTCACCGCGGTGCCCAGTACGGCCAAGCTGTCGACGGTGAAGGCGACGGTGACCGTCCTGCCGGGCGCCAAGGCCGCCGCCGCGACGAAGCTCAAGGTCAAGGCGGTCCTCTCCTACAACCGGGCCACCCACAAGGTGTCCGTACACCTGTCCGCCCCGCTGCCGGACGGCACGCGGTTCAAGATCACGGTCATGGCCCAGGACAAGCAGCGCCACACGGTGGCGTCCCGGGTCTGGACCCTCACCAGCAAGACCGTCCACAAGAAGAACTGACCGACCACAACCCACTGTCGGTGGCCTCCCGTACACGCGCGGGAGGCCACCGCCGGGGATTGGCATTCCCAACCGATGAGCACCGTCAGTGTTGTGATCCCGTGCTACAAGTACGGCCATTTCCTCGCCGACTGCGTGAGCAGCGTCCTGGACGAGCAGGACGGCGTTGACGTCCGCGTACTCATCATCGACGACGCCTCGCCCGACGACTCGGCGGAGACCGCGCTCAAGCTGGCGGCCTCCGACTCGCGCATCCAGGTCCGCGTCCACGAAAGCAACAAGGGCCACATCGCCACCTACAACGAGGGCCTCCTCGAGTGGGCCGACGGTGACTACGTCGCACTCCTGTCCGCCGACGACCGGCTGGTCCCCGGCGCCCTGGTACGCGCCGCCGCGCTGCTGGACGCCCACCCGGAGGCGGGGTTCGCCTACGGCCGCCCGTTGCGTTTCCAGCACGGCGGCCCGCTGCCCAAGGCCCGTACGAGCGGCACCGGTTCGGTCGTCTACCCCGGGCACTGGTGGCTGGAGCGCCGCTTCCGCGAGGGCACCGGCTGCATCACCTCGCCCGAGGTCGTCGTCCGCACCAGCCTGCAGCGCGAGGTCGGCGGCTACGACCCCGAACTGCCGCACGCCGGCGACATCGAGATGTGGATGCGGCTCGCCGCCCGCGCAGACGTCGGCTACGTACGCGGGGCCGACCAGGCCTTCTACCGCGTCCACGGCAACAACATGTCGACCACCGACTTCGGCGGCCAGCTCGACGACCTCCGCCAGCGCCTCGTCGCCTACGACTCCGTTCTCGGCAAGTGCGCCGACCTGCTGCCCCAGGCCGACCGGCTGGCCGGCGCCGTGCACACCCGCCTGGCCCGCTTCGCGCTGCGCCGCGCCTACCGCGCCTACGACCGGGGGCGCACCGACGTCGTCCCGGTCGACGAACTCGTGGCCTTCGCGCAGGAGTGCCTGCCGGAGTACGAGGCCCTGCCCGAGTACCGCGCGCTGCGGCTGAGGCAGCGGATCGGAGCGAGGACCATGCCGTATCTGCAGCCGCTGGTGTGGTCGGCCGTGGCCGAACGCGGCCGGGAGTGGCTGTGGTGGGAGTCCTGGAAGCGCCGCGGCATCTGATGGCAACGCTCAACCCGATGACCCCGCCCGACCCCTGTCGCCGCGCCCTGCGTCTGCCCCGGGGCTCAGCCCGCCACCGGAACCACGCCGACCTGGACACCCGGGTTCCGGGCGGCGTCCTTCCTGTTCCTGCGGCGCAGCGCGTACTGGTCGAACCACAGCGCGCTCAGCAGCGCGACGGTCGCACCCAGCAGCGCCGTACCGGCCAGCGCCCGGCTCTTGGTGCCCTGGACCGGGGCGGCGCTCGGGGCGACCAGAACGGAAGGGTTGATCCGCGCCTCCGCGTAGATCCCCTGAGCCTCCTGGATCTCCGCCACATGCTTCGCGTAGACGTCGATGATCCTGCGGACCGTCGTGTCCGCCGCGACCGGGTCGGCGCCCCGCGCCTGTACCTGCAGCGAGGGGATCAGATAGGCGGGCGTCGCGCTGGTGCCGCTGTTGCGCGGGATCAGCTGGTACGTGCCGTGGACGCCGGCGGAGCTCAGTTCCTTGCGCCCGGCGGGCGACGCGAGCTGCTGGACGACCCCGTACGAGAGGGTGGCGAGCGGCGGTTGGAGATTCGTCAGCTGGTTCGGCTGACTCCCCGTCATCGGCGGCTTGAGGACGACGACCGCCGAACTCACGAACTGCGGGGCGGGGCGGATCACCGGATAGGCCGCGGCGGCTGTCAGCAGGAGCGCGAGCACGAGCACGTACCAGCGGCGGAGCAGCGCTTCGGCGACGTCACGGGGCGACACAGGGATTCCTTCCGTCGGCACCGATCCTCGCAGGCGCGGGGGCGGATCGCCACCGAATCACGAGGCCTATGCTTGGCAGCGGCCCGGACCGCCGGTCACGCGGCACCGGGCCGGGGGGAGAACTCATGAGCCTTGGCGACATCTGGGCGATCATGCGCAGGCGTTGGTACTTCATGGTGCCGCTCACCCTGCTCAGCCTTCTCGCCGGCGGATATCTGTACCGGACCATTCCGGTCTCCTACGAGTCGCAGAGTTCCGTCACGCTCCTCGACTCCACGGCGGTCGCCGACATGGCGCCGACCTTCGGCAACCCCATCTCGAACGCGGGCGGTTCACTCGTCGTCACGGCGGACGTGCTGATCAGGACGCTCCAGTCGAGCGACTCGGCCAAGGAACTGCACTCCCGAGGCGTCACCGACCGCTACACGGCCGGTTTCGCGCCGGAGGCCGACAGCCCGCTGCTCACCCTGAGTGTCACCGGCACCGACCGGGCGAACGTGCTGCGGGAGACCGCCACCCTCACCAAGTTCGCCGCGGAGCAACTGAAGGCCCTGCAGGCCGCCTCCAAGGTGCCGGCGAAGTACTCCGTGCAGGCGACGCCGGTCGTGCTGCCGCAGACACCGGTCTCACAGTCGAAGGCCCGGTACCAGAACATCGCGTCGGTGCTCATCGTCGGAATGGTCAGCGCGTTCCTGCTGTCCATCCTGGCCGAGGGCGTCGCGGTGGTCCGCCGCCGCGGTCGCGCCACGGCCGGATACGTTCCCCGGCGCCACCGCGCCCATCCCCCCGAGCGGGCGCCAAGGGGCCCGCTGGTGCGCAGCCTTGACGCCACGACCATCCTCACCGGCTATCTGGTGCTGGCCTTCTTCGTCCCGTCGAACCTCACCCTGCCCGCACTGGGCGGGGTCGGCACCCCGGCCAACGTCTTCGCCCTGCTGGGACTCCTCTGGTACCTCGCGACCTGGCTCGGCGGCCGTATCCGTCCCGCCGAGGGCACCAGACTGCCGCGCGTGGCGATGTGCGTGCTCGCCGTGGCGGTGCTGCTGTCGTACCTCGCGGACGCGTCCCGCGACAGCTCCCACCAGGAGGTCCTGGGGGCCGACCGGGGGCTCATCGGGCTCGGGGTATGGGTCGCGCTGGTGGTGCTGGCCTCGGCCGGCATCCAGGAGCGCGGCCGGCTGGAGACCCTGATGCGCCGGCTCGTCGTCCTGGGCACGGTGGTCGCCCTGATCGGCTACTACGACTTCTTCGCGGCGACCAACATCGCCGACTCCATCCACATCCCCGGCCTGCAGTCCAGCACCGCCGGGATCAGCGCCATGGACCGCGGCTCGTTCACCCGGCCGCGCTCCACCACGGCCCATCCGCTGGAGTTCGGCGGGATGCTGGCCATCCTGGTCCCCTTCGCCGTCCACCAGGCGTTCGATCCCGTACGCCGTCACGCCGGCGCCATGCGCCGCTGGGCCCCGGTGGCGATCATGGCGGGCGCGCTTCCGCTGACGGTGTCCCGGACGTCCATCATCGGCGCCGCCATCGTGATCCTGGTGATGGTGCCCCGCTGGAAGCCGGCGCGCCGCTGGGCCGCGATCGGGATCGTCCTGGGTTCGGTGGCCGGCTTCAAGGTGATCATTCCCGGGCTGATCGGCACCATCACCAACCTGTTCGCCACCTTCTTCGCCGGTTCCGACAGCAGCACCCAGGCGCGCACCGTGAAGTACGGCGCGATCGTCCCCTATCTCGACGAACACCCCTGGTTCGGACGCGGATTCGGCACCTTCACCCCCGACCTGTACTTCTTCACGGACAACCAGTACATGCTGACCCTGGCCGAGATGGGCGTGGTGGGGCTCGTCGCGCTGCTCGCCCTGTTCGTCACCGGGATCCACACCGGCGGTGCCATCCGCCGCCTCGCCCGCGACGACTCGGACCGGGAACTCGGACAGGCGTTCCTCGCCTCGGCGCTGGTCGCCCTCGTCATCAGCGCCACCTTCGACGCGCTCAGCTTCCCCATGTACGCCGGGATGTTCTTCCTGACCCTGGGGGCCGGCGGCAGCTACCTCGGCTTCATCCGCCGGGAGGCAGCCGCCGCTCAGGCCCCCGCCGCGACCCCAGTCCCCGCTGAGGCACCCCCAGCCGAGCTCCCCCAACTCGTGGAGTCCCGATGAGCACCGTCGCCGTCATCGTCGTCACCTGGAACAGCGCCTCGGTGCTTCCCGGCTTCCTCGCCGCGCTTCCCGACGGCATGGCCGGCCTCGACTGGCGGCTCGTCGTCGCCGACAACGACTCCGCCGACGACACCGTCGAGGTTCTCCGGACGCTGGCCCCCGGCGCCACGGTCGTCCAGACCGGCCGCAACGCCGGGTACGCGGCCGGGGTCAACGCCGCGCTGGGGGCGGCCGGTGATCACGGCCCCGTGCTCATCTGCAACCCCGACATCAGGATGCGGGAGGGCTGCGCGAAACGCCTCGTCGACAGTCTCGGTGACGGCGTGGGGATCGCCGTACCCCTCCTCTACGAAGAGGGCACAGACACGCCCCATCACTCGCTGCGCCGCGAGTCGAGTGTGCTGCGGGCGCTCGGCGAGGCCGTCATCGGGAACACCCGCGCCGGACGCTTCCCACGCCTGAGCGAACTCGTGACCGACGCCGCCGCGTATCAGCGGCCCACGCGCGCGGACTGGGCGACGGGTGCGCTCATGGCCATCTCGGCGGAGTGCCTGGCCGCCTGCGGCCGGTGGGACGAGTCCTTCTTCCTCTACTCGGAGGAGACTGAGTACTGCCTGCGCGCGCGGGACCGTGGCTACGCCACACAGTTGGAACCGACAGCCGAGGCGGTCCACCTGGGCGGCGACTCCCAGGTGTCCCCCCGCCTCTGGACCCTCCTCACCCTCAACCGCGTCCGCCTGTACCGCAAGCGCCACGGCCCCCTCGCCACGGCCGCTTTCCGCACGGCCGTCCTCCTCCGCGAGACCTCCCGCGCCGCCCTGGGCCGCCCGGCCGCCCGAGCGGCGGCAACAGCCCTGGCGAAACCGGGCGCCCTGAACAAAACACCGGCCCCGTAAAAGGGGCGCGGGGAACTGCGCGACAAGCCACGAAGCAGCCGCACCCACCCGACAACCCTCCCCGGCACCCCGTTAGTGCCACGACCTCCCCGCCACTTCCGGGCGCCGCGACGAACCCCCGGCCTCCTATAAGGGGCGCGGGGAACTGCGCGACAAGCCACGAAGCAGCCGCACCCACCCGACAACAACTGCCGGCACCCCCTATCGTGCCCCAGCTGACGTCGGTGACCCGGAAGCACAGGACGTCGGCGAGGCCGTACTCGGCGGCGGCGCGGGCGGCGAACCCGATGCGCTCCGGCGCCACGTCTGACGCGGCAACCGGTCCGCGTCATGCCTGTTGACCAGGTCGTCTAACGCACGGGCTCCGTTCTGACGGCTATGAGTGACTTCGGGGCACCGAGCACCCGCTCGCTGAGGATCACCGAAGCGGGGAACAGATAACGCATCTCGGTGCGGGTCAGCAGCTCGATGTTGATCACCGCGTCCATCGCCGACTCCGGACTGTCGGGGCGGCTGTGGACGAGCGGCCAGCGCCGGACGAGTCGCGCCCTGGCGGCCAGCGGCAGGAACTGGAAGCCGGGAGCCACGAAGTGCGGCTCGACCGGGAAGTAGCGGTACGGCGTCTGGATCCAGTGCAGCGGGGCCAGCGACTCGACGGCCGAGACGAACTTGCGGCGCTGGCTGTGGCCGCCCACATGCTCGATCGTCGAGTTGGAGAACACCAGGTCGTAGCCGCCGGTGGCGCTCAGTTCGGCGGCGACCGCCTCATCGGTGACGTCGGCGACCTCGGCGGTGATCCAGTCGGGAAGTTCGGCGGGGTGCTCCGCCAGGTTGATCAGGTGGACGTGCTTGGCGCGCACCGGCGCGCGCAGCCACATCTCGGCCGTTCCGCCCAGGTCCACGACGCTCATGTTCTCGATGCCGGGAAAGCAGCGCCTGAACCGCTCCCAGCGGGCGACACGCATGCGCTCGCCCAGCGAACCGGGCGCGTCGACGAACTTGTTGCGGAGGGCGCGGGAGCGGGCCATGGGATCAACCACCTGTGGTCGGAAAGAGAAGTACGAGAGAAGCGGGAAGGACGAGGATGAGAGGGAGCAACGGTTGGCGGGGCCGGGGTGGATTCACCCGGCCGTCACCACTGGGTGTAGAAGCTGGCCGGGTTCACCAGGTACCGGACGGTGGGGTGCGGCACATGGACGACCCGGTGACCGCGGCCGTACCGGCGGATCAGCTCCCAGTCCTCACGGGGCATCACCTCCGGAGTCCGGCGCAGCCGGCTGAAGTGCAGGGAGCCGTTGCGGCGGGCGACGAAGGCGTTGGTGTCGAGGAAGGACTCGCGGGCGGCCCTGCGCCGGTCGAAGGGCACCGAAAGGACGTCCCGTTCGCTTCCGTCGGGCAGGACGCGGCGCAGCGCCGTGTAGACGCCGGCGGGCCCGCCGGGGGACTCCAGGACAGCCAACGCCCGTTCCAGATGGTCGGGTTCCCACAGGTTGTCGTCGTCCAGGAACGCCACGTACCGCGAGCGGCTGAGGCGGATGCCCACATTGCGGACGATCCCGGCCGCGCCGGTGTTGTGCTCCAGCGAGACCGCGAACAGCCTTGGATCGTCGGGGAGTTCGGACAGTCCGGCGCCGTCGTCGACCACGATGACGACCTGGTTGCCCACGGTCTGGTCCAGCGCCGAGCGCACCGCGGCACGCAGCGCCTCGGGACGTCGGTGGGTGGCGATCACCGTGGCGACCAGCGCCGTGGGCGGCGACGGCAGAGTGGCGGCCAGCCGTCGGGTCTCGGCGTCCTCGATCCGGCGCAGCCGCACCGCGGTGGGGGCCAGCAGGATCTTGTTCCTGACCTCGTAGAGCACCAGCCAGCCGAACAACGCCTTCAGCAGCGTCCAGGGCGCCCGCGCGACCCGGCGTGCGGCCCCGCCGACGATCCCGCTCATGACGCCGGCTCCGGCTTGACCAGGCGGCCGTCGGACATCCGGTTGTCGCGCCACACGTTTCCGGCGCCGCCCGCGTTCCAGTGGGCGACCGCACCGTAGCCGCCGGACCCGTGGTGGTACTCCGTGGAGAAGACGTTGCCGGTGACCCTGATCCCGGTGGCGCCGGTGCTGCCGCCGTAGAGGGCGTACGCGCCGCCCGCTATCCAGTTGTCGTCCACGGTGACGTTGCGGACCACTCCCGTGTCGGCGAACAGGCCGATGCTGCCCGAGGCGCCCTGTTCGAGGCTGGTCGGGTTCAGCAGGGTGTTGTGGCGGATGATCAGGTGCCCGGTGTTGCCGCCGCCGCTGATCACGGTGTTGGTGTGCTGCCACTCGCCGCCCAGGTTGACGAACGGAACGATGTCGTGCACGTAGTTGTCGTGCAGGTTTCCCTGTCCCATGGACAGGGCGTCGCCGAACACCGAGACGTCGCACCAGCCGACCTCGATGGGGCTGACCCCCATGTTGGACACCGCGTAGTCCACACCGCCGTTGTCCGGACCCTTGCCCGGCACCGCCGTGATGGTGGAGTGCAGCACCTTCAGACCGCTGTATCCGGGACGCAGGTTGATGCCCCACCAGTTGTCCGAGGTGATCTTGGTGTCGATGACGGTGACGTTGTTCGCGTAGATGTCGAGCGAGCCCGTGATGTCCTGGCCCCGGATGACGAGACCGTCGGTACGGATCGCCCATGCCCCGGTCTTTTTGGGCTTGAGGGCGATGCGCGGACCGGTGCTGTCGGCGTCGGGGAAGCCGCAGTCGCCCGGAGAGGCGCACTTGGTTGTGGCCGCCGGGGCGGCGGGCGCGCTGCTGGTGGCTGTCGGCGGGGTCGGTTTCCCGGCCGGGGTGGGCCTCTTCGCCGGGGTGGGCCTGGCCGTCGGGGTCGGCGAGGGGGAGGGGCGGTCCGTCGCCTCGCCGGCCGTCGCCGACGCGGTGGCGCTCGGTGACGGCGAGGGGCTGCTCGTACGGCAGATCGGCCTGTCGTCCGAGCAGCCCTGCGCCGTGGAGTGTTCCGATCCCGAGCAGGCCACTCCCATAACCGCCAGCAGTCCCGCGAGCAGCAGTCCCGCGAGGGAGGTGCGGTTGACGCGCCGTGACATCGGGTTCACCTCAAGTCCTTCTGGGCGGGCCGGACCGGTGCGGAGGACCGGTTTCGGCCGCGACGGGGCCGGTCGCCGCGGCCGACGCCGCGCAGGAAGTCGCGGCTGGGCAGTACGCACAGCGTGTAGCCGGCCAGGGCGATCGTGCTGATGGCGAGGAGGGCGAACCGGCCGTCGCCCAGCAGGCGTTGCAGGCCGAGGATGATCGCGGCCATGACGGCCCCGCCGAGGAAGGGCCACGCGCAGGCCCTGGCGATCCGGCCGGCACCGATGCCGCCACGACTGAGGGCGACCAGGAACACGGGCACGACAAGGCCGACGGCGACCAGGACATGGGCCTGGGAGACACCGACGATGCCGTTCACGTGGGCGGCGACCAGAAGCACCGGGACCAGGGCCGCCAGCCACAGGCCCTGCACCAGGAAGAGCGACCGGCGCTGTCCGATCGCGACCAGGCAGTCGTAGGCCAGTTCGCTGCCGATACGGATCAGTCCGAGGGCCATCAGCCAGGGCAGCGCGGCGGCGGCGGGACCCCACCGGTCTCCGTAGATCAGCTGGATGGCCGGCTCGGCGAGGCAGGCCAGCAGGACGCACAGCGGGACGGTGCCGGTGATCACCACCCCCAGGGCCCGGCTGAAGCCCTGGGCGAGCGCCTGCGGCGACTCCGCCAGCCGGGAGAAGCCGGCGAACGAGACCCGGCGGGCTGCCTCGGAGATGATCCGCACGGGCCAGCCGGACATGTTGAAGGCGAGGACGTAGAAACCCAGCGACACATTGCCCAGCGTCGCGCCCACCACCATGGTGTCGACGTTGACCACCGCGAGGGCCAGCATGCTCGCCCCCGCCAGCGGAAGCCCGAACCTGAGCAACGCCCGCGCCTGGTCGCGGTCCCAGCCGAACTTCAGGGTGCCCGGCGCCGCCAGGGCGCAGCCGACCAGCGTCACGAGGTTGCCCGCCACGGCTCCCCAGGCGAAGCTCATCGCGCCCCAGCCCTCGAAGGCCAGCAGCAGCGTCACCGAGGTGCTCACCACGAAGTTGAGCCCGTCGATGAGCATCCGCCTGCCCTGGGCGAACTCCCGGGTGAGGAACCCGGCGGGCACCTGTGCCACCCCGTCGATCACCACGCACAGGCACATCACCCGCAGTACGCCCGCCGCGTCCGGCGAGCCGAGCAGGCTCGCCACCGTCGGTGCCGCCGCGAACAGCGCCACGTACAGCAGGCCGCTGGAGAGGGCGCTGAGGGTCAGCACGGTCGGCGCGAACCGCCGTGCGTCGCCCTCCCAGCGCACGATGGCCAGGCCCACGCCCAGCTCGTTCGCGGACAGCAGGACCAGCAGGACGGTCTGGGCGATGCCGTAGACGCCCCACTCCGCCGGCCCGAGGGCGAAGCGCGCCAGCAGGATGCCGGTCGCGAAATTGCCCAGCCGCATGACGACCGTGTTGATCAGGCTCCAACGGGCCGCGGAGCGGACCTTCGTGCCCAGGGAGGCGGCAGCGGGCGGAGCGGGAGTGCCGCTCGGTTCAGCGGTCTCGCTGTCCGGTGTGCGAACGCTGTCCATGAGTCGACTCCTCGTCGAGCGGCTCGGCGGCGGGTGCCACGACCGTCGTGGTCCGCCCCGCTCTCGTCTCCGTGGCAGGCCTGTTCCCGGCGGTCCGCGCCCAGGCGGGCGGGGTGCGCAGAGCGATCGTCTGTTCCGCCCTCGACTCCTCGGCCGCCGGCCGGGGAGCGGTGACGCGGGACTCGGCCACCGGCACCGGCTCGGGGGCTTCGACCGGCTGCGCGGTTTCCGCCGGGGCGGCGGCCGGGTGCGAACGGCGGCGCGCCTCCACGTAGAAGGCGGCGATCAGGGTCAGCACCAGGCCCGCGCCGCCAGCCATGATCATGTACTCGAGCCGGGTCTTGGTCTGCGCGGCCGGTGGCTGCGGGACCACGATCGTCATCATCTGGATCATGGCGCTCGGCGCGACCGACTGCTGCTTCTGGAACTGCTCCAGCCGGTCCTTGGCGTACGCGGTGAGAATGCGGTCCGATTTCAGGACCGACGCCCTGCCGGTGCCGGTGACCGTGAGCCACATCAGCGGCCCCTGGGCGTTGTCGGCGATCTTGGCCTCGAACATACCCCTGGCTCCACGGGACTTGAGCTCCCGGATCGAGTCGTCGGAGTTGAGATTGCGGGCCAGGCTGTCGGCCATGCCGGTGAGCGAGGTCTGCGTGCTGAGGAAGGGGTTGCCGCCGTAGGCGACGGTGGCCTTCGGGGAGTTCAGAAGCTGCACCGTGCTCTGCGACTGGTAGGTGACCGGAACCAGCACCACCACGGCGGCCACCAGACCGGCGGTCAGCAGCAGCCCGGGCAGCAGGACGTACCAGCGCCTGCGCATGACCCGAAAGATCTCAGCGAGATCCATGGCGGTCCCCCCTTGCGGCCAAATGTTCTACGAGCATGTGTTTCAAGCGGATCATATGGGGAACGTGCGTTCGCTGGTTCCCGGCTGGTCGGTCGGTCTCAGCCGGGTGCTCGCGGTGCCCCCCTCCAGCAGCACATCGGCGATCCGGTCGCTCGCGCGGCCGTCCCACAGGTCGGGCCTGCGCGGCGTGGGCGGCGCGTCCAGCACCCCGTTCACGATGGACACGATCCGCGCCGGATCCCGGCCCGCCAGCACATTGGTGCCCTGCTCGACGGTGATGGGCCGCTCGGTGTTGTCCCGCAGGGTCACACACGGCACGCCCAGCGCCGTGGTCTCCTCCTGGATGCCGCCGGAGTCCGTCAGCACGACGCGGGCGGAATCCTGCAGGGCGATGAAGTCCAGGTAACCGGCGGGCGGTACGAGCCGGATGCCGCCCGGCACCCCGATGGCGGCCAGCCGCTCCGCGGCGCGCGGATGCACGGGCAGGACGAGCGGCAGGCGCCCGGCGATCTCCCCCAGGGCCTTGAGCAGCCCGGTGAGCACCTCGGGGTCGTCCACGTTGGCCGGCCGGTGCAGCGTGACAAGCCCGTACTCGCCCTTGGCCAGGCCGTGTTCGTCCAGGACGGCCGAGGCCCTGGCCCGCTCCAGGTTGACCAGCAGCGTGTCGATCATGACATTGCCGACCAGGTGGATCTGGTCCTCCCGGTAGCCCTCCGCGCGCAGGTTCTCCACGGCGTCGGGAGACGGGGCCAGCAGATAGTCGCTGACCCGGTCGGTGGCGACGCGGTTGACCTCCTCCGGCATGCTCCAGTCGCGGCTGCGCAGACCGGCCTCGACGTGGGCCAGCAGCGGGCCGGCCTTGGCGGTGACCAGGGCGCAGGCCAGGGTGGAGTTGATGTCGCCGACCACGACGACGATGTCCGGGGACACCTCGCCGATGAGCGGCTCGAACGCGGTCATCACGCGTCCGGTCTGCTCGGCGTGACTGCCCGACCCGACCCCGAGGAAGCGGTCGGGCGGACGGATACCGAGGTCGGCGAAGAACACGTCGTTCATGGCCGGGTCGTAGTGCTGGCCGGTGTGGACGAGGACGACCTCGGCGCCCCGGCGTTCCAGGGCGTCCATCACCGGTTTGATCTTCATGTAGTTGGGGCGCGCCCCGGCGACGCAGACGATTCGCGGCATGGTTCAGAGCACCTCGATCGTGGGCCCCGACGACAGCCGGCGGCGGCAGTCGAGGACGAAGGGAGCGTGTTCGGCCACGAGTTCGTAGTCGAAGCTGTCGTGGTCGGTCAGCAGGACCACCACATCGGCGGCCGTCAGCTCCTCGGGGGTCAGTTCGACCCGGACCAGGCGGCTGTCCACCGGCAGACTCTCGACCACGTGCGGATCCGCCGCCCTGACCTGGGCCCCCATGTCCAGCAGGAGCTGGGAGATGCGCAGGGCCGGCGACTCCCGGGCGTCGCTGGTGTTCTTCTTGTACGCCAGGCCGAGCAGCAGGACACGCGAGCCGTTCACGGATCTGCGTCTCTCGTTGAACAGGTCGCTGATCCGGCGCGCCACGTACTCCGGCATGTGGTTGTTGATGTCGTTGGCCAGCTCCACGAACCGGAAGCTCTGGCCGAGTTCGCGCTGCACCCGCCAGGACAGGTACGAGGGGTCGATCGGCAGGCAGTGGCCGCCGACGCCCGGTCCGGGCGTGAACTTCATGAAGCCGAAGGGCTTGGTGGAGGCCGCGTCGATGGCCTGCCAGACGTCGATGTCCAGGTGGTGGGCGAACATCGCGATCTCGTTGACCAGCGCGATGTTCACATGCCGGAAGGTGTTCTCGAGGAGCTTGGCGAGTTCGGCCTCCTTCGGCGAGCCCACCGGCACGGTGGTGTCGACGAGTTGCGCGTAGAAGTCCTGAACGGCCTTGAGTGAGGCCTCGTTGACCCCGGACACGACCTTCGGGGTCTCCTTGAAGCCCCAGACGGCGTTTCCGGGGTCGATCCGCTCCGGGCTGTACCCGAGGTGGAAGTCGGCGCCCGCGGCAAGGCCCGAGCCGTCCTCCAGGATCGGTGCGAACAGCTCCTGGGTGGTGCCGGGATAGGTCGTCGACTCCAGGACGACGGTGGCCCCGGGGCGCAGATACCGGGCGAGGGTGACCGCCGACTCCTTGATGTACCGGAGGTCGGGAGTGCCCTCGTGCAGCGGCGTCGGCACGGTCACCACGGCGATGTCGAAACCGCCGCAGTCGCGGGCCGCCTCACTCGGTCGGTACGAGCCGTTGTCCAGTGCCGCGCGGATCCGCTCGGAGGAGACGTCCTCGACGAACGACTCCCCGGCGGCAAGGGTCTTGACCCGCCGTGAGTCGACGTCGTAGCCGATCACCTCGTGTCCGACCTCGGCGGCGCGGATGGCCAGCGGCAGGCCGACGTATCCCTGTCCGACCACGACGACGCGCATCAGTGACTCCTGTTCGCGGAGGCGGGTGACGGGGTGGGCCGGATGAGCTCCCGCGCCGTCATGAGAAGGAAGGCGGCATTGGTGGTGAGGTAGCGCCGGCCGAGGCGGCGCGGCTCCTGGAGCGCGCGGTAGAGCCACTCGACTCCCCACCGCTGCCAGGACTCGGGGGCCCGCTTGGTGATCCCCGCGAGGATGTCGAAGGAGCCGCCGACTCCGTGTACGACGCGGGCGCCGGTGCGTTCGCCGTAGGCGGAGGTGAAGATCTCCTTCTTCGGCGAGGTCATGCCGAGGAACAGCAGCTGGGCGCCGCTGTCGGCGATCGCGCCCGCTATGGCTTCCTGCTGGGAGTCGTCGAAGTAGCCGTTGCGGCTGCCGGCCACCTTCAGGCCGGGGAAGCGGTCGGCCACCCGGCGCTCCATCTCCGCCAGCACTTCTTCCTTGGCGCCGAGGAAGTACACGGACATGCCCGCCGTCTCGGCCTCGGCCAGCAGCCGCATGAACAGGTCGATACCGGCCACCCGTTCGGGCAGCGGGGCGCGCAGCACCCGGGAGGCCCAGACCACGGCCTGTCCGTCGGCGACGACGAGATCGCAGCCGGAGACGGCGTCGGCGAGGCGCTGGTCGCGCCGCATGTTCACCAGCTTCGCGGCGTTGACCACCCCGATCTCCAACTGTCTGCCGTCACGGACGGCTTCGAGACAGCGCTCGACGGTCTCGTCCATGGTCAGCGGGTCCAGTTCGACCCCGAAAAGGGTCTGGCGCTCGCTCATATTCGTCCCCCGTGCCAGGCGTGGAGCATCCAGCCGAATTCGTACGGCCGGCATTCGCGGTCCACGGAGAGGGGTTGGTACACCCGGTCCAGGGACTTCAGCCGGAGGTTCGGAGCGACTCGGGTGCTGAGTCCTCGGGCGGCGCGTACGGCCTTCTTCGGGTCGCCCCGGTAGACCTTGCGCCAGGTGACGCCGAGCTCGTCGAGGATCATCGGCTCCTCGTGGCCGACGGCCAGTTCGGGCACGTCGGTCATCCAGCGCAGGCCCTTGCGGATCGCCGCGCCGAAGTCGGTGCCACCGGCGTCGGCCAGGTCGAACAGCGCGGTCGGCGCCATCGCGTGCTGGTGGACGCTGTAGACCGGGTAGCCCTCCACGACACCGCCGGTGCGCGCGTCGTAGTGCCACCACCACTGCCCGCCGTCGCCCTGCAGCTCACAGATGCGGGCCGCGCACGCCTCGGACGCGGCCAGCGCCTCCGGATCGCCGGCGCCGTCGCTGGCGTGTGCGAGGGCCAGGGCCTGGAGCGGGTACGTCTGGTCGGCGAAGCAGCTCACATGGGACCGGTACCAGGGCACCAGGCCCGGCCCGGTGGCGTGCGGGAAGAGCGGACTGTTTCCGATCCGGGCCCGCAGCAGGCGGTCCCGAGCTGTGCTGAAACGTCTCTCCACGTCGGCCGACCGGCGAGCCGCCGCGAGGGCCGACAGCACCCAGGCCGCCTCGACCGTGTACTGCGGCCGGCCCTCCTCGTCCAGGGCGTCGACCCGCGCGAGGGCGTCGGACAGCTTGGGGTGGTCGGTCTCGGCGGCGGCCCAGGCGATGAGCGCCGCGTCCCCGAGGTTGGTCACCGCGGGCAGCGACTCGACCAGCAGACCCGCGAACTCCTGGGCCGTGTGCCCGCCGAGCACCGCGCGCTGACGCTCCTCGGGGAGGAACCGGGCACCCAGCACGGTGATCGCCGCGTACCGGGCGCTGGTGCCGCGCCGCTCCAGGGTCCAGGAACCGTCGGCTGCCTGCCGGCCCGCCACGGTGAAGACGAAGGCTTCGCCACCGGGAAGAAGCATCGCCGGAAGTCCCGACTCGGCCACGGCCAGCAGCTGTTGGGCGAGCGCGAGCAGCGGCGGTTCCTCACGACCGAGCGCTGCCAGACGTGTGGTTGTCATCGTTTGGGCACACCAACCCCCCTGTGGGTCCTGTGTTTTGAGCAGACTGGATCACCGCCGCGTGGCTGGGCACGCGGCGGAGGACAGATGGCGGACGCCGTCCCGTCAGGCGTCAGGCGTCAGACATCAAGCGTCGAAGCGGATGTCGCTCCTCGCTCTGGGCACAGGCGTATCCACCCGGTAACCCCCCCCTGGGCACTGGTTCGTGTGCTCATTGTGCGTCGTCTGCATAGATCGCACACATGTTATGCCTGTAGATGTTCGAAGATTTGCGTTTTGTGGGATGCGGGAGTCAGGCGTGCTCGACGAGTTCGCTGTCCAACTCGTCGTACAGCGCACCCGTTTCGGGACACTCCCACGCGCCCGGCTCGCCCTCCCGCTCGATCAGCCGTACGCCGGCCCGGCCGACCCAGCCGATCCGGCGCGCCGGAACACCGGCCACGAGTGCGAAGTCCGGCACGTCCCGGGTCACCACGGCGCCCGCCGCGACGAGCGCCCAACGGCCGATGCGCACCGGCGCCACGCACACCGAACGGGCCCCCACGGAGGCTCCCTCGCCCACGACCACCGCCACCGCTTCCCAGTCGCCGCCGCGCTTGAGCCGCCCCTCCGGGTCGACCGACCGGGGAAAGTGGTCGTTGGTGAAGACCGCCGCCGGGCCGACGAACACCCCGTCTCCGAGCACCGCCGGTTCGTAGACGAGGGCGTAGTTCTGGAGTTTCACGTTGTCGCCGATGCGTACGCCCGGTCCGACATACGCTCCCCGGCCGACGATGCACCCGCTGCCCAGCCGAGCGTCCTCCCGAATCTGGGCCAGATCCCAGACCGTTGTCCCGTCGCCGACCGTTGCCGTTTCGTCGACCTGGGCGGTCGGCTGGATCCTGGAGCTCACCTGGTTGAACCTTTCTGCTCACCGGGGCGACAAAAGTGCCTTCACGAGATCACCATACTTACGCCGGATCGGCCGACGACGGTGACCGGCGCCCGGTCGCGGACGGTCCGGCGTCGGCCCCGACGGGGGGAGCCGTTCCGGCCGGCCGTCGGTCACCTGTCGCCGTGTCGTCAATTCACAGCTTGCGCACCGAAGTTCATCAACTCTTCAAATATCAAGCGCTACGCTCGGCGGCATTCGAGTGGCCGATGGCGCCCACATGCCGCAGCACTCGCTCCCCCATGAACACAGGAGACTCGGCGTGCAACACGGCGACGTAGTGGTGATCGGCGGCGGCTATGCCGGCGTGCGGCTGGCGAAACGACTGGACGACACGGCCCGGGTCACCCTGGTGGACCGCAAGGAGGTCTTCTTCCACCGCATCGCCTCTCTGCGCGCCGGCGTGCACCCCGAGTGGACGATCACCCCGTTCATTCCGTACGACCGGCTGCTGCGCAACGGCCGTGTGGCCGTGGGCAAGGCGGTCCGTGTCGACACCGCCGAGCGACAGGTGACGCTGGCCTCGGGCGAGATCCTCCCGTACGACGTGGTGGTGATCGCGACCGGCGCCGACTACCCGGAACCGGCCCGGTTCACCGGCACCACCGTGGAGGAGGCCGCCCGGTCGTTCGCCGGGCACCAGCGCAACATCGCCGCCGCCGAACACGTCCTCGTCGTCGGCGGCGGGCCCTCCGGCGTCGAACTCGCCGCCGAGATCCGCCTGGCCCGCCCGGACGCCAGGGTCACCCTCGCCCACTCCGGGCCGGCGCTGCTCCATTCCACGGGCAGTGAACGGGTCGGGAACAAGGCCCGTGCCTGGCTGGAATCGCATGATGTGGAGGTCCGGCTCGACTCCTTCATGTCGCCCGGCAACGACTTCGGCACCTATCGCGACGCCCGCGGCAGCCTCGTCGAGGCCGACCGCTCCTTCTGGGCCACGGGTACCACCCCCAACACGTTCTGGCTGCGCATGGCCGGGCACAGCGACTGGCTGAACGCCTCCGGGCACGTGAAGGTCGACCGGACACTCCGGGTCGAGGGCTTCCCGGACGTGTTCGCCGTCGGTGACGTGAACGACATCAGCGAACTCAAGATCACCCCCGTCGCGCTCGCCCAGGCGGACCTCGCCGTCCACAACATCCGCGCCCACCTGCAGAGTCCGGGCAGACATCGCAAGCAGCCCCGCTTCTACCGCTCGCTCCACCGCGCCCCGCTCATCGTGCCGTTCGGGGCCGCCGACGGGGTGACCATGGTTCCGGTGCCCGGCGGCGAGTCCGCGATCCTCGGCGGCCGTACCGCCACCCTGGCCAAGGCCAAGACCCTCATGACCCCCTACATGAGGCGCCAGCTCGGATACACGGCGGCCTGAGGCCCGTCCCGCGTGGAGACCGCGTAGAGGCCGTGTGGAGACATCGAGGGGGCCGGGTTGGCAATGCCTGCGGTAAGTTCACAACCGCTGTTCGCGCCCCCGTTGTTACCGCCGCGTACATCCTGGGGTAGGGTCCCCCCGTTTCCAACTACCGGCTGAACCCGGGCCGGTACGGGGAGTGTTGGAGGGGCGGCGAAACGATGAATTCCCAGTGGGGCGACGGCGGATCCGTGGACCTGGACGGCACACGGCTGGAGGAGCTGACACCTGAACCGCTGTTGACCAGGGACTATGAGACGCGCCCCTCCCTCGTCTACGAACGGCTGCGGCAACAGCACGGCCCGGTCGCACCGGTCGACCTGCTCGGCGTACCCGCCTGGCTGGTCCTGGGCTACCAGGAGTCGCTCCAGGTTCTCCAGGACGACGCCGGTTGGCCGAAGGGGCTGGAGAAGTGGCGGGCCCGCTCGGAGGGCAGGGTGCCGGCCGACTGGCCGCTCGGACCGTCCCTCGAGGTCAACCACGTGCTGATCCAGGGCGGCCCCGGTTACCGCCCGTTGAGGGCGGCGTGGGACGTGGCGCTGAAACCGTTCCAGGATCCGGGCCACCCCCAGGCGAAGCGGCTGAAAAGGGCCGTCGCCGCCTACGCCGACGAACTGATCACGTTAATGGGCCAGGGCGGCGGCACCGGTCTGGCGGATCTGTCGGCCCAGTTCTCCCGGCCCCTGCCACTGATGGTGGCCAGTAGCCTGCTCGGCTTCCCCGGCTCACAGGGCGACGACGCGCTGATGGACATGTGGCGGGTACTGGACGCGGGCCCGGACGCGGAGCCCGCCCTGGAGCGGCTGCTGGCGACGCTCGCCGAACTCGCGGCGGTGAAACTCGAGACGCCCGGGGACGACTTCCCCTCGTACCTGATCGCCGCGCACCCCGGACTCTCGATCGACGAACTGGCCCGCGAACTGTTCATGCTGCTGGGCATGACCTCCGACCATGTCGGCATCCTCGTGGCCAACACGGTGGTCGAGGTCATCTCGGGCGAGGGCACCGTGCGAGCCAGCCTTTCCGCCGGGATGGTCAGGGAGACCATGAACCGGGTGGTCATGCGCAAGCCGCCGCTGGTCAACTTCGTGCCCCGCTTCGCGGCCAGGGACACCCGGCTGGGCAACTACACGATCCGGGCGGGCGATCCGGTGTGGGTCTCCTCCGCCGCGGCGCACGACGACCCCCTCTTCGCCAAGAACGTGTGCCCGAGCACCACGGTCAGCACCCGGGCCCACCTGTCCTGGGGGGCGGGCCCACGCCAGTGCCCGGCGCGGGAGCTCGCGTCGACGGTCGCGGCGGTCGGCGTCGGCCGACTGTTCGAGCGGTTCGTCAACCTGGACCTGGCCCTCCCCGTCGACCAACTCCCTTGGCGCTCCTCGCCGTTCATGCGAGGCCTGCGGTCGCTGCCCGTACGGTACGACCTCGCCGCGCTGCCCGAGCAACGGTTGGCGTACGACCCGGCGACGCAGTCGGCTCAGGCGGAACTGCCGGACCCGTCGGCGCGGCAGCGCTCGTCGCTGTGGCGCTACCTGACGGGGCTGATCCGCACGGGCCGCTGAGGGGCGCTGCCGCGGGCCGCAGTGTTTGGCGTGCGCCGGGAGCGTACGTGACCCTGGCTCGGTGGCTCGGTGGCTCGGTGGCTCGGTGGCTCGGTGGCTCGGTGGCTCGGTG